>Ga0184639_10001523_pt1 | contig 10056 bp, 10 predicted proteins | sample PLM31_170_b2_FD_133155 | JGI IMG/M metagenome (GOLD analysis project Ga0184639, IMG submission 133155) | Groundwater sediment microbial communities from an aquifer in East River, Colorado, USA - PLM3-1_170_b2 | ecosystem: Environmental > Terrestrial > Soil > Riparian zone | place: USA: East... | reverse complement strand
GCGAGTCCGTCGACGGGGAGGAACAGGGCGAGCACCACCGCTTGCAGACCCGAGCCCAGCAGGAGCGTGCGCCGACCGCCGATGCGGTCACAGATCCATCCCGACACCAGCCGGCTCACGATGCCGAAGCCCAGCATCAGCGACAGCATCTGCGCGCCCCGCCCCGCACCATGACCCAGATCGTGGCTGTACGCGACGATGTGAACTTGCGGCATCGACATCGCCACGCAGCAGCTCAGGCCAGCGATGATCAGCACGGTCTGCAGCGTGGCCGGCGACATCCCCAGCGGTCGCGGCGACCACGACGTCTCGTGAGGGGTCGCGGTCGCCGTCTCGGTCAGCGGCGACCGACGCCGGAGGGCCAGCGCGAGCGGCACCATGACCGCAACGCAGAACACGGCGATGCCTTGATAGGTCCAGCGCCAGCCGCCTGTGCCTATGAAATGCTGCACGACCGGCGGCCAGACTGTTCCCGCGAGGTAGCTTCCGCTCGCGATGATCGCCACGGCCATGCCGCGATGACGGGTGAACCAGAGCGAGGTGTCGGCGATGAGGGGCGCGAAGGTGACCGAGCTGGCGACGCCCACCAGCAGGCCCTGGGCGAGAATGAACTGCCAGAGGCTCGTCGCCTGGCTGGCGACGGCATAGCCGAGTCCCAGGCAAACCGCTCCCCCCGCGACGGGAATGAAAATGCCGACGCGATCTGAAAGGCGCCCCATCAGGATGCCGCCGAAACCGAAGCAGATCATCGTCATGGTGTAGGGCAGCGAGGCGGCGGAGCGCGCGACGCCGAACTCCGCCTGGACCGCGGGCAGGGCCACGATCACCGACCACATCCCGACGCCGCCGACAGCGGAGAGCACGAGCGCCGCGAAGAGCCGAGTCCATGCGTACGCGGATTCCGGCGCGCTCTTCAGCGTTTCCCCGATCACCTCACCTCGTCGAGCGCGGGCTTCATCTTCAGGATCGCCTCGATGTGGCCGCGCGGCGAAAGGCCCGCGCCCATCGTGTTCACGGAGAGGTGGGTGGCCCCGAGGTCGCGCCACTCCCGGGCCCGCTTCGCCCACTCGGTCGGGCCGCCGACCCCATAGGCGAAGCGTCCCTCGATTCCCACGGCAGCGAGCGGGCGGCCCGCGTCCTTCATGTACGCGCGTACGCGATCGAGCGTGTGGCTCGCCTCGTCACCGGGCTGAAATTGGGGGAACCATCCGTCGGAGATCTGGTCCACCCGCTTGAGCACGGGCTCGGCCATGCCGCCCATCCACGCCGGGATGGGACGCTGGACGGGCAGCGGGTTGATGCCGGCGCGGTCGAAGCGATGATACGAACCTTGGAAGTTCACCACCGGCTCGGTCCAGAGCTTCCGCATCACGGTGATCTGCTCGCTGACGCGGCGGCCCCGGGTGTGGAAGTCCTCGTTGAGGGCCTCGTATTCCACGTGGTTCCAGCCGATACCCACGCCGAGACGCAGGCGGCCCCCGGTGAGGACGTCTACCGCCGCGGCCTGCTTGGCCACCAGCGCGGTCTGCCGCTGCGGCAGGATGACAATGCCCGTGACGAGCTCGAGGCGCTGAGTGCAGGCGCCCAGGTAACCGAACAGGACGAAGACCTCGTGGAAAGGGCTCTCGTCGGTGTAGGGCGGGCGGCGCCCGAGCTTGTCGAAGCGCTCCAGCTTGCCTCCCAGCACGTGGTCGAACACGAGCAGGTGATCGTAGCCGGCGCCCTCGGCGGCCTGAGCATAGTCGCGGATCACCATGGGATCCGAGCCGATCTCCGTCTGCGGAAATACCACGCCGAGTTTCATGTCGTGTTCTCCTCCATCATCGGGACCTCGCCTGAGATCTGGCCGATGTTCTGACTCCGCCCTCATCACGCGCTCTGCGGTGCACGGCCGAGAAGCAGTTGCCACCGCATATCCTGCCTCACCAGCGCGGTCTGGACCAGCGCGAGCACCGACGCAGCTTCCTGCCGGCCGCTCACCGTCCAGAAGAAGATGTCCGCGGAGAGCATGCGGCTTCCCGGGCCGACGAGGAGCATCACGAGATCCAGGACGCGCAAGGCGACGACGTCGTCGCGGTGAAGAACCGCGAACCGGAGGCCAGCCCGCGCGCGATCTACTGACGGATATATCATTTCATCAACATAATTAATGTCTTATGGAGACCTATCTCTTTGCCACTGTTCATGTTTGACACATGTTCACGTTTCGTGTACATGAGGATTAGCTGAACATAAATTGTGATCGTTCATAACTTGATGATGTTCACGTAACGTGAACATCGGATATAGAATGAACAGACGGTAGGGATTAGCCATGGCCCCGCGAACAGAACTACATGGGCGAGAACTGAGGCTCTTAGATGACGCCCTCGGCGCATTAACGCGCACAACTGGGCTCAAAGCAACCGTTACTGCCCGCGAGCCCATACGCGCAATAGGCAAACGCGCCGACGCGATGATTCAGATCCACGCGAATGGCAAACGATTCCCGTTCTTTGCCGAGGTCAAGCCTGTGGATCGAGTCGTCGCTCTCGCGATGGTCAAGGATCAGCTCGGAAAGCGCGCCAAGCAGGGCGTGCTTGTGACGCCCTACCTTACGGCAGAGCTTGCAGATCACTGCCGCAAGGAGCTCGACCTTTACTTCATCGACACTGCCGGCAACGCGTACCTGCGAGCGCCAGGCCTCTACGTCTTTGTCCGTGGGGGGCGCCCACCAACCACAGCGATGGCAATGGGCACCCGTGGCGGCGGCACCGCAACTGCACTCCGGGTCGTCTTCGTCCTGCTCTGCAAACCAGAGCTCCTCAACGCGCCGTATAGAAACATTGTTGAAGTCGCCGACGTCGCCCTGGGTGCAGTCGGTTGGGTCTTCTTCGATCTCCAGGGCCGAGGTTACATTGCAGGCGGCCTACGGAAGCGCAACCGCCGCTTACTGGAGCCTGATCGGCTCCTTGACGAATGGGTCACCAATTTCCCTGTCAAACTGCGTCCGAAGCTCAATCCACGCCGTTTTCAGGCTCCTGACCCACGGTGGTGGGAACAAGCGCGGCTCGATCGTGGCGCCCGCTGGGGAGGCGAAGTCGCCGCGGCAAAACTAACCGGCCATCTGAAGCCAGCGACTTACGCGATCTACTTAGACAGACACACCGCTGCCGAGACTGTGGCCACACTCGTGAAGCAACATCGGCTGCGTGCTGATCCACGTGGCAACGTCGAGATTCTCGACGCCTTTTGGAATTTCCATTTCGAGGGAACTCAGCCCGACCTTGTTCCGCCACTTCTTGTCTACGCGGATCTCATGGCCACTCTCGATCCCCGCAACCTTGAAGTCGCAAAGCAAATCCGCGAACAGTACCTCAAGCATGCTCTCCGTCCCGTCTGAGCGTTCCCTCCCAACGAGGACGCTCGAAGTCTTGAAGCTGGTGAATAGCGTTGCCCGAGAGCTGAGGGTCGACTATTTCGTGACGGGCGCGATGGCGCGGGACATTCTTCTGCATGGCGTTTTTGGTATCGACCCCGGCCGAGGAACACTCGATGTAGACCTCGCCGTAGCAGTGCAGGATTGGCGGCAATTCGAATTGGTTAAGACGCGCCTCGTCGCGACGAACGCATTTACTGCCGAAGAAAGAACGCCTCATCGGCTCTATCATCGGGAAGACGCCGGGGAGAAAGCCTATCCCCTCGATCTTCTCCCTTTCGGGGGTGTCGAAGAGCCTCCGAACAAAATCGTTTGGCCTCCGGAGTTATCCATCGTCATGAACGTGGCTGGCTATCGAGAAGCACTGGCGGCCGCACAAGACGTTGAGGTCGCCACCGACTTCGTCGTGCCCGTCGCCTCATTGCCGGGACTCGCCATACTGAAGCTGCTCGCGTGGGCTGATCGCGGCATCGAAAATCCGAAAGATGCCGTCGATCTCGTTACGCTGCTGCGCTGGTATGGCGCAGCTGGCAACGAAGACCGGCTCTACGGCGAAGAGATGAGGCTCCTCGAGGGTCTGGGTTACAACATGGATCTCGCCGGGCCGCAGCTTCTCGGCAAGGACGCTGCCCGGATCACAGCGACGGAGACTCGCAACCAAGTTCTCGCGCTCCTCGATGATGCGGTGACCGTGGAGCGTCTTACCAGAGACATGGCACGGGCGTTCCGTGGCACCGAAGATCCTATCGGCGAGGCCGAGGCTTTCATCGCGCAATTCAAGACGGGCTTGCAGGCGGCACCATAACCCACGCTGACGCGGGTGTTCCGCAAATGTTGATGTCCCGGCTGTCATGATGTGGCGGTCGCCCTCCCGGTTCAGCCGGAGGGTCAGGCGCGCCAGGATTCCCCTCGCCGGCGTCACGACCTCCGCGCGAGCGGACCGCGCAGGAGCTGACCCGGGAGCGCGCCGGTGTGCTTGCCGTCGCGCAGGAGGACCTCGCCGTTCACCACGGTCGCTGCGATGCCGCGCGTCTTCTGCACCAAGCGCCGGGCGCCGCCGGGAAGGTCGTCCACCACCTCCGGCATCTCCGCCGCGATCGTCTCGGGATCGAAGACCATGAGGTCGGCGGCCAGCCCTTCCCGGATCAGGCCGCGGTCCGTGAACCCCCAGTGGGTGGCCGGCACGAAGGTCACCATGTGGATCGCCTGCTCGAGCGTGAAAGCTCGCTTCGTGCGCACCCAGTGACTGAGCAAGTGGGTCTGCAGCGAGGAGTCCATGAGCTGCGAGACGTGCGCGCCGGAATCGGAGAACGTCGTCACCGTGCGCGGGTGCCGCATCAGCTCGAGGGCGTAGTCCTGATCCTCGTTGGCGACGGGCTGGAGGAAAAAGAGGTCCAGGTCCTTGGCGAGCGCGAGGTCGATCATGGCCTCGGCCGGATGGCAGCCGCGCTCGCGCGCGATCTCCGCCACCGAGCGGTGCGGGCCCTCGACGGTGTCGAAGACGAGGGTCCAGTCGTAATTGGCCGGCTGCGCTTCCGTGCCGAGGGCCTTGTGGTCGGGGCGGACGTCCGCGGCCTCGATGAGACGGCGGCGCAGGTCGGGATCACGCAGCCGCTGGGCCTGCTCCCGGAGCGGGAGCGCCCGCAGCTCCTTCCACACCGGCAGCCGGTCGAACGGAAGCTGGGTCTTGAACGACAGCAGCGCGCTCAGCGAACGGCTGTGCACCTGGGCAAACATCCGCCCGCCCGCGGCCGCGGTCTCGTCGAGGAGCGCCAGGTAACGGCGCCACGTGTCGGGGACGTCGCGCCGGCTGAACACGCCAAACGTAATCGGGCGCCCGGTGTCGACGGCCAGGTCGCGCAGGCGGACGTGATAGTCGCGCAGCCCCGGGTCGTTGGCCGCGCGATCCACCCCCTCGCCGGCGATCTCGAAGAGGCCCGCGTTCATCTCGCCCATGACGCCGACCAGCCGCCGGACTTCCTGCCAGGTGGCCACACGGCTGGCCACGGGGCGACCGTCGGGCGTCTCGTGGCTCGGTGACCGCGAGGTGGTGAAGCCCATGGCGCCGGCGCGCAGGGCGTCGCGCAGCTCGCGCTCCATCGCGCGCAGATCGTCTTCGCCGGCCGGCTGCTCGAAGGCGCGCTCGCCCATCACGTAGGTGCGCAGCGCCGAATGGCCGATGTAGCCCGAGTAGTTGATGCCCTTGGGCAGGGACTCGAGACAGTCGAGGAACTCGGGGAACGTCGTCCACCGCCAGTCGATGCCCGCTTCCATCGCGGCGGGCGGAATGTCCTCGGCGCGCTGCAGGTTGCGGACGACCATATGCTTGTCGGCCTTGGCGCAGGGTGCCAGCGTGAAGCCGCAGTTGCCCATCACGACCGTCGTGATGCCGTGCCAGCACGAGGAGGTGCCGAGCGGATCCCAGAAGACCTGGGCGTCCATGTGCGTGTGCCCGTCCACGATGCCCGGCGCCACGACCTGCCCGTCGGCGTCGATCACCTCGCGCGCCCGCTCGCGGATGCGCCCGATGGTCGTGATACGGCCGTGCCGCACGCCGACGTCCGCGCGGTACCGCGGCATGCCGGATCCGTCGATCACCACGCCGTTCTTGATCACCAGGTCGTACGCCATCGTCCACTCCTCCGTGTTGAGACCGGCCGTCGAGGTGGCCCCATCGTACTCCACCTCAGGTAGTGGGTCAGTTTGATTGCTTCAGGGATCGCGTCCGAGCCTGGCGCGGACGCGATCAGGTGGGATAGAATCGGGGGTAGTGGTTGGAGGGGGCCGGTCCAGGGTATGTCCACGAATTCTCCGATCTGTGCGGAAGTGTCCGTGTCGAAAGGCGGAACAGATTTGACACGCTCCGCTGGATGGTGCTATGGTCCGCCCCGGCAATGCCTCCCGTCAGGCTCCGGAGCTAGGGCCGTTTCGCTGACGGCGATCGGCGCGCGCGCAGTCGAGGCCGCGTGATGGACCGCCCGCCCCTCCCGAAATACAGGAAGCCCCCCGTAGTCGAGACCGTGCTCGGCGTGCAGTTCGCACCGCTGAAATCGTTCTCGATCCCCCACTTTGGGCTTTTCTGGAGCACCATCCGCGAGGACTACCCGCAGCAGGCGATGAAACCGCCGCTGGGGGACGCTGTCGAGGACCTCGCTAGACCACCAGCGCCGAACAGGATCGGCATTAAGCTCGCCGCTGAGTCCGAGGCGCGCTGTTGGTTCCTCAACGCGTCCGGAACCGAGCTGGTTCAGCTTCAGCGAGACCGATTCGTCCGCAATTGGCGGAAGGTAACCGGCAGCGAGGAGTACCCCAGCTACGACTCGCTTAAGCCCCGCTTCGTACGTGACTGGACTCATCTCGTGGACTTCCTGGAGCGCGAGCAGCTTGAGCAGCCTCAAGTGAACCAGTGTGAGGTAACGTACATTAATCACCTGGCCGTTGACGTTGAAAGCCTGGGGACCGCCCACCGCTTCGCTCGCGGTATCTCCACGTTGTCGGGCGAGTTCCTGCCGGAACCGGAGACGACGCAGCTCCAGGTCCGGTACCTCATGGGTGACAAGAAGGGCCGGCTACATGTGGCAGTGCAGCCCGGCATACGCCTCGATGATCGCCGCGCGGTGCTCCAACTCGCACTCACGGCGCGCGGGACGCCAGCCTCTTCGAGTCTTGAGGACATCCTCGCGTGGTTCGATGTAGGCCATGAGTGGGTGGTCCGAGGCTTCACGGACTTTACGAGGAGTGAAATGCACGCGACCTGGGAGCGGATACGCGGATAGAATGACCCGGGTGCTTAGCTCAGAGACCGGAACGATGACTCAATTGCTGCAGGGCTCCACCTGGGAAGCTGAGGCCTATCAGCACGCCCTTGCGCTGAAGGACCTTCCGGACACATGGGACCGGCCCGGCAGCAGGAAGCCGACAATCCCGGCGATCAACGCCGCCCTGAAGTACATCGAGGGCGTCGCAGAGCTAGAGCTGTTCGTCCTCGGGGCTCCCTTCATTGCCCCGATGTCGGACGGCGGTGTCCAGCTTGAGTGGGAGCGTGGCCAGCGGCAACTCGAAATTGAGCTGCTGCCCGACGGCTCCGCGCGCTTCCTTGCGTCCGACGCCGGTGAAATCACGGAAGGCGAACTCGGCCCCATGTTGTCGCCGCCCGACGTGAAGTCTCTGTTCGGCTGGCTCGCGGCCGCGCCCTGATAGGGCCTCGATGCCGCGGGCGGGATGCCGCCGGACTATCTCGATGACGGGGAACTGGCGGCTGATGCCGTCTTGTGGCGGTCGATCAACCCCCGCCACATCAAGCCAGATCTGACAGTATCGAGCGCCGCCTACAGCACTGCCGGCCTTTCGGTCTATGTGCTTGCCGAGTCCTCAGTGAAGGCGCTGGCAGCCAAGTTCCCAGGTTGGCCGTTCCAATCGTTCACTTCGCAGGTCGCCCGCGACGCAGGTTGCATTATCTGCAAGATTCCCGACGATGACGGCGAGACCTCCCATCGAGAGATCCATCGCGCGGGAAATCCGGGAACTCGACTGAGCAAGACAGAATCTGTGAAGATTCGTGACGCCGCCATGTGGGTCTACCACGACGACGTCCCGAGGCCGGCGCCGCCTCCTCCAATAGGCTGAACATGGGATCGCTGACAAGGGGGCAATGGGCGCGAATGCTCTCACCCGAGAAGGCTCGAGCCGGGAAGTGGCAGGTGCGCCTTGCCGGAATCGGGCCATTGCTACTCTTCGCCGGTTTCCTGCTCCAGCTGGCGAGCGTCGTCTGTGGCTGGCACTAGACGGCGCGCTTTTTCAAACTGCTGCACTACCCCACCTCGAGGCGACTTGACACGCCGCCGCGGAGCGACGACAGTCACGCCATGAACCTCTTGCGCCCGCTCGATCGTGACTTGGTCGTCAACGGCTTGCGCCTGCACCTCCTCGACTGGGGGGGCGACGGCCGCACGCCGCTTCTGCTCCTGCACGGCTTCACGGGGCATGCGCACGCGTGGGACACGCTGAGCATCGCGCTCCAACCCCATTTCCACGTCTACGCCCTCGACCAGCGCGGTCACGGCGACAGCGATCCCGCGGAGACCTACGGCGCCATCGTCGCGTTCGAGGACATCTCCGGCGTGATCGAACAGCTCGGGCTGTCGTCGCTGATCCTGGTCGGGTTGTCGATGGGAGGCCGCAACGCGATGTATTTCACGTCGAAGCGGCCCGACCTGGTCCAGAAGCTCGTGATCGTCGACATCGGCCCGGAGGTCAGCAAGCGCGCGACCCAGGCGGCGCCCGGGCCTCCTGAGCCGGAAACCTGGGAGAGCATCGAGCAGGCCGCGCGACACCTCCATCGCGGCAACCCGTATCCCGGCATCCACTACTACCGCTGGGTCGCCTCGCAGAGTCTCCGGACGCGTCCCGACGGCTCACTCGTGTGGGGGTGGCATCCCAGCATCAAAGAACGGCGAACTCAGCCGGACCTCGACTGGTGGGGGATCGTGCGCGCGATCACACCGCCGACGCTTGTGCTTCGTGGGGAGAAGAGCCCCGTGCTCGACCGTGACGTGGCCGAGCGGATGGCCCGGGAGCTGCCGAACGGCCGGTTCGTCGAGATCCCGCAGGCCATGCACACCTTGCACGAGGACAACCCCGAGGCGGTCCTCACCGAGCTCAAGAGCTTCCTGGCGTTCTGAGCCTCACCGACCGAACACCTCACCGAAGGAGGGAATCGTCCATGAAGACCCTCACGCAGTGGCTCGTCGCGGTTCTGATGTCGTTCTTCGCCACGGGCGCCTACGCGCAGACCGTCAACCTGAAGGCCCTGTCCGGCGAGATGAAGCAGGGCGGCTACGTCATTGTGTTCCGCCACGGCGCGACCCATCGCGACCAGGCCGACACCGATCCCCTGAACCATGGCAACGTCGCGAAGCAGCGTCTCCTGAGCGACAAGGGCAAGGACGTCGCCAAGCAGGTCGGCGACGCCTTCAGGAAGCTCGGTATCCCGCTGGGCAAGGTCTACACCAGCAGATTCAATCGCGCGGTGGAAACCGCCAAATTGGTGAGTGGCGGCGACGTGACGCAGACTCTCGACATCACCGAGGGTGGCCTGGTCGTCTCGCCCATCGAAAACGACCGGCGCGCCGAGGCGTTCAAAAAGCTGGCGGGCACGAAGCCCGAGCCGGGGAAGAACACGCTGATCGTCTCGCACAAGCCGAACATCATCGATGCCTTCGGCAAGGACTGGTTCGAGATTAAAGAGGGCGAAGCCTCGATCTTCAAGCCGGACGGTTCCGGCAAGGCGGTGCTGATCGGGCGCGTGCAAGCGGTCGACTGGATCAAGGCCGCCGGCGGCAACTGATCGGTCCCGCCCGCTGCAGCGCGGAGGTCACATCGAGAGGGCGGCGCGGGAGATGCGGAGCGGATCGCCCGAGCGCTGCATCCAGTCGGCCTGGCGGAAGGCGTCGGAGATGCGCTCCAGCGGAAAGACGTGCGAGACGATGCGCTCGAACGGGAACCGGTGGAGGTTGCGCCGCAGGAAGCTGAGCGCCTGCTCGAGCGCCCACGGCGAGTAGTTCGACGTCGCGACCAGCCGGGCGTTGGCGCGCACCAGCGCGGTGGCGTCGTAGGAGAAGACGTTGCCGGGCGCGATG
>Ga0184639_10001522_pt1 | contig 10060 bp, 7 predicted proteins | sample PLM31_170_b2_FD_133155 | JGI IMG/M metagenome (GOLD analysis project Ga0184639, IMG submission 133155) | Groundwater sediment microbial communities from an aquifer in East River, Colorado, USA - PLM3-1_170_b2 | ecosystem: Environmental > Terrestrial > Soil > Riparian zone | place: USA: East... | reverse complement strand
GTTAACTCATGTTACGCAAGAAGTGCGTAAGGTGAGAGGTTAAGATGAGGAGGTGATGCCCGGACAGGACTGTGCTTGAAGATCGCATGACCATCCAACTGTTCCCGAGTTTGACCGTTCATTTCTTCTAAGGAGGAGAAAGAATGTCTCGCAACAAACTGCTCGTGGTCTTCAACCTGCTGGTTGTGACCAGTATGCTTCTGGCGGCGTGCGCCACCCCTACCGCCGCCCCGACTCAAGCGCCCGCGCCCACCACGGCGCCGGCGCAACCGACTGCCGTCCCGGTGGTGCAGCCCACCGCCGAGCCGCCCCCGCCTGAGGCCAAACCCTACCGCGTGGGCATCTTCGAGGACCTGACGACGACGAACTACTGGGCGTATATCGGCCCCAGTGCGACAGTATGGAACCAGTACGTGCTGGCCCCGCAGCGTGTGGCCCTATTCACCCTTGCCGATAAGACCTTCCAGCTCGTCCCGTCGGTGGCCTTAGCCCTGCCTGAGCGGCCGCTGGCCAAGGAAGGCGACTTCTGGGTCGCCGAGGTCCCGATGAGGCAGAGCATCACCTGGAGCGACGGCACGCCGCTCACCGCCAAGGATGTGGCTTTCACTGCCAACACCGCGGTGGAACTGGCGCTGCCTGGCAACTGGGCCTCAACTTACGATGTCAACTACATCGACCATGTTGAGGCAGCGGACGACTACACGGTCAAGTATTACTTCAAGCAGGATCCCGGCCTGGCCGTCTTTGAGTACGGCGTTCTGCAGGGCGGGATTCTGTCGGAGGCGTATTGGTCGCCCGTCGTCGAGGACGCCAAGGCGGCCGTCGGCGCTTTGACGCCGCCAGCGGAGACGGCGACCGATGAAGAGAAGGCGGCCTACGACAAAGTGCTGGCCGAGGCGCTCAACGTGCTGTTCGGCTACGTGCCCGAGAACGAGCCGGTGGCCGGTGGCTATCTCTTCGGCAAGTGGGAGACCGGCGCGTTCGCCGAGAACGCCGCCAACCCTGACTTCTTCTTCAAGGGCACGACCACGACCGAGTACGCCAACGGCGCTTACAAGGATGTGTACCCGGACGGCTCTGAGTTCGTCGGCTACGGCGACCCGACCGGCGACATGGCGCTGGAATTCACCACCGGCCCGAATGCGTCTTCGGCGATCTACAGCGTCTACGGCACGCAGGACGCCGCCGTGCTGGCGCTGAAGAATGGCGAAGTCGACTTCATGCTGAACCCGCTGGGCATGGCGCGCGGCCTGCGCGCCCAGGTCGAAGGTGAGCCGGGCCTGGCCGTGGCCGAGAACGGCGCCTTCGGCTTCCGCTACATCGGCTTCAATCACCGCAAGGCGCCGCTGAACGACAGGGCCTTCCGCCAGGCGCTGGCCACGATGATCGACAAGCAGTTCGTGACGAGCCGTATCCTGCAAGGGGTGGCCTTCCCGCTGGACACGTTAGTGCCCGAGGGCAACGCGGCGTGGTACACTGACGACGTGCCCAAGTTCGGCTTGAAGGAAGACGGCACGCCGATGAGCTCCGAGGAGCGCATCAACGCGGCCGTCGCCATCCTCGAAGCGGCCGGTTACACCTGGGAGGGTGGGGCCAAGCCGGTTTGGGATCCTGACAACCGTGAGGTGACGCGCGGCGGCGGGCTGATCATGCCGGACGGCACGCCGGTGCCTGAGATGGAACTGCTCGCGCCCAGCGCCGGTTACGACCCGCTGCGCTCGACCTTCGCCATCTGGATCGAGCAGTATGCGAACGATCTGGGCGTCCCGCTCAAGGCCAACCTGACCGGTTTCAACATCATCGTCAGCAAGGTGTTCGATGAGCAGGATTTCGACATCTGGATGCTGGGCTGGTCGGTGACTGTTTTCCCGGACTACCTGCGTGACTTCTTCCACAGCGATCGGGCCGGCATTGGCGACAACAACGCGGGCGGATACTCCAACCCCGAGTTCGACGCGCTGGCTGACGGGATCAAGGCGTGCACCGTTGCTGAGGAGTGCGCGGAGATCGCCAACAACATCCAGAAAGTCGTGGCGGAGGAGCTGCCCTACATCGTCCTGTTCGACACCGGCATCGTCGAGTTCTACCGCTCGGCGGCAGTCGAGTACCCCTACACCGATACGCTCGGCGGCCTGCAGTTCGTGCAAGGGCTGCCTTCGTCGGTGGTGATCAAGTAAGCCGCACGTGTGATCAAGGAGGGTGGAGGTGTCCTCCACCCTCCTTCTACATATCCTCCGGCAGGCTCGGTAGCTCACGAAATGTCATTCTGAGGAGCGTTTTTTGCGACGAAGAATCTCCTCCCGCACGGGCGGGATTCTTCGCTGCGCTCAGAATGACAGGCTTTCGTGATCACTGAGGCTCCAAAACTTCTGGGAGGATACGGGGAGGAATCTATGCGACGCTATATCACTCAGCGGCTCTTGCAGATCGTTTTGACGTTCGTCCTGTTCCTGACGCTCGTGTTCTTCCTGATCGAGGCACAGCCGGGCGATTATGCTCAGACCTTCCTGGCTAACCCCCGGCTGACCCAGGCACAACGGGATGCGTTGCGATCGGCGCTGGGCCTGGACGGCACGCCGATCGAACGGTATTTCAGTTACATGGGCGCCTTGCTGCGCGGCGACTTTGGCATCTCGTTCTCGAACTTCCCGCGGCCGGTGATCGACGTGATCGCCGAGCGAGCGCCGCGCACGGTGACGCTGTTTCTCTCGGCGACGATCGTGTCGTTCTACATCGGCTTCCTGGCCGGCAAGGTGTTGGCCTGGAAGCGGGGAAAACTCGTCGAATATCCGGCCACGATTGGGGGCGTCGTGCTCTACACCGTGTTCACCCCCTGGTTCGGCCTGATGATGATCTGGCTGTTCGCGTTCAGCCTGAAATTATTCCCTATCGGCAAGTTCATCAATCCGGTCTTGTGGCAGAAAGCGCCCGTCTCGGCCAACGAGGTCTTTCTTCCCATGCTGCTGACCGCTTTCATTTCGTCAGTCGCGCTCTTTATTTGGCTGCTGGCGACGCGCCGCCTGGAGTCCCGCTGGCGTTCCGCAATCCGATGGGGCGGTGTCGGGCTTATCCCGGCTGCTATCCTGGCCTACTGGATCCCCACGGGCCTGGGCGTGTATGCCGCGGATATTCTGCACCACCTGATTCTGCCGGTAATGACCCTGTCGCTCATCTCCTTTGCCGGCACGATGCTGTTGACGCGCAACAGCATGTTGGAGACCTTGCGAGAGGACTATATCCTGGCGGCGCGGGCCAAGGGGCTGCCCGAGAAGACCATTCGCGACAAACATGCCGCCCGGAACGCGATGCTGCCCGTCGTCACCTCTTTCGTATTTGCCCTGGCCTTCGCGCTGGACGGGGGTGTCATCACGGAGACGATTTTCTCCTGGCCCGGCATGGGATTGACCCTGCTGGATGCTGCGGTAAGTCAAGATATCCCCATGGCGATGGGGGCACTGGTCTTCACCGGCATCCTGGCCCTGACGGCCCACTTCGTCGCCGACATCATGTATGCCTACCTGGATCCCCGCATCCGCTACGCGTGATCTTGGAGGTTGGAGATTAGAGACTGCGAAGCGCCCCTGTGGGGTTGGAGATTGGAGGTTGGTCTTTGATCGCACGTGACTCTCCAACTTCCAACTTCCAACCTCCAACTTCCAACTTCTAGCCTCCAGCAGAAGGAGCCGCAATGAGTATAGGACAAGACTCTCTCAAACCCGGCCATGTCGGTGGCATTTCGCTCGAGCGAGAGGAACGGGAACGGTTGATGGCCCAGCCGCTGTGGCAGGTGCGGCTGCGGCTCATGTTCCGCTCGCTGCGCACCAATTGGGCGCTCTTCGCCGAGAACAAGATCGGCGTGATCGGGTTGGCTATCATTGCTTTCTTTGCCCTAATCGCCATCGCCCATCCGATCTTGATGGGGCGGGTATGGGATTCGAACGTCTACGATCCGATCATTGGCTTTGATCCCAACGAGGCGATACAGCCGGCGCCGCCCTCGGCGGCCCATCCGCTGGGCACCGACCCCTTGGGCCGCGATGTGCTCAGCCAGCTGATGTTCAGCGCCTCGTCCGAGTTCATCTTGGGCCTGGTGGCGGCGCTGATCACGGCGACCATTGCGACGACCGTCGGCGCTATCGCGGCTTACTTCGGCGGGGCGGTGGATGTGATCTTCATGCGCCTGGCCGACCTGATCATCATGCTGCCTTTTGTCACCACTTTGATCGTTCTGAGTTCGCTGTTTGAGCTGGACCTGCCCAAACTGGCCGTGGTCATCGGCCTGTTCGCCGGGTTCGGCGCGACCACGGTGATCATCAAGTCGCAGGCGCTGACGGTCAAAGTGCGCACCTACATCGAGGCGGCGCGAGTGGCGGGCGGCAGCAACTGGCACATCATTTTTCGGCACATCATTCCGAATCTGTTGCCCCTGTCTTTTCTGTACATGATGTTCACCGTCACCTCGGCGATTTTTTCGGAGGCGGCGCTCTCGTTCTTCGGGCTGCTCAACATTCGCATGTCCTGGGGACTGATGATTCACACCGCCCAGACGGCCGGCTATCTCTTGAATCCAGATACCTGGTGGTTGATCATCCCGGCTGGCCTGTCCATCACTTTGTTGTGCGCCGCCTTTTACCTCGTCGGGCGCGCCATGGATGAAGTGGTCAACCCGCGCCTGCGCAAGCGATAGACGTAATGTGGCTCTCCAACCGCGTCCTCGCGGTTGGATACGCCCGCGGGGACGCGGGCTTTGAGCCTATTTTCGAGAGAGTGACGCCGTGGCAGAACCAGTCTTGACAGTAGACGACCTGACGATGCATTACATGACGCGCGCGGGCGAAGTGTCGGCGGTCGACAATGTCAGTTTTGCCCTGGCCGAAGGGGAGTCGATGGGCTTGGTCGGCGAGTCGGGCTGCGGAAAGACGTCTATAGCTACCAGCCTGTTGAAACTACTGCCCGAGAACGCTCATATTAAGGGAGGGCACATTTGGTTTAAGGGTGTCGACTTCGCTGCGCTGAGCGAAGACGAGATGCGAAAATACCGCTGGCGAAATATCTCGATGGTCTTCCAGGCGGCGATGAACTCCCTGAACCCGGTCTACAAGGTGGGCGACCAGATCAGCGAAGCGATGGACACCCACCTGGGCGTTTTCACGCGCGAGCAGACCAGGCAGCGCATCGCCGAGTTGTTCCAGTTGGTCGGCCTCGACCCGAAACTCATGGAGCAATATCCCCACGAGTACAGTGGCGGGATGCGCCAGCGGGCCGTCATCGCTATGGCCCTGTCGTGCAATCCCGATCTGATCATCGCCGACGAGCCGACGACGGCCCTCGACGTGATCGTGCAGGACAGCCTGCTGCGCGAGATGCGCCTGCTGCAGGATCGGCTGGGCATGGCGATGATCTACATTTCGCACGACATCGCCGTGATCGCGGAAGTAAGCGAGAAGATCGGCGTGATGTATGCCGGGCGGCTGGTGGAATGGGCCAAGTCCGAGGAGATCTTTCATCGCCCTATCCATCCCTACACGGCGGCGCTGATGTCGGCCTTCCCCAGTGTCACCGGGCCTAAACGGGAACTCGCCATGCTGTCGGGCGAGCCGCCCGACTTGCTGCATCCGCCCCCTGGCTGCCGGTTCCACCCACGCTGCCCCTTCGCGACGGAGATTTGCAAAGAGCAGGTGCCGGATTTCAAGGATCATGGCGGCGGGCACTATGCGGCTTGCTGGCATCCGCTAGGGGGTGACTGATGCCGGCCACGGAACCACTCGTCAAAGTTGAAGGGCTGCGTAAGCTCTTTCCGCTCAACCGGGGATTTCTGCGCGAATCGAATTCGTTCATTCACGCGGTGGATGACGTCAACTTCTCGATCCCGCCCGGTGAGAGCCTCGCGCTGGTGGGCGAGTCGGGATCGGGCAAGACGACGACGGGCAAACTCCTGGTGCGCCTGATTGACCCGACGGCCGGGCACATCTACCTGAAGGCTGACGGAACCCAGGTGGACATCGCGTCGATACCCGGCAAGGGCATGAAAGCCTTTCGGCGACAGGTGCAGATGATCTTCCAAGATCCATACGAGTCGCTCAATCCACGCCGAACCATCTTCGACACAGTCTCCGAGCCGTTGGCGGTACAAGGAATTGGGCACGTGCTGGAGCGAGAAGAGCGCGTCGCCGAGCTGTTGGTATTGGTGGGCCTGAGTCCGCCGTCGACGTTCATGTTCCGCTTCCCGCACGAGTTGTCTGGCGGGCAGCGCCAGCGCGTCGCCATCGCCCGCGCGCTCGTGATCGAGCCGAAGTTCGTCGTCGCCGACGAGCCGACCTCCATGCTGGACGTCTCGGTTCGCACCGGCATTATGCACCTGATGCAGGAACTGGCCGATCGGTTGGGTGTCACGTATTTGTACATCACCCACGACCTGGCCGTGGCGCGCTACATGTCCACGCGCCTGGCGGTTATGTACCTGGGCAAGATCGTCGAGATGGGCGATACCGAAGAGGTGCTGCGCAACCCTTTGCATCCGTACACCAAAGCCCTGCTCTCCGCCGTGCCCATTCCCGATCCGACGCTGCAGCGCCAGCCGCCGGACATCAAGGGCGGCATCAGCAAGCCGATCGATCCCATGCCGCGCTGCCGTTTCTACGACCGATGTCCGCTGGCCGCCAAAGTATGTGAGGAGAACGACCATCCGCCGTTGGAGGACAAGGGCGCCGGGCACTACGCGGCGTGTTACTTAGTGTAGCGACGTTCGCTGCTCGATAGCCATCTTCTTGCCCGTGTCCGCCGGCGCCCGATCGAGCTGATCGGGCGTTTGTTTCTAAAGGGCGGGAGTTTGGTTGTTGGTAGTCACGACTTCAGTCGTGAAACCGTGAACCTGTGCGACTGACCCTAACCCTAACCCTAAAGGGCGCTTCGCAGAGGGGGCTACGCACAGTCGCTACTACGGTCGCTACTACGGAGATAGGTGAAGATGCTCCGCTTCATCGTTCGGCGTCTAACCCGAGCGCTGGTGACCCTGGTGGTATTCCAGACAGCCCTATTCCTGCTCATCCAGGCCCTGCCCGGCGACTACGCCAGCACGATCATGGGGCCACCCGCTTACAAGCGCGGCCTGCGCGCCCTGCTCGGGCTCGATGCGCCCGTGTGGCAGCAGTACCTGGCTTGGATGGGCGGCTTCTTCACCGGCGATCTGGGCAACTCGTTCCAGGCGCCGACGGTGCGCGTCACGGATATCCTGTTGGCCCAAAGCCCGCGCACCCTGCTGCTGTTCCTGCCGGCTGTGCTGCTGGGATTCGGCCTGGGCATCTGGCTGGGCAAACGCATCGCCTGGCATCGCGGCGGCCGGCTGGAACTTGGCTCCTCATTGACCGGCATCGCTTTCTACGCCTCATTTCCGCCATGGCTGGTCTTTCTCCTCGTCAATGTCTTTGCGATCCAGCTGGGCTGGTTTCCGCCCGAGAACCTGATCAACGCGAATCGATGGTTCGGCGTCCCGGTGAGCGTCAACTCCGTCGTCGAGCGAATGCTCGTGACGGTCATGATCGATGCCGGCCTGTTCGCCGGGCTGTTCTGGCTCACCCGTCGCGCCGCCGCGCCACGCCGGATGCGCTGGCTGGGCAGTTTTGCGCTGGCCATGCTCACCGCCGGCGTGTGGCTGGCCTCGGGCCGGGCAATCCAGGCGCTGGACATTCTCCATCACTTGGCGTTGCCGCTGGGCACCCTCATCCTGCTCTCGTTCGGGGAGACAATGCTGCTGATGCGCGTGGCGATGATCGAATTCCTGGGCGACGATCACGTGCTGATGGCCCGTGCTAAGGGCCTGCCAGACTCGGCCGTGCGGGACCGGCACGTCGCGCGCCTGGCGCTGCTGCCGGTGCTGGCGCGACTGACCCTCCAGCTGCCGTTGGTTCTCATCGGGAGTTTTGTGATCGAGAGACTCTTCCTCTGGCGTGGAGTGGGACAGGCCTTGTTCACAGCTGCCGATTATCAGGATATTCCCGTGCTGATGGGGATTTTGTCAGTCGTCGGTATCATCATGCTGCTGGCGCACCTGCTGCTGGATGTTCTGAATGCCTGGCTAGATCCCCGCTTGCGTGACGCGACGTTTCGCGTCTCAACGCGAGTGTAAATCCTGAGAGAAGAATCGGGGCTGAACCGATGTCGCACACGGCAACACAATCAGGAGTGCCCTCAGTCGTTCCCGACACTGCCTCTGCGCCGACGCGTTGGCAAGGGCAGCTCGGGCGCTGGCGCGAAACCTGGCGCGTGTTCGTCCGTAGTCCGCTCGGAGTGCTGGGACTGGTTCTCATTGGCCTGTTCGCGTTGATGTCCATTTCACACCCGATTCTGATGGCGACGATATGGGATCGGACGACCTACCATCCGTGGGTCGGATTCGATTACGATGCCATCGCGCATCCCACTCTGCCCTCTCCCAAGCATCTCCTCGGCACCGACGCGCTGGGACGCGATGTGTTCAGCCAGTTGCTGTATGCCACTGGACCGTCGTTCGGCCTTGGCCTGGTGGCCGGGTTGGTGGCCGTGGCTACCGCTACAACGATCGGCGTCGTCTCGGCCTACTACGGTGGGATGATCGACGCTCTTCTTATGGGACTGGCGGATGCCTTCATCCTGATGCCGCCGCAGATCGTCCTCCTGGTGGTTGGCTTGCTGTTCGATATGGACTGGCCGCAACTGGCGCTGATTTATGGCGTGTTTGCCGGCCTGGGCGGGTTAGCCGTCATCATGCGGTCACACGCACTTTCTATCAAGGTGAAGCCGTACATCGAGGCGGCGCGCGTGGCTGGCGGAAGCAGCGGGTACATCATCCGTACGCACTTCCTGCCGAATATGATTCCGCTGATGCTCTTGAACATGATGTTCACGGTTGCCGGTTCGGTGTTGACGGAGGCGCTGCTGTCGTTCTTCGGACGCACCGACATCCGGCTGAGCTGGGGGACGATGATCTGGTTCATCAAGGAGACCTTCCGCCTGTCGCCGACGGGCGAGCAGTGGCATGCCATCCTCCCGCCGGGGCTGGCGATCATGCTGTTCTGCGGAGCATTCTACATGGTCGGGCGCGCGCTGGACGACGTGCTGAATCCGCGTTTGCGGAGAAGATAGCTCAGGCGAGGAGCCAGCATCTCCAGATGCGGCATCTAGGGATGCCTCACTCCGCAGCCGTATGGCGACGCCGCTGACATGTTTTGCGTGCACACACCAGATGTCGCCTGTTGCGCGCCGATTGAATCGGGTTATAATTGCATCGTCGTTTGCGCGTCGCCCGATCGGTTGACGGTTATCGAAAAAATGTTGGACGACATACTCAGTCCGCGTTTGCGAAGACGGTAAGCAAATGCCATCACCCTTCCCTGGCGTAGACCCCTATCTCGAACGACCGAGCCTATGGCCCGATGTTCACTTCAGTCTGATCATCGCCTTGCGCGATGCGCTGTCACCCGTAGTTGGCCCCAAATACTACATCGCGGTCGAGGAACGGGTGTATTTTATCGAGCCTGAGGCACGCTGGTATGTCGGTCGACCGGATGTGGCGATCGCCGGCGAGCCTGAGCCGGCCGACAGCGCGGGCGTGATGATCACAGCGAGAGTCCCCACCGCGCGTACCGTCGAGGTCCCGATGCCTGAGCCGGAGCACGCGCGCCTGATCTATCTCGAAGTGCGCGAGCCGCCGGGCGATGAAGTGATTACCACACTCGAGGTTCTCTCGCACGTCAAGAAGCGCGCGGGGCCAGGCCGATGCCAATACCAAGATAAACGCCTGGAAGTCCTGAGCTCGTTCATGAACTTGGTCGAAATTGATCTCCTGCGCGCCTATCCGCCGATGGAGATGCGGCCGATCGACGGTGGCGAACCGAGCGATTATCGGATTCTTGTCAGTCGCGCCGATCAACGGCCTCGCGCTGTGCTCTTTGCGTTTTCAGTCCGGGAGCCGATCCCGATCTTTCCGCTGCCCCTGCGCCCCGACGAACCCGAACCCCAGGTAGACCTCAAACTACTGCTGGAAGGCATTTACGAGCGGGCCGGTTATGGCCGGCGAGTGGAC
>Ga0184639_10001521_pt1 | contig 10060 bp, 8 predicted proteins | sample PLM31_170_b2_FD_133155 | JGI IMG/M metagenome (GOLD analysis project Ga0184639, IMG submission 133155) | Groundwater sediment microbial communities from an aquifer in East River, Colorado, USA - PLM3-1_170_b2 | ecosystem: Environmental > Terrestrial > Soil > Riparian zone | place: USA: East... | reverse complement strand
GGCAGGACGAAGCGGAGACAACTGCGCTGGCCGAGGAGACTGCCGCCGAGAACGGCTTCGCTCCGGTGGAAGGAGCGGAAGAAGCCGAAGAAGCGACGGAGCACGACGAGCCTATGGAATTTGCCGGCGAGCCCGCAGGCGAGGGAGCGGCGGAGGAAGCCATCGAAAAAGCGGCAGCCCCGGCTTCGGAGGAAGCTGCGCCGCTGCCACAGGAAGACCGCGGCACGAACCAGGGAGTCGCGCGCATCGAAAGCCGTCCGCGGGCGCATTTCCAGCGGCCGATGCGCCGCGGAGGCCAGCACCGCGGCGGGCGTTTCCCACGGCACCAGGACCAGCGCCACGCACCGCCGCGCCGCGTGCAATTGATCTCCGAGATGCTGAAGACGAATCAGGAGATCATCGTCCAGATCGCCAAAGAGCCGCTGGGCAAGAAGGGTGCGCGCATCACGAGCCACGTGGCGCTGCCGGGCCGCTTCCTGGTGTACATGCCCACGGTGGACCACATCGGCGTCTCGCGCAAAATCAGCTCGGCCGAAGAGCGCTCGCGGCTGCGCCGACTGGTCTCCGAAGCCAAGGGCACGTTTCCCGGCGGCTTCATCGTGCGCACCGCCGCCGATGGCGCGAGCGACGAGGACATCCGCAGCGACGTCGAATTTTTGGGCCGCACCTGGGACGAAATCCGCGGACGCGCCGAACAGCGCAAAGCGCCCGCGCTGCTCCACCGCGACCTGAACCTCGTCGAGCGCATCCTGCGCGATTACCTCAGCACCGACTACACGGCCATCTGGGTGGACTCCGAAGAGGAGTACGGCAAGGTGGTCGAATTCGTCGGCCGCTTCCAGCCGAAGCTCGTCAACCGCGTGAAGCTCTACACGAAAGAGACGCCGATCTACGAAGAGTTCGGCATCCAGCAGGAACTGGACAAGGCGCTGCGCTCGAAAGTGTGGCTGAAGTCCGGCGGCTACATCGTGATCAACCACACCGAGGCGCTCGTGGCCATTGACGTGAACACGGGGAAGTACGTCGGCAAAGGCTCCACGCGCCTGGAAGACACGATCGTCAAGACGAACATCGAGGCGGTGAAAGAGATCGTGCGGCAGATCCGCCTGCGCGACCTCGGCGGCATCATCGTCGTGGACTTCATTGACATGGAGGAACGGCGCAACCGCGACAAGGTGATGGCCGCGCTGGACGACGCGCTGCGCGCCGACCGCGCGCCGTCCAAGGTGCTCTCGTTCAACGAATTCGGCCTCGTGGCGATCACGCGCAAGCGCACGAAGCAGGCGCTCGAGCGCGTGCTTTGCCAGCCGTGCCCGTCCTGCTCGGGCTCCGGCATGGTGAAGTCCGTGCCCACGATTTGCTACGAAATTCTGGCCGAGGCGAAGAAGATGTCCTCCGAGCTCGACGCGCAGAGCCTTACGCTGCGCGTCAACCCGGAGATCGCCAAGGCGCTCAAGACGCGCCAATCGGGGCTGATCGAAGAGCTCGAGCAGGGCACGCGCAAGAGCATCATCATCCAGTCCGACCCCACGCTGCATTGGGAGCAGTACGACATCTACTAGAGGCTGGAAACTAGAAGCTGGAAGCCGGAAAGGCGAACGCTGCTAGAAGCGAAAAGCGGGAAGCCAGAAAAGCGAACGCCCCGGGAACCTCTCCCGGGGCGTTCTCGTTTCAGTTTCGGTTTCGGGTCCGCGCTCTTTGCTCAGCGCAGTGATTCGGCCGGCTACCGCTTCCGATTCAGAAGCTTTCGCGCTCTCCCGCCCAGAACCAGAAGGCCGGTCGAGACCAGGAGCAGCGAAGCAGGCTCAGGGATTACGGCTGTCGGCCCTGTGAATTGCGTAACGAGACCCATGCTGTCCGTCACCCCGCCAGTGGAACCGGGGCCCAAGACATATGCGCGGCTGGTCTGGTCGCCATTGCTATCCCCCAAGTTATAGCCGCGATCGCTGGGGTTCACCAGGGCCTGTTGGTTCGTCACAATGATGGTCATCAAGAGGTTGCCGTTGGCCGGATCGTAGATGAAGGGCGTGCCATTGATCGTAAATGAAGGGGCGCCAGGCGTGCCGCCCAGGCTCCCGTTGAAGAACAGCGCGCTGCCGGCGCCGATATTCGAGCCCAAGTCGGTGCTCAGCCCGTCGACCGCAGCGCTCGTGTAGGAAAAGCTGATGCTATAGTTTCCGTCCAGCACAACACCGCTGCCAGGATACAGGTTAGCAAAGAAGAAAGTGAGGGAATCAATCTGAAACGGCGCACCGAAATTGCCGGCCCCGTAAACCTGTTGGTAAAGGATGCTCTGTCCGCTCGACGTCCCGCTGTCATTACACAGGAATGGGTAGCAATTTGCACCGCTGGTCGTGCCCACCGTAACAGTGTCAGCGCGCAAGCTGCCGCACAGAGCGAGACAAAAAACCACACCGGCCGCGGCTTTGATTACAAGCTGTCGCATCGCTGAGCTCCAATCCTCCAGTGCCAGAATGAAGCATGTCCAGTGCCGAACGCGAACACACCACGCTTGTTTTTCGTAATACTAGATAAGACAGCGGTTAGGGCGCAAAGTAGCGCTAGCGGCGCAGCGGCTCCATACGCGCAAGGCTAAGGAAATTCCGTTGGCGAGAACCAAGTGGGAAGGTTTTTTCCTGCAAAACTTTCCAGTTCTAGTTCTTTAGTACTAGAGCCTTACTAGGACTCGCTCGCCGCAGATTTGCAGCGAATTTGTGAGGTTGGCTGGAACGATGCGAAGAACGGAGTCAATTCAATCCGTGGAGAAGCGCTGTTCCTTCCATGGGTCGCCAAGGGTGTGGTAGCCGTTCTCTTCCCAGAAACCGGGGGTATCGCGCTCGAGGAATTCGAGCCCGCGCGCCCACTTCACGCTCTTCCAGGCGTAGAGATGCGGCACCACCAGACGCACGGGATAGCCGTGGTCCGGGGTCAGCGGCTGGCCATCGTGCTGGAAGGCAAACAGCGAGGTCGGCCGCAGAAAATCCTCCAGCGGCAAGTTGGCCGTAAAGCCCTGCTCGCCGTGCACCAGGACGTAGCGCGCCTCCGGCCTCAAGGTGACGAGCTTCATCACTTCGGCGACCGGCACGCCTTCCCAGCGGTTGTCGAAGCGGCTCCAGCGCGTGACGCAATGCATGTCCGCGACAACTTCCTTTTGCGGCAGGCGCGTGAACTCCTCCCAGGAAAGCTGCACCGGCTTTTCGACCAGACCGGCGATGCGCAAGTTCCACGTGCCTGGGTCGAACCGCGGCACCGAGCCGTAGTGCAGCACGGGCCACTTCAGGGTCAGCGCCTGGCCGGGCGGAAGCCTGCCCTCGCTCTGCCTCTGACGCTCGAGCTCTTTGCGTTCGCTGCCTTCCCAGAACATGGTTTTTTCCTCGGGCCACTCACACGCGCCCTGCTGAACCGTCTATTCTACCGGGAAAACGTTACAGAAAGCTCAGCGGGGAGGCGCGAAGGCGGCCCTTCAACACCGTATGATATGATGCGCTCGAGAGCGATTCGATTCTCTGCGCACCGGAGCCCTTCTTGGCGGCACGCATCCTGAACGGCAACCAGATCCGCGACCAAATCTACGCCGAGCTGGGCCAGGAAATCGCCGCTCTGGCGAACCAGGGCATCCGGCCCGGGCTAACCGCTGTGCTCGTGGGCGAAAACCCGGCCTCGCACCTCTACGTGAAGAGCAAAATCGCCGCCTGCGAGAAGCTCGGCCTGTTCAGCGAGCTGCTGCGGCCGCCGGCTACGCTTTCCACCCTCGATTTGCTGGCCGTCGTGGACGAGCTGAACGCGCGCGACGATGTTGACGGCATCTTGGTGCAGCTCCCTCTGCCGCCGCAGGTGGATTCGAAAAAAATTCTCGAAGCCGTGGACCCGGCCAAGGACGTGGACGGCTTCCATCCGGTCAACATCGGAAAGCTCGTCGCGGGCCGCCCGGGGCTGGTGGCCTGCACACCGCTTGGCGTGATGGAGATCCTGCGGCGCAGCGCGATCCCGCTCGAGGGCGCAAACGCCGTGGTGATGGGCCGCAGCGACATCGTGGGCAAGCCGATGGCGCTGCTGCTGATGCACGCGCACGCCACCGTCACCGTTTGCCATTCCAAGACGCGCAACCTGCCGGAGGTCACGCGCCGCGGCGACATCGTGGTAGCGGCAATGGGTCGCGCGGCCATGGTCACAACGGACTACATCCGCCCGGGCGCGACGGTGATTGACGTGGGGCAAAACGTCATCACCGACACCGCCCAAGCCGAGCGCATCTTCGCGCGCTATCCGAAGAAGCTCGAAGAATTCCACACCAAGGGCACAGTGCTGGTCGGCGACGTGCACCCCGACGTTGCCGAAGTGGCCGGAGCGATCACGCCGGTGCCCGGCGGCGTCGGGCCGCTGACGATCGCCATGCTGATGAGCAACACCGTCAAGGCCGCACGCCTGCGCCGGGCCGGCGCCGCAGAGCGCGCCCACCTCCAACGCGTTTCCGGCTCCTGATGCTGCGCGTAGGTCTGACCGGCGGAATTGCCTGCGGCAAGAGCACGGTGGCCGCGATGATGCGCGAATTGGGCTGCCACACCTTCGACGCCGACCGCATCGCGCATGAGTTGATCGCGCCGGGCCAGCCTGCCTACGACGAAGTCCTCCGCGAGTTCGGCGACGGCGTCCGCGCGTCCGACGGCTCGATTGACCGCACGCGGCTGGCGGCGATCGTCTTTGCCGATGCGGGCAAGCTCGCGCGCCTGAACCGCATCGTCCATCCCCGCGTCCTCGAAGTGCAGGAGCAGAAGCTGGCCGCGCTCGAGCGCGCCGAGCCGAATGCCGTGGCTGTGGTCGAAGCCGCGCTGCTGATCGAAGCGGGCTATCACAAACGGCTCGACCGCCTCGTGGTGGTCTGGTGCCGGCCGGAGCAGCAGATCGAGCGGCTGGTGCATCCGAACGCGGGCCGCGGCATGACGCGCGAAGAAGCCGAGCGGCGCATCGCGGCGCAGATGCCGCTCGCAGAAAAGCGCCGCATGGCCGACGACGAAATCGAATGCTCGGGGACGCTCGAGCACACGCGGCAGCAGGCGGAAGCGCTCGTCGCAAAACTCAAGCCGCTTGCCGCGGGAGCCAGTTTGCACGCGGGCTCGGCAAAAGCCCGCCGGGAGAAATCGCCATGAGGAACCAAAGCAGATCCGCAAATATCCTTCGCCTGGCCGCGCTGGGCCTTGTCGTGGTGCTGGGCGCGTACTGGGCGGGAGCGCGCTGGGGACCACGCCAGCCGGAGCGCGTTGCGGCGCTGCCGGCCTCGAATGCTTCGCCGCACACCGAAGGCCTCACGGATGAGGAATCGATCAACGTGCGCGTGTACAGCCAGGCGTCGCCGGCCGTCGCCAATATCGTGACGCGCGCGGTGGAATACGACTTCTTCCTGAACCCCGTGCCGGTGGAGGGCGCGGGCTCCGGCTTCGTGATTGACGCGCGCGGGTACATCCTCACGAACCTGCACGTCGTGCAGGATGCGCAGGCCATCGAAGTCCTGCTGGGCGACCAGAAGAATCAGAGCCGCTTCACGGCGAAATTCATCGGCGCCGACCAGCGCAACGACATCGCGCTGATCAAAATCGATCCACGCGACCGCAAGCTCGCGGCGCTGCCGCTGGGCGATTCCCGCGCGCTCCAGGTGGGCCAGCGCGTGCTCGCCATCGGCAACCCCTTCGGCTTCCAGAGCACGCTCACCACCGGCGTGGTCAGCGCGCTGGGGCGCACCGTGCAGACCAGCCCGCAGACGTTCATTGATGAGGCCATCCAGACCGACGCGGCCATCAACCGCGGCAATTCCGGCGGGCCGCTGCTCAATTCGCACGGCGAGGTGATCGGCATCAACTCGGCGATTTACACGCCCACCGGCGCCACGGCCGGCATCGGCTTCGCCATTCCCATCAACACCGCCAAACTGATCGCGCAGGACCTGATCAACGAAGGCCGCGTGCACCGCGCGTACCTCGGCATCGAAGTGTGGCCGGTATGGCCCGGCTTGGCCGAGGCGCTGGAGCTGCCCGTCAGCGAAGGCTTGCTGATCGAGCGCGCCACGCCGGGCGGGCCGGCGCAACGCGCGGGCGTGCGCGGCGGCACGCGCGAGGCGCTCGCGGGCATGCGGCGCATTCTGATCGGCGGCGACGTGCTCGTCGCGATTGACGGCCAGCCGGTCGCCAGCCAACTGGACATGAACCTGCTGCTCAACCGCAAGCGTCCGGGAGACGCCATCACGCTGACGGTCTATCGCGGGCGGCAGAAGATGGACGTGCGCGTGACGCTGGGCGACCGCTGAGGCCGCTCAGGCGTTCAAGAGCGCGCGGTGGCGGTCGCGCTCGGCTTCGGAAAGAGTGAACCAGGACTCGGCGATGTCGCGGACGCGTTCGAGCTCCGCTTGCATCTCGGCGTGCTTGCGCTCCACGAGCTCGCGGCCGGCGTCCGCGGGCACATGGATTGGCGGGGAAATGACAATGACCGCGCGCGAAAACGGTTTGGGGAGCTGAAAGAGGTCCCAGGTCTTTTCGAGCGTCCAGGCGCGCTCGAGCCCCACGTGGAACACCTGAATCGGGCAGCCGGTGCGCCGGGCCAGCATCACCGGCCCCGGCTTGGCGACGTAGCGCGGCCCGCGCGGCCCGTCAATGGTGAACGCGGTGTCGTGGCCCTGCTCCATCCGCTGCGCCATCACCGCCAGGCCGCGCAATCCGCCGCGCGTCGAGCTGCCCTGCGCGGTGCCGTAGCCCAACCGCTCGATTACGCGGCGCATCCACTGGCCGTCGAAGTGCGTCGTATTCAGAACGACGATCCCGCGGCGGCGCCACCACCACGTCGCCGAGAAGATCGAGCGGTGCCAGAAGGCAAGAATGATTCGCTCGCCGGCATCATGGACGCGTTGGACGTGCTGGCTGCCAAGCGCCTCGAAACGCAACGTCGGCCCGAGGGCCCGCACAATCGCGTAGACGCCCGCGGCGATCACGGGAATCTTCACGCGCTGCCAGCGGGTGAGCTCGGGCGGCCGGGTGTCGTAATGCCCGCCCAGACGTTGCTCTTCTCGCGTCTCGGTGGATTCCGCAGGGTCCGGCATCGGCGTATAGTATAGGTGAACGCGTAGCGCGCCTACGATGAACTCCGCCGCACGCAAGCCGAGCCGCTTTCTGCATGTATCCCTGCGCACGCTCTTCCTCGTGGCACTGCTTTGCTGCGCTTCCACGGCGCTCCGTGCACAAGGCTCGCCCGAAACAATCGGCGTAATCGAAGGCCCGGACATCGCCGTGAAGGGAGCCGTCAGCGTCGAGGTGCAGGAGGGCCGCAGCTTCACTGTGATCGCCAGCGGCAGCGACATCACCGTGCGCTCCGGCCAGGCGCGAATCGCCCTGGTCGAAGGCGGCGAGCTCGGCATCTGCGGGCCCGCGCACCTTTCTTTGCTGAAATCGGGCGGCGCGGTGACCGTGGCGCTCGATTACGGCCGCGTGCACGCGCGGCTCGATGCCGGTGTGCCTGTAACGATCTACACGCCGCTGATCGTGGCCACGCCTACGGCCATCGGGAGCGCGCCGCGCGATGCAACCGTCGGCCTCGAGCCCGGCGGCGCAATGTGCGTGCTCGCCGCGCGCGGCGCGCTGCGCGTCGAGCAACAGCTCACGGCGCAGAGCTTGCTGGTGCCCCAAAGCGGCGAGCTCATGCTGGTGGGCGGGCAGCTCGATTCGCTGCGCGGCGCAGCCGGCGGCTGCCAGTGCGAAATATCTTCCACTCCGGTGTTCACGATACCGCCGCCGAAGCTGCCGCAGATCAGCCTGCTCGCCGCCGCGCAACCCGTGAGCGCAAAGCCCACGCCTACGCCAGCGCCGATGGAGCCGGCGAAACCGGAAATGACGCCGGAGGAAGCGATTAAAGATTTGCCGCGAGTCGAAGGCCGCGCTTCCGGCCCGCCCGCGAAAGAAGAGCCGATTTACAAAGTGATGATGCCGCCGCTTAGCTTCGATGCGTCGAAGCCCGCGCCGCCGCCCGACCCGAGCCCGGAGACAATTCTTCTGGTGCGGCAGGTGCGCGTGCGGCCTGCGGTGTGGTTCCGCGGCCACGTGGAGGAGGCTCCCGCACCGCCGCCCGTCGCCAAGCCTGCGCCGCCGCCCGTACAAGTCGCGGCCAACGAAGAGCCGCCGCCGAAAAAAGAGCCCAGCGTCTTCGCGAAGATTCGGAATTTCTTCCGGAAAGTCTCGGGGCGCGGCCCCTGCGCCGGCGCCGGCTGCAGCTAGCAGCCTTACATGCCTTCGTAGTTCGGCCCGCCGCCGCCTTCGGGAACCACCCAGTTGATGATCTGGTAGGGATCGGCGATGTCGCACGTCTTGCAGTGCACGCAGTTTGACGCGTTGATCTTCAGCCGCCGCTCGCCTTTTTCCATCGCCATCTCGTAAACCGCCGCGGGACAGAAATACTGGCAGGGGTTGCCGTATTCCTGGACGCAGCGCGTGACGCAGATGTTCGTGTCGGCGACAACGAGGTGGCACGGCTGGTCCTCTTCGTGGCGCGTGCCGGAGTGATAGACGTCGGTCAAGCGATCAAACGTCAGCTTGCCGTCACCCTTGAAGCGCTCCGCGGGCGGCTTCGCGCCGCTGGCGCTGAGCGCGCCACGCAAAGCCTCGAGCTTCTGGTACGCTTCGTGGCCCGCGTGCACGCGCATGGGGTCCACAAGGCCGCGGCCGCCCGTGAACATCTGAATCCCCGCATGGAAGAGCCCCGCCCAGAGGCCGCGCTGGAAGGACTGGTGGAAGTTGCGCACGGCCCAGAGCTCCCGCTTGATCCAGCTCGCTTCAACTTTCTGCGGGAACGCCGCAAGCGTTTTCGCGGACGTATTGCCCGCGCGCAGCGCGTCGAAAATCGTCTCCGCGGCCAGCATCCCGCTCTTGATGGCCATGTGGATGCCCTTCAGCCGCTGCGAGTTCAGGAAGCTGGCGGAATCGCCGATGATCAGCCCGCCGTCCACGTACGTGCGCGGCATCGAGTACCAGCCGCCTTCGGGAATCGTCTTCGCGCCGTAGCGCACCAGTTTGCCGCCTTCGAGGACGCGGCGCACAAATGGGTGCGTCTTGAACTTCTGAAACGCTTCGTGCGGATCGAAAAGCGGATTGTGATACTCGAGCCCGGCGACCAGGCCCACGGAAACGCGGTTCTCGCGCATGCCGTACATCCAGCCGCCGCCGTACATGCTCGAATCGAGCGGCCAGCCCATCGTGTGCGCCACGTAGCCCGGCGCGATGCGCCCGGGGAGCACTTCCCACAGCTCTTTGACGCCGATCGCGTACACCTGCGGGTTCAGGCCGTCGAGCTTCCGTTTGGCGACAAGATCCTTGGTAAGCGAGCCGCGCGGGCCTTCGGCAAGCACGGTAACTTTCGCGCGCAGCTCGTAGCCGGGCGTGTAGTTGTCCTTCGTCTTGCCGTTTTTGTCGAGGCCCTTGTCTTCCGTGATAACGCCGGCGATGCCTTCGCGTTCGTAGATCAACTGCGCGCCGCCAAATTGCGTGAAGACGTTTACGCCCGCCTGCTCGACCAGGCCTCCGAGCCATTTTGCGAGCTTGCTCAGCGAGACAACGTAATTGCCGTGGTTGCGCAGCGGCGGCGGCGTGATGGGAAATTTCCACGCGCTGCCTTCGGTGAGGAAATAGGCCGCGTCGCCGGTGACCGGCGTGTCCAACGCTCCGGCCGGCGCCGATTTCTCGAAATCGGGCACAAGCTCGCGCAGCCCGCGCGGGTCCATGACTGCTCCGGAGAGCTGGTGCGCGCCGATCTCGCGGCCCTTTTCGAGAACGTAAATGTTTTCGGCGGAAAGCGCGGGCTTCCCGGCCGCTTCGTTGTGCTTCCTGATGAGATTTGCGAGGTGCAGCGCGCAGGCCAGCCCAGCCGGCCCCGCGCCGACGATGACTACGTCGGCTTCAAGCTGCTCGCGTTCAACCGCCACGCGGTCATTCTAGCAGAACTCAGCGCTCGACCCCGGGAGCTCCTGCTAGCGCAATTTTTCAAATTTGTCGAGAGCGATGCCCAACTGGCGGAGGATTTTGAAAAAGAG
>Ga0184639_10001519_pt1 | contig 10064 bp, 14 predicted proteins | sample PLM31_170_b2_FD_133155 | JGI IMG/M metagenome (GOLD analysis project Ga0184639, IMG submission 133155) | Groundwater sediment microbial communities from an aquifer in East River, Colorado, USA - PLM3-1_170_b2 | ecosystem: Environmental > Terrestrial > Soil > Riparian zone | place: USA: East... | reverse complement strand
TTCCAGAACCTAAAGTGATTAAGCACTTTAATACATTCTCCGGTCTTAAAGCAGAATTAGAAGTTAGAAGTAGAGAAGAGAAAAGAAAACAAAATGAAGAAGTCGCAGTTACTAATAGCGATAGCTAGTTTTACATTACTTATTGGTGCATCATGCTTGCCACCAATACCGAGTCCGAATTCTATTCCGACTCCAACTCCAACGGTGACTCCAACTCCAACGGTGACGCCATCACCGACTCCAACACCATCACCGACACCTTCTCCTTCTCCTACTCCTACTTCTTTATTTTGTCCAGATTCTCCGGTCTGGGGTGATCCTCTTGGTAAGACTGTTAAGCTTGAGTTGAGATTAAATTTAGAAGCTAAAATCAATGCAGCAATGATTCAATCAGGTTATATTAACGATCAAGTATTAACTGGTGATTGTAACGTTGCCGCGGAACTGTTTTATTCCGAACTCCAAGCTCAAGTAAGAGCTAATGGTTCATGTGCTTACCATGTCTCAGATGCGTTTCATATTGTATCTCCTAATGGTTGTGTAGCTTTAGATCATCATATGATTAACTTTGGTGGGTGTAAGGTAAGATTTGCCAGCGAAGAGAATTATAAGGGAGACTGGAAGGTAAATACTGCTACTACTTGTGGTACCCTTCCAGAACCAACTCCTGCTCCTATTAGCGCCTGCCCAGTAACAGTTCACGATCAATACTTTACACAGTGTGGAATTGGTCGCATTGGAACATCGCAGCAGTATACAGTTACTGCTAAATATTGTGGCTTACCACTAAGAAATGATGTATTCCCTAATTGTGGAACTAAATGTTGCACGTTAGGAGTTGATGGTGGAGAAACGGGTCTTGCCTGTGAGAAGTCTTTATTTGGTCCTCCTATTAATTGGGATGTTCTTAGTGGAGACGTTGTTCTTGTAGCCACGGATAATTCTTTTAATATCAAGGTAGTATCTGGAAGTGGGGCGATCCGCGCTACTGGTATCACCACTTCTTGTCCTAAGCAGGTTCCATGATGCAGGATGATGGTACTTTTCAATGTAATCAGTGTAATACAGCACTTAACTGCAACGATCGCATTTGCTGGCGCTATGGAAGTGATAAGGTTTATCCTGTAGCTGTAGCTGAAGTAGTAAGAGATGAAATTATTATTGCAGAAGATATGGACCCAATAATTGCAAAATTAGCTGAGTGGAAGGGGAAACTTTAAATGGCTGGACTATTGGTTAATCTTGGAGAGGTAAGGATGTTATCCTTATTAACCAATGATGGCCAAGCCTTAGAAAATAATGTACTTAGATTATATCAAAATGATAAAACTCCTGCGGAGACAGATACCGCCGGCGATTATACACAAGCAACTTTTACTGGTTATGTAGCAATAACTCTTACTGCCACCGATTGGACTATAACATCAGGTGCCCCTTCAGATGCTACAGCATTAGAAAAAACTTTTTCATCAGTCTTTAATCATATTCGTAACAAGCGCCCGGGCCATATTATCAATATGACAGAATTCGCTACAGGCGCTCAGTTAGGTGTGGTCAAAGATAGTGGAGTTTCGTAATGGCGGATGAACCTCAAATTTCGTGGAGTGATAAAGCATCATTAATGGCGCCAGCATATGATGCATTTGCTGTAACTCCAGGGACACCATTTGCTAATGGTCCTAGTGGTAACGCAATTGTTAGGTCACTATATATTGGCACTGCTGGGAATGTGATTATTACTACAGAGCGTGGAAATATAGCTACATATATAAATGTTACTACTTCTTTCGTTCTTCCTATTCGTTGTAGAGGAGTAATCTCTACAGGAACTACAGCTTCTGGAATTGTTGCATTATACTAATTATGATTGATCTTACTCAGCAATGGACAGTAATTTATGGGGCACTTGCAGTATTAATATCCGTTGGAAGCATAAGTGTTGCTTTAGCTGTATATTATTTTAAAAGAATGGAAGCACATTTTAAAATGTTGCATGAAATGGTTACAAATGTAACTGTATTAACGCTTAGAATTGATCAACATACTAAACAATTGGTTGATATTAATATTGAGTTAGAAGAATTGAAAGACAAGGGAAAGGATAAAGAGTAATGAATTTTCTCAGGAAGCTTTGGAGCGCTGTAAATGGTAATAAAACTAAGATCGGCGCTGTAATTATATTAATTGGTAAAGGTTTAACTTATGCGGGAGTTCCTATTGGTGTGGTTATTGAGGAAGTAGGAACCGCGGTGACTGGATTAGGACTTACTCATGCAGCTACTAAAGTATTAGATACTCCGAATGGCTGAGATTACAGACGAACTTAATTTCATTCAATCTGAAGCTCCTTCTTTGGAAGGTGAAGAATCCATTTTAGCTTCGGAATCTGATGAGATTAAGGACTTATTAAAAATTATCTTTCGCAAGATTGAAACCCAGGAAATGCCAACAAGGGAGTTACTTCTAAGAAATTGGAAGTTAAATCAACTCTTATGGCAAGGGATTCAATCTGTGGCATGGTCATCTGTTGCAAATGAATGGCAGGTTTTAGATGCTGCATCCCCACTACCCGCCGACATTACAATTGATCCTTCTATCTATAATAAAGTCGTCAATATTATTCGTCCTTATGGTGAGTCTATTGCTGGCGCTTTATCGACTGGTCTTCCTACTGTAAGATATTTTCCATATAATGCTGAGGACCCGGCGGATATTAATACCGCCAAAACATTTTCTAAGATAGCTAAGTTAATTGCTTCTCACAATAGGATGGAAATACTTTTACTCCAGACCCTAATATATCTTTATAAGTTCGGAATGGCCGCGGCCTACAATTATGCTCATGAAAGTGAAGAGTATGGAACAGTATCAAAGGAAGAAGAAGAGTTAAGGCCCTTCAATGTAGAAACTACTACATGCTCTAATTGTGGTGGAATTTCTAATGAAGAGAAGTATGAAGTTCCCAAGGATTTCGGGGAGAATGTTGAAGAGACTATCCCTGAAATGCTTCCAGATGATTTAGATGAAGTTAAGAGTGAACCTTCACTTTGCCTACAATGCCAACAAATGGCTCCGACACAAATGCAATCATCTACTATTCAGGAGCCAGTTAAAGTAACTAATGAGTATAACAAGTCAAGACAGATTGTTAAGATTTTATCTCCATTAGAAGTTAAAATCCCCACTCGCGCTAAGAGTCAAGATCAAGTTTTATGGTTAGTCTACGAAGATGAATTCCATGTGGCACAATTAAAGTGTTTATATCCTAAGTATGCTGATGAAATTACAGAAGGGAGTGGTAGTACTACAGCATATGAGCGCTATATTCGATCTAACTGGGAAGAATATTACGAAAATCTCAATGATTATGCTACTTGTGATCGTGTATGGCTCCGGCCGGAAGCATATTATCTCTTAGATAAGGAAAATGCTGCACTTTTAAAGAAAACTTTTCCTTCTGGAGTGTTTTTCACAGTAATTGGTGAAACTATTGTAGAAGTTAAAGAAGAAAAGATGGACGATCACTGGACTTTGACAATAAATCCAGGTGATAATAGAATTTATGCTGATGCTGGGTGCAAATCTACAGTTCCTATGCAATTTTTGACTAATGAGATCATGCAATTAGAAGTAGAGTGCTTTAAATATGCACTTCCTACTACATTTGCTGATCCAGAATTCTTAAATTTTACTGCTTATAGCAATAGCACTAAATCTCCCGGTTTAATCTATCCGATGAAGAAACCGCCGAATGGGGCTATGGGGGATAATGTAACGAGTCTTATTACTTCTAATTATCCTAAAGATGCCGCGGAATTAGATGCTAAAGTCGAGAAATTAGCGCAGTTTACAAGTGGTGCATTACCTTCTATTTGGGGTGGACCTCAATCAGGTGGAAAAACATTAGGGGAATATGAGCAAAGCAGAAATCAAGCTTTGCAAAGGTTAGGAATCGTTTGGAAAACAGTTAATTATTGGTTTGCATCTTTAATGAGTAAGTCTATTAAAGGTTATATCAAAAACATGCAAGAGGATGAGTATTTTGTACAGAAACATGGGGATTCTTTTATAAATGTATGGATTCGTCGTTCTGAACTTCAAGGTAAGATTGGTGATATTATTCCTGAGGTTTCTGAGCAATTTCCCGCATCTTGGGCACAAACTTCTGCTAAGATAATGGAACTTATGGGAATGAAGAATCCATTTATTGATGGAATTCTTGGGCATCCTGATAATCTTGAATTGATATCGCAAATACTTGGGGTTCCTGATCTTTATATCCCCGGCGAGAATCAAAGGAATAAAGAATTATTAGCAATAGCTATAGTTTTACATACGCCTACAACTATGGATCCAATGACTAATCAACCTCTTCCAATTCAGCCGCCGCCGGTTGATCCTATATTAGATGAGCCTTCTATTCAGATTGAAGTATTAAAGGCTTTCCTTTCTTCTGATATTGGGCAAGACTTACAAACTTCAAATCCCGCGGCGTATCAAGCATTAATGATGAGATTAAGTCAGTTCCAGTTCATAATTGCACAGCAAATGGCGCAGCAAGTTGCACAAGATCAAATGGCGGTAAATGCACCCCCGGCGCAGTAATTTCTAGGAGAATTTTGTGATTGATAACTCTCCAGGTGGAGAAATTGGTAATGTTAATGAAATCGGCGGCGGTACTACCGATGATTCTGAAAAACGTGCATTAAATATTCTTAATGAAGATTCAGAACCAGAAGTAGAAGAGTCTGAAGAATCTGAAGCTGAAGTTGAGGAGACTTCTGATGAAATTGAGGAGACCGAAGAATCTTCTGATGAGGAAGTATCTGAATCTGAGGAGGAAACTGAAACTCCGGAAGAGGAAGAATTACCTGATGTCAAGCCAGATGAATTAACAGTATCAGGTAAAGCTGCTTATGATACTCTTAAAGGTAAATATCCCCAGGTTTTAAAGGATATTCCTGAACTTCGACAAGTATTCTTCCGAGAGAAGGCTTTCTCTGATATCTATGCTACTGTAGAAGAAGCGCGAGGTGCTTCCGCTGATTCTGAATTTTTGAATGGTTTAGGTAGTGCTTTAGAAGCCGGCGAAGTTAAGAATGTATTTACTAGTCTCTCAGAAAAATCTTTAGGAAATTTAGCTGAAAAGTTTATTCCAGCTTTGATGGAAACTAATAAAGATTTATTTGTTCGTGCTACAAAACCTTTTATTGCTAATATCTTAAATGATGCTTATGAGCATGGGCAACATACTGCTAATAAAGACTTAATGAAGTCTGTGCTTTGGGTAAGTAAATTCTTAACTGGAAAGCCAGAGCTTCCTAAAAGATTTTCTCCACAGGTAGAAGATCCTAAACTAAAGTCTGATCGTGAAACATTTGAAAATGAAAAGCGCACTTTTTTCAATAATCAAGCGAATGGATTCGTTACTGCGGCAGATAATGCAGTTTTCAATGGTCTTAATAAGACACTTCAGGTTGGATTAGATAATGATGGACAACTTTCTACCTTCGTAAAAAATGCAATTATTAAGGAAACAATTGAAGAGCTAAAGACTGTCACTAACAAAGATCAACAATTTACATCTATGATGAGTGAATTATTCCGTCGCTCCCAAAGGGCAGGATTTGATCAAGAAAGCAAATCAAGGTTAGTTTCCGCTTACCTTGGGCGAGTTAAGGATATTGCCTTAAAAATTAGGGCACGAAAGAAGACCGAAGCATTAGGTCAACAAAGGAGAGAAAGAATAGAGCGTCCAGTTCAAGAGGAATCAAAGACGCCACAGCCGAGAAGAATTGCACCAATTCCAAATACTAAAAAGCAAATGTCTGAACTGGACATAATTAGATCAAGGTAAAAAACAATGGCTTTGACTGAAGCTCAAGTTGTTGCGAACGAGCTAGAGAGAGTGGATTCTAAAGTTCCTACACTTTTCGATTGGGATGATGTATTCTATTCCACAATTGAAAAGCGAGATGTTGAAATAATCTCTAGTAGGGATATGAGGGTTCCATTAGAACTCCGGCCCGGCGGAAACTTTGGGTATTACGATCCTGATGGTGGTGACTTAGGACGAGGAGATGGTCCCACTTACGAGAAAGCAGTATTAGCGGCTGTTCACTTCAAAGAAGGATTTGAATGGACCGCTAAGAGTGAGTGGTCTACTGATGATAAGCGTAAGGCAGTACTTAATACTTTTCAGCGCTTATTAGCAAAAGGGATGGCTGAATTCCGCCGGCAAGTTGATTCTCAGTGTATGACTGCTGGAAGTGCAATCTTAGCTAATCCTAGCACAGTATCTGTTGGTACTGGTACAGGTGGCGGTGATGTTTGGACCGTTCCGGCTACTGATGGATATGGAGTTCGATTACTTCGCTTTGGTCAGACTATTGGCGTGTACAATACTGGTTTAACTGTAAAGCGAGGCGAAACAAAGATTAACTTCTATGATTTAGCTAATCGTGTAGTTCATACGTTTCCTTCGATTGCAACAGCGACTAGTACTGATAAATTAGTAGCTAGTGGTTTAGGAACAAGTCCAGTAGGTATTTTTGGAGTTCCTTATCACTACGCTAATGCTGCTACTGGTACTTGGCTTGGATTTGATCGGAGCACAACTCCTGAGATTAGAGCAAATAGAGTAAACGCTGCCGGCGCCTTGGCATTACCATTCGCACGATTAGCAATCAACAAGATTGGGGATCGTGTGGGTATCAATAAGCTTGTTAAAGTTCAGGCGTGGATGCATCCTGGGCAGAAGCAGGCTTATGAAGAACTAGGACAGTTAATTACTGTTTTAAATCAAATGCCTTCGGGTAAAGGAGTTGATCTTTATTACGGGGATCAGATGCAGATGGCTGGCGCTCCGGTTAAATGCTCTTATTCTTGGGACAAGACAAGAATTGATTTCATCGCCCCTGAAATTTGGGGGCGGGCGGAATTAACTCCTCCCGGATTCTACACTGTTGGAGGTCAGAAGCTATTTCCAATTAGAGGGGCTAGTGGTGGTGTTGCTGCTGCTACAATCTTCTACTTAAAGGCTAGCTTTAACCTTTACATCAATAACCCCGCCGAGGCATCGTATATCGACGGATTAACAATTCCTTCTGGCTACTAAGGAAGGGGTAAATTAAATGGCTGCTGAAGAAATCAATCTGTTTAAGTTTGTACCTCCTGGTGGTATCCAGGATCAATTAGTTGGTGGAGTATTAGCGTTAGGAACTAATGGCACAACATTAACACCTGTGTCTATGGTTCATCATGTAACTGGTACGGCGGCAACATTGTCAACAATTACACCTCCTTGGAGTGATTTCACTGGTCCGCTTTATTTTGTTGCTGATAGCATTTTCACTGCTACGACTAGTGGTAATATTGGAACAGTATTTACTACTGTTGCTGGTAATGCTTATGGTTTCGTTTACGATCGTGTCGCAGCGAAATGGTATCCAACTCGTACGTAAGTGTTTAGTTGAGAATGGGAGCATGAATTGGAAACATATCAAAAAATCATGAATGAAAGGCTTAAGGCCTATTATGGGACCGACGCTTCATGCTCTCATTCTCGTTTTCGTTTAGTTTTTACTGATGATTTACTTGAAAAACGAGAAAGTGAATTCGGGGATCCTCCAGTAAAAGAAGTTAGAGAAGTGAAGAAGTATAGTTATCTTACCCATTGTTGGATGTTAGAAATTCATTGTCCTCAACAAGTGGGAATGGCCGAACTCAAGACATTTGATCATTATGAACCTTTGTGGACTTGGAATAAGTATGAATATTATTGCCCAGTTTGGAATGATATTGCAAAAGTTGTAACTGCTGTTATTAAACAACTGATTGCACCAGTAAAGAAAAACTCTGTAATTATAGCAAATGAAGCCGCGGCTGCAAAACAAAAGGAAGAAAATCTCCTTTATGATGTTATTCAGCAAGGAGGATCTTTCTTGGAGCAACAGTTATCAGGGGGAGAAGCTGTAAGTTTTGCAAATGTTAAACCTTTTAAGGGTGAATCGTGAAAGTTTTCGTTCGCAATCATACAACTAGGCACATAATTGAATTGAAGCCCGGGATTGGTGAATTCATGATCCCGGCGGGCTGTGAACTCGAAATTAAAGATTTCTTAGACACAGTAAAAACTCCAACGAAGAAAGAGTTATCTTACACTCGTTACACTGCGAAAGAAATAGCTACTTCAATAGTAGAAGATTTTGGTCGTTCTGGACTTGAAGTAATTGAGAGGGATGAGTAATTGATCATGAGTTATACATTAGTAAACTACACGCCATTCGTTTTTAGGGAGCAAAAGCCTTCCCAAATTCCTACGGATTATACAATTCCCGCTGCCAAGGAAGATGATAAGCTCCCGGGAATTCTTCATGTTGCGCCAGCGCATTCGCGCTTATATATGCCACTAATTGAGCATCCTTTTATGGTTCCAATTAGTAGCGAAGCTCTTGCTAAAGATTTAGTGAGAAGTCTTATTTCTTCTTTTATTCTATATGAAGAGGGAGTAGCAGAACCTGCGATTTTCACAGTTCCTGGATTCCACGGTGCCCGCGAAATTAAGCTTAAATTTGCCGCTGAAGTTGATGCGGCATTTATTCGTCAGAATCTTTGGAAGCTTCGCATGGTTAAAGAAGCTGATGATTCTTGGCAGAAATTCCGGCAGCATAGAGCGATTACAGATTTACAACGCTGGGCTGCTAAGACATTAGGAATGAAGAAGGAATGGAGTGAAGTAGGAACAGCGGCACCATTAGAAATTGAGTCTTGTAAGTTTTGCGGGCAGCAAACGTTAAAGGGAATTGCCGTGTGTCCCAATTGCAAGAATGTGTTAGATCCGGTATTATTTAAACAGTTATCACTTTCTTCTACTGTGACTACCTAAATGCCCGCCCTCACTTCTACAGTTCAAGAGATTTTTGACCGCTGTCGCTCGGTCTATCTTAATGATCCAGATGGGAGGGTTTTTACTAATTCTAAATTAGTTCCAATACTCAAAGCAGCTTATGATGATCTTCAAACTGAGTATATTGCTAATGATTTGTCTACTCTAGATAAAGTTGCTTCTCCTGTAACAATACTAGCACCTGCAACTTCTTATGGAACTCTTCCCTCTGATTTCATTTGGCCTATAAAATTAGAAGAGAGAGCTAGTGGTAGTAGTAATCTTTATTCTCCTATGAGTCAACTTAAGTTTGTCAATAATATTACTCCTGATACTGCACTTAATTACTGGCAATTCATGGGAGATGTAATCAACTTCCCCGCGGCGACTACTAATAGGGAAGTGCTTCTTTACTATAAGAAAATTTACCCTGATTTCCCCGATGGTACTGGAGACCCAGTAATTGATAAGAGCACTTCTGTACTAGGGCATTCCATTTCTGCTATGTCCGCTCGAATTGGGGAATTAGTACAAAGATTTCAGCTACAGAATACAACTTTAGCCGATCTTTGTAATAAAGAGTGGGAAGGAAATGTTTTCAGTGTAGTAAATGAGTATGTAAAGAGAGCGCAGGCAATTCCTGCGAGACCGAGACCGTTTAGAACATTCTGGCGGTTGGGTGGATACTGGCCAAGAGGGTAACATCCGTAAGGTTACCGCCGTAATACAAAAGAAAGAGGCTTTTCAATGGCAATGACGGGAACATTAGTAAAGAGACGTGGCTTTGGGATCATAGAAGGAGTTTTTAGTTTGGCAGCGTCGGGATCTTATGCCACAGGTGGAGATACGTTAGATTTTGCTCCACTTATGGGATATACAAATAAGCAACCAACATGGGTAGAGATTCAAGGAATTGCTGGTTTTATTTATGAGTATGATAGAACTAACAAAAAAGTATTAGTTAGACAAGTTGGGGCAGCAGCAGGTACAATTTCACAACCCTCTTTTACAGTTAAGAGTGGTTCACTTGGATCTAACCTTACAGTTGGTCTTAGCGCTGATAGCGCTGCGGCGGAGTTTATTGGTAGCGTTGGTGTTACTACTAACCGTACATTAACTACTACTTCACCTGTTAGCGCTCCTACATTTACAGGGACAGCGGCATCAGCAGCAGAAC
>Ga0184639_10001518_pt1 | contig 10069 bp, 13 predicted proteins | sample PLM31_170_b2_FD_133155 | JGI IMG/M metagenome (GOLD analysis project Ga0184639, IMG submission 133155) | Groundwater sediment microbial communities from an aquifer in East River, Colorado, USA - PLM3-1_170_b2 | ecosystem: Environmental > Terrestrial > Soil > Riparian zone | place: USA: East... | reverse complement strand
GCCGCTCTGGACCGCCGCCGCGGCCACCGGCGTGATCCTAGGGGCGATCTATATGCTGTGGATGGTTCGCCGGGTGATTTTCGGCCCGCTGGCGAACCCGGAGAACCAGAAGCTGACCGATTTGAACGGCCGGGAAATCCTTATCCTCGCGCCGATTCTGGCGCTGATTGTACTAATGGGCGTTTATCCCCAACCCTTTTTGGATCGGATGAAGCCTGCCGTCGATCTCACGCTTAAGAAAGTTTTCGCGGCGCAGGCTACGGCGGTGGCGATCCATCGCCTCGATAACGGAGCAGACAGGTGACCGACGTCAATCTCGTGCCGCTGCTCCCCGCCACCCAGGTGCTGCTGACGGCGCTGGTCGTTCTCCTGCTCGACCTTTTTTGCCTGGAAGGCGAGAAGGGGCTCTTGGCATGGATCAGCCTGCTCGGTCTCGCGCTCGGCAGCGGCGAGGCGTTGTTTCTTTGGGGCAGCCAGGAGAGCGCCTTCGGCGATACGTTGCTGCTCGACAATTTCGCGCTTTTCTTTACGCAGATTTTTCTCGGCGCCGCGGCGCTGACGATACTTTCCTCGATCCACTATGTGCGGGAGACGAAAATCCACGAAGGGGAATATTACGCGCTGGTGCTGTTCGCCACCTTCGGGATGGTGATCATGGCGGGGTCCAACGACCTGATCGTATTTTTCCTGGGCCTCGAAACCATGTCGATCGCCGTCTACATTCTCACCGGCATCTGGCGCGCCAGCAGCCGTTCCAGCGAAGCGGCCATGAAATATTTTCTCATGGGCGCTTTCGCCACCGGCTTTCTGCTCTATGGCATCGCCTTGATCTACGGCGCCACCGGCTCGACCCATCTCAACGAGATTTCCGCCTACCTGATCGAAGCGCCGGAGGATTGGCCGCCCTATCTCATCGGCGGCGCGCTGCTCCTGCTCGTCGGCTTCGCCTTCAAGGTGGGCGCGGTGCCGTTTCATTTCTGGGTGCCCGACGTCTATGAAGGCGCGCCCACTCCCGTGACCGGCTTCATGTCGGTGGCGGTAAAGGCCGCCGCGTTTGCGGCCTGGGCGCGGATCTTGATGCACCAACTGGCGCCGCTGGACAGCGACTGGGCGTTTCCTCTGTGGGTTCTCGCCGTCGTCACGATGACGCTGGGCAATCTGCTGGCGATATCTCAGGCGAGCGTCAAACGGATGCTCGCCTATTCGAGCATCGCCCATGCCGGCTATCTGCTGGTGGCGCTCGTGGTGGGCGAGGAGTGGGGGGGTCTGCCGCTGCTCTTCTATCTTATGACTTACGCATTCATGACCATCGGAGCTTTCGCCGTTATTACTGCTCTTGCGGAAACCGAACGGTCGCCCGAGGACTATCGCGATTTTTCCGGCTTGGGTTTTAAACACCCGTTCCTCGGCATGGCCATGACGCTATTCATGCTATCGCTGGCCGGTTTCCCGCCGCTCGCCGGCTTCGCGGGAAAGTTTTACGTCTTCCGCTCGGCGGTGCTTTCCGGCCACTTGGCGCTGGCGATCATCGGCGTGCTCAACAGTCTTTTGTCGGTGATTTATTACCTGCGGGTGATCGTGGCGATGTACATGGAAGAGGGCGGCGCGGAAGGGAAAAGTTTTCGCCAGGCGCCGTATCTCTACATCGCCATCGGACTCGCCGTCGCGGGCACGCTCTACTTGGGAATTCTCCCGGCGCGCGCCCTGGAGTGGAGCCGGTTGGCGTTTTTCTCGCTGGACTAAGAACCAAAGTTCAAATCGTTCCAGCCGTTCAAACCCCCACCTATTTCCTCCCCCCGCGCCCTTCGATACGGCGCAATGCGCCTACTCAGGGTCGCCGGTTCCCCGAGTAGCGCGAAGCGCGTAACGAGGGGCAAGGGGGAGGATTAAGAAGGGGGCTTGAACGGAGCGCCCCTCGATACAGCCCTGCGGGCTTACTCGGGGAAACGGATACTTGATACCGGCTATCCTGAGTAGCGCGAAGCGCGTATCGAAGGATTGAACGTCTTGAACTACTTGAACGATGATTCTGAAGGACTGGCGATTGTTACTTGGTGAAGAAACCGATGGCCACCGGCACCTCGACGGTGCCGGCAACGAATTCCTCGAACTTGCCTGCCTTGATATAGAGTTGCGCCGAGCCGCCGCCGTCGAGGTTGAGCAGATCGGTCGTCTGCACTTGCCACTGCGGCGCCGAAAAAATTTCCTGCAGCTCGGCCCAATAGAGACCGCCGATGAGATTGTCCGTGACCGCGATCACAGTGCGATGCTCCTTGTCGATGCCGATGAGCGCGCGGCGGCTGGCGCGCAGCGGCAGGCCGGTAACGGCCTGCGGAGCGCCGCGCAGCAAGAGCAGCGGCCCCGACTGCATTGCCTCGTCTGCCTGCTCGGAAAGAAAATCGTCGCGGTGCAAAATGAATGGGCGCTGGTCCTTGACGCCGAAGACGCCGCTGTAGAGCGAACTTCTGGATACCCGCGGATTGATCGCCTGTCCGCCCGCCTTGAGAAAAGCCAGAGGTTTGCCGTCGGTGTCGAAGTAATTGGCGTTGATCGCAGCGACGGCGCCGCTGCGCTCCACCAACGTCATCACGCTCGCCGCCTTGAGCTGATATTGCGCGGCGCGCAAAACGCGCGGCACAAACCACTGGGTGTCGAAACGAAAAAGCTTGAGGTCGATCGTATATCCGGGCTCGGTCCTTTCGAGCGTGATTTTGCGAAACTCCACGCCTTTTTGCACGGACTTCCACGCGCCGGCATCGGTCAGCGAAAGCGACGGGCTGATCTTTTGTTTGCCGGGGACTTGGGTTAACGCGGATGTCGCTGAGATGGCAATTAAGAAGAGCGCCGCGAGAATGGTTAAACGGTGGCTCATTGGAATCCTTGCGGACAGAATAACAAACCGGCGAGCAAAGAAAAGCCGGCGGCTCCGGGCTACGTTGCCCGTCTAGGTAGTGGTTCAGTTTGATTTCAACGCCGCATCGATGTGGGGCAGGCCTCCGCCGCAGGACGGATCAGCCCCAGATTGCTTGGCTGATACGTGCCTGCCCTCCGAACGGGCGACCACATAGGGTTGCCCCTACAAATTTTGGCGAAACTGAACCACCTCCCCCCCGTCTATCGTGGATTGCATGTTCATTCGCTTTCCTGCTAACTAAATTTAATCAGAGCCAAGGAGGTACGAGATGATTAGATTAAATGGAGCGATAGTGATGCTGGCATGCGCGCTTGCCTTCTCCGCCTGCGGCGGCGACAAAAAGGACTCCGCCGAGCGGGACAAGGAAGTCCAGAAGGCGATCCAAGAGGGCATGCAAAAAGAGAAGGCGCTCTACGAGGGTATGCAGAAGAACGTCGAGACCCTGGAGAAAAAAGTCGAAGAGCAGACGAAGAAAAAGTAGGCCGCGCGTTCACCCCCTCTCTCACTCTTCCCCATAGAGGGGGAAGGAATCACGATTTACAGCAGCACCAGTTTGCAACGATCTCCATGCGATTCTACGGGCGCGGAATAGCTAGTTTGCGAAGAGCGAAGTTTACTCACGCGGCCTGATCTCGAACACCACTCGCTCCATATGCGGCGGCGAGTCGCGCAGGGTCAGGATTTGGCGGCGCAGGGCGTCGTCGGTCACCTGCTTGGCCGCGCAGGAGAGCTTTTCGCCTTTCACTTTCATCTCGACGGCCGGGTTCCGGATCATATTCTGGCACCAGTGTTTGCCTTCCACCCTGCTCGATGAGGCGTAGAAGCTTCCACGGAAGTAGACGAAGCGCAGCTCGACCATCCGCGGTTGTCCGCTTTTCCGCCCAATGGTCGTGAGATGCGCTACGATGGACGATCCGTCTTTGAGATTCATGGATCTGAATATACGGTTGCACTGACGGCGGCACAAGCACGGCGGTCTGCCTTGACTCCCTCATTCCTACGGGGATAAGCTCAGCGCGCATAAACGCAGCGCAAAACCGGAGAACGGAGGCACTAATGACGGCCAAAAAATCAACGGCAATTAAACCGGCGACGGTCAAATTCGGCGGCGGCATTGGCGCCGTGCGCGCCCTGCCCAGGGCCAAAGGCAAGCGGCCTGCGGTGATCATCCTGCACGAGCGCTACGGCATCGACCAACATACGAAAGATTTGACGGTCAAGCTGGCTCAGGCTGGTTTTGTCGGCTTGGCGCCGGATCTCTTTCACCGTTTCACCGGCGACCGAAACGTGGTGCTGCGCGGCGAGCAACGAGTCGATCTGACGGACGAGGGCGCGTTGGCGGATTTGAACGCGGCGGTGGAGTACTTGAAAAAGCTGCCCGGCGTCGATGCCTCGCGCATCGGCATCATCGGCGTTTGCCAATCCGGGCGCCAGCCGGTGCTGCTTGCAGCAAAGCGAAACGACATTGCGGGCGCCGTGGTGCTTTACGGCGCCATCGGCGGCCGGGAATGGCAGGGCAACGAGCTGCGGCCTACGCCCATCGAAGAGCTGATCGCGCAGGTGACCTGCCCGGTGCTGGGCGTCTTCGGCGAGGCGGACCACATTATTTCGCTCGATGACGTCGTCCGTTTCCGTAACTGTTTCGAGAAAGCCAAGAAGAGTTGTCAGATCGGCCTCTACCGCGACGCGCCGCACGGCTGGCTCAACGACACGATGCCGGGGCGCTACCGTCAAGAAGCGGCGCATGATGCCTGGAAACTCATGATGGCGTTTATGAAAAAGTGCTTTGCCGGCGGCTGGGACAAAGATAGAATCGTTTGTACCTTCGAAAGCGATTATTCGACCAAGTATGATTTCAGCAAAAATGTTCGGATGGAATAGGGGGACCACAAACATGCGCCGGAACATGCTCCGCGTTAGTTTGGCCATCGCGGTTTTCCTTGCGCCTACGCAAATGATGTTCGCAGTTCCGACTGCGGGCAGCGCGGAGCGTGTAGCGATCGCGACGCCGAGTAGAGGCCTATTTGAGTTTCCGGTCGTCGTCGCCATGCGCAAAGGGTTTTTCAAAGACGAAGGGATCGACGTCGACAAGATCCAGATGCAGCCGGCCATTGGCGTCAAGGCGCTGGTTTCCGGCGACGTCGATTACCTGCTCGCCTGGGGATCGGCGTTGCGCGCCGCGGTGACCGGCGTCCCGATCAAAGCAGTGGTGGGTCTGGCGTCGCGGCCGCTGCATGTACTGGTCGCCCGGCCGGAGATCAAAACGCCCAAGGATCTCAAAGGCAAGGTCATCGGCGTCGATTCTATCGCCGGCACGGTGGATTATCTTTCCCGCGTAGCGGTGCGCCATTTCGGCATGGAGCCGGACCGGGACGTGAAAATCATCGTCACCGGCGAGAGTCCGACGCGGCTCGCCGCGCTTCACGCGGGCTCCATCGACGCCACGCCCATCGATATCGCCTTCGCGGTCAAAGCGGAGGATGAAGGCTTCAGACGGCTCATTTATTTGGGAGATCTCATCGAGCTTCCTTTGTCCGGGATTGCGGTGACGGATCAAAAGCTCCGTGCGCAACGGGACCAGGTGAAAAAAGTCGTGCGCGCGGCCATGCGCGGCACGCGCTTCATGAAGCAGAACCGCGTCGAGACGGTGCAGATGCTCTCCGATTACCTCCGCATCACGCCGGCCCAGGCGGCGAAAGCCTACGACGCTTCGATCAATTCTTTCACCGACGACGGCATCATCTCCGACAAGGGCGTCAATCTCGACGTGCAGCTTACCAAGGAGCGGCTCAAGATCACGAAAGATATTCCGTTGAGCCAACTGGTGGATTGGAGTTTGGTCCGGGAGATCAAATAGTAGAAATGTAGAACTCGGGGTAGGGTAAAAGCTGCAATAGGATGAAGACACCAGCAACTAGACTCAACGATAATAATAGCAGGTGGATGCTCCAACGGGACGTGAGTCTATGCTCAACTTGTTGTACAATGATTTGCAGTTTCTGGCATTCCATAAGTGACTGAAGACGTTTCATGTTACTTCCGAATGCAGATCGCGCCGTCGCGGAGATTCGCAAACTGCGAGATTACTGTTTGGACCCCATGCACGACGAAGGAAAGCACAAGGCTCGATTATTTGCCGCAGTAGGAATCACCGTCAACGATGCTGGAGAGCTTCGAGACGTCTTACTACAGGCAGTCAAGACCAATGAGGCGCAATTGGGACGGCGTGACGCTTATGGACAACGTTACATCGTAGACTTTCCGATCGATTGGCGAGGCAAGAGAACGTTGATTCGAAGTGGATGGATTATCGAGCATGGCACCAATACGCCACGACCAACGACCTGTTATCCGTTGTGAACATGAGAGGTGCATAATGACGACCTCAATCAAACTCCTTGACGTGGTTGCGCTCACCGTTGACATCCCAGAATACAAGCTCTGGCGCGGGCAAGTGGGCACGGTCGTGGAAATTCTTGCGGGTGGCACTGTGTTCGAAGTTGAATTTTGTGATCGGGAAGGACGCACCTATGAGTCAGTCGGTCTTCGGCCAGATCAGATTATGGTGCTTCACTATGAGCCACTGACGACTCCGGCTCCGCCAGCATCACCGTGATGAACAGCAAGCTGTAAAGTGAGCGGGAGCAGGTCAAGAAAGTCGTCCGCGCCACTGTGCGGGGCAGGCGGTTCATGAAGCAAAACCGTGCCGAGACGGTGCAGATGCTTGCCGATTATCTGCGCATCACTCCCGCTCAGTCGGCGAAAGCCTACGACGCCTCGATCAACTCCTTCACCGACGACGGCATCATCTCCGACAAGGGCGTGAGCCTCGACGTGCAGCTTACCAAGGAGCGGCTCAAGATCACGAAAGATATTCCGTTGAGCCAACTGGTGGATTGGAGTTTGGTGAAGGAGATCAAATAACCTTTCCTCATAAGTAGCGGGACTAGATGGACCTGAGAGCTACACCCTTGAATGAGACTTCGAGCACCTGTGAGTGCTGCGGCAGGGTTTCTAAAACTATTTGCGGCGATGTTTCTATCGCGGCAAAGACTTTGGCAATCTACTACGTTCAGTGGACTGTCGGCTCCGCGGAGCATTTTCCGAAAATTGACCTAGTTCTCGGCCCCTGGGGCGCCGGCGCCGATCCTAGCGAACGAGTCCTCATTTCGCTGGTGTATGACTCTGGACAGGATGGCGGCGGCTTTACGGTCATCGACAGCGAGGCGCGGCCGGCAAATTCTCGGGAGCTTTGTGGCAGAGCGCTTAAACGGGAGGAAGTTATCGGCACGCCATTCGCTCAGGAAGCGTTTCAACTCGTCGACGCCATCTGGTTGCACGATCCAAGAATCGACGAAGTAAGGAACTTAAACAGTCACGCATAACAACGCGTTCAACCCAGAGCCGCGAACGTGTCGCTTTGTTTCCTTTTTACTCGCTGGTTAACGTGGCCAACAGCCAGGTCGGCGTATTCTTGGAGGAGGCTCTATGCTCAAAGGTTCATGTCTTTGCGGTGGTATCCGGTACGAAATCGACGCGGAGCTCAAGGCAGTAAGCAACTGCCATTGTGGCCAGTGTCGGAAGGCGTCGGGTGCCGCGTTCGGCACCGGAGCGACGATTCCGACGGCTTCGTTTAGATTCCTCGTGGGGGAGGAATTATTGAAGGAATGGGAATCTTCTCCGGGCAAACGGCGGTGTTTTTGCGGTCGATGCGGTTCACCGATCTTGAAGCGCAATGACGCGCGTCCGGAAACTCTCCGTCTCCGTCTGGGAACTCTGGATACCGATCCCGGCGTTAGGCCCTCTAAACACATCTATGTCGGCTACAAGGCGCCCTGGGTGGAGATCAAGGACGGCTTGCCGCAGTCCGAGTAGGAAAGCAGAAGACAGGTTTCAGTTGCCAGTAGCCATAATTCGGTCCATACACCACCTCCGCTTCACCACCGCCTCCGCCGTGAAACTTCCCCGCTCTTTCTACGAACAACCGACCCTTGACGTCGCCCGGCAGTTGCTCGGCAAATATCTCATACGCAAGCATCCGGACGGGACGACGGTCGGCCGGATCGTCGAGACGGAAGCTTACGTCGGACCCAAAGATAGAGCCTGCCACGCGTCACGCGGGCGGACTCCGCGCACGGAGATCATGTTCGGGCCGGCGGGCTACGCCTACGTTTACTTGGTCTACGGTTTTCATCACATGCTCAATATCGTCACGGAGTCGGTCGATTATCCGGCCGCGGTTTTGATTCGCGCGGTCGAGCCGGTGCACGGCGTTGAACTGATGCGGGCGCGGCGGGAAACGGAGCAGCTGCAGAATCTCGCCAGCGGGCCGGGGAAGCTCTGCCAGGCATTTGCGATCGATCGGAAGCTCCACGGCGATGATCTCTGTGGCAAAGTTCTCTATCTGGAAGACCGCGGCGAAGCCGTGTCCAAGGTTGTCACGACGCCACGGATCGGCGTAGACTACGCGGGACCGTGGAAGGACAGGCCCTGGCGGTTTTTGATCAAGGATAGCGAGTTTGTTTCTAAACCGTGATGCGAATCTACGATCTGGAAATGCCCATCTGGTACAGATTTGATTTTGGGCTCATGATTTGGAGAAAGTTTGATGAGTTCATTCGAGGGTAAGGCGAATGTACTGCCCGCAGTGCAAAGGTGAGTATCGGGAAGGTTTTACTCAGTGCGCCGACTGCCAAATACCGCTGGTCGACGAGCTGCCGCAGTCTGAGTCGGACGATGCACCTATCGATCTCGTCGAAGTCTTGAGCACTGCCGACCCGGGCCTGATCGCGCTTGTTAAATCAGTTTTGGAAGCGGAAGAAATTCCTTACCTCGCTCACGGCGAACATTTTAGCGGGATGCACGCAACGATACCTGTCAGGTTTCTGGTGGCCAAAGAAGATGTTGAAGTGGCGCGTGAGGTGCTTAAAGACCTCTTGTAGCATTCTCAAATTGACGAGGAGAAGTAACCAAATGCGCAAGAAGCTAGTTTCACATCTCGCGACTTTAGCGCTTTCACTATCTTGTTCACTCACCCATGCTGCTAACGAAGACAATCAGCATCAACGTTTTGTGGACGGCGCGCGCAAAGAGGGTAAGATGGTTTTCTACACTTCGGTGGAGACCGAGTTCGCCCGCTTGTTGACCACGGCGTTCGAAGCCAAGTACCCGTTCATCAAAACGGACATTTTTCGCTCTTCGCACGAGAAAATTTTCAGCCGCTTGAACGTGGAGCGCAAGGCCGGCAGCTTCGCCGCCGATGTTCTCAGCGTCGGCGAATTCGAGACCTATCATATGCAGAAGCGCGGGCTACTGAGCGCCTACAAGTCGCCCGCCGCGGCAGTGTACCCGGACGGATTTAAGGACCCCGACGGTTACTGGAACGATTTCTACGACAACCTGATCGTAACCGCCTACAACACGACGAGAGTCAAGCGCGAGGAATTGCCGAAGCGGTACGAAGATCTGCTCCATCCGCGCTGGCGGCGCCGCATGGTGCTCGATAAAAACGAAGACCGTTGGTTTGCCAACATGCTCTATCTCATGGGTGAGAAGAAAGGCATGGATTTTATGCAGGCGCTGGCTAGACAAGAAGTGGCGATTCGCTCGGGCCGCTCGCTGATTACCCAACTCCTGGCGGCGGGAGAGTTCGACTTGCAGATCGTCGCCTATTGGTATCGCCCCCACCTGATGAAGAAGCAAGGAGCGCCGGTGGACTGGCTCGCCATGGAACCCGCGCTGGTCGCGCTGCATCCGATCAGCATCATCGACCGCGCGCCGCATCCGAACGCGGCGAAGCTTTTCATCGACTATGTGCTTTCCGAGGAGGGCCAGCGTTTATTCGCCAGCCGGGGGCGGGAACCGGCGCGCCCTGGTATCAGGCCGGAAGGCTATCCAAGCCATCTAAAGATCGTTCCCAGCCGAGTGGAACTGGCGGAGAAGCTCGCCGATTACACGCGGCGTTACGAGTCGCTGTTCGTTCGTTAGCGCTTGCCGGAGAAATCCCGCGTCGTTACCGAACCGGCGGGCCCGTTTTCGAGTGGCGCTCCGTGAGCTCCAGCGTGTAGCCGTCGCGGTCCTTGATGAAGGCGACGTGATCCTGGCTGCCGGGCCGGTTGGGTTGGGGGCCCATGGTGAATTCCACTCCTTCCGCCT
>Ga0184639_10001516_pt1 | contig 10072 bp, 7 predicted proteins | sample PLM31_170_b2_FD_133155 | JGI IMG/M metagenome (GOLD analysis project Ga0184639, IMG submission 133155) | Groundwater sediment microbial communities from an aquifer in East River, Colorado, USA - PLM3-1_170_b2 | ecosystem: Environmental > Terrestrial > Soil > Riparian zone | place: USA: East... | reverse complement strand
TGGGCGGAGCTCGGACTGTTCCCGTTCTCGGTCGACGCGAATGGTGTCTTCAGGGCAAACTTCGTCCATAGCGTGATCGGTGAAGGAACGAAGGCGTACCTCTCATACTGGGACCTCGGCACGGTCATCCTCGACGTCTCCGATCCTGCTAATCCATCGTTCGTTGGCCACACGCAGTTCGCGGCGAACGAGGAGGGCAACGCCCATTCGGCCTGGCTCGGCACGGGCGGGAATCTGCTGATCCAGACGGACGAGGACTTCAGCCCGGGCCCAGACCCAGTGCTCGAGACGTCCTGGGGCTACCCGCGCATCTTCGACATCTCAGACCCGGCGAACCCGGTCCAGCTCGGCACCTTCAAGCTGCCGACCACGACCCAATTCCCGCCGCCGCTGGGCTTCTTCAGCGTTCACGACCCGAAGGTGCACGGCGGCCAGGCGTACTTCTCCTGGTATTCTGAGGGAGTCGTCGTGGTGGACATCTCCCGGCCCGCGAACCCGCGCTTCGTGGCGCAGTTCGTGCCGGAGCCGGCGGCCGATCCGCGGGGTTTCTTCGCCCCGCCGGGCGTCGAGTTCCCGTTCGTCTGGGGTACGTTCGTGGATCGGAACTACGTACTCGCCTCCGACATCAACAGCGGGCTCTGGGTCTTCCAGGTCCGCTAGGCCCTACACAACTAGACGCCGGGGGGACGGGCCTGCTGAAAGGCAGGCCCGTCCCAATATCGAAAGGAGCTGCGAGATGTATCGAACTTCTAAGTGGATGTGGATTGCGCTGGCGATTCTGGCCCTGGGCCTGGTGGCGGCCATTAGCGGAGGGCCGACCGCGAAGGCCCCACGCAACATCGTCGATAACACCCAGACCCTCGCGCCGGGCATCCCCACGTTCTCGGGGACGGACACCATCGTGATCACCCCAGTCTTCACATTCCCGGTGCATGGCTTTGCTGCCAACGCGCTGGAGCTGCCCGAGCACTTCGGCACCCACGTAGACGCGCCCTTCCACTTCGCCGGCCCCGGGCACCTGTTCGTCAACGAGATCGCCGTGCAAGACCTGGTCGGGCCCGCGGTGGTGGTGGATGTGCGCGACAATGTAGCCTCGGACGAGGACTATCGGCTGACGGTGACCGATCTGCAGGCCTGGGAGCGACGCCATGGGCGCATCCCGCGCGGTGCCATTGTGATCATGTTCTCTGGTTGGGGGGAGCGCTGGGGTGATCCGGATGCTTACCGCAACTTCCACGACGGCGCTCTGCACTTCCCGGGTTTCTCGGCCGAGTCGGTGAGTTGGCTGTTAGACCATCGTGACATCGTCGGTATCGGCATAGACACGCTCAGCGCAGATTACGGCCCGTCTACCGACTTCATTGTGCACCACATCATAAACGGGGCCAACAAGTGGGCGGTGGAGAACCTGGCCAACCTGGATCAGACCCCTGCCTCGGGCGGGCTCATGGTGGTGTCTCCTATGAAGATACAGAGCGGCACGGGAGGCACCGCGCGGGCCTACACCCTATTCAATTTCGACGGGGGCCGGACCTCGGGCCCGGCCCCCGGCTAGTTGGGCTGCTGCCGAGCGCCACTGGCCGGATGGGGATGCAGGTTAGCGCGAAAGGGGGTGATGAAAGCAGACACTTGATTCAGAAGCATAAAATGCGTGCACGGGGATTGGCCCCAAATCGGAGCCAATCGTAGTTCAGAGGCTCGTCATAGCCTCTCATGAAAGCCAAAGGAGGAAATACACATGCGTAAGAAAACTCTAGTGCCAATCAGCGCAAGAATGGGGATAATGGTGATGCCAAGGCATTTCCGTTTGCTCATTCGGCTGCTCGCCGCTCTGGGTATGCTCATTTTCGCGCTTCCAGCGGGGGCGGGCCATGAGGGGCCGGATTTCCCCGAGATCGACGACTATGCGGACTATCTCCGAAGCAACCCATCAGCCATCCCAACGGGTGGCTCTCATACGGAAGGCCCCCGAACCCTTAACATCCATCCGATGGGGCACAGCCCGCATGCCGCCACGTTCCTCGGCGAGCCGGATGGCGTGCGGCACATCAGCTCCGACATCGCCTTCTGGGGGGACCTGGCGTTCGACGGCAACTACAACGGTTTCCGGATCATCGACATCAGCGCGCCGGGGAACCCGAAGGAGATCGTCCACCAGGGCTGCAACGGCGACCAGGGCGACATCGTCGTCTGGGAGGACATCCTCGTCCGCGCGTGGAACTCAAAGAAGGCCGCCGCGAGGGACTGCGATGGCGAGACCGTGCCCGCCGGCTGGGAGGGCGTGCATGTCTTCGACATCAGAAACCTCACCGACCCTGACCTGGTGGCGTCGGTGACGCTCCCGTGCGGCTCCCACACCCTGACGGCCGCGGGTATCTCTGACGGCCGGCTGATCGTCTACAGCAACAACTCGAGCGGTGCGGGCTGCACGGGCGGGATCGCCAACGGCGACTTCATGGACGTCATCGCGGTGCCGCTGAACAATCCCGCGGGCGCCAGCCTCATCCATAGGGAGGAGCTCGCCGGCCCGACCACGGCCGTCACCCCCGGATGCCACGACGCGGGCGTGATCCTGGGCGACGTCAACAAGGCCGCCTGCGCCAGCGCTGACACCATCAACGTGTGGGACATCGGCGATAACGCCACGCCCGGCGGTAGCCTCGAGAACCCGGAGCTCCTGTTCACGATCTTCGAGCCCGGCGTGGGCGAGGCCGGCACGAACGGGCGGTGGCACTCGGCCGCGTTCACCTGGGACGGCGAGATCCTCGTCGCCGGCTGGGAGCCGGGTGGCGGCGGCCTGCCCGAGTGCGAGGCGACTGATCCGGATCTCGACAAGAGCCTCTTCTTCTACGACGCGGACGACGCAGCCGACGACGGGACGGCTGCCGGCACGAAGCTCGGCCAGTGGGTGCTGCCGAACCCGCAGTCCGCGGCAGAGAACTGCACGGTCCACAACTACAACATCGTGCCGCTCCGGAGCGGCCGGTACGTCGCGGTGAGCGGGAACTACCAGGCCGGGACGTGGGTGACTGACTTCACCGACCCGGCGCATCCGGTCACCGTGGCCTGGTCGGACCCGGCGCCGCTCGACCCGGTGGACCTGGGGGGCGCCTGGTCCTCGTACTGGTACAACAACTTCATCTACGTGTCGGATATCACCAAGGGCCTGTTCCTGTTCCGGGTCAGCGACAACGTGACCGGTGGCGCGATGCGGCTCGACCACCTGAACCCGCAGACCCAGGAGTTCACCATCGACGAGTGAAGTCCGACTGCGGCTGCTGATGCGAGGGTTTTGATCCAGGAGGTGCGTGAAGAGACACGATAAGAAACTAGGTCGAACTACTCTCAGTAACCTAAAGGGCCTTACAGCTAAGTGGGACTGTCACTGCGAGGCTCCCAAAGGGGCCGAAGCCATCTCAGCCCGATCGAGAGGATTGCTCCGCGCCTAGCAGTGACAGCCGCCGATACAGGGGTAGAAAGCGACTTCAGCCGATTTCCACCCTTTCAACCGGGGAAGTCGAATCCCCGGCGAGATAAGGAGGTGATCTTGGGCGCAAAACCGAATCCTCACGAATCCGAGCGGCGCATTCGCCCATGCTGCCGGCGTGCTTTGTAGGATAAAGTGTACAAATTCACCAAAGGAGAATGAAACATGTGCAAGAAGATGAACCTTTTCAATCGGGCGGTAGGTTTGCTGCTCCTGTCCCTCTCGCTAATTGTGGTTCCCTTAGTGGCCGCTGACATCTTACCCGGCCACGTAATCGGCGACGGCGTCGTCGACACACCGCTCGAGGCGGACCAAAATGAGATCGGCGTAACGGACGGCGACCCCAGCGAGCAGCACGGCGTCCCGGGGGGACATCTCGCTGCTTCGAGCCTGAACGTGGAGCTAGTCGGACAGGTGACGGTTAGCGACGCCGCGCCGGGTCTGATCTCGGATGTCGCGGTCCTGCGCAACACCGCCTACCTGGGCCAGTTCTCGCCCGGATGCTCGCCGGATGGGGGCGGTGGCGCCTACATCATTGACATCTCGGACCCGACCAACCCCACCGAGATCGGGTTCGTCGCTACGCCTGGGACGCACGTGGGCGAAGGAGTGCAGGCCGTGCACCTCAACACGCCGAAATTCAAGGGCGATTTGCTGGTCGTGAACGGCGAGTCATGCGGGACGATTCCCAACCGGATCGGCGGGTTCTCCCTGTATGACGTGACCAACCCCGCAAGCCCGGTGACGCTGGTTGAGAACGCGGGCGACGTCCGCACCGTAGGAGCAATCACTCGGGCTAATCAGATCCACAGCGCCTTCGCCTGGCAACAGGGAAGGAATGCCTACGTCGTGATCGTTGACGACGAGGAACTCGCAGACGTGGACATCTTCGACATCACGGACCCCACTGGCCCGGTCATGATCGCCGAAGTCGGGTTAGCGAATTGGCCAGGGGCGCAAGACTCGCAGTCAGCCGGAATAGGCTCGTTCAGCGCCAGTTTCCTCCACGACATGGTGGTCAATAAGGTCCGAGGAGACTGGTTGATGCTCCTATCCTACTGGGATGCGGGGTTCGTCGTCCTGAACGTGAACGACCCGGCCAACCCGGTCTTCGTCAACGACAGCACCTTCACCGATCCCGACCCGGAGACGGGACTCACCCCGCCCGAGGGGAACGGGCACCAAGCGGAGTGGAGCCACAACGAGAAGTTCATCCTCGGCGCGGATGAGGACTTCAGCCACAGCCGAATCACGTCCTTCACCAGCAATGCGTTCGCGGGATCCCGCGCCGCCACCGAGGGTGCCTTCACCATCGCCATCGCCAGCCTCCCCGGCGGCCAGATGACCGGCGAGGTCGTCCATGTCGGCCGGGGCTGCCCGCCGGATGCCGCCCTCGGTATTCCGGCCGGCGACCCGTATCTGGCTGATCCCACTGGCAAGATCGCGCTCATCGAGCGCGGGCTGTGTCGCTTCGACAACAAGATCTCCTGGGCGCAGCTCAACGGCGCGGTGGGCGCGGTGGTCTACAACAGCGTCGCCGGGATACTCACCATGGGCGGCGCCAGCCCGGTCAACGCCGGCTCGCCGGCGGTGATCGGCACGCTGATCACCATCCCGGCCGTCTTCGTGGAACGGACAACGGGATTGACCCTTCGGAGCGCTACGCCTCCTGTCAGTGCCACAGCAGTCGCTGAGTTCAACGGCTGGGGCTATGTGCACCTCTTCGATGCGGAAACGCTGGAGGAGCTCGACACCTACGCCATCCCGGAGGGCCTGAGTCCCGCGTTCCTCCGAACCGTCGCCAACCCGTTCGGCTTCGGCAACCTGACCGTCCACGAGGTCGCCACGGATATTGACAGCGACCTGGCCTACTTCTCCTACTACGGCGGGGGCCTACGCGTGGCCACGTTCGACGAAAACGGCATCACTGAAGTCGGCCACTTCATTGACGCCAACGGCAACGACTTCTGGGGAGTTCAGGTCCACCGGCTTCCCGATGACCCAGGCGAGGAGACTCTGGTCCTGGCCAGCGACCGCGACAGCGGTCTGTGGATCTTCCGGTACACCGGTCCTGGGCCATAGCAGAATTCATGATCAAGGCGTAGGCCAATGAGCGATCGCAAAGGGCTGGCTCCTGGTTGGTTACGGGGGCTGGTCCAACTATCAGAAACGGGCCAGGCGATGAACGTTAGTCTTCGCTTAAAGCACGTGACCTGGAGCCAGTCCTATTCGCCCGAAGTGCTTCGGATATCAAATGTGAGGCCAGCGGTTAGCCCCGCTGGCCTCACAGTCGTAGGTGCACGGCGGCCTGGCATACTTCTCCTGGTACTCAGAGGGAGTCGTCGTGGTGGACATCTCGCGGCCCGTGAACCCGCGCTTCGTGGCGCAGTTCGTGCTGGAGCCGGCGGCCGATCCGCGGGGTTTCTTCGCCCCGCCGGACGTCGAGTTCCCGTTCGTCTGGGGTACGTTCGTGGATCGGAACTACGTGCTCGCCTCCGACATCAACAGCGGGCTGTGGGTCTTCCGGGTCCGCTAGCTCCCGCGAGACCGAACTCCGGGGGCCGGTACGAGTCCGGCCCCCGGCCTGTTGGGCTGTTGCCACAAGCCACCACCGGATGGGGAGGCAGGCTACCGCGAAAGGGGGTGATGAAAAAAGACGCACTAGACGAATTTGACACTTGGTTCACAATCGCAAGACAAATCATATTGAGGAAAACCATGCAACACATGATGACCGATGGAGGGAAGCAAAAAATGAAACGCGCGTTGACAGTTCTGGCTCTGTTTGCCTTGTTGGCTGTGACGTTTGCTGCGCCTGCCGCAGCTGAGCCCAATGGCAGATCCTATCTGATTATTGCTCAAGGCAATAAACTCCCTGAAAAACTGGCGGAACGGGTGAGCGCCGCAGGGGGAACCATTACTCGGACCATTCCAGAGATCGGGATTGCCGTGGCCACTTCGAGCAACCCGAATTTTGCCGCGAATGCATCTGGCATTTCGGGAGTGCGGTCGGTTGCGCCAAACGTACGCTTACAGTGGATTGACCCGGACCTCAGCCCGTATCGGTTTGCCGCCGAAAATTTCGGCAATCCGCCCACCAGCGGCGACGATGACTTCTTCTTCGACCTGCAGTGGGGCCATGATGCGGTTGACGCCCCGGAAGCGTGGAATGCTGGCGCTCGTGGGGCCGGGGTTCGAGTTGCGATTCTGGACACTGGCTTCGATCTCGACCATGTGGACCTGGCTCCCAACATCAATCTCGGCCTGAGCATGAACTTCGTCGCGGGCGAGACGCTGTCGTACGCCCTGCCCGATCCGTTCAGCCACGGCAGCCACGTGGCCGGCATCGTCGCCGCGGCGGATAACGCGTTCGGCACCATCGGCGTGGCGCCCGAGGCGGAGCTGGTTCTGGTGAAGGTGCTCGGCGATGCAGGCAGCGGCACGTTCGAGGATGTCATCTCCGGCATTGTGTACGCGGCAAACGTCGACGCCGATATCATCAATATGAGCCTCGGCTTGGCGGTCAACCGGCACGGGTTTTTCGACCCGGAAACCGGGGAGAAGCTCGCCGACGCCAACGAGGTCGCCGAGCTGCTCGTCGCGCTAGGACGAGCGACAACATATGCCTACCAGCAGGGCACCACGGTAATCGCCGCAGCCGGCAATGACGCCAACGACGGCGACCACAACGCCGATCTGGTCTTCGTGCCGGCGGCTTCGCCCCACGTGATCTCGATCGCTGCCACGGGCCCGCTCGGGTGGGGTCTTGACCCGTCAACGGATCTGGACGTGCCGGCTTTCTATACGAACTTCGGCCAGTCCGTGATCGACTTCGCCGCGCCTGGTGGCAACGTGGACTTTGACCTGTTGGCTGCCGGCACGCTATGCACAGTGACTTTCGTGACTGTGCCCTGCTGGGTATTTGACTTGGTCTTCAGCACCGGCAGCAATCTGAACCCGGCGATCGCAAGCTACCTCTGGGCGGCGGGCACCAGCATGGCCGCTCCGCATACTGCGGGTGTGGCGGCCATCATCATCGGCCAGAACGGTGGTTCGATGCACCCGGCCCAGGTGGAGGCGGCCCTGCGCGCCTCAGCCGATGACCTTGGCAAGCCGGGCAACGACGACTTCTATGGTGCCGGAAGAGTCAACGCTGGCAATTCCGTTCCCTAAATCCTCCCATGGCTGTAGTATCCACAGAAGGCCCGTTACATAGCGGGCCTTCTGTGCTGCCTAGGGCTACCGACGAGTAGCGCCTATTTGTCTACGGCACCTGTGCGTCACGAAGTTGTCGCCCCAGACATCCCGCCTGGGGCGACTCGTTTGTTCCCCAAAAGGAAGGGACTCTATCTTGAGAAAAACTCCATTGACTGATAGCAAGTCTGTTGGTAGCCTGTGGCCGAATCGCATCTGCCGATTTCCGTGAGTTCCTTTAGTTCCCGCATTTCCAATGGCTGCCCCACGTCGTTCGTCACTCGTCACTCGCCACTCGCCTCTTGCCCCTCTCATGATTGGCACCCGTGGCTCCGCCCTGGCCCGCTGGCAGACCGGCTGGGTGCAGGAGCGCCTGCAGGCCGCCTGGCGCGGACTGACGTGTGAGATCCGATACGTGACAACCGCCGGCGACCGCAACTTGGAGGCGCCCCTGCCGGACATCGGCGGCAAAGGGCTGTTCACCGAGGAGTTGGAAAACGCGCTGCGTGCCGGGGAGATTGACCTGGCGGTCCACTCGCTGAAGGACCTGCCGGTCGAAGCATCCCCTGGGCTAACCTTGGGGGCAATCTGCGAGCGTGAGGACGCCCGCGATGTGCTCGCCGCCCGGAAGGGCGAGTCACTAATGGACCTTCCTTCCGGCGCGCGCGTGGGGACATCCAGCCTGCGCCGCAAAGCTCAATTGCTGGCCGTCCGGCCTGACCTGGAAGTCTTGCCGGTGCGCGGCAACGTGGACACCCGTCTCCGGAAGCTGCGCCAGGGCCAATACGAGGCCCTCCTGCTGGCAGCGGCGGGCTTGCTACGATTAAAGCTGGAGGACGCGATCACTGAGTATCTGCCCTTTGATGTGATGCTGCCGGCTCCCGGCCAGGGCGCCATGGCAGTCCAGTGCCGCACTGGAGATGCCCGAATTCTCGAACTGCTGGCGCCGCTGGATGATCCTGTATCCCACAAGACTACAAGCGCCGAACGGGCCTTTCTCAAAGCATTGGGTGGGGGCTGCGCGACCCCCGTAGCAGCCTACGCCCACCTCTCCCCCTCTCCTGACCATGCCTCGCGCAGCGGGTCAGGGGAGGGGGACGGGGGGTGGGGTCGGGGCCTGCTCCACCTCACCGGCCTCGTTGCATCGCCAGATGGCCGCCAAGTAATCCGCGTTTCAGACCAGGGGCCGGGGAGCGACGCTGAAGAGCTTGGGGGTCGCCTTGCACAGGAGGCCCTCGCCGAGGGGGCGGGAGCATTGCTTCAATGACTCCCTTGGCTGGTAAGCGGATCGTCGTGACTCGTGCCCGCGAGCAGGCCCCCGCCTTGTCCGAGAAACTCGCCGCCCTCGGCGCGGTCCCGATCCTCTTTCCCACGATTGATATTGCGCCGCTGGACGACTACACCGTGCTGGATCAGGCCATCGCCGCACTGGCGGAGTTTCGATGGGTGATTTTCACCAGCGTGAACGGCGTAGCGGCATTCTGGAAGCGCCTTACGGCATCCGGCAAGGACGAGAGCGCCCTCACCGGCGTCAAGGTCGCCGCCATTGGCCCGGCCACCGGGCTGGCGCTGGAGAAGCACGGCGTGCATCCCGAGTTCATCCCGGAGGAGCACGTCGCAGAACGGATCCTTGATGGCCTGGGTGACCTGAGGGGACTATGGGTCTTGCTTCCCCGGGCGGAGATCGCGCGCAAGGACTTGGTGGAGGAACTGATATTGCGCGGCGTGATCGTCCAGGAAATTGCCGCCTATCGCACTTTGCCTGCCACTCCGGACCCGAACGGGCTCGCCGAATTGAGTCGCGGCGTGGATGCGGTCACGTTCACCAGCTCTTCAACGGTGCGCAACTTTGTGGCACTCCTCTGCGACGGCCCCCAACATATCACCGCGGCGGCCATTCGCGCGTTGAGAGGGGGCATCGAGCAGCCAGGCGCGCCCGCGCGGGCAATCATTGCTTGTATTGGTCCGATCACGGCCCTGACCGCGCGTGAATGTGATTTGCCGGTGGACATCGTGGCCAAAGAGTATACGATGGGCGGCCTTGTCGCTGTGCTATCGGATTATTTCACCGCACACCTGCCCCGGACGCAGGTGCCGGGGGAGTTCGCCGAGATCGCGGAGTAGAACAAGCCCCTCAAGATTTAGCGGGAGAGGAAAACTCAGCGCACTCTGTGTTCTCTGCGGTAAGACCCTTTGATGGAGTTGCAAAAAAGGAGAAGAGATGGATACACGCGACATCTCAAAGACAGCCAGACCCGTTCCCGCTTTTCCAGCCGCGCGCCCGCGCCGGCTGCGGCTGAACCCGGCCATCCGGGAGATGGTGAGAGAGACTCAACTTGCGGCGGCCGATCTGGTTTACCCGCTCTTTGTGACCCACGGGCGGAATGTCGA
>Ga0184639_10001514_pt1 | contig 10074 bp, 9 predicted proteins | sample PLM31_170_b2_FD_133155 | JGI IMG/M metagenome (GOLD analysis project Ga0184639, IMG submission 133155) | Groundwater sediment microbial communities from an aquifer in East River, Colorado, USA - PLM3-1_170_b2 | ecosystem: Environmental > Terrestrial > Soil > Riparian zone | place: USA: East... | reverse complement strand
GCTCAGGCCGGAGAGAGATCCTCGCTTCCCTCCGGCTCCGCGCCGCCGAGGGGTATACCGTGGCTCTCCATGCGCGAGTAAAGAGCGCGGCGGGAGATGCCGAGAAGCCCCGCGGCCTTGGTCTTGTTGCCCTGCGCGCGATCCAGCGCCTCCCGGATCATCCGGTTCTCGAACTGTTCCAGGCTCAAGCCCAGGGCAAGGAGGTCGCCCGGATCGCCGGTCACGCGGCTCCGCTCCAGCGGCAGGTGGTGGCGCTCGATGCGTTCCGCTCCCGCCAGAATGCAGGCGCGCTCGATCAGGTTTTGCAGCTCACGGATGTTTCCCGGGTAGTCGTACGCCTTCATGTAGTCCAGAGCGTCGGGGCTGATGCCGGTCATCGAGCGCTCCTGGAGCACCAAAAAGTGCTCCACGAGCGCGGAAATGTCCTCGCGCCTTTCCCGAAGCGGACAGAGCCGGATCGGAAACACGTTCAGACGGTAGAAGAGATCCTCTCTGAATTTCCCCTGCTGGATCATTTCCTCGAGATTCCGATTGGTCGCGGCCAGAATGCGCACGTCCGCGCGCCGCATCTCCTCCCCGCCGACCCGCACGTAGGTGCGATCTTGCAGCACCCGGAGGAGCTTCACCTGCGTGCTCTGGGCCAGCTCCGCGATTTCGTCGAGGAAGACGGTGCCCCCCTCGGCCACCTCGAACCGGCCCGGCTTGGTCCGGATGGCGCCCGTAAAGGCGCCCCGCTCGTGTCCGAACAGCTCGGACTCGAGGAGCGTCTCGGGGAGCGCGCCGCAGTTCACGGCCACGAACGGGGCTTCGGCGCGGCGGCTCGCGGCGTGGATCGCCTGAGCGAAGACTTCCTTCCCCGTCCCGCTCTCGCCGAGCAGGAGCACGTTCGCGTCGGTGACGGCGACCCGCTCCGCCAGGCTCCGGGCCTCCTGCATGGCGCGACCGGAGCCGATGACCGTGTCGAAGTGGTGGAGCTTGATCTGCTCGCGGAGGCTCTCGATCCTCCCCTTCAGGACGGTGGTTTCCCGCCGCAGCTTGCGGTGCTCGAGGGCCTGCCGGACGCGGACTGGAATCTCGTCCAGGATATTATCCTTCACGATGTAATCGGCGGCCCCCTCCTTCATCATCTGGACCGCCTCGCGCGCGTCCGCGAAGGCGGTCATGAGGATGACGTCGGGCTGGTAGCTCTTGGCGCGGGCCTCGCGGAAGACCTGGGCGCCGCTGGCTCCCGGCATGCGCATGTCCGAAACCACGAGGTCGAACGGGCCCTTCGCCAGCTCCTGGATCGCAGCGTCACCGCCCAGGGCGATGACCACGTCGTAGCCCGCCTCGCTCAGCGTGGTCTCGATGAGGCGGCAGAGGTTTTCCTTGTCTTCGGCGACGAGTATCCGCTCGGCCATGGCTCAGGCGCCCTCGATCGGGATCCGGATTTCGAACACGGCGCCGCCTTCCGGCGCATCCCCCACTGTAACCGATCCGCCGTGCTCGGAGACGATCCGATCCACGAAGGCGAGTCCGAGGCCGGTCCCGTCCGCCCGCGTCGTGAAGAACGCGTCGAAGATCTTCTTCCGGAGCTCCCGCGGAACGCCCGGCCCGGTGTCCTCGAACTGGATCCGCACTTCACCGCGCCGCTCCGCCACCCGGACGGTCAGCCGCCCGCCGTCCCGCATCATGTCGCGGGCGTTGAGCGCGAGATTCAGGAACGCGTGATGCATGGCGAGGGGGTCGCCGAGCAGGGTCACGCCGCCGTCGGCGCGCCAATCCAGGGACAGGTTGATCTTGGCCCGTTCCATCTCGACCCGGAGGATCTCCATCGAGCGGTCGAGCACCGGGCGCAGCTCGAAGGGCTGCGGCTCGACGTTCGGCCGCTTGGAAAGCGTGAGGAAGTTCTGGACGAAGTCGCTCACTCGGTTGATCTCCTGCTCGATCATCGAGAGGAGCTGGGCTCGCTCCTGGGGTCGCAGGTGCTCGAACCGCTGGAGACGCGAGGAGGCGCCCCGGAGCACCGCCAGCGGGTTCCGGATCTCGTGGGCCACCCCCGCGGAGACCTGCCCGATCGACGCGAGAAGGTCGGTGTGGCGCAGGTTCTCCTCGATCCGGGCGAGATGGCGGTCCGTGCGGACGTAGCCGAGCCCGATGAGGACGACAAGGAGCGAGGCGAAGGCGTCGGCCCAGTAGAGCGAGGTCCGGATCAGCTCGAGCGGCCGAAACGCGTCGGAGCCGCCCTCCACCACAACCGCACCGACCACCGTGCCCTCCGTCCCGATCACGGGGGCGTACGCGGAGCCAAGGTACTGGCCGTCCTTGTAATAGAGCGATGAATGCGATGCCTCCCCGATCAGCGCCCGGGCGAGCGGGGCTTGGTCGAGCGTTCCCACCTCGGGGTCGAAGGCGAACGGCTCGCGAAGCCGCAAGAGTACCCGCCGCGCCGGATCCACGAGATTCACGTTCGAGAGACCGGCGCTCTGGGCTAGCCGCTTCCACTCGATCCGGATCGCGTCGGCGGCTTCCTGGGCGTCCATCGCGGTGATGAAGTCGGCCGTCGAGGTGTCGGCCCCCGCGGCATCCACGGCGGCAAGCTCGAGCAGGTCGAATTGCTCGGGACGGATCAGGAGCGCCGCGATGCGGGCGGTCCCCTGGAGAAGCTTGCCCAGCTCCGCGTCGAGGAGACTCTGGGACCTGTGGATCGAGTAGATGATCGTCCCGTTCACGAGGAGGAGGAGCGCCCCGAGAAAGGCGAGAGTCCACAGGATTCGCGGGCGAATGTTCTGGCGGCGGGGGAACATGATCGGCGCGGCGCGGCCGCGACCCGTGAGCGTACCGACCGACCGCTCCCCCTGTCAACGCGCGAACAGGCCGGTGCGAGCAGGCAGGCCGGCCGGCGCCGAAATCCGCCGCCTGATCTCGCCTAGGTTGTGCTAGCCTGCGCGGTCCGACGATGAAGCGGCACGCCCTATTTTTCCTGTTGGGAGTCCTCTCCGGCGCCCTCGGTGGGATGATGGGCGTGGGCGGCGGCATCCTGCTCGTCCCGCTGCTCGTTCACACGATGGGCTTTGGCCAGCACGAGGCTCAGGGCACATCCCTTGCGTTCATCATCGTCACGGCGCTCGTCGCGGCCGTCCCTTACTTCCGCCATGAGCATCTCGACCCGCTGCTCGCCGCCTATCTCGCGGCGGGGGCGGTCCCGGGTGTCCTACTCGGATCCCGACTGGCGGCCTCCACGCCCGCGCCACGTCTCCGGCAGGCCTTCGGCGTGCTGATCCTCGCGACCGCCGTCCGCCTCCTGGTGGCGCCACCATTGGGCGCGGCCGAAGGCGGGGCCTGGGGCGCCCCCGCGAGCGTCGTGCTCGGGCTCGGAGTCGGAGTCCTCGCGGGACTTCTCGGCGTGGGGGGCGGGACGATCCTGGTCCCCGCGCTGGTCCTGGGACAACGACTCGCGCAGCACGCGGCGCAGGGCGTCTCTCTCTTAACGATCGTGCCGGTCGGCCTGGTCGGCATGCTCAGCTACGCGAGGCGGGGACAACTCGTGCCGGCCGCGCTCCCGGCGCTCCTCCTCGGCGGCGCGATCGGGGCGCTGGCGGGCGCCCTGTTGGCGCACCACACAAGAGCCCCCGTCCTCTCCCGGCTGTTCGCGCTCTTCCTGCTTCCGGTCGCCGCTCAAATGATTTTCGGAAAGCCGCGTGGTAGTGTCGCCGGGTCCTACGAAATCCAAGGAGAACCGCGATGAAGCTCCAGTCCTTTCGTCTTTCGCTGATCCTCCTCCTGGCGCTCGGCTGCGCCCGGACGCCCACCGGGGGGGATCCGGAACGCTTCGAGGTGCTCGTCCGCGACTACATGACGGCGCGCTTCACGTTCTATCCCTCCTCAGCGACCCAGTCGGGCGACCACCGATTCGACGACCGGCTCGAGGACTGGTCGCGCGCGGCGATCGATCGGGAGGCGTCGCGGATCCAGAAGGCGCTCCGGGATCTCGAGTCGATCGATCCGGCCGCGCTCGGGGAGGCCGGCGTCGACTACGATCTGTTCCGGAGCCAGGCCCAGGCCCAGCTCTTCGACCTCACCGAAATGCGGCCCTGGCAGCGCGACCCGAGCGCCTACAACTTCGGGGGCGCGGCCGCCGGGCTCATCTCGCGCGACTTCGCGCCGGCCGAGACGCGGCTCAGGCATCTCGTTTCGCGCCTGGGCCAAGTCGGGCGCCAGCTCGCGAACGCCAAGCAGAATCTCGAGAACCCACCGCCGATGTTCACCGAGTTCGCGGCTGAGGACTTCGAGGGGACGATCACGTACCTCAAGAACGACGTGCCGAAGGCATTCGGAGAAGTGAAGGATCCGAATCTCCTGGCGGAGTACGATCAAGTGCTCGTGAAGGTCACCGCCGAGACGGAGGCCTTCGTGAAATGGCTTCGGGAATCGCTCCTCCCCCGGAGCCACGGCAGCTACGTTCTGGGCGAGGAGCGATACTTGAAAAAGCTCCGCCTGGACGAGATGATCGACCTGCCCGTGGACACCATGCTCGCGATGGGCGACCGGGAGCTCGCGCGCCTGAAGGCGCGCTACCGGCTCGCGGCCCGGCGAATCGACCGTTCCTGGACGATGGACCAGGTCCTCGCCCTCATGCGACGCGACCATCCTGCCGCCGACAGCGTCCTCGTGGCCGCGCGCGCCCTCACGCTGGAACAGCGGGCGTTCTGCGACACATCCGGGTTCATCGCGATCCCGGCCCAGGCGGACTGCGTGGTGAGGCCCACGCCGGAGTACGAGGCGAGCCGCTCCTTCGCCAGTTTCGACGGTCCCGGCTCGCTGGAGACCAAGGCCACGGAGGCGTTCTACAACATCACGCTGCCCGCGGCGGACTGGGACTCCGTGCGGGCCGAGCAATTCCTCCAGGGTTTCAACCGCTGGAGCCTCGCCTCGGTCTCGCTCCACGAAGTCTACCCGGGACACTTCGTCCACTCGCTCTACTCGAAGGAGGCGCCCACCTATGTCCGAAAGACGAGCGGCAGCGGGGCGTTCGCCGAGGGATGGGGGCTCTACTGCGAGGAGGCGGCGATCGACCACGGCTATCGGAAGGGCGACTCGCGCGTGGAGTTCGGGGTCATGCGCTGGGCGCTGGTGCGGGCGTGCCGATTGCAGGTTGGGATTCGCGTCCATACGCGCGGCATGGACATGGAACGCGCCATCCGATACTTCATGGACCATGCGGGGCTCGAGCGCGCCAACGCGGAGCGCGAAGCGTACCGCGCCGCGTTCGACCCGACCTACATCATCTATACGCTCGGCGCGATGCAGATCCGCCAGCTTCGCGACGAGGTGAAGACGGCGCAGGGAGACGCCTTCGATCTCGGGCGATTCCACGCCTCGATGCTCTCCCAGGGGTCGCTCCCCGTGTCGCTGCTGCGGCGGATCCTGCTTCCCACGACGATCGGGCCCTCCTGAGCGGCGCGGATCCGGGGGGAGGCGCGGCCCGCGAGTCGAGCGCGATGGGCGGAAAGCGGCGGGTCCTCCTGGGCCTCGAGCACGCCTCCGAGGCCTGGAGGATCCCGGACGCCGCGGTGGCCGCGCTCGAGCGCGACTACCCGGACCTCGACGTGACGCGCGCGCGCTCCAAGGAGGAGCTGCGCGAATCCATGCCGCGCGCGGAGATCCTCTTTGCCTGGGCTCCCGGCGATGCCGCGATGGCCGCGGCCACGCGGCTCCGGTGGCTCCACGCGCCCGCCGCCGGAGTCGGCGCCTACCTGACACCCAGCCTGCTCGCGCGGGAGGTCGTGGTCACCAATTCGCGCGGCGTCCACGCGGTCCCGATCGCCGAGCACGTCATGGGAATGCTCGTCGCGCTGGCGCGCCGCTTCCGCGACTCCGTGGTGGAGCAGACGACCACCGGAATGGAGCGTGAGAAGTGGTGGATCGGGTCGGCGATTCCGGCCGAGCTGCACGGAAAGACGCTCGGATTGTTCGGCTACGGGGCGATCGGCCGGGAGGTGGCGCGCCGGGCGCTCGCGTTCGGGATGCGGGTGCTTGCGCTCCGGCGCCACCCCGAGCGCGGAGCCGAGTGGGATCCGGATCTCCTGCGCGCGCTGGGGCTGCCCGCGGAGGAGCCTCACGTCGAAGCGACGTTTGGCCCGGCGGACCTGGGAACGCTGCTGGGCGAATCGGACGCCGTCGTCGTGAGCGCGGCGCTCACGCCCGAAACGGAAGGCATCCTCGACGAGGCGGCGTTCTCGCGAATCAAGCGGGGAGCGTGGCTCGTGAACGTCGCGCGCGGGAAGATCGTGCGCGAGGCGGCGCTCGTCGGGGCGCTCCGTGCGGGGCGCCTCGCGGGCGCAGCGCTGGACGTGTTCGAAACCGAGCCCTTGCCGAGGGAGAGCGCCCTCTATACGCTTGGCAACGTGATCCTCACGCCGCACGTCTCCGGTCTCTCGAACGCGTTCTGGCCTCGGGCGATCGCGCTCTTTCGCGAGAATCTCGCGCGCGATGCGCGGGGGCTCCCGCTCTTGAACCGGGTCGACGTGACGAGGGGCTATTGAGCGGGTTTCAGGGTGGGACTGTTCCGGATCGAGCGAGGAGCTTTTCGTGATGGCGAAGCCGATGATCGGGATCGCGCCGCACCTGCGCCGGAGTGAGCGCCGTGGGGACGCCTACTTTCTCTACGCCAGCTACGTGGCGATGATCGCTCGCGCCGGGGCCCTGCCGGTGATCCTGCCGCTCGCGGCGACGCTCGAGGAAGCGCGGGATACGGTGGGACGGATCGACGGGATCGCGCTCACGGGTGGTGGCGACATCGACCCGGCCCGGTATGGCCAGGCCGCCCGCCGCCCCGACCTCGTCGGACCCTCGGAGCGGAACGAATCCGATCTGCGCTACGCCCGTGCCGCCCACGAACGCGGGATCCCGGCGCTCGGCGTCTGTCTGGGCCCCCAGATCATGAACGTGGAATTTGGCGGCACGCTCCTCCAACACATCGAGGAGGACCTGCCCGGAGCGCTCCCGCACGAGGACGAGCCCGAGGACACTTCCCCCGATCACGAGATCGAGATCGAACCAGGCACGCTCTTGGCCCGCGCCGCGGGCGCGACGAACGTCCGGGTGAATTCCTTCCACCACCAGTCGATCGACCGCGTGGCGGCCGGATTCCGCGCGTCCGCGAAGAGCCGGGACGGCGTCATCGAGGCGATCGAGCGGACCGACCACCCGTTCTACCTCGGCGTTCAGTGGCACCCCGAGCGGATGCCCGACTCGGCGCTGACCCGCCGCCTCGTCGGCGCCTTCGTGGACGCGGCGCGCGGCGCTCCTACCAGCTGAATTTCTTTCGAATCGCCTGGATCTGACTCAAGTGGTTCAGATCGTGCCCGGCGATCAGCTCGAGATTCCGTTGCACCGTCTGCTTCCCCCGCTCCGAATGCATCCCATAGCGCTTCCAGGTCTTCCGCGGCAATCTCGTGACCAGGTCGAGCGTGGCCCGGCGCATCACCTTCATCTGCTCGAGGAGCTGCCGGGGATCCCCGTTCCCGTAACGGAATTCCCTGACCCAGACCTCCTGGTCGTAGCCCAGGATTTCCGAGCCCGACTGGGCGAGGGAGAGTCGATTCCGATAGCCGTACGTGAACTCCGTGTCGACGAGGTGGCCGAGGATCTCGATCACGCTCCACTTGCCCTTGCCCGGCCGGCGTCGTAGCTGGCCCTTCGTGAGCCCGGCGACCGCGCGCGCGATCTTGTCGGGTCCCGTCCGAAGAAGCGCGATCGGCTCGCGGCCGGCGCGGAAGCTGTCGGTCTTCCGGATGTAGGCGCGCAGCTCGGGCGTGAGTCGAGCGGCTCGGCGGGACCGGCCAACGCGGCGGGGGCGGGTGGGAAGCGCGCGGCCGCCACGGCCGGCGCGCCTCGATGTGATTGATTTCACAAGCGGCTCCTTTCCTGATAGAGTTTGCGACCCAATGGATCCGGATCGCGGAATCCTAATGCAATGAACGTCTCCGTGGCCAAGGAATCGGGAGTCGGCGAGCGCCGCGTCGCCGTCACGCCCGATTCGGTCCGGCAGATCCGCGCCGCCGGCGTCCCCGTCCTCGTCGAGTCCGGCGCCGGAGCCGGCTCGTTTCACTCCGACGAATCCTACGTCGAGGCGGGCGCCACCATCGTTTCCGATCCCGGCGCTCTCTGGTCCGGCGCCGAGGTTCTACTCAAAATTCAGCCGCCCCTGCCTCACCCGACGCTCGGACGCCACGAGGCCGAATTGCTCCCCGAGAAATCGGTCCTCGTGTGCATGCTGCGGCCGCTCAGCAATCTCGATCTGGTCCGGACCCTGGTCCGGCGAAAGATCACAAGCTTCAGCATGGACGCGATCCCGCGTACAACGCGCGCGCAGCGCATGGACGCCCTCTCCTCGATGGCCACCGCCGCCGGCTACAAGGCGGTCATCCTCGCGGCGGCCTCCGCGCCCCGATTCTTTCCGATGCTCGTGACGGCCGCGGGGACACTCGCTCCCTCCCGCGTCCTCGTCGTGGGCGCGGGCGTCGCGGGGCTTCAAGCGATCGCGACGGCGCGGCGGCTCGGCGCCATCGTGGAGGGGTACGACATCCGCCCGGCGGTGAAGGAGGAAGTGGAGAGCCTCGGGGCGACGTTCGTCGGACCCGCGATTTCGAAGGAAGAGGCGCAGGACGCCTCCGGTTACGCGAAGGCTCTCTCCGCGGAGGCGCAGCAGAAGGCGAAGGACCTCCTGCGCGCCCGCATCCGCCAGGCGGACGTCGTGATCACGACGGCCCGCGTCCCCGGTCTTCCCGCTCCGAAGCTCATTCCCGCGGAAGCGGTGGCGGAAATGAAGCCGGGATCGGTGATCATCGACCTCGCCGCCGACATGGGCGGAAACTGCGAGCTGACGGCGCCGGGAACGGAAGTGGTGAAGCACGGGGTCGTCATCCACGGCCCGGTCCGCCTCGCCGGCACGCTCCCGGTCCACGCGAGCCAGATGTACTCGCGGAACATCACGGCGTTTCTTTTGCTCCTGGTGAAGGACGGCAATCTGGTGCTCGATTTCAAGGACGACATCGTGCGCGAGACCTGCGTCACGCACGACGGCGAGATCCATCACGCCCCGACCCGCCAGCGGATCGAAGGCGCGGCGGCGGGATCCGGCGCGGGCGCGGCGAGTTCCCAGGGCGCTGGCGCGGCCGCGCCGGGCACCCCGGGCGCGGAAAGGAGCAGCGCGTGATCGAAAGCCTGCTGGGAGACCTCACGGTGTTCGCACTCGCGATCTTCGTGGGGTACGAGGTGATCTCCAAGGTCCCGGTGATCCTCCACACGCCGCTCATGTCGGGGACGAACGCCATCCACGGCATCGTGCTCGTGGGGGCGCTGCTCGTCACGGGGAGCGCCTCGAGCCCGGTTGCCCAGGTGGTCGGCTTCGTCGCCGTCGTGCTCGGCGCGATCAACGTCGTGGGCGGCTTCCTGGTCACCGACCGGATGCTGCGAATGTTCGCGAAGAAGAAGTCGGAGCCGCGCTGAGCATGTCCGAAGCCGCTCCGGGCGCGACCGCCATCCACGCGGCCTACCTGCTTTCCTCGGTCCTCTTCATCCTCGGCATCAAGGGCCTCAGCTCGCCCAAGACCGCGCGCGACGGAAACCTCCTCGCGGCGGTGGGCATGCTGATCGCCATCGTGGCGACGTTGCTCGACCGCCAGATCCTCCGCTACGAGGTGATCCTGGCCGGGCTCGTGCTCGGCTCCGCCATTGGCGCGATCTCGGCACGCGCGGTCCAGATGACCGCGATGCCCCAGATGGTCGCGCTCTTCAACGGCTCGGGCGGCGGCGCGGCCGCCCTGGTCTCGGCGCTCGAATACGTGCAGCTCGCGCGGACCGCTCCGACCGTGCCGCTCGACAGCGGCATCACCATCCTGATCGGGGCCTTGATCGGCGCCGTCTCGTTCTCGGGGAGCATCGTGGCGTTCGGAAAGCTCCAGGGAATCTTCACCGAGCGCGCGATCACCTATCCGCTCCAGAAGGTGGTCAACTCGCTCCTCCTGGCCGGCATCCTGGCCCTCGGCGTTTTGGTTCTGGCGGGGATGGGCGGCACGACGGCGTTCTACG
>Ga0184639_10001512_pt1 | contig 10079 bp, 8 predicted proteins | sample PLM31_170_b2_FD_133155 | JGI IMG/M metagenome (GOLD analysis project Ga0184639, IMG submission 133155) | Groundwater sediment microbial communities from an aquifer in East River, Colorado, USA - PLM3-1_170_b2 | ecosystem: Environmental > Terrestrial > Soil > Riparian zone | place: USA: East... | reverse complement strand
TGACTGACTTCCGGCTGCCTAATGCGGGCGCTCAGTACACCGAGACCTATGCGCAATTTGTCGCCAGAACCGAGAAGCTGGCAATAGCGGAAGACGTCCGGGGCATCTATGTTGCTCACGCTCTCGACCCGAGACGGAGGTTCTAAGTACGATCGCAGCGCGGCCGCCCCAGGGAGGTGAGAGATGGGCCGTACTTAGCGTTTCGGACTCACGTCCATCACTCGCGTCTCGGTTTGACGCCTGCCCTAGAGGGCCACGACCACCGGCATGCGGCCATCCGGGCATGCAATGACCAGGCTGGCGAGCGCCGACTGTTCACGCTCATCGATCGCGAGCTGCCAGCGTACCTTCACGGCGATCCAGGCCGACAGGAACGGGCACAGGTCGGCGGAGTCGGGCGGCACCCAGTCGGCGGGATCCTTGTCCGACTTGCTGCGGTTCGAGGCTGCCGAGACGGCAATCAGCGCCCAGGCGACATCGAGGTCGTTCGCAAAGCGCTCGCGACGGTCGTCGTTCCAGGCGTAGGCGCCCGAGTCCCATGCCTCGCCGAGCGCCACCACGTGGTCGATGTCCATTCCGGCCGGATCGATGAAGGCGAGCCCGTCGTAGAGGCTCACCCAGGAACCGCCAGACAGCGAGCAGCCACCACCGACAAGCGGTGGCACGACGGCCTCCGTGATCAACACCTCGCGACGCGTGTTGCAGCCGTCGCCATCGGCATCGACCCAATGCCTGAACAGGGACCGGTCGTACCCGGCGCGCTGCTCGGGTGCCGTGGCCAGCAGGTCGAGGAGCTCCTCGAGCGTCAGATCGGCGCCCGGTGCAAATGATGGGCTCGCGGGTGACTGGCTCGCGATCGACGAATCCGCCGGCGTCGTGATGCTGGGGCGCGGCGAACTCGTCGCGGTCGCGCCGGCGGACGCGGCCATGTCGCTTGATGGCGAGGCCGGGGTCGTGCCGGGAGGCTCATCTGTCTCTGCACAGGCGCCAGAGAAGAGCACGGCGGCGGTGACAACCGCGAGCACGATCGACCGGCGGGTGGGCGTGGGTTGGCGCATCTGCGTTCCCTTGCGCGCTTTCGGTGAGTCTAGGCGCCCGAAGTCAGGTGACCACCCACCATCGGTCTACGATGGCCGCGTGACTCTTCGCGGGGCAGTCGCCTGGCGCGCCCTTGGCATCAGCCTGGCGATCGTGGTGGCCTCGCTGGCTATCTCGACCGCAGCCGTCTTCCTGGTACAGGACCGAGCCGGCGTCCCTGACGCGTCAACGCTCTACCTGCTCGCGGTGGCCCTGGTCGCCTACCTGCGCGGCAGCTGGGCGGCGGTCAGTACCGCCGTGGGAGCGTTCCTGACGTACAACTTCCTCTTCCTGCCGCCACGGTTCACCTTCCAGGTCTCGGACCCGCAGCACATCCTGACGCTGCTCATCCTGCTGGCGGTCGGTGTCGGGATCGGGCGGCTGACCGGCCTGCAGCGTGACCAGGCGCAACGTTCTGAGCGCCGTGAGCACGAGGCGCGCTCTCTCTTCGGCATATCGCGTGCCATCACATCGGCCAAGCAGATGAAGGATGCGTTGCCGGTCCTGATCGCCGGCCTGGTCGCCGATGCGCGCATGGCTCGCGTCTGGATCGGCCTTGGCTCGACCTGGGCCCAGGAGCACGTGGTGGCATCCTCCGATCCGACCGCGGATGCGCCGGCCTCCGGCCCGCACAGCCTCCTGCGCCGTGGCTCCGATCAGGGCCAAACCGCATGGGTTCGACTCAGCCCGCCCGGGCCGCCCGTCGGGCGCCGCGACAGCCTGGCGCTGTACCGGCTTGAGCTGGCCGATGCTGGCGAGACGATCGGCTCGCTGTGGGCGGCGCGAGATCCGCGCCAGGGGGCCCCGACCGGCGAGGAGACACGGCTGCTGGCGGCTGCGGCCGATCAGATCGGGCAGGGGATCATGCGCGATCGACTCTCGGAGCAGGCCACCGAGCTCGAAGTGGCCCGTCGCAGCGAGGAGCTGAAGGCTGCCCTGCTCGACTCCGTTTCGCACGACCTGCGGACGCCACTCGCCACCATTCGTGCCACGGCCGGGACGCTCGCCGACCCCACGGTCGCGCTCGCCGCCGACGAGGGCCGAGCCATGGCGCGCGACATCGACGCGGAGGCCGATCGGCTGGCCCGCCTGGTGAGCGGGCTGCTCGACATGAGCCGGATCGCCGGCGGCGCGCTTCAGACCAGCCCGGAGCCGATGCCGGTGAGCGAGATCGTGGTGCCGGCGGTGCAGCGTGCCCGCGCCGGCCTGGGGCAGCGGCCGGTCGAGGTGACGATCCCCGACCTGCCGGCCGTGGCGGTCGACCCGGTGCTCGCCAACCAGGTCATCGACAACCTGCTCGAGAACGTGATCCGTCATACGCCCCCCGATGCCCTGGTCCGCATCACCGCCGAGCGTGACGGCGCCGCGGTGCGGGTTCGGGTCGAGGATGCCGGGCCCGGCGTCCCGCCCGAGGCGATCGCGCACCTGTTCGAGAAGTTCTACCGGGTTCCCGCTCGTCGCGGTCCCGCGCGCCAGGGGACCGGGCTCGGGCTGGCGGTGGTCAAGGGCCTGGCCGAGGCGATGGGAGGGTCGGTCGCCGCCTCACACAGCGCGCTCGGAGGCTTGGCGGTCGACGTCTGGCTGCCGCTCGCCGGCGAGCGGCCCGATCCTGCGCCGCCGGAATGACCGAGCGGCGCGCCAGCATCCTGCTGGTCGAGGATGACGAGCGCACCCGGCGCGCGGTGGCGGCCAACCTGGAGGGGCATGGCTACGGCGTTCGTGCGGCGGCGGATGGCGAGGAGGCGCTGGTGTTGTGGGAGCTGCGCCGCCCCGACCTGATCCTGCTCGACCTGGGGCTGCCGGGGATCGACGGAATCGGGGTGCTGCGACGCGTTCGTCGCGACGCCACCACGCCGGTCATCATCCTGTCGGCCCGCGGCGAGGAGCGCGACAAGGTCGAGGCGCTCGACGCCGGAGCCGACGACTACCTGGCCAAGCCATTCGGCATGGCCGAGCTCCACGCACGCGTTCGGGCGGCGCTGCGCCGCACGCTTGCGAGCGAAGTCGACCCCAGCGGCACGCTGGCGATCGGCTCGCTGCGCCTGGATCCGGAGCGCCGCCTGGTCACCGTCGGCGAGGCGGAGCTTCGACTCACGCCGCGCGAATACGAGCTCCTCAAGGTGCTCCTCGCGCATGCGGGCCGGGTCGTCACCCGCGGACGGCTGCTGCGCGCGGTGTGGGGCACGGCTTACGCCGAGGAAGGCCACTATCTCCACGTCTATGTCGGCCAGATCCGGCGCAAGGTCGCGGCGCTGGACCGCGACGGGGCCCTTGCCGACCTGTTGATCGCCGAGCCGGGGGTCGGGTACCGGGTGCGAGGCGCCGAAACGGAAGGTTCTTGAGCCGTTCTTGAGCGCCGCGGGGCGCGCCGCGGGCCCGGCCTCTTGGTGGCTGGATCAGGCTGAAGGTATGCAATCGCCCAGGTTCGGCGCCGCGGAGGCGCCGGACGCGTATCCGGATGCCGAGCACCAGCTCGACCTGGTGCGCAGCGCGATCGCGCTGCTGGCCTCCGGCGGTGCCCGCCGCGTGACGCTGGTCGGCCTCACGCTCACCGAGAGCACGCTTCGTGAAGCGAGCGCCCTGGCCCGCGCCGGCGGCATGCTGCTGCGCACGGCGCACGGCATCGGCTCCGACATCACGGTCGAGGCCAGCGGGTGACGGCTCTCCGTGGAGACTGAGCCGGAGGGCCAGACCCAGTCCGACGACCTGCGCGAGCTTCGCCCGGCCCGCGGCGGTCGTCCGGGTGACCGCTACGTGCGCGTGGTGGAGCCGTTCGCCGCAGAGTTCCGCCGCAGGGCGCCGGGCCATCTGGTCGCCTCTGAGCGCGTCCTCGCCCCGGAGAGTGGGCTGGGGCGCCTCACCGACCTGCTGCGCCGGGCGCTGATCGGGCGGCGCATCGCCAGCGAGAAGGAGGCCCAGGAGCGCATCGGGCCGGTCAAGGGACTGGCCGTTTTTGCCTCGGACAACATCTCGTCATCGGCCTACGCCACCGAGGAAATCATGCGCGTGGCGGTGGTGGCCGGAGCGGCCGCCCTGGCCGCCACGCTGCCGCTCACCTTCGCCATCGTTGCGGTGCTGCTGATCGTGGTCACCAGCTACCAGCAGACGATCCGCGCCTACCCGAGCGGCGGCGGGTCGTACATCGTGGCCAGCGAAAACCTGGGGGTCGGCCCGGGGCTGATGGCCGCCGCCGCCCTGCTGACCGACTACGTGCTGACGGTGGCCGTGTCGGTCGCGGCCGGGGTTGCGGCGCTGACATCGATCTTCCCCGGCCTGTATGACCCGCGGGTGCTGGTCGGCGTCGCGTTTATCGCGCTCCTGTGGATCGGCAACCTTCGCGGGCTGCAGGAGAGCGCGAACATCTTCGCCGTCCCGACCTACATCTACCTGGTGGCGATCTTTGGCTTGCTCGCCTACGGGGGCTGGCTGGCGGTCTCCGGCTCCCTGCCCCCGTACACGGCGCCTCCCGAGTGGACCAATGCAGTCCCACTGGAGGGCCTTGGGCTGCTGCTCATCCTGCGCGCGTTTGCGGCTGGATCGGTTGCCCTGACCGGCACCGAGGCGGTCTCCAACGGGGTCCAGGCCTTCAAAGCACCCGAGGCGCGCAACGCCGGCCTTGTGCTGATCCTGATGGGCTCGCTCTTCGCGACGATCTTCATGGGAATCAGCTTCCTCGCATCCCAACTCGGGATCATCCCCGATCCGTCCGAGCAGGAGACGGTGATCAGCCTGATCGCCCGCACGCTGTTCGGCGGCGGGACGCCGTTGCATTACCTGATCCAGCTATCGACCGCGTTCCTGCTGATCCTGGCCGCCAACACCGCCTTTGCCGGCTTCCCGCGCCTCGCGAGCATCCTGGGCAAGGACCGATTCCTGCCGCGCCAGTTCCAATATCGCGGCGATCGGCTGGCCCATACCTTCGGGATCATGGTGCTCGCAGTGCTGGCGGCAGGGCTGTTGGTCGGCTTCGGCGGGAGCGTGACCAACCTCATTCCGCTCTACACGGTCGGAGTCTTCATCGCCTTCACGCTCAGCCAGTCGGGGATGGTCGTCCACTGGTGGCGGTTGCGCTACGAGGTGCGCGGCTGGCGTTGGCGGGCTGCCCTCAACGGCGCCGGGGCCGTGGCGACCGGCGTGGTGGCGATCGTCGTGGGGATCGTCAAGTTCGCGCTCGGCGCATGGATGGTGCTGCTGTTGATCCCACTCCTGATCGGGCTGATGTGGGCAATCGGGCGCCACTACCGCAGCGTGGAGACCGCTCTGGCCGTCGATTGGGACAGCCCTGCCCTCCCTCGGCGCGTCGCGCCCCGGGTGCTGGTGCCGGTCAGCCGCCTCGACCGCGCAACCATGAATGCGCTTGCCTTTGCGAGCTCGATCTCGGCCGACGTTACCGCCATCCACGTCGCCGACGATGCAAACGACGTGGCGCGAATGAAGCAGGACTGGGAGCGCTGGGGCGGTCCGGTGAACCTCGTCATCCTGGAGTCGCCGTATCGGGCTCTGATGGCTCCGCTGATGGCCTACATCGACGCGACCGATCGCGCCGACCCGGCGCAGCCGACCACCGTGGTGCTGCCCGAGTTCGTGCCGCGGCACTTCTGGGAGTACCCGCTGCACAACCAGACGGCGCTCAGACTGAAGCTCCGCCTCTTCTTCCGCCGCAACACAGTCGTGGTCGACGTTCCGTTCCACCTGGGGTAGCGCCGCCGGGCTAGGCCTTGATCCGGCTCCCCTCGGGATCGAAGAGCGGCTCGGCGCTCACCGTGCATCCCACCCACTCGCCGAAGATCTCGACCTCGCCGCGCTGCCCGACCTCGACCAGTGCCGGAGGCAGGTAGGCGACGGCGATGGAGCGCTGCACGGCGAAGCCGTATCCGCCGGAGGTCACACGGCCCACAATCTCGCCGTCGACCCGCACCGGCTCGTTGCCGAGCGCCACCGAGCGTGGGTCGTCGATCACGAGACATGCCAGCCGCTTGCGCATGCCCGCCTCCCTCGCTGCGACGAGCGCCTCGCGACCGATGAAGTCGGCCTCCTTGCTGAGACGCACCGCGAAGCCCAGCCCGGCCTCGTATGGCGTCTCCTCTGGCGTGATGTCGCTCGACCAGACCCGGTAGCCCTTCTCCAGCCGCAGGCTGTCGATGGCCCGATAGCCACCGGCCAGCAGCCCCATCGGGCGCCCCGCCTCCCACAGCGTGTCCCACAGCAGCGCGCCGTACTCCATGGGGCAGTAGAGCTCCCAGCCCAGCTCGCCGACGTAGGTCACCCGCAGCGCGGTGACCGGCACGTGCCCGACCGTGATCGGGCGCGTGGTCAGGTACGGGAACGCTTCGTTGCTCACGTCGTCAGCGGTGCTCGACTCCAGGATCTGGCGCGCCATCGGTCCCCATAGGCCGATGCAGGCCAGCGACGAGGTGACGTCGGTGACCGTCACGCTGCCGTCATCGGGGGCGTGCTTGCGGATCCAGCCCAGGTCGTGGTTGCCGAAGGCGGTGCCGGTCACGATGAAGAAGCGCTGAGCGGCTAGGCGGGTGACGGTGAAGTCGCACTCGATCCCGCCGCGCCGGTTGAGCATCTGGGTATAGGTGATCTTGCCGACCGGGCGGTCCATCTCGTTGTCGCACAGATGCTGCAGGAAGGCGAGTGCCCCGGCCCCCGTGATCTCGATCTTGGCGAAGCTGGTCTCGTCGAAGAGGGCGGCGGCGTTGCGGGTGGCCAGCGACTCGGCGCCGATCGCCGGCGACCAGTGCTGCCCTGCCCAGCCCCGCGGGCGGAGCGACTCGTCGCCGGCCGCCGCGTTTGACTCGAACCAGTTGGGCCGCTCCCAGCCGGACTTCTCGCCGAAGGCGCAGCCCAGCTCGGCCAGCCGCGCGTAGGCCGGGGAGAGGCGCAGCGGCCGCGCCGACTGCCGCTCCTCGTTGGGGTAGTGGATGTCGTAGTAGGTGGCGTAATTCTCGGTCGAGCGGGCCAGCGTGTACGAGCGCGAGCGGTACTGGGACCCGAAGCGACGGATATCCATCTTCCACAGGTCGAGCTCCGGCTCGCCGTCCACGATCCAGTGCGCCAGCTGGCGCCCCATCCCGCCTGCCCCGGCGATGCCGTGGGCGCTGAAGCCGGCCGCCACGAAGAAGCCGCGCACGGTCGACTCGCCGAGGATGAACTCGTTGTCCGGGGTGAACCCCTCCGGCCCGTTGATCAGCTGCCTGATGCCCGCGTCGTGCATGGCCGGCACGCGCCGCACCGCGCCGGCGCTGATCTCCTCGAAGCGCGGCCAGTCCGGGGGGAGCAGCTTCCCGTTGAAGTCGGGCGGGATGCCGTCGAGCGACCAGGGCAGCGGGTTGCGCTCGTAGCCGCCCATCACCAGCCCGCGTACCTCGGGACGGAAGTAGACCAGGTTGTCGGGATCGCGCAGCTGCGGCAGGTCGGGGGTCACGCCCTCGATCGGCTCGCTGACCAGGTACTGGTGGGCGAAGGGGATGATCGGCACGCTCACGCCTGCCATGCGGCCGATCTCGGGCGCGAACATGCCGCCGGCATTCACCACCACCTCCGCCGTGATCTCGCCGCGGTCGGTCGTCACCCCGGTCACGCGCCCGCGTTCGATGCCGATCCCGGTGACGCGTGTCCGGGGCAGGATGGTCGCGCCGCGGCTGCGTGCACCGGCGGCCAGCGCCTGGGTCAGCCCACTCGGGTCGAGGTAGCCGTCGGTCGGCAGCCAGGCCGCGCCGAGCACACCATCGGTGACCATCAGCGGGAAGAGGCGCTGGGCCTCGTCCGCGCTGACCAGCTCCATCGGCAGCCCAAAGGTCTTGGCCCAGCCCGCCTGCCGGCGCAGCTCCTCCATCCGTTCCGGGGAGGCGGCAAGGCGCAGCGACCCGACCTCGCGCCAGCCGGGATCCACCCCGGTCTCTGCCGCCAGCCCGCGATAGGTGGCGACGCTGTCGACCATCATCCGGGTCAGGGTCGGGCTCGAGCGCAGCTGCCCCACCAGGCCGGCGGAGTGGAAGGTCGAGCCGCTGGTCAGCTCGGACCGATCGAGCAGGACCACATCGGTCCAGCCCAGAAGGGTCAGGTGGTAGGCGAGCGCCGCCCCGCCGACGCCGCCCCCGATAATCACGCAGCGCGCCTGTTGCGGGAGCGACCCGGCCCGATCAGCCACGCGCAGCCTCGCGCAGGTTCGCCTCGAAGGCAGGGCCGCTGGCGTTGCGCAGCAGCCGCTCGAAGTGCTCGTCGGCGTACGCCACGAAGTCGACGTCGAGGGTGCTGATCCCCTGCTGCAGGACGCCCCACATCGCCTCGCGGAAGTCGGAGACGATCCGCATCAGCGCCAGGCGCGCCAGGCGCGGCGGCCGCACGCTGCCCTCGTACGACTCCAACAGGATGGCGTCCTCAGCTGCCGACAGGTCGTGGTTGACGCTGAAGTTGCCCAGGTCGAAGAACGGGTCGCCCATGCCGGCGTACTCCCAGTCCACGATCCGGATCCGCGTCCCGTCGTCGATGAAGTTGGCGTTGAGCAGGTCGTTGTGGCAGGGGAGCAGCTCGATCGGCGCGTCGAGCAGTGCGCGCTCGATACGTCGTCCCACCGCGTGTGCCTCTCCCCAGGCGGCCGGGCGTGGGACGCCGCGATCCGTGGCCAGAGCGAGGTAGGCCTCCGCCATGCGCAGGGGCACGAACAGGCCCGGGATGGCTGGACCGCCATGGATGCGACGGAGCGAATCCGCCACCCGCCGCAGGGTGCCAGCTTCGTGCACCTGGCCAAGGCCCAGGGGCTCACCTGCGACGAAGCGCGTCACCAGGTATCCCTCGGGTCGGATGAAGGCAATCACCTCAGGGCCGATGCCGACACCCGCGGCGCCAACGGTGGCGGCATGCTCGTCCTCGCGGCTGATCCCCAGCAGGTGCGTGTCGTTGCCGGCCAGCCGAATGACGTATCGGTCCTGCATGCCGGCGGAGGTGATCAGGTAGTTGCGGTTGGTGATCCCGCCCGACAGGGCGGTCAGAGTCAGCTCGCGGCCGGCCGTCTCGGGCACGCGCTGCAGCGCCGCGACCAGCTGGTCGCGCAGCTCCCCCCGCTCCTGGTCCACCTACCGAACCTCGTCGACGTCAGTCCACCACTTGACGCGCTCGCCGACGCGAGCCCGAGCCCGCCACCCGAACGTCTTCGGCTCGACGTCCAGGCGAGCAAGGAGAGCCCGCGACTGGCCGACGACGCGCTCCCGGGCGGGTCCGTCCAGTTGTGGGTAGCCAAGGGCGAGCGCCGCGACGTTCTCTATGTTTCGCGTGATGGTCCGCCACATGCCCCAATCGGCAGCGCATAGGCGAGCGACGCGCCCGACGTCGATGGCTCCCTCATCGCGATCGGCCAGCTCGTGGTCCAGCAGGAGCAGGATGATGTCCACCACGTCCTTGCGGTTGATCTTGACGATTTGGGCTTTGGAGAGCAGCAACTCGGCGAGCGGGACGGTCGGCCGGTCGCGCTCAAGGCGTCCATCAAGCGGAATCTTGTGGCAGAACTCGAGGCGGTCATAGAACACGTCGATGTGGATGGCGGTGCTGGGGTGGTCGAAGAGGCCCCGTCGTCCCTCCGAGGTCATCGAAACCTCTCGATCCTCGACGTATCCGATCGATGCCAGAAAGGTGGACACGGCGCTTGAGTCGCGCTGGTAGCCGGCGAAGTCGATGTCGGCATAGGTTCGCTCGAAGGCGGAGAGCAACGCCGCAGAGGTTGGGCAGTGAAGCGCCACACCGAGCGATCCCAGGACGCGGAGCGGTACCCCTCGATCGTCCAACGCGTCCGTGATGCGGGCGACCTCGGCCTCCAGCACGGATCGGGCGATGCGTTTGGCTGATTCCTCTGGACGTGTCGACATCGGTGGCCTCAGGGGCGGCACAGGCGCGCATTGTAGGACTGGCGTCAGGGTCGAACGAGGTAAGGCTTGTCCCGTGGGTCGGCCGGGGTTGCGGCCGATGCGCTGCCCACCGTAGGGTTGCGGCGGCGAGAG
>Ga0184639_10001511_pt1 | contig 10083 bp, 8 predicted proteins | sample PLM31_170_b2_FD_133155 | JGI IMG/M metagenome (GOLD analysis project Ga0184639, IMG submission 133155) | Groundwater sediment microbial communities from an aquifer in East River, Colorado, USA - PLM3-1_170_b2 | ecosystem: Environmental > Terrestrial > Soil > Riparian zone | place: USA: East... | reverse complement strand
GTGCGGAAACGAGGCCACTTCGATCGCCAGGACTTCCGGCAGATCCTCGCGGCGCATCAGGTCAATCACGAGCGACATGGCGGAACAGCCATCGTTCGGCGGTTCGGTGGTTCGGTTGTTCGGTTGTTCCCGGGACGACCGAATCCCGGAAGGCGGGAAACAGCCGAAAGACCGAACGGTCGAATGCTCCTAGGTGCTGCCGGATGCCCGGTGCCTCAATTCAGCCTCCGAGGGACGGAGATAGCGAGGGACCAGAGAGTCGGCGGAGTCCCGCTCACCCCGCAGGAGGCGGTGCCGCCCGAGTTCGGCCACACATGCCGGGCGTGCCCCGCGACTCGGCAGGGGCGGGACCAACATCCGGTCTCCCAGAAGGCGCCGGAAGAGCTCCCCGTAGACGGGCAGGCCATCCCCGAGAAAGAGGGTTGGCTTCCGGATCTTGCTGCAGAGCGCTTCGGGGGCGAGCGCGGCATCCGCCATGAGCCGCACCAGGACACCCCGCTCGTAGCGGAAGAGGGCCGCATACACCTCATGCTTGCGGGCGTCCAAGACCGGGCAGACCTGTTCCGCGGCAAAGGGCACGGTCCAGGCCATCGCCTCCAGCGTGGGGACGCCCACCACGGGAAGCCCCGTGGCGTAGGCCAGGCCTTTGACCGTACTGAGGCCGATGCGCAGTCCGGTGAAAGATCCCGGGCCGATGCTTACCGCGATGCCTGAGATCGCGTCGAGACCCACGCCGGCCTCGCAGAGCATCCGGTCGATGGCCGGAAGCAGTCGCTCCGAGTGGGTCGCCTCAACGTTCAGCAGGTACTCGGAGACCAGGCGATCACCCCCGACCAGGGCCACCCCTCCCTGCATCGTGGACGTCTCGACGCCGAGTACCAGCATTGGAGTCTCCGAGAGACAGAGGCAACCTGTCAGCCATCAGCAATCAGCGGTCAGCTTGAAGCCGGGTCGAGATGTCGGGGCTGAACGCTGAGAGTTGCGGAGGGAGTATATCGGCCGGTCGCCCCCAGGGCAAGCCGCTCATTTGACAACCACAGGCTCCCCCGATAGGATGCAGGCGTCGCCGAAGACCCAGCCTCATCCCTCACTCCTCACATCTCACACTTCACGAAATCGGAGGGACCATGAAGGCCGTTCGATTCCACCAGCACGGCGGGCCCGAGGTCTTGCGATACGAGGAAGTGCCGGAGCCGATCCCAAAAGCGACCGAGGTGAAGCTCCGGGTGAAGGCGGTCGCCCTGAACCACCTGGACATTTGGCTCCGCAAGGGCCTGCCTGGAGTCAAGGTCCCGCTTCCGAAGATCGGCGGTTGTGACATTACCGGCGAGGTCGTGGCCGTGGGCGAATCCTGCACCCGGGTGAAGGTGGGAGAGCGGATCATGGTCTCTCCCGGGTGGACGTGCGGCCAGTGCGCCGCGTGCCTCCGCGGCGAAGACAACTTCTGCCGCGCCTACCAGATCATCGGCGGGTATGGCATGGATGGTGGCTGCGCCGAGTTCATCTGCGTCCCCGAGGTCAACTGCATCCCCATTCCCGAGCGGCTGGAATATCCGGCCGCCGCCGCGGTCCCCTTGACCTTCCTCACGGCCTGGAACATGCTCGTCCGCCAGGCGCGGCTCAAGCCTGGCGAGGACGTGCTGGTCATGGGTGCGGGCAGCGGGGTGGGCACGGCCGCCATTCAGATCGCCAAGCTCTTCGGCGCCCGGGTGATCGCCGTGGCCAGCACCGACGACAAACTGGCCAAGGCCTCTGCCCTGGGGGCGGATGTGGGGATCAACTACGCGACCCAGGACCTCGCACAGGAAGTACGCCGAATCACCGGCAGGCGCGGCGTGGATGTGGTGTTCGAGCACGTCGGGGGGGCCACCTGGGAGACGTTGATCCCGAATGTCGCCCCCGGGGGACGTCTCGTCACGTGCGGGGCCTCCGCTGGCTCTGACGCCAAGGTGGACATTCGCTATCTCTTCTCAAAGTCCATCGCCATCCTGGGGGCTTTCATGGGGTGCAAGGCGGACCTGCTGGAGGTGGTCCGGTACATGGCGGAAGGAAAGTTGCGGCCGGTGGTGGACCGGACCCTCCCCCTCTCGGAATGTGCCCAGGCGCATCGGCTGATCGAGGACCGGGCCCAGTTCGGTAAAATTGTTCTTCTCCCGTGACCTGAGAGCGTTCGGCAGTTCGGCAGTTCTTGCGATCCGGATGAACAACCGAACCATCGAACGCCCGAACGGTCGAACGCTTTGTGATGCCGCGATGTCAGCCGCGCAGCCGGCTGACGTCTTGCGCAAGATACCGCATCCCCCAGAAGCAGAACAGGGCCGCCAGGGCCAGGGCGGCCGGGGCGATCCAGAAGGCGGCCGCCAGTCCCTTCCAGTCCGACAGGATCCCCACAATCGCCGGGGAGATTGCATCTCCCAACGCATGGATGACGAAGATGTTTGCGGCATAGGCGGTGGCGCGCACCTCGGCCCGGCTCACGTTGGCGATGATGGCATTCAGGGGCCCGGTGTTGAGGAAGATGAAGACCTCCGCCAGGAAGATGGCCGTGAGAACCCAGAAGCGATCCTCCAGCAGGATGACCGCCGCCGCGCACGGGACGCTCAGGGCCAGGCCCACGCCTGAGACCAGGAAATAGGCCGCCGGCATCCGGCGGAGCAGCCGATCGCCCAGCCACCCGCCCGCCACGGTCCCACCCACGCCGCTCACCAGCGTCAAGAGGCCGAAGGTGAGGTTCGCCTGGGCCAGCGCCATTCCCCGCACCCGCGTGAGGTAGGTCGGAACCCATGCCGCCAGGCCCCCGATGGCAAAGGTCATCGCCGTCATGGCCAGGCAGTTCAGAACGTAGCTTGGCGTGCACAGGAGTTCGAGGTAATCGCCAGCGCCGGGCCGATCGGGCCGCTCCGCGGCCCGGCCCGCCCCATCCAGACCCCCGCGGACCGGTTCGGACAGCGCCGCCACTCTCCACGCAAGCAACAGCCCAGGCAGACCGACAATGAAGAACACCGATCGCCAGCCCAAGGCCTGTTCCAATATTCCACCCAGGAGATAGCCCAGGGCACTCCCGACGGGAATGGCCATGCTGAACACGGCCAAAATCCGCCCCCGCTCGGCCGGAGGAAAATGATCCGAGAGCAGCGCGGGGGCCGCCGCGCCGTAACTCGCCTCGCCGACGCCGACGACGGCCCGCCCGAGCAGGAGGTCAGCAAAATGCCGGACCACGCCAGAGAACGCCGTGGCCACGCTCCAGACGCCGACGCCGAGGCCCATCAGACGGGGCCGGGACGAGCGATCCGCCAGGAGGCCGAAGATCGGCGCCGTGGACAGGTACACCCACATGAAGGCCGAGGCCAGGAGGCCGAGTTGGGTATCCGAAAGTCGCAGCTCCGCCTGGATAGGCGGAAAGACGGCATACAGGATCTGCCGGTCGATGTAGTTCAGCAGGTTCACGCCGAACAACAGGGCCAGGACCCAGTGGGCGCGGCTCATGAGCCTGCCATCAGGGCGTGTTTCGTTGCAGCCGGCTGGCGTGTCCCAGCCCAGTACAGGGTCGTACCCGCGGCCGCCACGAATGCGGCCGCCGCGTAGAGCCACGCCATGCCCAGCGGCTCGTACAGGATCCCACTCAGCGCATTGCCCAGGAGGCCGGACAGGCCGAAAGTCACCGAAGCAAAGAGGCCCTGGGCAGTGGCCCGCAGGCCCTCGGGCGCCAGGGCATCCACCCGCTCCACCGCCGCCAGGTAGAACACGCCGAAGGTGAAGGCGTGGGTGAGCTGGATCAGCAGGAGGAGACCGGGCTCGCGGGCCGGAATGGACAGCACCCATCGCAGCGCATGGGCGCCCATGGCCAGCGTCAGCCAGGTGCGCCCGGAGGCCAGCGCGCCCATCCGGGTCCAGCAGAGCATCACCACCAGCTCGCTGGCCGCGGCCAGCGCCCAGGCCACCCCGGCGAACGTGCGAGAGTGTCCGAGGTCTTCCAGATGGATGGTGAAGAAGGTGGTATAGGGCCCGAAACTCAGCCGGGCGAGCGATGCGGCGCCCAGGAGCAGCACGAGGCGCCGGTCTCGCACGAGTTCGAGGAAATCCCGGAGGTGCACCGGAGGGAGGCTGACTCGTTCACGGCTACGTCCGATCCAAGCGACGAGGCCGCAGGCCAGCGTGGCCAGGGCGATCCCGTACATCCCTGCCCGCAGGCCGATCCGGTCAACCAGGATGCCTGCGCCCACAGCGGTGAGGATGTACCCGAGCGTTCCCCAGAGCCGGATGGCCGCGAACCGCTCCGGGGAACCCGCCAGGACACGGAACACCATGCTGTTGGCAAGGGAAATGAGCGGACTGCGAAAGATCGCAAAGGCCAGGAACGCCAATGCCACCGGGAGCCCGGCGTTCAAGTTCGGCAGCCACAGGGCGATCGCGGCGGACAGCCAGGTATTGCGGAGAAAGATTGCCTCTCCGCGGCGACTGACGTCCGCATAGGCCGTCCACAGAAACGGAGCGAAGGCGGCCACCGCCGGGTAGATCGCATTCAGCAGGCCGAGCTGGGCGGGGGAATAGCCGAGGTGCTGCCAGAAGGGAGTCAGGTAGGGCTCGAAGACCCCGATGGCGGCGAAGTGCCAGAAGTAGTAGGCGGCAAGGAACCGGGTGCTGGTCAGGCAACCCTCCCGCTGGAAGAAAAAACGTTCGACCGTTCGGTGGTTCGGTGGTTCGGTGGTTCCAAGAACGACCGAACACCCGAACACTCGAACAGCCGAACAGTTTTGAGTTACATGATCGGTCCCGGATAGACGCGCGGGATTTCCACAGCCTCGCACGAAACCCCGGTCACGCCCGGAACCCGCTTGGCCACCTCGGCAGCGGAATCCAGCATGGCCGGGCTGAAGACCACGCCCTTCAGGGCCACGCGACCCGACTGGGCTGTGACCTCGACGTTGATGTTCTTGGTCACGGGATCCTTGGCGATGGCGGCCCGCACCCGGGAGGCCAGACTGAGATCGCGGATCCGTTGCAGGGACTCCGGTGTCGGCTGGTAGTGTGGATGTTGTGCAGCCCACACCAGGAAGTCCGTGTAGAACTGCCAGGCGTCGGCCCCGGTATTGAGCACCAGATCGTAGTGCTCGGGAAGCGTCCAGTCCACCCCGAACAGATAGTCGATACGGCCCGAGAGTTCCCGGTCGTAGACCTTCACCCGGGCCGTGGCCGCCTTGTGGTTCACCTTCTCCTGCTCCATGACCCGCCGCACGCGCACCTCGAAGGGCGCCATGATCCGGACCTTGAGGGCATGACTCACGTCCCGGAGGAAGAACGGGCCCCCCCGCCCCGCGGTGACGAGGTTCCCCCGTTCGGCGAAGGAATAATACGCCGATTCGATGAAGATCAGGTAGCGGCGCTTCTCCTCGTCGAAGCGCTCCCACAGGGAGAGGCGTCGCTCGTCCACATCGGCGATCTTCTCCTCCGGCACCTCGTGTGCCCGGGCCGCCTGGAGGATGATCTCCCGGTCCACGTACTCGAAGTTTAAGGCCTTGGCAACGGCGGCGGCGATGGCGGTCCCGCCGCTTCCCAGCTCACGGGAAATCGCCACGATAGTCATAACGCACTCCGTGCGAATTCAAAATGTAGAACCGACAACTGATAACCGACAACTGGAATGATAAACCGACAACCGACAACGGACAACCGATCAGTCCAATGCAAAACTGACAACCGACACCACCAACTACAAACGGACACCTAACCCGGATTATTCACAAACCTCTGAGACACCCTCACCCGCACCCTCTCCCATCGAGGGAGAGGGGCACAATTTCTTATACCCTCTCCCGGGGACCCGTTGCTCTTCCCAATGCAACGGGTGACGGGAGAGGGACAGGGTGAGGGGGGCGTTCCGACGTGCGAAGCGACTTCACGAATAATCCGGGCCAAAAATGGAAACCTGGTCAACGGAGATTTCGGTTTTGCGTTGTCAGTTGTCGGTTTTCAATTTTCAGTTGCCGCCAGGTCAGGTTTTGGGTTTCACGGCCACGTAGATGTGGGCCTGGCCCCGCTGGAGGAGGAACAGGTCCCCTTCTCCCTCGTCGCGGCGAAGGACGCTCCGGTAGCCCTCCAGGGATCGCACCTCTCTGCGGTTCACCTCGCGGATCAGGTCGCCCGCACGGATGCCGGCGCTGGCCGCGGGACCGCCCTTGACCACATCGCTGACAATCAAGCCCTCCTCCCCCTCCCGCAGTTTGAACTTCTTCACCTTTTCCGCGTCCAGCTCCTCCACCGTCATGCCCAGATCCCGGCGCGCCGGCGGCGCCGCAGCCCGGCGCTCGGCCGTCGCGGCCTCGCCCACCTTCACCGTCATCGTCTCCAGCTTCCCCCCGCGGAAGATCTGAACCTCCACCTGCTTCCCGACGGGAGTAAAGCTGACCGCACGTTGCAGCGCTCGGACGGTCGAGATGGCCTTGCCGTCGAATTGCACGATGATATCGCCCCGCTTGATCCCGGCCATCTCGGCCGGCTGGCCGGCCAGCACGTTGTTGACCAGGGCTCCCTTCACGTCCGGAACACCCATGGCCTTGGCCAGCTCCTGGGTCACATCCTGGATGCTTACGCCCAGGAACCCCCACGCGATCCGCCCGCGGGTCTGCAGCTCCGGCAACAGGGACTTCGCCAGGTTGATGGGGATGGCAAAGGCCACCTGCCGGTTGGGGATGACGGCGGTGTTGATGCCGATCACCTCCCCGCGCATATTGAGGAGCGGACCCCCGCTGTTTCCTGGATTCACGGAGGCGTCGGTCTGGATGTAGTCGGTGAAGGTCCCCGCGCTCCCCAGGGCTCGGCCCTTGCGGCTGACGATGCCCAGGCTCACCGAGTGCTCGAGGCCGAAGGGATTGCCGATGGCCAGGACCAGTTCCCCCACCTCCAGCTTGTCCGAGTCCCCCAGGGGCAGCACAGGAAGGCCCGACGCGTCGACCTTCAAGAGCGCCAGGTCCGTGCGCGCGTCCTTCCCCACCACCTTCGCCGGGAACTTCCGGTCATCCATGAGTTGGACTTCGATCTCCCCGGCCTGTTCGATCACGTGCTGGTTCGTCAGAATATATCCATCTTCGCTGAGGATGATGCCGGAGCCGACCCGGGGCCGCTCGCCCGGGGGGAGCGGCGGGTGATCCTGCGGCAGGTCCTGCTCGCTGCCCTTCTCCCCACTCACACCGATTTGCACCACGGCGGGCCGCAAACTCTTCGCCAGGCGGATCATCGCCTGGTTCAGGCGGGCGAGGTCGGGGTCCTCCCGGGTCACACCGGTTGACTCGGCCCACAGGGCCGCCTCCACCCGGTTCCATCCGGCGCCAAACGCAACGATCAGGACAACGGCCGCCAGAGCCACCGCGCTCCGGGGCCACCGGTTTACCGATCCCATCGCATCCTCCCATTCAACTCAAAATCGTTCGATAGTTCGGGCGTTCGGTGGTTCGGTTGTACACGGCCCCCGGTCCCTTTCTACTCCAGAACTACCGAACAGCCGAACCACCGAACAGCCGAACGCTCTTCGAGCATTACGTTGCCTTCGCGGCGACGGACGCCGCCTCCAGCCAACTCCGGGCCAGTTCCGCGGAGCGGGGACCGGTGGCCTGCACGCACAGGCGGCGCAGATCTTCTCCCACCGTCTCCAGGCTCACCCGCAGGTGGTCTCGGGGCAACCAGCGGAGGGCCCTGTCCGCCCATTCCACCGCCACCACGTGCTGGGAATGGACGTACTCGTCCCATCCGATTCCCGGCAATTCCTCCTCGGACCGGATCCGGTACAGATCCACATGCGCCATGCGCCATATGTCCTGCCCGCGGCCGGCCCCTAAGTTTCGCGGGCGGCATGCATACTCGTTGACCAGCGTGAAGCTGGGGCTGTGGACCTCGATCGCGACACAGCCCAGACCGGCCGCGATCCCCCGGACCAACACGGTCTTGCCGCTGCCCAGTTCGCCGAAGAGGGCGACCACGTCTCCAGGCCGGAGCAGGCCGCCCAGGCTCTGGCCCATCCGCTCGGTCTCCTCGGCCGAAGCGGAGTCCCAGGACAGCACGCATTCTCGCAGATCCAGGACCGTCATAACACTCTCAAATGTGGAGTCGTTCAACTTCTGAACCCCGATCACGAAATGTCGAATATCGAACTCCGAATGTCGAATGACGAACACCCCGACCCGTTGCACTGGAACGACGCAACGGGTGCCCCGGCCAGCGCCCATGACAACTCATTCGAAATTCATCATTCGGGTACCCTCTGGGTGTTCGACATTCGATATTCGCTGGAGGATTCGTCCTGTTTGATTCCGGCTACGCCGGGTTAGGTTTGGGTGACACCCGAGGTAACGGCGGCCTGGGCGACGGCCTGGGCCACCGCCTGGTGGACCGACCGATCGAGGATCTCCGGCACCAGCTCCTCCGCCGGGGCCCGGTCGGCGATCACTGTGGCGGCCGCGATCTTCATCCTGCCGGTGATCCGGCGGGCCCGGGCATCCAGGGCGCCCCGGAAAATGCCGGGGAAGGCCAGGGCATTATTCACCATTTTTCCGTCCACGGCAAAGGCCGCGCCGGCCGCTAGGGCATCGTCGGGCCGGATCTCGGAGTTGGGGTTGGAAAGCGCCAGGATGACCTGGCCCTCCCGGATCATACCCGGCTTGATCAGGCCCGGTGCCCCGGTGGTCGCCACCACAATGCTCGCATGGGCCATCACACCCTGCAGGGTGTCCCGCTGCCCTCCCGCCTGCTCCAGACGGGCCATCGCCTCGTCCTTGAGGTCCGTGCCGATCAGGTGCTTGATTCCGTACGAGAGCAAGAGCTTCGAGATCCCCATGCCCGCGGCGCCCAGGCCGATGATCCCCACCGTCTGGTCCGCCAGCGTGAGCCCGGTGAGGGCGCAGGCCCGAAGCACGGAGGCCAGAACCACGACTGCGGTCCCGTGCTGATCATCGTGCATGACCGGAATGGCCAGCGCCTCCTGGAGGCGAGCCTCGATCTCGAAGCAATCGGGCGCCGCCACGTCCTCCAGGTTGATGGCCCCGAAGGACGGGGCAATCCGCACCACGGTTTCTACGAACTCCTTGGAGTCTCGCGTGTCGACGAGGACCGGAACCCCGTTGATCCCGGCCAGCTGCGCCAGTAGGAGCGCCTTCCCCTCCATCACGGGCATCCCCGCCACCGGCCCGATCGCCCCGAGACCCAGGATGGCGGTCCCATTCGTGACGATCGCCACGGTGTTCCCGATCCCGGTATAGCGGTGGGCCAGCGTGGGATTGGCCTGGATCAGGCGGCACACCGTCGCCACCCCCGGCGTGTACACCTTGCGCATGTCGGCGATGCTCTCGAGCGGGTAGCGCGCGGTCATGGCGATCTTGCCGCCCTCGTGCCGCTTCAGCACCTCGTCGATCACTTCGACCAGCTCGATCCCCTCCAGGGGGCGAATCGTGTCCACCACCCGCTGAAGCTGGGCCTCGTCGTCGACGTAGATGGTGACCTCCCGGGTGTTTCGGACCAGGCCGAGGGCGACCGTCTTGACCTCGCCGATGTTACCCCCGACCTCGCCAATGGCGGTGCAGAGCTTGCCCAGGTACCCCGGCTGATCCACGATGAAGAGACGCAACGTCATGACGAGCTTGTCCGCGTTCTTTTCAATCTGCATCGCAGCACCGCATTGACTGAAAGGCGTTCGATCGTTCGGGGCACCCACGGCACCGCGGTCCGCTCGGGAGCGGACTGCGATGCCGTGGGTCCCGGTTGTTCGGTCGTTCTTTGGAACTCAGTGAACCACCGAACTCTCGAACCACCGAGCTACCGAACGCTCTTGCCCGCTTTCAGATGTTGGATCGCCTCCGGCACCCGCTCCAAGAGATCCCCGGCCAGCATCGCCTCCTGCCCCAGGCGCTCCGCCGAGAGATCGCCCGCCAGCCCGTGAATGTAGGCGCCTGCCTGCGCCGCCAGGCCGGGCTCCACCCCCTGCGCCAGGAGCCCCGCGATGAGGCCGGTGAGGACGTCGCCCGTCCCGCCCGTGGCCATGCCCGGGTTCCCCGTCGGCACGATGGCCGCGTGGCCTGTGGGGGACGCGATGATCGT
>Ga0184639_10001510_pt1 | contig 10096 bp, 7 predicted proteins | sample PLM31_170_b2_FD_133155 | JGI IMG/M metagenome (GOLD analysis project Ga0184639, IMG submission 133155) | Groundwater sediment microbial communities from an aquifer in East River, Colorado, USA - PLM3-1_170_b2 | ecosystem: Environmental > Terrestrial > Soil > Riparian zone | place: USA: East... | reverse complement strand
CTCGACCATCGGCTTGACACCGCCGGAGCAGGCGCGGGTGGTCCGGATCCGGAACACGCTGGCCCTGGAGACCTTCTGGGCCTCCGAGGCCCTCCTGACGGAGGTCCGGGCCAACCCCGCCCTCGAAATCCTGGGCGGACCCTGGACCTTCACCTTCGACGGCACCGGGGCGCTCCTGGAGTGAGCGATGCGCATCTGCGTCTTTGGGACAGGCGGCGTCGGCGGGTACTTCGGGGGCCTCCTGGCGAGGAGCGGCGCCGATGTCACCTTCATTGCCCGGGGCGAGCACCTGCGGGCCCTCCGGGCGCGGGGGCTCACCCTGCGGACCGTCCAGGACCGCTTCACGATCCCGGTCAAGGCGGCGGACGAGCCGCGCACGCCCCGCCCGGTGGACCTGGTCCTCTTCTGCGTGAAGTCCTACGACACGGAGAGCGCGGGGCGGGCCCTCCCGGACCTCCTGGCTCCCGAGGGAGTGGTGCTCTCACTCCAGAACGGCATTGACAACGAGGAGAAGCTGGAAGCGATCCTCGGGAAGGGTCGGGTGCTGGGGGGCGCCGCCTACATCTGGTCCACCATCACCGCGCCGGGCGTCATCACCCAGACCGGGGGGGCCTGCAAGATTGCCTTCGGGGAACTGGACGGGTCCAGCACGGAGCGGGCCCGGCGGATCCTGGAGGCGGGCCAGCGGGCCGGCTTCCCCTGCGAGATGACGACGAACATCTGGAAGGTCCTCTGGGAGAAGTTCCTCTTCATCTGCGCCCTCGGCGGGATGACGGCGGTGACGCGCCTCCCCCTGGGCGAGATCCTGGCCTGCCAGGAGACGCGGGAGATGTTCCGGGGCATCATGGCGGAGATCCACGCCCTGGCCCGGGCCGCGGGCGTGCCCCTGGAGGAGGATCTGATCCCGCGGATGGTGGCCTTCGCGGAGGGCCTGGACAAGGCCGGCCGCTCCTCGCTCTACCACGACGTGGCGACGGGCCGGCGCCTCGAGCTGGATGCCCTCAATGGGAAGGTGGTCGAACTCGGGCTCCGCCACCGCATCCCGACCCCGATGAACTTCGCCGTCACCGCCTGCCTGCGACCCTACGCCCTCGGCGCCGCCAGCCGTCAAGCTCCCGAGTAACCTTCCGGAGCGGCCTCCCCCCGCCGGCGCCAAGACCAGTCGGCGAGTTTCGAGTTGACAAGTGAAATTGTAAGTTGTAGTAAGTAAGCACTTACTTCTTTAAAAGAGGCTAGCCCACCTTGCGCGACCGAGTCACCGCCCCAGAGCGCCGCCAATTGATCATCCAGGCCGCGCTCACGCTCTTCTCCCAGAAGGGTTTTCGCGGGACCACGACCCGGGAGATCGCCCGGGAGGCCGGGGTGAGCGAAGCCACCATCTTCAAGCACTTTGCCACGAAGGAGACCCTCTACTCCGCCATCATTGACGTCAAGGCCCGGGCCGAGGAGGTCCTCGCCGCGGCGAGCCAGGCGGCCGCTGCCCGGGACGACGCCGGGGTCCTGACCGCCGTGGCCACGACCATCCTCTCCCGGGTCGAGAAAGACCCCGCCTTCATGCGGCTCCTCCTCTACAGCGCCCTCGAGGGGCACGCTCTCTCGGAGATGTTCTTCTCCACCCAGGTCCGCCGCACCCACCTGTTCCTGGCCGACTACATCGCCTCCCGCATCCAGGAGGGGGCCTTCCGCTCCGTGGACCCACTCCTGGCGGCCCGCGGCTTCATCGGGACGGTGATCCACTACCTCCTGATCCACGAGCTGTTCGGCGTCCCCCGGCCCGCCCACATCGGCAGCGGCGAGGTCATCGCCCTCTACGCCGACATATTCTTGAAGGGGCTCCGCCCATGAGACGGCTCCCGTCCCCGCCCGCTCGCCGGTTCCCACGTCGCCGCCCCGGGAAGCCCGCCTGGCCGCTGGCCCTGGCTCTTGCCCTCCTGGCCGCCGGGGGGGCAGGCTGCTCTCGGGACGGCCGCGCGGATGCCCAGGGCAAGGCGGGCCAGGGGAAGGAAGCCCGGATCGCCATCACCGCCGCGAGGGTGGCTGCCCGCGAGATCCCCCGGAGGATTGAGGTGACCGGGACCCTCCTCCCCTTCGAGGAAGCGGTCCTCACCAACGAGCAGCCTGGAACCGTGGAGGCGGTCCTGGTGGACATGGGGGACCGGGTGGAGCCCGGGCAACTCCTGCTGCGGCTCGACGCCCGGGAGGCCCGGCTGGCGCTCACTCAGGCCGAGGCGAACCTCCTGGCGGCAGAGCGCGGCCTCGGGCGGGCCCGCGCGGGAGCCGAGGCCGCTCTCGCCACCGTGGCCCGCTCCCGGGCGGCCCTGGACGAGGCCCGGCTGAACCGGAAGCGGTTCGAGGACCTGTTCGCCGAGGGGGCGGTCTCGGCCAGCCAGCGGGATTCTGCCCGGACCCAGGACGACATGGCGGCGGCGACCCTGCGCTGGGCCGAGGCCCAGGCGGAGAGCGACGCCCAGGCAGTCCACAGCGCCGCCGCCTCGGTGGAGCAGGCCCGGGCCGCGCTCGGGCTGGCCCGCAAGCGGGTGGCGGACACCGAGATCCGCTCCCCCATGAAGGGGGCCGTGAAGCAGCGCCTGGTCTCGGCCGGCGACGGGATCAGGGAGAAGACCCCGCTCCTGGTCCTGGTGGCGACCGACCCCCTGAAGCTCCAGGGGACGCTTCCGGAGCGCTTCGCCCCCGAGGTGAAGGTCGGCCAGCCGGTGGCGGTGACCCTGGAGGCCTACCCGGGCCGCGCCTTCCGGGGGAAGGTCTCCCGCGTGAGCCCGTCAGTGGACCCCCAGACCCGGACGCTCGCCCTGGAGGCCCTCCTGGACAACCCGAACGGGCGGCTGAAGCCGGGCTACTTCGCGCGGGGGCAGGTCCTGGCCCGGACCGACAAGGACGCCCCCTTCGTTCCCGAGACCGCCCTCTACACCTTCGTGGGGGTCACCAAGGTGTTCGTGGTGGCGGACGGAACGGTCCAGGAGCGGCAGGTGGAGACGGGGGAGCGCCTGGACGGCTGGGTGGAGATCCGCCAAGGGGTGAAGCCGGGGGAGGTGGTGGCCACGGCCAACCTGGCCGCCCTCTTCGACGGCGCCCCGGTGACCGTGACCGGCACCGCCGAGGCGGGGGAGGGGGCCCGGTGAACCTGGTTGAGATCTGCGTCCGCCGCCCCGTCTTCGCCACCATGCTCACCGTCTCCCTGGTGGTCCTCGGCCTGGCCTCCTTCCGCGAACTCGGCCTCGACCTGTTCCCCAAGGTGGACCTCCCGACCGTCACCATCACCACGCGCCTGGCGGGGGCCAGCCCGGAGGAGGTGGAGAGCCAGATCACCAAGCGGATCGAGGAGGTGGTCAACACCATCAGCGGCATGGACGAGCTGCGGTCCACGACGATCGAGGGGCAGTCCCAGATCTTCGCCACCTTCCTCCTGGAGCGGGACATTGACGAGGCGGCGAACGATGTCCGGGAGAAGGTGGGGACCGTGCTGGGGGACTTCCCCCCCGGGACCGAGACGCCCGTCATCGAGAAGGCCGACCCGGACGCCTCCCCCATCATGGCCATCGTGGTCTCGGGACGCCGGAGCGCCCGGGAGATCACCGAGATCGCCGACAAGCGGATCAAGCGGCAACTGGAGACGGTGAAGGACATCGGGGCGATCACGCTGGTGGGTGACCGCAAGCGGGAGATCCAGGTCCTGGTGGACCCCTATCGCCTGACCGCCCACGGCCTCTCCATCCAGCAGGTCAAGGAGGCGCTCCGGCGCCAGAACACCGAGATCCCCGGCGGGCGGATCACGTGGGGGGCAAGAGAGGAGGGCCTGCGGACGGTGGGGCGGATTGCTCGCGCCGCCGAGTTCAACGACCTCATCGTCTCGGACCGGAAGGGCGCGCCGGTCCGGGTCCGGGACATCGGGCGGGCCGTGGACGGGGAGGAGGAGACCCGGACCCTCTCCCGCCTGGACGGGAAGGCGGCCGTCTCCCTCCTCATCCGTAAGCAGTCGGGGACCAACACGGTGCAGGTGGTGGAGCGGGTCAAGGCACGGCTCACGGAGATCGGCCGGCTCCTCCCCGCCGACATCGAAATGCAGGTGGTCCGGGACCAGTCCCGCTTCATCAAGCGGGCCATCACCGAGGTCCAGGAGCATCTCATCCTGGGCGGGGTGCTGGCCAGCCTCATCGTCCTCTTCTTCATCCGGAACCTCCGGACCGCCCTCATCGCCGCGCTCGCCATCCCGGCCTCCATCATCTCCACGTTCACCATCATGCGGGCGGCCGGGTTCACCCTGAACAATCTGACGATGCTGGGGCTCTCCATCTCCACCGGCATCGTCATTGACGACGCCATCATCGTCCTGGAGAACATCTTCCGGCACATGGAGGAGGAGGGCCGGCCCCCCCTGGAGGCGGCGGTCGTGGGGGCGAAGGAGATCGGCCTGGCCGTCATGGCCACCACCCTCTCCCTGGTGGTGATCTTCCTGCCGGTGGCCTTCATGGGGGGGCTGGTGGGACGGTTCTGGCGCTCCTTCGGCCTGACCGCCACCTTCGCCATCCTGGTCTCCCTGCTGGTGGCCTTCACCCTCACCCCGATGCTGAGCAGCCGCTTCCTCCGCCCGGCCCACGCCGGGACCGGACGGGGTTCCAAGACCGGCCGGTTCTACGCGCTGCTGGAAGGGGTCTACGAGCGCCTCCTCCGCTGGTGCCTGCGTCACCGGGCCGTCACGATGGTCGGGGCGCTGGCCATCATGCTCTCCGTCGTCCCCCTCGCCCGCCTGGCCAAGGTTGAGTTCATCACGGACGACGACATGAGCGAGTTCGAGGTGATCCTGGAGACCCCGCCCGGCTCCTCCCTCGAGAAGAGCGCCGCCATCCTGGCGGGCGTGGAGGCGGACATCCGGAAGGAGGTCCCGGAGGTCGAGCGCCTCTTCGCCACCATCGGCGTCCGGGGGCAGCACGCCTCCAATGTGACCGATGGGTCCATCTACGTGGCCCTGAAGCACATGAGCGAGCGGAAGCGGTCCCAGCAGGAGATCATGCAGCAGGTGCGGGGGATCCTCACGGCGCGCTACCCGGACCTGCGGGCCAGCGTCCAGCAGGTCAACCTGGTCTCGGGGGGCGGGTTCCGCCAGACCCCCTTCAACTACGTCATCCGGGGGCCGGAGCAGGACCGGCTGGAGGAGATCGCCCGGGGCTTCATCCGGCGCCTGCGGGCCATCCCGGGCTTCGTGGATACGGACACGGCGCAGGCGCTCCGCCACCCCGAGGTCCAGGTCCACATTGACCGGCGGAAGGCGGCGGACCTCGGGGTGAGCGTGGAGGCCATCGCCTCGAGCCTCCGGACCATGGTGGGGGGGGAGCGGGTGACCTTCTACCGCGAGGCGGGGGAGCAGTACGACGTACGCCTCCGGCTCCTGGAGCAGTACCGGCGGGACGCGGGGGTCATCCGAGAACTGACGGTCATGGGAGCGGGCGGGGCCCTGGTCCGCCTGAACAACGTGGTGACGCTGGAGGCGGGCCAGAGCCCGGGGCAGATTGACCGCTACGCCCAGGAGCGGCAGATCACGGTGGTCTCCAACATGTTCCGGAAACCGCTGGGGGAGGCGCTGAATGAGGCCTCTGCGATCCTCCGGGAGATGCACCTCCCCCCGGAGTACACCTTCCTCCCCATCGGCCGGGGAAAATTGATGGCGGAGGCGTTCCAGAACTTCGTCATCGCGTTCCTGCTGAGCCTGGCGTTCATCTACATGGTGTTGGCCGCGCAGTTCGAGTCCTTCATCCATCCGGTGACGATCATGGTCTCCATGTTCCTGGCCCTGCCCTTCGGGCTCGTCAGCCTGCTCCTCACCGGCACGACGCTGAACATCTACAGCGTGATGGGGATGTTCCTCCTGATGGGCGTGGTTAAAAAGAACGCAATTCTGCAGGTGGATTACACCAACGTCCTGCGGGCCCGTGGGAAGCCCCGGTTCGAAGCCCAGATGGAGGCGGACCGGGCGCGGCTGCGCCCCATCCTGATGACGACCCTGGCCATCATCGCCGGGATGCTGCCGGTGGCGCTGGGAAGAGGGGACGGCTCGGCGTCCCGCGCCTCGATGGCCATCGTGGTGGTGGGAGGTCAGGCCCTCTGCCTGCTGGTGACGCTCCTTATCACGCCCGTCATCTACAGCACCTTCGACGACATCAGGGGGGCGCGCCTCTTCACCCGGGTGGCGGAGTGGCGCGTCTGGGCGAGGCTGCGGGCTGCGCGCGGGCGCCTCTCCTGGGGGCTCTCCCGGTACGCGAACGGCCGCCCCCCTTCCGCGTCCCCCGGGCCCTGAGCCGGTCCCCGCATCCCCGATGCCAATGGCCCGTCCCGCCACCTCCCTGACCGTGGAGTTCCGCCCCCACCTCCTCACGCGGGGCTTCATCCTCACCTGCCTCTGCACCTTCTTTTTCTTCCTCTCCTTCTACCTGCTCCTGCCCACCCTTCCCCTCTACGCCCTGCAGTACGGCATGGGGGAGTCGGAGATCGGACTCATCATCGGAGCCTTCAGCCTGACCGCACTGGTCGTGCGGCCCTACGTGGGGCGGGCCATTGACCGCCGCGGGCGAAAAGGAATGGTGCTCCTCGGAACGGCGGTCTTCCTCACGGCCTCCCTCGCCTACCACTACACCCGGACCGTGGGGAGCCTCCTTGCCCTGCGCCTGCTGCACGGCTCCGGCATGGGCTTCTTCACCACAGCGGCCAGCGCCGTCATCACCGACCTGGCCCCGCCTGCCCGGCGGGGGGAGGCCATGGGCTACTTCGGCCTGGCGGCCAACCTGGCCATGGCCGTCGGGCCCGCCCTGGGCATGCGGCTGGCCTCGGACGGGACCTTCGGCGGCCTCTTCCTGGCAGCCGGGGGCGTGGCGCTGGTGGCCGTCTTCCTGGGGACGGGTGTGCCCGAGACCCTGCCGGCTGGCACCACCCCGCCGGCCGCCGCGCCCCTCTTCAGCCGCAGGGCCCTCTTCCCGGCGGGAGCGATGCTCAGCCTCTGCGTCACCTACGGGGCCGTAGTCTCCTTCCTGCCTCTGCTGGGTCGGCAGGTCGGAATGGGAAACCCCGGCCTCTTCTTCACCATCTACGCCGTCTTCCTCGTCCTGACCCGGCCGGTGGCGGGCCTCCTTTCGGACCGGGTGGGGCGCGCCGCCGTGGTGCTGCCAGGCATGGCGCTCGTGGCTGCCGCGACGGCGACGCTCGCGGCGGCCAGCGCCCCCGGGTGGCTCCTGCTGGCCGGCGCCCTCTATGGCATCGGGTTCGGTGCGGCCCACCCGGCCCTGATGGCCCTCACCGCCGACCGGGTCGAGGCCGCCGAGCGGGGCCGCGCCATGGCGACCTTCTACGCAGGCCTCGAACTGGGGATCGGCTCCGGCTCCGTCCTCCTCGGGGTGCTGCTGGCCTACTCGTCCTTCCCCGCCATGTTCGGCGCGGCCGCCGCCATCGCCGGCGCCGGCACTCTCGCCTTCCTCTTCGGCTACCGCCGCCTATAGGTGCCCGGGGCGGGCAGCCAGCGATGCTGCACGCGGACGCTGTTCCAACGGGTCGCCCGGGGCGAGCCGCGCCAGGCCCGGCGGGCCCTGCCTACATGCGGCGGAGGGCGGCGGAGAGGAGAACGATGATGGTGGCCAGCGCGAGGTTCACGAGCAGCCAGCGGGGGCGCTGCTTCTGGATGCCGGCCAGCGACGGGAAGGGGAGAGTGATCAGGAAGGCGATGGTAAAGAGCACGAGGGCCAGGAGGACTTTCACCGTCAGGACTGCCTGATAGCGCGAGTCCACTCCGGCCTGGAGGGAAGAGACCATGTTGTAGAGGCCGCTCACCAGGATGACGCCGATGGCAATCCAGAGAATAGGGTTAAAGCGCCCGCCGACCTTCGCCATGAACGGGGCCCGCTGCTCGGGCGATAGCGTGGCGGCCGTGGGGAGCAGGACGAAGCGGGCGAAGGCCACGCCGCCCACCCCCACGATCACTCCCCCGAGGTGGAGCCACTGCATCAGGGTATCGAGCATCGCCCCCCTTCTCCCCCTCAGATAGCTGTCCCGGGCGGCTTTGCCGCGGGCCGCCGGCCGCGGGCCATCCGGACGGCGAGAAGCGTCGCCGCCACCAGGCTCTCGTGGCGGGCCTTCCCGGTCCCGGCGATGTCGAAGGCGGTCCCGTGGTCCACGGAGGTTCGGATTATCGGGAGCCCAACCGTCACGTTGACCCCCCGGTCGAACCCCACCAGCTTCAGCGGGACGTGCCCCTGGTCATGGTACATGGCGATGACGAAGTCAAACTCCCCCCTCCGCGCCCGGTAAAAGACGGTGTCGGGCGGGAGTGGGCCCCGCGCGTCGAACCCCTCGGCCCGCGCCGCCTCGATGGCAGGGGTGATCTGCTCGATCTCTTCCCGGCCAAAGAGGCCCCCCTCCCCCGCGTGCGGGTTCAGGCCCGCCACGCCGATCCGCGGCGCCCGGATCCCAAGCATCTGCGCCGCGATCCCGGCCAGCCGGATCACGGTCAGGACCCGCTCCCGGGTCACCCGGTCCACCGCCTCCCTGAGCGACACGTGGGTGGAGACGTGCAGGACCCGGAGCCGGCCCACCAGCAGCAGCATGCTGTAGTCTCGGGTCCCGGTCTTCTGGGCGTAGATCTCCGTGTGGCCGTCAAAGGGAAACCCGGCCCGGCGCATCGCCTCCTTGTTCAGCGGGGCGGTGACGGCCGCGGCGATCTCGCCGGCCATGGCCAGGTCAATGGACTTGAAGACGTACTCCACGGCTGCGCGGCCGGCCGCGGCCGAGACCACCCCGACCGGGCAGGCGACCGGGTCCACGTTCTTCAGGTTCAGGACCTCGACGGCGCCCTTCCCCCGGGCCTCCCCGGGAGAGCCGACCGCGCGAATTCGCCGGCGCACGCGGCAGACCGCTCGGACCCGCTCCAGCGTCCCGACATCCCCGATGATCACCGGGACGCAGGCCCGCTGCACCCGCGGGTCAACCACGGTGCGGAGGGCGATCTCCGGGCCGATGCCGGCCGGATCTCCCATGGTGATGGCGACGATGAGCCGCGCGGGCATTCCCTGGTGCCTCCATCCGTAAAGCCGGGGTATCGTAGCACGCCCTCCCCGCCCGGCAAAGGGACGGAGGGCTCCGTCCGGTTCCGGGGGGCGGCCTCTGCCCGACGTCCTCCGGCTCCCGCGGGGGCTTTCCCCTTGACTCCTCATCGCGCGGCGTGGTACGGCCTTGCACATAGCATCCGAGTCCGCGTACCTGTCTCCCCCATCCCCGGTTCCAGGCAAGGTCCAGCCGGACGCTCACGCCGCGCGCGCCTGGGGGCGGGCGGGAGGCCTCTCCGAGGCGCGCGTCACTGCGGGGCGATGGATGCCGACCTTCGCTGAGGCCCTGGGGACCTTCGCTGCCGGCCTCACATCGTCCGGCCTGCCGCCGGAGGTGGCCGAGAAGGCCGCGCATCTCCTCCTGGACACGGCCGGCGTCGCCCTGGCCGCGGCCCCGGAAGACTTCGCCCGGAGCGTTCAGGAGGTGGCCCTCCGCCTCGGCGGCCCGCCCGAGGCCACCCTCTGGGGCCGGGCAGAGCGCGTGGGGATGGCGAGCGCGGTCCTGGCGAACGGGACGCTGGCCCACGGCCTGGACTACGACGACACCCTCGAGGAGGCCATCGTCCACACCGGCTGCTGCTGCGCGACGGCAGCCCTCGCCGTGGGGGAGGCGCGCCGGGCCCCGGGAGCAGCCGTCCTCGCCGCCATCGCCGCGGGCGCGGAGGTGATGGCCGCCGTGGGTCTGGTCGCCCCGGGCGCGTTTCACCGGCGGGGCTTCCACCCCACAGCGCTCTGCGGGCCCTTCGGGGCGGCGGCGGCGGCGGGGAACCTCCTGGGCCTGAGCCCGGGCGAGCTCGCCACGGCCTTCGGCCTCTGCGGGAGCCAGGCGGGTGGCATCATCGAGTACCTGGCGGACGGCTCCTGGAGCAAGCGGCTGCACCCGGGCTGGGCCGCCCACGCCGGCGTGACGGCGGTCCTCCTCGCGCGGGCGGGGTTCACCGCCCCCCGGACCGTCTTCGAGGGGACGCACGGGTTCTTCAGGGCCTTTGCCGGGG
>Ga0184639_10001509_pt1 | contig 10098 bp, 6 predicted proteins | sample PLM31_170_b2_FD_133155 | JGI IMG/M metagenome (GOLD analysis project Ga0184639, IMG submission 133155) | Groundwater sediment microbial communities from an aquifer in East River, Colorado, USA - PLM3-1_170_b2 | ecosystem: Environmental > Terrestrial > Soil > Riparian zone | place: USA: East... | reverse complement strand
GTGGGTGTTGGGGTGGGCGTTCGAGTCGCTGTCGCGGTCGGCCCACCGGTCGGCAGAGGCGTTGGCGTCCTCGTAGGCGATTGTGTGGGTGCCGGCGTACGGGTTGGCGTGGCTGAGGGGCCGCCGGGCGTCGTCGGCGTGTGTGTTGGAGTATTAGTCGGCGTATTTGTGGCAGGTGCTAACGCTTGCCAGGAGAGTATCGCAGCCGCCCAGCTAATGTTCTCGTGCATTTCCAGCTTGAGATTATGCAAGCCCCCGGTCAGCGTCACCGTCACACTATCGGTCTGCCGGCAATTGCCACACCAGTTCTCAAACACGAGAACCCCGTCAATGTACAAGCGCGCTCCATCGTCGTGGAAGATATCGAAGCGATAGTCGCCAGCCGTGAAGGTGATGTCGCGCGTCCAGCGGGCCGAGAAATGATCGGGCACGATCACGGGGTCAGGCGATCCGTCCAACCACTCAAAGTTTATAGCGGTATCGTTGCGGCACCGCGTTGGCGGCCCACTCAGGCTTTCATTGTTCCAATACTCACCTTTCCAATCCGTGATCGTGGGACATACAGTGTCATGGACGAAAACATCTTCCCATCCATTTGTATCGTCGCTTACCAGGTTATCACTGGAAGAGGAGAACGCCACGTAGCGCCCATCGGCGGAGAGGGCAGCGCCCTGGGAATTGCCATTCCCCGGCGTGCCATCGGAGGCAATGGACACGCGAACGGTCTGACGTGTCTGCCGGTCGTGAAGGTAGATGTCGGACATGCCGTTCGTATCATCGCTCACCAGGCTCGCCTGAGAGACAAATGCAACGTAGCGTCCGTCGGCAGAGAGGGAGGGATACCGGGACTCGGCATTCCCTTGTGTGTCGTCGCTGGCAACCGAGACCCGGCTTGTCACGCCCGTCTGCCGATCGTGGACGAAGATGTCGTACACGCCGTTGGTGTCGCCGGTCACCAGGTCGTAGGCCTGTGACTCAAACGCCACATAGTTTCCATCTGAGGACAGTGACGACATAGCGGACCAGCCGTTCGCTTGGGTGCCGTCGGATGTTACCGAGATGCGGACGGTGCTTACCTGTCCCGGCTCATCGAAAATGCTATCTTCGTCTGAATCACGGTCGTGAACGAAGACATCAGGGCAGTTGTCGGTGTACACACCGTCGTTGTCGGTGTCACACACAGTGTTGTTATCACCGCTCACCAGGTTGCTCGCCTCAGAGGCAAACGCCACATAGCGCCCGTCAGCCGAGATGGCAGGCAAGTCAGACTGGTCATTCGCTTGCGCGCCATCGGAAGCAATACTGACGCGTATAGTCCGGCCTGTCTGCCGATCGTGCACAAAGACGTCTTCCTGACCGTTGGTGTCGCCGGTCACCAGGTTGCTGGCCCAGGACTCGAACGCGACGTAGCGCCCATCGGCAGAGATGGCTGGCTTAATCGACGGCCCATTCCCCTCCGCACCATTGGAATCGACCGAGATGCGGACGGTGCTTACCTGTCCCGGCTCATCGAAAATGCCATCTCCGTCCACATCACGGTCGCGAACGAAGACATCGGCTTCGTTATTCCCGTCGCCGCTCACCAGATTTGTTGCCCAAGACTTAAATGCCACGTAGCGCCCATCGGCGGAGATCGAGGAACCGAAGGAAGGCCCGTCTCCCTCCCCGCCGTCAGAAGTCACTGAAACGCGGGTCGTTTGTCTCGTCTGCCGGTCGTGGACGAAGATGTCGTAGGCATTGTTGCTATCACCGCTCACCAAGCTGTCGGCCTCGGAAGAAAAGACCACATAGCGCCCGTCGGCAGAACTGGCCGGCGAATCAGACTTCCCATTGCCCTGTGCGCCGTCAGAGGCGATACTGACGCGGGTGGTGGCACCGCCGCTGGCTGTGGTCATCGCTTCCCCACTCCCGCCGAGGCTGGCAGAGTGATAGGTGGTAAGGGGCGATGGATCATTGAACGCAGCCGTGGAGGCGCTGGTGAGGAACAATGCGAGAATGATCATAACCTGAAGAGGTTTTAGGCGCGGCATGGCTCCTCCGGGGAATATGCAATAGACGGCCACCGGATCTGGCACGGCTGCCTCATGATTCGCCTCGCGCCGCTCGCGTCCACCAAAGAGCGCACCCTCATTATTAGTCCACCGCGACTCTGAACTCTTAGATGGAACGATACGACCCGAGCGCCGTGATGTGTCTCGGTTAGAGTTATCCGACCTGCTCTGCGGAATGCCCGCGCGGCTAACGATTGGCGTCAGCGGTGCGGCGGCGCACTCCACGAAATTATGCCGACGCAACTAACTTCGCGCAAAACGACGCCGTGACGGCGGCGCGGTAGCCGCATCCGCTGGACGCGGGTGTTGGGCGGCGCTGTTTTTTTGGCCTCTAAACACCAACCCCTGTTATGAAATAACTACCAATTTACATCATGGCTGATGTGCGAGAGATAGTTATATAGAATACGATGCCCAACAATGTCAGATAGGCGACCACAAGGTCTTGCAAGCACGCCTAACGGCACAGGTGAGGCGCGCAGAACGCCGCGTCGCATCCATCTGCTTGTTTTACCTACCTACTTCAGGAATGTGCCCCCCTGCTGGAGAATGCCTTTCTCCTGTAGAGTATCGTTGATGGCATCCATCATTCCTAAGTCTTGCGGCGTTCCCTTTCCAGCAAGGACTCTGCGCAGGGCCATATAGAAGGTCAGCTCGCCCAAGGCGTGTTCATCGCTCCTGGCTGAGCTGTCCTTGATCTTCTCCGCGTACGAGTTGAGTTTGTCCTCAATAAACTGCATTATCTCCATCATTTTCTCCTTCGTGTTTATCATTGAGAATTAAGCATGATGACATCAAGGGGCCAATTTTCTTATCAATCACTGACCTCCTTTCTTCATTCTTGTGTAGAACGTCCGGCATCAGCCCCGCCAAGCAAGCACATAGCACGGTCGGCTTGATGCCCCGGTTGGGCATCTCTGCTTTTTTGGCTTTGCACGCCCATTTTTTGCTACAAACCGATCACGAAACTTTACACCCGCCTACAAAATTTTGCAACACGCACCTTACGCTGTGAAACTCTACAACCACATCACGAACCGAAATGCCCTTGACGACAGCAAGTTGGAGCTACTCATTTGCCCGCCGTGACCACGCCGACCGACACCGATTTTGTGCATGATGTCAGTCACTATCTTTACTGCTTGCTTTACTCGGTTCTGGTGCCTTGACCTGCAACGATCTTACGGGAAGCATCATCACAAAGTGATAACGCCTTGACTATACCGGCGCTGCTCTTACAAGCCGCCCAACAATGAGTATGCCGCACCCGAAATAATCCCGCGTTCTGACCGTCTGCCAGGCGGGTTACACCGCAGCGGCCATATCAGGTGGCCGGTAAGGAGATTATACGCCCGGTCGCGCAGCTATGCACGCCGCCCAGACGCTCCGCCAGGGGGATTATTCGGCGGGCAAGCCGGTATGTCGCCGTTCCGAGCCGGGCGAAGAGCCGCTTGGCACCGTTCTTGCATCGTGGTTCATCCCTGGACACCTGACCCGCTTCCCCCGCCCCAATCACCACAGCACCACCGCGTCCGGCCAAGCTGCTCGATCGCGTCCGCAAGACGATCCGCGTCAAGCACTATTCCCGTCACACCGAAGACGCCTACGTGTTCTGGGTCCGGCGCTTCATCTTATTTCACGACAAGCGCCATCCGCAGAGCATGGGTTGCGCCGAAACTGAGGCCTTTCTTTCCCATCTCGCCAGCCACGACCAAGTGGCGGCATCCACACAAAATCAGGCGCTGAGTGCGTTGGTGTTCCTGTATCGCGAAGTGCTACATCAGGAGCTGGAGGGGCGCATCGACGCCTTGCGCGCTCGCAAGCCGAAACGCCTGCCGACGGTCCTGACGCGCGAGGAAGTGCGCTGCCTGCTGGCCCAGGTGGCGGGGCCGCCCTCGCTGCTCCTCATGGTGCAGGTAATGTACGGCAGCGGGCTGCGCCTGACCGAATGCCTGCGCCTGCGGGTCGCAGTTCATCCACCGCCACAACCGGCACCTCGGCAATCTCCCCAGCACGGACAGCCTGGGCCACCTGCTCCATCTTCCTGCCGCGCAGCTTCGTCCTTCTGGGATTACCAGACACGGTTTCAACCAACGAATAGCATCTGCGGACTCACTGCCTCGACTTGCACGGTGAACTGTTCGGGGTTCAACAGGGCGTGGGGTAAACCTCGGTTTGCGAAGGGTAGACTTGGTAACATTCGGCAACGCAAGTCGCGTTGGCGAAGGGTTGTGTGATCTGACCTTCCTGTCCTCGATGGCCGGAATTTGTACAGTCAAGGGGTGAGAGTATAATCGGCACCTATGGCCCATGACTTTACCATTCTCTGCGCTGATCTCCAACACGTTGACACGATTGCCCCTCTGTTTGACGCTTACCGGCAATTCTATCGGCAAGCACCCGACTTAGAACACGCCCGCGAGTTTATCAAAGACCGTCTCGCCAGGAGCGAACCGGCGATCTTCCTCGCGGTACGTGAGGGGATCGGTCTGGGTCTTGCCCAACTGTACCCGTCTTTTTCATCGGTGGAGATGAAGAGGCTGTGGATCCTCAATGACTTGTTTGTGACCCCATCAGCCCGCAAGCAAGGCATAGGCGCGGCGCTTTTGGAACGTGCCCGCCAGTTGGCTATAGAGACTGGCGCGCGAGGGCTGATGCTGGAGACAGCCGTAGATAACATTACGGCTCAACGCCTTTACGAGCGGTTGGGATGGAGGCGTGAAGTGGACTTCTACACCTACTATTTGTACCTCTGACCGCAACCTTACACAGTCAAGACTAGACGGTAAGCCGCTTGTGTATCCGGTACCCATTGGTGGCAGGCTTCTACCCTCCAACGTGGCGCTGGAGTTCAGCCTCCAATACGAGAGCGTATTCTTCTTTGGACTGCTCGCCTTTGGCCGTCAGGTTCTTTTCCAAATAGATGTAGGGGCCCGCGTCCGCCGCCAGCCTCTGGATATGGGTCTTGAGTTCTTCCGAGGTGGCTTGGATATAGCCGCCAAAATCCTTGAGCAGGATGCCTTGACGGCTGAGAAAGTTGGGCAAGCCCCGGGCCGGAAAGAAATCGAGCAGGTGGCCCTTGAAGATCATCCGGTCGAAGGTGGACAGCGTTCCGGTAATCACGTCTCGATGTATACTTAGAAAAGTTTCCATGGCCTGGCTCGCGGGATAATGGTTGGTGTGGAGCCTTCGGCTTCCTGCATAGGCGCCTTCGGGCGTTCCTTTAGCCTTCATTAATCCCTCAGTGTCAGGCCACCTTTGTTTTGGTTGCGGCTGGAAGCCGCGCTATGTGAGGCTGAACTCTACGTGCGCCATCATACCCATCTATCTCTCTCTCCACCGCCTCACCTCCCTCTGATCCCTATCGCGCGTGATACCCAGACTCGTCCATCAGCCGGGCCAAGACCTATTGGAACACCTGGTACGGCTGCGCGCCGACGATGGCATACCGGTCGCCGAGAATTTACATCGGCACGCCCATGATACTCCGCGCATGAGCCTCGGCAATCTATTCTTCGACCGAAGAAGTATACGGGCCGGTCTCAACTGCGCCCTGGCACCAGTGCGCGATGGCCCCCTGTACGGGGCCGACTTTCAAGCTCAAGTGCCACCTCTCCGCCAGCGAGTGGGCGAACTCTTGCGCGCTGGCCAGAAGGTGGCGCATCCTACAACCGCCGCCACGTGCACGAAAATCTTGGAGGTGGAAGCCTGTCTGTGGGCCTTTGTCGACCACCCCACCCAGGCGTCGAACTGGCCAATAACGGCGCCGAGCGTCCCCTTCGTCGGGCCGCCCTGTGGCACCGACGGAGTTTCGGCAAGCGGAGTGAAGCCGGTGGCCGCTTTGTGGAACGCATCTTGACGAGCCTGGCCGCGCTACACCAACAACATCGTGATGTGCTGGATTACCTGACCGATGCCTGTGCGGCCACCAATCGTCATAGTCGAGCCCCGTCGCTGTTGCCCGAGGGGTTTTGCTTCTGCTCGTCAAATGTAGTAAACTCAAAGGCCCTCGGCAAAGTAATACCCAACGCATAGACCGGTCACAAGGAGGCAAGTATGCGAATCGCAACCGACATCGGCGGCACATTCACCGACCTTGTGTACCTGGACGAGAAGCGCGGTGCGGTCGAGGTGACCAAGTTGTCCACTACCCCGGCCGACTTCGCCGTGGGCGTGCTGGACACGCTGAAGAAGGCCGACCTCGACGCCTCGTCCACGACTTTCTTCGTCCACGGCTCCACCATCATCATCAATGCCCTCACCGAGCGCAAGGGAGTGAAGACGGCGCTCATCACCACTAAAGGGTTTCGAGACGTGTTGGAGATCGGCCGCGCCAACCGCCCCGACCTCTACAATCTCTACTATACCAAGCCGACGCCATTCGTCCCGCGCCGCCTGCGATTGGAAGTCGGCGAGCGGGTGAACTACAAGGGCGAGGAACTTGTACCATTGAACCCCGGCGACGTTCAGGCGGCGATCGACATTTGCCAGCGTGAAGGAGTAGCGGCGATCGCCGTGTGCTTCTTGCACTCTTACGCGAACCCATCCCACGAAATCGAGTGCGGCGAGATCATCAGGCAGGCCGCGCCCGACATCCCGGTCAGCCTGTCGCACCGCATCACCCAGGAATGGCGCGAGTACGAGCGCACCAATACCGCCGTCCTCAACGCCTACGTCCACCCCATCGCCGCGCGCTACCTCGATCACCTGGAGAAAAACCTGGCCGGGCTGGGCATGGGGCCGGTCGGTCACATCATGCAGTCCAACGGCGGCACGGCCACGTTTGCCAGCGGCCGCGAGTTGCCGATTTACACGGTCGAGTCTGGGCCGGTCGCCGGGGTGATCGGCGCGGCCGAGATCGGCCGGCTGATCGGCGAGCCGAATATCATCTCGCTCGACATCGGCGGCACCACGGCCAAGACCTCGCTGCTCGAGCAGGGCACGCCCAAGATCACCACTGAGTACAAGATCGAGTATCGCCGCGACTTCGCCGGTTATCCCATTCACGTGCCGACGGTAGATATCGTCGAGATCGGGGCCGGCGGTGGCTCGATTGCCTGGATTGACAGCGCGGGCGCGCTCAAAGTGGGACCCGTCAGCGCGGGCGCCGACCCCGGCCCGGCCTGCTACGGTCGGGGCGGCGACCAGCCGACGGTGACAGACGCTAATGTCGTCGCCGGCCGGATCAACCCGGACTACTTCCTGGGCGGAGAAATCGCGCTGGACATGGATCGGGCCGAGGCCGCGCTCCAGCCCATCGCCGACCATTTCAAGATTTCCATCCAGGCTGCCGCGATGGGCATCATTCGCCTGGCCGACGCCAACATGATCACCGCCCTCAAACTGGTCTCGGTGCGGCGCGGCTACGATCCGCGCGATTTCGCGCTGGTGGCCTTCGGCGGCGGCGGGGGAATGCACGCGTCGGCGCTGGCGCGCGAACTGCGCGTCAAGCAGGTAATCATCCCCACCCACCCGGCGGTCTTCTCGGCCTGGGGCATGTTGATGACCGACCTGCGCCGCGATTACATCCGCACTCTGATCCTGCGCGCCGACAAGGTGAAGCCAGCTCGCCTGGGTGACATCTACGCCGAAATGGAAGCGCAGGCGGGGGCCGGCATGAAGGCCGAAAAGGTCAAAGAGGGCCAGGTGCGCTTCGCCCGCTACGCCGACATGCGTTACGCCGGCCAGGAGCACACCGTCAAAGTGCGGGTACCTGGCGGGCCGATCACCGCCAAACAGATGTCCGTGATCGCCAGCCGCTTCCACGCCTTGCACGAGCACACCTACACCTTCCGGCTGGAGTCGCCGATCGAACTGGTGAACTTCCACCTCATCGCCCTGGGGTTGGTCAAGAAGCCGGCGGTGCCGAAGGTCAATCGTCAGGGCGCGGCGAAGAAGGCCCTCAAGGGCGAGCGGCTGGTCAATTTCGACGAACTCGGCTTCCAGCGCAGTGCCATCTACGAACGCGACCTATTGCCGGTCGGCAAGCGGATCAAGGGGCCGGCAGTGGTCGAAGAGCCGGCCTCCGTCACCGTCGTCTTTCCCGGCCAGGCGCTCAGCGTGGACGCATACGGTTTCCTGCACATCGAGGAGGTGTGACATGCCCGCCCGAACCATGAACGCGAAAAAGTCACGGCGAATGGGGATCGATCCCTTCACGTTGGAGATCATCAAGGACAGCCTGGTCGCCATCGGCGACGAGATGTTCGTCACCATGCAGCGCACCAGCATGAGCACCATCATCTACGAAGTGCTGGACTTCGCCGTCGGCCTGACCGACGAGCGGGGCAACCTGATCACCCAGGGCAACGGCGTCACCCTGTTCATCGGCACGCTGAGCCACGGCGTCCGCAGTGTGTTGGAAAAGTTCAGATCTTCCGACCTGAAGCCCGGCGACATCCTGATCACCAACGATCCCTACACCGGCGGCGGCACGCACCTGTCCGACGTGTCGCTGATCATGCCCATCTTCTACGACGGCCAGATCGTAGCCTTCGCCGCCAACAAAGGCCACTGGACGGAGGTGGGCGGCAAGGACGCCGGCAGTTGGACGACCGACGCCACCGAAATCTACCAGGAAGGCCTGCAATTCCCCTGCATCAAATTGTTCGTGGAGGGTCAGCCGATCCAGAGTCTGGTCGACTTGATCCGCGCCAACGTGCGCACGCCCGACATGAGCATCGGCGATATGCACGCCCAGGCGGCCTCCCTGCGCATTGCCGACCGCCGCTTCCGGGCGCTATGCGACAAATACGGGGCGAAGACGGTCAAGCAGAGCATCACCGCCCTGCTCGACTATGGCGAGGTGATGATCCGCCAGGAAATGAAGAAGATCCCGAGGGGGGTGTACGAAGCGGTGGACTTCATTGACGACGACGGCATCGGCAACGGGCCGTTCGAGGTGCAGGTCAAGATCACCGTCGGCGACGACGAAGTGGTCTGCGACTTCACCGGCACACACTCCCAGGTGCCCGGCCCGGTCAATTGCACCCGCACCGGCCTGATCTCCGGGGCTCAGGCGGCTTTCAAAGCGCTGACCGCCCCCTCCATCCAGGCCAACGAAGGCTGTTTCCGCCCGCTCAAGATCATCTGCCCGGACAGCACCATCTTCACCTGCACCCGCCCCGCGCCAGTCTCGACCTATTGGGAGACCATGCTCTACGTCTCCGACTTGATCTGGAAGGCGATGGCGCCCGTGATGCCGAATCGGCTTCCGGCCGGGCACTTCCTGAGTGTGTGCGGCACGGTCGTGTCCGGCATCCACCCGGACAACGGCGAACTCTTCATCCTGGTCGAGCCGCAGGCCGGGGGTTGGGGCGGCGGGCTGACTAAAGACGGCGAGAATGGGTTGGTCAGTCTCGGCGACGGCGAGACGTACATTATCCCGGTCGAGGTGTGCGAGACGCGCTACGGCGTGCTGGTCGATCAATTCGGCTTTGACATCCCCGATGGCGGAGCTGGCCAACATCGTGGGGGCCGCGGTCTGGTGCGTGACTATCGCATCACCGCCGACGAAGCCTGGGTCACGGGCACGTTCGGACGCCACAAATTCCTGCCCTGGGCCATGCATGGCGGCCAGCCGGGATCGAAGAACTACATCCGCATGTTGTTCAGAGACGATCGCCAGCCGGTGGAGATGGGCAAGGCGGCTCGCTTTCACCTGAAAAAGGGTGACGTGGCTCGCCTGATCACGGCCACCGGCGGCGGCTACGGCGAGCCGCGCCAGCGCCCGGTGCAAGCCGTGCACGCGGATGTCCGGAATGGCTACGTTACGCTTGAACAGGCCGAGCGTGATTACGGCGTCGTGCTGAATCCAGAAACGCTGGAGGTGATCGAATTGGGGCGCTGAGGCAAAGTAGGAGGTAAGGATGAACGATCAACCCGCTGGCCAGCAGGAAAACGTCGGCGACCTGCATCACCGGCTGATCGGCCTGCTCCTGAAGGGCGGCGGGCTGGAGGAGGTGGCGGGCGAATTGGCTGCGTGCCTCGGACGGCCGGTGCTGATCGCCAATTCGGCCGGGGCCACGCTGGCCGGCCAATTGCCGCC
>Ga0184639_10001506_pt1 | contig 10104 bp, 4 predicted proteins | sample PLM31_170_b2_FD_133155 | JGI IMG/M metagenome (GOLD analysis project Ga0184639, IMG submission 133155) | Groundwater sediment microbial communities from an aquifer in East River, Colorado, USA - PLM3-1_170_b2 | ecosystem: Environmental > Terrestrial > Soil > Riparian zone | place: USA: East... | reverse complement strand
TGGAGAGTCGCGGTGATCTTTGCGGTCGGCGGGGTGCTGCTGCAGGCCGGGCTGACGTTGCTTGAGAGTCCGATGTGGGCCTCCGCCCTCAACCTCGGCTACGCCGTCGCCTTGCTGGCGGTTCTGCAGACCACGGGCCGCATCATGCATCCCCCCTCGCCGATTCTGAACTCAGATGCCCCGCGCCTCCAACTCTTCTTCGGCGGGCTGTGCGCGCTCACGCTGCTCGCGGCGTGGCAGATTGTCCGCTGGCTGCGCCGCCACGATGAGCCACATCGCGCCGATGTCGTCACAGCGAAAGCGCCCGGCCAGACTGGCTGACGTGCACCGCACTTTCTAAGACCCGCGTAGCGACCTGTCCCCCCGGAGCGAAGCGGAGTGGGGGAAGCGGGGAGGGCCAAAGTGCGTCGCGCGTGAAGGGAGCAGCCGTTTCTTAGACCATGAGCCTGTATCAACTGCGCGGGGTCACGCGCGCGTATGGCGGGCGGCGCGTGGTGGACGTGGAGGCGCTCGACATCGAGCGCGGCGAGATTCTGTGTCTCGTCGGGCCAAGCGGGTCGGGTAAGTCCACGCTTTTGCGATTGTTGAATTTCCTCGAGCCTCCCACCTCGGGGTCGATCCTCTTCGACGGGCAGCCGATTCCCCCTGAGCTGCCCCTCGCTCTGCTCCGCCGTGTGACCACCGTCTTTCAACGCCCCATTCTCCTCAACCGCTCCGTGCGCGATAACGTGGCTTACGGCCTGCGCCTGCGCGGCCTCTCGCTCGACGGGCGTGTGGACGAGGCGCTCGACCGCGTGGGGCTGACGGCGTTCGCCCATCAGCCCGCGCACAAGCTCTCCGGCGGCGAGTTGCAGCGCGCCGCGCTTGCCCGCGCGCTCGTCCTCGATCCCGAAGTGCTGTTGCTCGACGAGCCGACCGCGAACCTCGACCCCTACAACGTGGGCTTGATCGAATCCATCGTGCGCGCGCAAAACCGCGAGCGCGGCACGACAGTCATTCTGGTGACGCACAACGTTTTTCAGGCGCGCCGACTGGCGAGCCGCGTGGGCTTGTTGCTGGAGGGCAAAATCGTGGAGGTCGCTCCGGTGGAGCCGTTCTTCGACGCGCCGCGCGATCCGCGCACGGCGGCGTTTGTGAGGGGGGAGATGGTTTACTGAATTTCCTTTTTGCCCCGCATCGTGCTAACATTCCAGTTGATGCTCACCTACCCGGAAGCTCTCGACTACCTGTACAGCTTCGTGGACTACAGCCACGCGCGCACGTACACGTATTCGGCGCAGACGTTTGATCTGGCGCGGATGGTGCAGTTGCTGGAGTTGCTTGGCAACCCGCATACGCGCTGTCCGGCGCTGCACCTCGCGGGGACCAAAGGCAAAGGCTCGGTCGCGGCGATGTGTGCGAGCGTTCTGCACGCTGCGGGCTATCGCACAGGGTTTTACATGTCGCCGCACTTGCAGGACTTCTGCGAGCGGATGCAGATCAACGGCGAATTCATCCCGCAGGAGGCGGTGGCCGAGATCGTGGACGGGATGCGACCGGCGGTCGAGCGCGTGCCCGGTCTGACGACTTTTGAATTGACGACGGCGCTCGCCTTCCAGTATTTCGCGTGCGACCCTGAGGGCGTGGACGTGGCCGTGATCGAGGTCGGGCTGGGCGGGCGGCTGGACGCGACGAACGTGATCACGCCGCTCGTCTCGGCCATCACGTCACTGAGTTACGATCACACCAGCCTGCTCGGCAACACACTCGCCGAGATCGCGGGCGAGAAAGCGGGCATCGTCAAGCCGGGCGTGCCGGTGGTGTCCGCGCCGCAGAAAGAAGAAGCGCTGGAAGTTCTTGAAAGGATCGCCGCCGAGCGCGGCGCGCCGCTCACGCTCACAGGCCGCGATTGGCTGTTCCGTCCGGTCGCGCATTCGCTGGAGGCGCAGACCTTTGAAATCTGGTCGGCGGAGGAACAGCGGCAGTTGAACGCGCTCCGCGCGCAGGGACGCACGTTGAACTGGAAGCCGCTCAAGCTCGAGATCCCGCTGTTAGGTCGGCATCAGATGGAGAACGGGGCCGTGGCGTATGCGGCGCTGATGGCCCTGCGCGAGCGCGGCCTCCCCATCTCGCCCGACGCCATCCGCGAGGGGCTGCGCAGTCTGCGCTGGCCGGGACGCTTTGAAATCTTGAGCCGCCGCCCCTATCTCGTGGTGGACGGCGCGCACAACCGCGACTCGGCGCAGAAACTCGCCGCCGCGCTCGACGAATATTTTGCGGGCCGCCGCGTGACGCTCATCTTCGGCGCGTCGTCGGACAAAGACGTGGCGGGGATGTTCGCCGAACTCCTGCCGCGCGTCGCGCATGCCATCATGACGCAGGCCATCCATCCCCGCGCGGGCGACCCGGAAGAACTGACGAAACTCGCGCGCGACGCGCAGGCGAACCTCGGCGTCGAGGTGGTTTCGCCGGTGGCGCAAGCAGTCGAAAGAGCGTTACAATTAAGCGCGCCCGAGGACGTGGTGTTGGCGTGCGGCAGCCTGTTCGTGGTGGCGGAAGTGCGAACGGCATGGGCCGAACGCGCAAAGATGGTCGAGATCAGAGATTAGAGAATGGAGAGCGGCGATTGGTGATTGAGTAGTGAAATCTCTCATCTCCAATCTCCAATAACAGTGTGATATGTTCGATAAAGAATACCGTGCGATGTTGTTTCGCTCAGACTTCACGGAAGCGATGAGCCGCCGCGCGGAAGAACTTTACGATCTGCCGGAAGCCGAGCCGGACGACGACGGGCTCATCGAGTGCGCGCTGCTGCCGCTGCGCGACATGGTGATGTTCCCGCACATGGTCACCCCGCTGTTCGTGGGCCGGGAGAAATCCATGGCCGCCATCAGCGCGGCGAATGCGGAGAACGCCACCCTCATCGCGGTCACGCAGACGAATCCCGAGGTCGAAGACCCCACCCCGCAGGACTGGTACACCGTTGGCGTCGAGGTCGCGGTTGGGCGGATGCTGCGGATGCCGGATGGCTCGACCTCGGTGCTGGCGCAGGGGCGGCGGCGGGTGGAGATCGTCGAGGTGACGCGCACCGAGCCGTACTACGTGGTCAGGGCCAGGCCCGTCTACGAGCCGACGGACAAGCCGCGCGAAACCGAGGCCCTCATGCGCGCGGTGCTGGCGCTGTTCGAGAAGGTCGTCCATCTCAATCGCTCCATCCCGGAAGAGGCCTACGTCTTCGCGATGAACATCGAGGAGCCGGGCTGGCTTGCGGACCTCGTGGCCTCGACCATCAACGTCGAACTTCCCGAACGGCAGACCATCCTCGAGACCTTCGATCCCACGGTGCGCCTGCAGCGCATGAGCATCCTGCTCGGCAAAGAACTGGACGTGCTCGAGCTGGAAGACACCATCCACTCGCGCGTGCAGAATGAGGTGGACAAGAACCAGCGCGAGTTCTACCTGCGCGAGCAGATGAAGGCCATCCAGAGCGAACTGGGCGAGACCGACTCGTGGAGCGCGGAGCTCGGCGAACTGCGCGAGAAGATCGCGGCGGCGCAGATGCCTGACGAGGTGCGCGACAAGGCGGTCAAGGAAGTGGACCGCCTCGCGCAGATGGCCCCCTTCGCGCCCGAGGTCGGCATCATCCGCACCTATCTCGACTGGCTGATTGAACTGCCGTGGGTGTCGGAGACGGTTGACAACCTCGACCTCAAGCACGCGGCGCAGGTGCTGGAGCGGCAGCACTTCGGGCTGCCCAAAGCCAAAGAGCGCATCCTCGAGTACATGGCCGTGAAGCGACTGGCCGCCGACAAAATGCGTGTGCCCATCCTGTGCTTCGTCGGGCCGCCGGGGACGGGCAAGACCTCGCTCGGCAAATCCATCGCCGAGGCGCTCGGGCGCAAGTTCGTGCGGCTGAGCCTGGGCGGGGTGCGCGACGAGGCCGAGATTCGCGGCCACCGCCGGACGTACATCGGCGCGCTGCCCGGTCGCATCCTCCAGACCATGCGCCGCGCGGGGATGGTCAACCCGTTGATGATGCTCGACGAGATTGACAAGCTCGGGCAGGATTTCCGGGGCGACCCGGCGGCGGCGCTGCTGGAAGTGCTCGACCCCGAGCAGAATCACGCGTTTATGGATCATTATCTCGACGTGGACTACAACCTCGCCAGAGTGATGTTCGTGACCACGGCGAACACGCTCGGGCCGGTGCCCCCGGCGCTGCAAGACCGCCTCGAGGTGATCGAGTTTCCGGGCTATATCGAAGAAGAGAAGCTCAACATCGCGCGCAAGTTCCTCATCCCGCGCCAGTTGGAGGAAAATGGCTTGAAGGCCTCCGGGCTGACGTTCGCCGACGGAACCGTGCGCCGTATGATCCGGTCGTACACGTACGAGGCGGGCGTCCGCAATCTGGAGCGCGCGATCGCCCGCGTTTCGCGCAAAGTAGCGCGGCGCAAGGCCGAGGGCAAGCGCGTCGCCGCGCGCATCACGCCCGAGGCGCTGCACACCTACCTCGGGCCGCCGGAGTATACGCCCATCGAGTCAGAGAAGTATGATGAGGTCGGGGTGGTGACCGGGGTGGCGTGGACGGAGGCGGGCGGCGACACGATGCCCATCGAGGTCGCGCTGCTGCAGGGGAAGGGGGGGCTCCAGATCACGGGGCAGGTTGGCGACATCATGCAGGAGTCGGCGCATGCGGCGCTGTCGTATCTCAAATCGCGCGCCAAGCAGTTGGGCGTGGACTACGCGCGCTTCGAGAAGACCGACACGCACATCCACATCCCGGAGGGTTCGATCCCCAAAGATGGGCCGAGCGCGGGCATCAGCCTTGCAACCGCGTTAATCTCGGCGTTCACCAGGCGCAAGGTGCACAAGGAAGTGGGGATGACGGGTGAGGTGACGCTGCGCGGGCGCGTGCTGCCGGTGGGCGGCGTGAAGGAGAAAGTGCTCGCCGCGCACCGCGCCGGGCTGAGGACCATCATCCTGCCGAAGAAGAACGACAAAGACTTGGTGGACGTGCCGAAGAACGCGAAGCGGGATTTGAAGTTTGTGTTCGTGGAGCACATGGACGAGGTGCTCGACGTGGCGTTGTGTCCCGCGCCGAAGGAGTCACAGAAGGCGGGACGCGCAGCAAAAGCGCGCGGGCGCGCGGCTAAACCAAAGCCGAAAACCCGGCCGGCACGGAAGCCGAGAGCGGGCAGTATTTCGCCTGCGGCGGATTAGTAGTTGAGGGGCATGGTTTCAGCACGCAGTCACCTGGGTTAAAGGCCCTACGTGGCAAGAGATGGGTCACAGACCCACAGCGCCCCTGGGAATACTATGGCTTGGGCTACTGCAACTTTACCATCCTCATCAAAATCTATGCGTTTCCAGTAGAGTCATGGTAAACCCAAGTATTTCTCACGATCGTCAGGAAGAAACACCTGAAGCCAAAGTGCGTTGGTTCCGATCCCTCTCGCTATCTGAGCGAATGGAACTGCTGTGCTTTTTTACTGAGCTCATACTGGCCGCCAATCCCAGAATTGTGGAGCAACGCGATGCTCAACCTGTTGCGGGACGTGTTCGCGTCCTTTCAGCGACATGAGGTCAAGTACCTTGTCATTGGCGGAATCGCTGCCGTCCTGCATGGCGTGCCTCGGGCGACATTCGACTTGGATATTCTGATTGAGGCGACGCCCGATAATGCCCAACGCCTGCTGGATGCATTGTTAGACGCTAAGCTTGGTACAGCTACCCTGATCACTCCAAAGGAACTCCTGGCTCAAGAAATCACCATTTTCAAGGACCGTGTTCGTATTGATGTTCAAATTGCGATGCCGGGGTTGAGGTTTGAGGATGCCTGGCCGCGGCGGGAAACGATGGAATATCAGGGCCAGAAGTTTTACGTGGTCTCACGCGGTGATCTGATTGCCTCGAAACGAGCGGCGGGGCGCGAACGAGATATGGAAGATGTGCGCCTGTTAGAATTAGGTGACGAGGGGGAAAGTCCTTGATCCCCATGTTGCAGTGATCCTCAAGTTCTCCCGCAAGATTCTCCTCGCCTGCCTGCTCTGCGCGCTGGTCCCGCTTGGGCTGGCGGCGGCGCTCACCCTGTGGCGTGAACCCGCCCTGCCGTTTTCCCCTGAGCAGATTCGCGGGCTGCTCCTCTTCTTCGGCCTCACCGTCGGCCTGGCGTTCATCCTCGGCTTCACGGCCGCTTTCCTTCTAAATCGCGAACTCCAGCGCATGCTGAGCGAGTTGCGCACGGCGCTGAATCAGGTTTCGCCCGGCCTCGCGCCTGCCGGGAAAGCGCCCCTGCCGCAGGATGAACTCGCCACGCTGCTGGCCGAGGTGACGCGGCGGCTGGGCGAGCTGGTCGCGCTGCGCGAGACCACCCTCGAGCTGACGGGCCAGCTCGACATGCCCCACCTGCTCCAGACCATCGTCGCCCGCGCGACCACGCTGATGGGCGTGACCGGCGGCTTCATTTATGAAGCCGATCCCGCGCGGCGCAGGCTGCGGCTCGCGGCGGTGAAGGCCCTCAGCCCCGACCCGTTGGGCGCGGAGATGGAATTCGGCGAGGGGGTGGCCGGGCGCGTGGCCGAGTCCGGCGAGTCGCTCGTGATCCACAACTATCTCCAGTGGGTCGGGCGCTCCGAGCGCTTCGCGGGCCAGCCGGTGTTCAACGTGCTGGGTGTGCCCATGCGCTGGCAGGGGCAGCTCATCGGTGTGCTGAATCTCGAAGATGAGCTGGGGGGGCGGCGGTTCACCGCGTCGGACGTGGCGCTGGCGGAGCAGTTTGCGCATCAGGCGGCGGCGGCCATGGGGAACGCGCGCCTGTATGCCGCCGCCAACCGCCAGGCCGACCGCTTAGCCATTTTGCACCAGGCCAGCCAGGACATCCTCAGCCGGTCGCTCGACCTGGAGCAGGTCTACGAGGCCATTGATCGCGCCGTCGGCCAGCTCATGCCGAACGAAGCGATGACCATCGGGCTGCTGGACGATCAGCAGGAATACGTGGAAGCTGTGTACTTGATGGATCGGGGCGTCCGGCAGCCCACCCGGCGCGTCCCGGCGGATGCGAGCCTCACCGGCTACATGCTCAAATTACGCCGCCCGCTCCTCTTCCATTCCGCCGAGGAGTGGCCGTCGGACGTGCAGCATTTCGGCGGGGAAGAGTCCGTTCAGTCCGTGCTGGCCGTTCCGCTGCAAATGGGCGGGTACACGTTGGGCATGCTGACCACCCGGAGTTATCAGCCCCACGCTTTCAGCGAAGACGACTTCCCGCTGCTCATGACGCTGGCCAATCAGGCCGCCGCGGCCATTCAGAATGCGCGCCTGTTCCAGTCCGTCCAGCGGCAGGTGTTGCAGCTCTCCATTCTCCACGCCGTGGCGCAGGCCGCTGTGTCCGCCTCCGACCCGGAGGAAGTCACCCGCCGGGCGATGGAGACCCTGAGCCAGCGCGTGAATTACGACTTTCTGGCCCTGCTGCTCCTCAACCCGTCGGGCACCGCGCTGCGGCCATACTCTTTTGACTCCGCAAGACAACCGGCGTTGCCCGACGTGGAGATTCCTCTGGGCATCGGCGTCACGGGGCGGGTGGCGCAGACCGGGCAGCCGCGGCGAATTGGAGATGTGACTCAGGAGTCGGGCTACCTGCGCACTTTCGCGGGCGCGCGCTCGGAATTGTGCGTGCCTTTGAAAGTGGGCGAGCGCGTCATCGGCGTGCTGAATGCGGAAGCCTCGGCGCCGAACGCCTTTGGCGAAGAAGACGAGCGCCTGCTGACGATCGTGGCCGGGTTGCTTGCGCCGATCATCGAGAACGCGGACCTGTATACGCGCGACCGCCAGCGGCTGGGCGAGCTTACGTTGTTGACCGAAGTGGCGCTGGCGGCGATCTCCGCCGCCACTTTTGACGAGGTGATTGCGCGGGCGCTGCAGGTGCTGCGGGAGCGGCTCAAGTACGAAATCGTCGGCGTGGAATTGCTGGACGAAACCGGCGCCTGGGTCGTCGCCCACCCCTCTTACCTCGGCGTAGACGTACCCCGTTTCTTGCAGCCTTTTCCGTTGACAGAGGGCATCATCGGGGCGGCGATCCAGACCGGGCAGGCGATCCGGGTGGAGGACGTGACCCGCGACGCGCGCTACCGGCCTGACATCCCCGGGATCCGCTCGGAGCTGGCGGTGCCGCTCAAAACCGCGGATCGCGTCATCGGCGCGATCAACACGGAGAGTCATCACGAGGCGGCCTACACCGACACCGACGAGCGCCTGCTCGCGGTGGTGGCCGGGATGCTCGCGCCCATCATCGAGAATGCCCGTCTGCGCGCCAGCGCGGAGCAACAGGCGCACGACCTCGACCTGCTCTTCCGGGTGCAGGTGGCCGCGTCGGCCAGCCTCGACCTCGAGACCGTGCTCGGCGGGATTGTGGAACAGGTGGGGCGCGCGCTGCAGGTCACGAGCGCCTACGTGATCGAGCTCAACGGAGCGCAGACGCGCACGGTGGCGGAATACTACAGCCCTGAGGCCTCGGCGCAGGAGCGCGTCTCCGATTTGAACGTTTTGTACCCGGTGGACACGTTCCCCGCGGCGGCGCGCGCGCTGCGGACGGGCCAGCCGGTTCAAATCGTCCTGGACAGCCCGGAGACTTCCGAGGCCGAGCGCGACCACCTGCGGCAGTACGGCGGGCGCACCGCGCTGATCGCGCCTTTTGTCCGGCATGGCCGGCCGCTGGGACACCTGAAGTTGTGGGAATCGCGCCGCGAGCGCGTCTTCACCTCGCGCGAGATTCAGCTGGCCCAGACGCTGGCAGGGAGCGTGGCGGCGGCGATGGAAAATGCCATCCTCTACCAATCCGCGCGGCGGCAGGCAGAGCAGATGCGGCTGGTGAACGAAGTGGGCCGCGATGTGGCCGGGATCCTCGATGTGCACCAACTGCTGGCGCAGGTCAGCCTGCGGTTGGAAGCAGCCTTTGGCTACTATCACGCCAGGGTGGGTTTAATCGAAGGGGAGGACATCGTCTTCCCGGCGCGGCCCGCTTCGCGCGCGCAGCGGCAACTCCCGGAGCTGCGCCAGCGGCTGGCGGGGCCGGGCATCATCGCCGGGGTGGCGCAGCATGCGGAGCCGCGGCTGGTCTCCGACGCGCGGACCGACCCGGACTACTTGCCGAACCCCGCGTTCCCAGACACGCGCGCGGAGGCTGCCGTGCCGCTCATCGCCTCGGGCCATACCGTCGGCGTGTTGGATGTGCAGAGCAAGCGTGTGGGCGGGCTGGGCAAGGACGATGTGACGACCCTGCTCGCCATCAGCGGCCAGTTGGCGGTCGCGGTTGAGAACGCGCGCCTGTACGAGGAAGCGCGCCGCCGCGCCGAGGAAGTCTCGGCGCTGCTGGCGACGACGATTGACCTCGGCTCGTCCGTCGAGCTCAGCACACGCCTGGATGTGATTGCCCAGTCGGCGCGGCGGTTGGTGGACGGCGACTCCTGCATCATCTATAAGTTAGACCCCGGCGCCGAACACCTGCACCCCCTCGTCGTCCACGACAAGTATGCGGAGCAGATTTCGGCCTACAAGATCAACGTCGGCGAGGGCATCACGGGCATGGTCGTGCTCAGGGGCGAGGGCGAACTGGTCAACCGCGCCGACCTCGACCCGCGCGGCAAGACATTTCCGGGCACGCCGGCCACGCCCGACAACCTGCTGGCCGTGCCGCTGAAGGTGGGCCGGCGCATCACGGGCGTGATGGCCGTATACCGCGAGGGCCTGCGCGGGTTCAAACTGCACGATCTGAACTTGATCACCAGTTTCGCGGCGCAGGCGGCGGTGGCGATTGAAAACGCCGAGCTGTACCAGGCCCTGCGCGAGCGCGCCAATTCTTTGCAGGCCGCGTATAACCAGCTGGCCGAGATGGACCGCCGCAAAGACGAAATGGTCCAGAATGTCTCGCACGAGCTCCGCACGCCGCTCACTTTCCTCCGCAGTTATGTGGAATTGCTGCTCAGCGGGCAGCTCGGCGAGCTGCAGCCGGAGCAGGAGAAGAGCCTGCGCATCGTGGCCGACAAGACCAGCACCCTGGTGCGGCTGGTGAACGACATCCTCACCCTGCAGGCCGTCACCACGGCGACCATCAAGCGCATCCCGCTCGACCTG
>Ga0184639_10001505_pt1 | contig 10109 bp, 12 predicted proteins | sample PLM31_170_b2_FD_133155 | JGI IMG/M metagenome (GOLD analysis project Ga0184639, IMG submission 133155) | Groundwater sediment microbial communities from an aquifer in East River, Colorado, USA - PLM3-1_170_b2 | ecosystem: Environmental > Terrestrial > Soil > Riparian zone | place: USA: East... | reverse complement strand
TTCTTCCTCATGCAGTTCGTCTTCTCGCCGATCTTCGGGAAGCTCTCGGACCGCATCGGCCGACGGCCCGTGATCGTCGGAACCCTCGTCATGGCGGTCGTCGCCCACCTCGTCCTGTCCGTCGCTGCCTCCCTGCCACTGCTCTTCCTAGCGCGCCTCCTTGCGGGGACGGCATCGGGCAACCTGTCCGTCGCGCAGGCGTACGTCGCGGACACGGCGCCTCCGGAGAAGCGCGCGAAGGGCATGGGGCTAATCGGCGCGGCGTTCGGCGTGGGCTTCATCGTCGGGCCTGTGATTGGCGGCGTGCTGGCGCCGTTCGGCCTCTACGTGCCCGCCCTCGGGGCTGCGGCGATCGCGCTCGCGAACCTCGCCCTCGCGGCGATCTACCTGCCGGAATCCCTGACGCCGGAGGGGCGTGCTGTCGCGGCCGCGCGTGCTCGCCGTCCGGCGGGGTGGGCCGAAGCCTTCCGGCGTCCGGCGATGCGCTCCCTCCTCGTCGCGTTCTTCGTCGTGAGCTTCGCATTCTCCGCGGTGCCCGTGATGAACCCGCTTCTCGGGATCCGGCGGCTCGGCCTCGGGACGGGCGACCTCGCGATCGTGTTCCTGTTCATCGGCGTCATTTCGATCTCCGTCGGCACGTCTCTCGGGCGGCTCGCCGCGCGGGTGGGGGAGGAGAAGCTCACCGCCGCCGGGACGGCCATAATGACGGCCGGCATCTTCGCGACGCCCGCGGCTTGGGACTTCCCCTCGTTCATCGCCTTGAACGGCGTGATGGCCGTCGGTGTCGCGCTCTGCCTCCCCCTCATTCCGAGTCTCGTCTCGAAACGCAGCACTCCGGAGGAGCAGGGGAGCATGCTCGGCGTCTCGCAGGCGTTCGGCGCGCTCGCGCGCGTGCCCGGCCCGCTCGTCGCGGGCCTGCTGTTCGAGGGGCTCGGCTTCCTCGCACCCTTCCTCGTGTCCGGCGCCCTGATGGCCCTCGCCTTCGGACTCGCGGCGAGTATCTACGTCCAGAGCCGCGCCGCGGCGCCGCGCGTCGAGGTCGCCGCGGACCCGTGAAACGCCTTAAGCGAGCCGCGCGGTTCCCGGGGAAGCGTATGGGCCAGGACGACGTCCGGCGGGATCTCAAGGAGCTCCGCGAGCAGGTCGAGTCCCTCCGCGACGTGCTCTCGACGGCCCTCGGTCCCTATCGCGAGCTCGCCTCGTACGTCGAGCAGCTGCAGGAGTTGTCGAAGGGCTACTTCCGCCTCATCGACCTGTTCCAGCGCTACGGCGGCGTCTCGCCGGACCTCGTCGTGCCCGGCCTGAAGGACGACATCTCGAGGCACATCGTCGGCGCGCTGTTCGACGCCCCGGACCGGAACATCTCGCAGATCACGGAGGCGGTGAAAGGCAAGCGGGGCACGGCGTCGCGCCGGATCGTCCGTGCGCGCCTCGAGGACCTCGTGTCGAAGGGCGTCGTCGTCGCATCGGATGGCCCTCGGGGCCGGGCGTTCCGCGTTGCGGACGACGTCGTCGCGAAGTGGTCACAAGTGCTCGGTTTCCCTAAATACGCGGACCGGCCTGGGAAGGACCAAGAGGAATCGAAGGGAGGAACGACGCATGGCTGACATGGAACCGGAGGACATGAAGGAGCTCCTGGACGTCGTGTCGCAGAAGATCCCCGCGCTGCTGAGCAGCCTGACGGACGTGCTGTACGGGAAGAGCGCCGCGGAGAAATACGGACAGGCGGTCTCGGGCTTCTTCAAGACGTTGAAGGACAGCGGGATGACCGACGAGCAGGCGTTCAAGCTCACGGAGCAGTACATGTCGTCCCTGAACCTCGGCGGGCTAATCTCGGACGCGATGGGCCACCGTGGCGGTCATCGCGGGATGTGGCACGGCGAGGTCGAGTCCAAGGACGAGAAGCGCGAGAAGGACGAGGACTGAGGGCATCTCCCCGGAGGGGGCACGCATGACGAATCGATGGCGAAGCGAGTGGCCGGTGGTGGTCGCGGCGGCGGCGCCCTTGGCGGTGCGCCTCGCCGGGACGTATATGCGGTTCCTCGCGCGACGCCGGCGCGGGGTGCGCGTGTTCCGGCAGGCGCTCCGCGCGGGCGGCCTGACGCCGGCCCAGGCGGCCGTGCTCTCGCACGTGTACGAGGAGGCCTCGTCCGTCCGTCGAATTCTAAAGGCGAGCCGTTGAGCGGGCGTCGATGGGCGCGATCCTCCTGCGGTTCTTGGAACGCCTAAGCCTCCGGAAGCGCCGCGTGGACCTCCCCGCCCTCCGCGACCTGCTCGGGGCCGATGCGGGGACGCGCCTCGTCGACCTCGGCGGCGGCACGGGCCTCACCACGGACGCGTTCGCCCCGCACGATGGACAGGCCATCGTGCTGGAGCCCGAAGCGGAGAAGGTCGCGTTCGGCAGAGCCAGGCGGCCCCGCCTCGCGTTTGTGCGCGGCCGCGCGGAGGACCTCCCGTTCCCCGACGCCTCCCTGGACCGCGTGGTCGGGATTGTGTCGTTCCACCACGTCGAGCGGCCGGACCGCGCCCTCAACGAGATCCGGCGTGCGCTGAGACCGGGCGGACGGCTTGTGTTCCTCGAACTGTATCCGGACCACCCGGGGCTCCTGCCGCGGCTCTTCGGGCGCCACGCGCACGGGACGGACCCGCACTTCTACCCGCCGGACCGGCTGCGGGACCTCCTTGCCGCCCACGGGTTCCGGGGCGTCTCCGTGCGGGAAGGTGTGAAGGCCTACTTCGTCGCCGCGACGCGCTGACGACACTCTCATTATCGGGATGGGAAACCCCGCCGAGCGGGCTCCTCTTTTTATACCGTGTCGGAAATAATGGTATGGGGGAGTGGAGGACACGCGAGTTCTGCGTAGCCCTCGCGTCAGCGTTGAGCCGAAGGCCGAGGCGACGGCGGAGGTCGGCGCCCGGCGGTTCGGCCTCGCCGGCGTGAGGAACCTGTTCCGCCGCCGCGAGAAGCCCGAGACGTTGGCCCACGATGACGTGGGGCCCGCCGTCATCCTCGCGTGCGAGAAGTGCGGCTTCAATTACCGCATCGAGCGGGTCGACTTCGGCCAGGGGAAAATCGGCGCATTCTGGATGTGCGCCTGCGGGAGCCGCTACATCCCGCCCGGCGGCGAGGAGTCGTACAACCTCCTGAGGCCGTAGGCCACGGGGGGTCCCACAACGCACCCGGTCCGTTGGGCTCCAAGGCATCGATTCGTGGCCGTCCTCCTTGTGAGCGGCCTCGGTGCGGTGGCGTTCCTCGCGTTCGTCCCGCAGGAGCTCACGTTCGACCCGCTGCCCTCCGCGGCCGTGCCGCGCTTCCTCGTCGTCGCCCTCGCGTTCGCGTGCTTCCTGCTCGCCGCGTCACTCGTCCGCATGATCCCCGACGCGTTCGATCGACATGCGGCGTCCCTCGCGCTGCTCGGCGCGGCGACGTGGTTCGCGTTCAACGTCGCGGACCTCGACCACCTCCTGATCAACGGTTACGGTTGGCCAAACGAGGCGCATCCGCTCTTCCACGTCCTCGAGGGCGTGGCCCTCGTCGTCGCGGGCATCGCGACGATGGTCGTCTCGGGCCGGATGTCCGCCCGGCTGTCCGCCGCGCGCGGGCCCCAGTGACGACCGTCCGAGCACCTCCTCCTCGGCCGGCTCAACCTTGGCCCGGACCCCCTCCTCGACTTGATCGGGGCGGGCGCGTTCCGCGCGGTCGGCCTGGCCGTCGACCTCGGGGTCTTCGAGGCCCTGCGGGACGGCCCGAGGACCGCCGCGGAAGTCGCACACCGCATCGGGACACACACCGAAGGTACGCGGATCCTCCTCGAGTGCCTCGCATCCCTCGGATACGTGAACGAAGCGCGCGGAGCCTTCTCGAATTCCTCGATGACGTCAAAGTGGCTGACGCGCGGCTCGAAGACGAGCCTCGAGGACTACGTGCGCTTCTGGCGCTCGCGACGAAACCCCGTTGACGTCGTCACGCGAGGAGCGCTCGCGCGAGAGCCCCGAAGACCCTCGTATGCCGGTCGACGTCCCGTTCCGTCGTCGCGGGGGACACGAGGGCCATGTTGTGGAACGGCGTGAGGAGGATCCGGCGGTTCAGGGCGAACAGGTGCACGAGCCGGTCGAGCTCGCGATCCTTCGTCGCCTCGGCCTCGCCGCCGTTCCGCGGCGGCACAGGGTGAAAGCGGTACTCCACGCGCGCCCCGAGCCGGACGACATTCCACGGAACGTCGTGCGCCTTGATCGCGTCGCGCACCCCCGCCTCGAGGCGCTCCGCGAGGGGAATCATCCAATCGAACGCCTCCTTCGTGATCACGTGCTCGAGGGTCGCGCGCATCGCCGCCGCGGCGAGCGCGTTCCCCGCCAGGGTTCCGCCGATCCCGCTCTCGTCGGCCCCTTCGCCCGTCACCCGTGACAGGATCCGATCCGCCATCTCCTGGCTGATACCGTACGCGGCTGCAGGGATGCCGCTCGCGATCGGCTTTCCGAGGGTGACGATATCCGGCGCGAGGTCGTGCGCACGCGTGTACCCTCCCGGTCCCGCGCTGATCGTGTGCGTCTCGTCGATGAGGAGGAGGGTCCCCGTCGCGCGCGTGATCCGCCGCAGGGCGTCGTGGTATCCCGCCTCCGGGAGGATGATCCCGGCGTTCGTCATCGCGGGCTCCGCGAGGACGCAGGCCACGTCCCTCGGTGCGAGGGCCTCCTCGAGCGCGGCGACGTCGTTGAACTCGATCGCCTTCGTCGTCAGGGACGGATCGAAGGGTGCGCCGATGTTGCCGCCACGCGTCACGACCGCGCCGTCCTTCACGTCGATCAGGGCTTCGTCCACGGTCCCGTGGTAGCACCCGCGGTACACGAGGATCTTCGTCCGGCGAGTGACCTCGCGCGCGAGGCGGATCGCGAAGCGGTTCGCGTCCGTCGCCGTCAGGGCGACCTGCCAGTACGGCAGGCCGAACCGCCGTGCGAGCTCTTCGCCCACCCACACGGAGTCTTCCGTCGGAAGCATCATCGTGATGCCGCGCCGCGCCTGGCGGACGATCGCATCGACGGCCGGTTTGGGCGAGTGGCCGAACATCGAGCCTGTGTCACCGAGGCACAGGTCGACGTACGTGTGGCCCTCGACGTCCTTCACGCGCGCGCCGCGGCCCGAGGCCGCGAAGATCGGGAATGGACCGGCCCAGGCGACCATCCAATTCATCGGCACGCCGGCGAGGAGGGAGCCCTTCGCCCGCTCGAACAGCTCCTTCGACCTCGGGTGGGCCTGGACGAACCTTGCTTCCTCGCGGCCGAGAAGCTCGCGCACTCGCTCGCGGTCGATCGATCCCACGGCCGTCCCCGCCACGAGGAAGGGGAGCGGGTAGAAATACGAGACGGGGCGGGTCCACCCCGGCAAACCTTATCGCCAAGGGGCCCATCGGGACGGCTCGCCGGAGGTTCTGGGTGGGAGAGCGGTTCGTAGGGTTCGCCCTCGCGGTCGCGATCCTCGCGATGACGATCCTCGCCACCCCGGGGACCGCGCGCGCCGCGCTCGAACGCCCGGCGTATTCGGTCGGGGACCGGTGGGTCTACAACCTCGAGGGCTCCCTAGAGGGCTTGCCAGGGTTCAACGGCACGACGGGCACGTTCTCCCTCATCCTGGCGGGACGCGTCGAGGTCGAGGTCACGCGCTTGCGGGACACAGGTGCGGGCCCACCCGACGTCGAGGTCCTCACGGAGACGACCGGGTTCCTGAACGGGACGTTCACGGTGCCCGGAGTGCCGATCCCCGTCGGCGTGACGGGAAGCCTGACCTCCGCGACCGCCGAGGTCTGGGACGGCGAAGACCACTTCCCGATCGAGTCGAACGGCACGACCTTGTACGTCGCCGACGTCACGATCTTCATCGTGCTTCAGGTCCGGGTGGACGTCCGGCTCAACGCGACGACCGTCGTGACCCTTAACCGCGCGGTCTACCCGCTGGACGTCGGGGAGTCGGCATCGGCGACCCTTCGGACGAACCTCACCGCAAACACGACAATCGACGCATTCGGGAACTCGACGTCCTTCGAGAATACGACGGTCATCGACTCGTCGTGGCGGCGGAATGTATTGGCGCTGGAGACGGTCACCGTGGAAGCGGGCGCGTTCGCCGCGTACAAGATGAACCAGACCCTCGGCTCCTTCCCGGGTCTCTCGGCGATCGGAGCGATCGAAGGCGCGAACGAAACCGCGTACTACTCGAACGACACCGGGAACTACGTGCAACGCACGGCGTACGTGAACGGGTCCGAGGCGGCGGAAATGCGCTTGCGGTCGTACACGTATGCCGCGCGCTCGACGGGCCCGCTCTCCCTGCCGATCCTCATCCTGCTCGCCGCCGTCCCGATTGCGGCGGCGGTCGGGATCGCCGCGTGGCTCGTCCTCCGGCGTCGGGGACGCGCACGCGCTTCGCCAGGAGGCGGATCGGATGCTCGTTGAAACGAGCGACCTCACGAAGACGTTCGGCGACGTGCGGGCGGTCGATGGCCTGAGCGTCAAGATCCCCGATGGAGCGATCGGCCTCGTGGGCCCGAACGGGGCGGGCAAGACGACGTTCCTCCGACTCCTCCTCGGCCTCCTGCGCCCCACCTCGGGCCGCGGGCGGGTTCTCGGGCACGATATCTCGGACGGCATCCCCGTCCGGGAGAAGATCGGCTACATGCCGGAGCACGACTGCCTCCTCCCCGAGATGACGGGCGTCGGCCTCGTGTCGTACATGGGGCGCGTGAGCGGGCTCGACAAGAACACGGCGATGAGCCGATCGCACGACGTCCTGCAGTTCGTCGGCGTCGAGGAGGAGCGGTACCGGAAGATCGCGGAGTACTCGACCGGCATGAAGCAGAAGGTCAAGCTCGCGCAGGCGATGGTCCACGACCCCGCCCTGTACGTCTTCGACGAGCCGACGACGGGCCTCGACCCGCGCGGTCGCTCGGAGATGCTCGACCTCCTCCGGACGATCGCGAAGACCTCCGGGCGGAACGTGATCCTGTCGAGCCACCTCCTGCCCGACGTCGAATCGATCTGCAAACACATCGTCATCCTCGACGGCGGGCATCAGATCGCCGCGGGGGAGCTCAAGGCCCTCTTGAGCGGGGCGGCGGACCGCCTGCGGGTCGACGTGCGCGGGGACCGCGCGGCGTTCGGGCAAAAGCTCCGGGAGGCGGGCCATGAGGTCGAGGTCGGCACGACGGGGCTTCGCATTACGCGCCGACCGGGCGTCGAGGCGGACGTCTTCCGCACGGCCCACACAATCGGCGCGGAGGTCCGGTACATGGGGAGCGAGATCCGCAGCCTCGAGGAGCTGTTCCTCGAACTCGTCGAGCGGAACACGCGCGGAGGTGCGTAGGTGTCGATCTCCCTCCCGACGTACACGCGACGCGAGACGCCCCTCCTCGGGCGGTCGAAACGGGTCGGCGTGATCATCACGACCGGCTTGCGCCGGGAGCTCCGCCGGCCCGCGTCGATCGTCGTCACAGGCATTGGGGCCGCCCTCACGACGATCTCGTCAATCGTCATCGTGTACCTCGCGCGCGTGCTCCTTCCCGGTCAGCCGCTCGACCTGACCTTCTTCTACGTGCCCGCGTCGAACGTCGCGATCCTGTTTTTCGTGACGCTCATGTCGGCCATCGTGGGCTCGGGGCTCATCGCGGACGACCTGCATTCGATGGCCCTCACCCTGTACTTCAGCCGCCCGATCACGCACGGGGACTACGTCCTCGCGAAGGCCGCGATCCTCGGCCCCCTCATCTCCCTCGTCTCCGTGCTGCCCCTCGTCATCACGCCGATCGTCGCGGCGCTCTTCGGCTTCTTCCCGTGGGACGTCGCCCTCCCGGCAATCGGCCTGTCGATTCTCGCCGGCGTCCTCTTCGGGAGCTTCTACACGGCCGCGACGCTCTTCCTGTCGTCCCTCACGACGCGCCGCGCGTACGCCGGGGCCGGAGTGTTCGCGATGACGTTCGGCCTCACGTTCCCCGCGCAGATCCTAACGAACGCGACAGGGAACTCTGTGTTTCTGTATGCGTCCGCGTGGGAGAACTACCTCGCCGTGGCCCGCGCCCTGTTCGGCGCACCGCAGACGATGATCGACTGGCCGCCGGCCCTCGCAATCCTCCTCGTGGCCACGGCGCTCGCGGCCCTCGCGACGTACGCGCGGATGCGCACGCAGGAGGTCGTGACCGCATGAACGCGGTCGTCGAGGCCACGGGCGTGTCGAAGTGGTACGGCGAGGTCCTCGGGCTGAACGGCTTCTCCGCCGCCTTCGCGCCGGGGATCACCGGGCTCGTCGGGCCGAACGGCGCGGGGAAGAGCACCCTGTTCAAGCTCCTCATCGGGCAGCTGCACAAGGACCAGGGGGAGCTGCGGCTCCTCGGGGAGGATCCGTGGAACAACGTGCCGATCAAGCGGCGCCTCGGCTACTGCCCGGAGCACAACCAGCTGTACGGGTGGCTCACTGCGGATCAGTTCGTCTCGAGCCTCCTGCGGCTCGACGGCATGCCCTCGTCCGAGGCGACCCGCCGCGCGCAGGAAGCCCTCGAGACGGTCGGCCTGACCGCCGTAAAGGACCGCCGCCTGCGCACGTACAGCCGAGGGATGCGGCAGCGGGCGAAGCTCGCACAGGCCCTCGCCCACGACCCGGACCTCCTGATCCTCGACGAGCCCCTCTCCGGCGCGGACCCACAGGCGCGCGTGCACATCCTCCGGACGATCGCGGACTTCGCCAAGGACGGCGGCCACGTCCTCATGTCGACCCACGTGCTGTATGAGGTCGAACGCCTGACGTCGAACATCGTCCTGATCCACAACGGGAAGGGGATCGCCTCGGGTAACGTGCACGAGATCCGCGCGCTCATCGACCGGCATCCGCACGCGGTCCGCATCGCGACGCCGGCGCCGCGCGCGGTCGCGGAGGCCCTCGCGCCCCTCGACCACATCGCCTCGATCGAGTTCCCCGCCGAGAAGGAGCTCCTGGTCCGCACGCGCAAGCCGGACGCATTCTATCGAGAGCTGCCCGCAATCATCGAGGACCGACGCCTCGAGGTGACCGGCCTCGAGAGTCCGGACGACAACCTCGAGGCCGTGTTCCGGTACCTCGTCGGGTGAGACGATGGACGTCCTCGGGGGCCTCCGGAAATCTTGGATCGTGTTCTCCCTCACCGTGCGGTACCTGTTGACGACGCGACGGGGCCTCGCGACGGCCGCCCTCGCGGCGACGCCCCTCCTCCTCGTCGGCGGTCTCGCCCTCGGCCGCGTGGAGAACTTCGACATCGTCCTGTTCCAGCTCCTCATGGTGCCGCTCTTCCTCCAGGTCGTCGTCGTGTTCACGACCCTCGTGCAGGCGACCTCCCTGATCCGCGAGGAGATCGAGGACAACACGTTGCCGTACCTCCTCACCCGTCCGATCTCGAAGCCGGCGGTCCTCCTGAGCAAGTACTTCGGCTACCTGGCGTCCGTCCTCCTGCTCCTCGTGCCGCCGCTCCTCGCCGCGTACGCGATCACGGAGGCTCACGCGGGCGACGCGCTGTCCACGGACCGCGAGGTCCTGATCGCGTTCCTCGTCGCGACGGTCCTCGCCACGCTGGCGTACGGCGCGTTCTTCACGCTCCTGTCCGTCCTCGTCCGCCGGCCCCTCGCGGTCGGCCTGGGGTTCGGCTTCGTCTGGGAATTCGTCGTCGGGTCGTTCCCTGGCGACGTGCCGCGGCTCAGCATCATCCACTACCTCCGGTCGATCCTGAAGGAGCTCGCGCCGTTCGGCCCGCTCCGCCTGTACACGTCGGACGTGTCCGCGTCCGTGGCGTCGATCATCCTCGTGGCCTTCGCGGCGGCGGCGCTCGTCCTCGCGATCATCGTGTTCCAGCAATCGGAGTTCAAGCAGAAGGCGTAGGCCATGGTCGCGCCGAAGTCCGTCCTCGTGATCGGCGCGGGCCTTGCCGGCCTGGCGTGCGCGCGGACGCTGCAGGAGGCCGGCGTCGACGTCGTCGTACTCGAGGCTCGAGACCGCGTCGGGGGCCGCGTGTGGACGATGCGGGACCTCGTCGACGGAGCGCCCGCGGAGGCGGGGGCGATGATGATCCACGGACGGCACGATGCGGTCTTCCGGCGAA
>Ga0184639_10001504_pt1 | contig 10110 bp, 3 predicted proteins | sample PLM31_170_b2_FD_133155 | JGI IMG/M metagenome (GOLD analysis project Ga0184639, IMG submission 133155) | Groundwater sediment microbial communities from an aquifer in East River, Colorado, USA - PLM3-1_170_b2 | ecosystem: Environmental > Terrestrial > Soil > Riparian zone | place: USA: East... | reverse complement strand
CGTTCGTCGATCACCGCGGCCATCTCGGCGACCGTCGGCGATTGAAAAAGAGATTGTAGGGGCACCTCTAACCGAAACTGCTTGATGACCTGGGACACCACCCGGGTGGCCGCCAGCGAATGACCGCCCAAGTCGAAGAAGTTGTCGTGAACTCCGACTCGGTCGAGAGAAAGAATCTCCGCCCAAATCTCGACCAGCATCCGCTCGACTTCGTTTTGAGGCGCCACATACGACTGGCTCAGCTCGGGTCTCTGCTCGTTGGGCTTCGGCAACGCCTTACGATCCAATTTACCGTTGGTCAGCGGAAGGCTCTGCAGAAATACGAAAGCCGAGGGCACCATGTAATCCGGCAGGGTTTCCTTGAGAAAGCGCCGCAGCTCATCGACCGTTGGGCCCGGAGTGCTCGCGGGTACGACGTAGGCCGCCAGATATTTTTCGCCCGACTCCCGGTCGTCGGCGACCACTCCGGCCTCCTTCACCTGCGGATGCGCGCACAGCGTTCTTTCAATCTCGCCGAGATCCACTCGATATCCGCGAATTTTGACCATGAAGTCCTTGCGTCCCAGATGAATAAAAAAGCCGTCCGGCCGCATCCGGCCTAAATCGCCGGTCAAACAAATGGGCTCCTCCGCCGTTTTCGGATCGCGCAAGAACTTCGCGCTGTTGTCTTCGGGCCGTTTCCAATAGCCATCGCTCAAAGTGCGGCTTTGCACGGCGATCTCGCCCACTTCCCCGGGGCCGACCTCCCGGCCGTTCTCGTCGAGTAAAAGAATCTTGTTGTCCGAGTACGGATAGCCCACCGGAGTCCCGTCCTCCGGAAAAGAAAAGGTCTGATCGAGCACCGCCCGGCCTATCACTCTGGTTTCCGTCGATCCCATCAGGATTTCCAACAAAACTGTCGAAGAAAAAATCTTTTTGTAAAGATCAAAATCCAGTTTAGTGATGGGCGCGCCCGAGAGTCGGAGCAAGCGCAGATGGGATAGCTTGTCTTGAAGCGAAGCGGGCTCCGCGAGCTGGCGGAAAAGAGCCGGGGGCACATGAAGCATGGTGATTTCCTCGCTGCTCAGCCAGCGGGCCAAATCCTGGACGCCCTCCGACTTCAAATCAAAAGGAAATAGAGAAGCTCCATTCAGTAGCGATTGATATAAATGGGTGATGGCGGAACCAAAGCTAACCGAATGAATAAGACTCAGTCTGTCGTCGACGCGAATGGGGAAATATCCGTTTGTATTACGGGTGATGGATTTATGCCGGTAACAGACGCCCTTCGGTTCTCCGGTAGAGCCTGACGTATATAGAATGCTCAGCAAGTCGTCGGCCGATACAGAAAGGTCAAGGTTTTCGGAGGACACGGAGCCGTCGATGGTGTCGATATTCAGCAGGCCGCGAGCCCCGTGGGTCAAGCTCCGGGCAAGCACTGCGTTGCTGCCGTTCGTGGCGATCAGGCCCGCACCGGAATCCTCCAAGATAGTGTTAATCCTTTCCGGGGGAAACGTGGAATTGATCGCAACGTAAAACTTTCCGGCCTTGAGGACTCCAAACAGTGCCAGAAGAACGTCAATCCCGTGTTCAAAGAGGAGAGCTATGGGCTCGCTTCCAGGCCCGCGTTTTGCCAAGATGGCCCGCGCAATTCGATTCGCGGCCCGATTGAAAGCATCGTACGTTAACGAACGATTCCCCATCTTGACCGCGAGCCGGTCGGGGTATTGGCGGGCGATTTTCTCAAAACGATCTGGAATGGATTGTATGATTTTTTCTTTCCCGACAAACGTATTAAGGTCCTTATTCATGGTTTTGCGCATTATATCGTGCATTCCGGCGGGATACAAAATAAGAGGGATTCGCTTGGGTTGAGGTTGGAACAGGCCGCGCGCAGGGGACAAGAGTAACTCTTTAATTCCACGGCGGATTCCGAAACCTTGCGACCCGGTAGGGTCCGTGCCGGTTCGAACCAGTCATTTATCGTGCGCACCGCCGAGTTTCTTTGCTTCTTCTTCCGACGTGGCTTCAAGCTCGGTTAAGATGCGTTCCAGTTCTTCTTCGGTCAGCCGGTTTTTTTGGCGTTCGTCAATCACCGCGGCCAGGCCGGCCACCGTCGGCGATTCAAAAAGCGCGCGCAACGGCATCTCCACGTGGAAAGCCTCACGCAGGCGCGAGATGACTTGGGTGGCCAGTAGGGAGTGCCCCCCTAAATCAAAGAAGTTGTCATGGATGCCGACCTGACCGAGCTTGAGAACTTTCATCCAGATCGCGGCTAGAACATTCTCAACCTCCGTGCGAGGCGCGATGTATGAGCTTTCCAGCTCGGGTCTCGTCTGCTCAGGCGCCGGCAGCGCGCGGCGGTCCACCTTGCCGTGAGGAGTCAGCGGGAGAGCCTGGAGAAAGACCAACGCAGAGGGCACCATATATTCGGGCACCCTCTCTCTTAAAAAGCGCCTCAGTTCGTCGGGAGAAAGCAAAGAATCGCCCGCCATCGGGATCGGCTTGAGATCCGTTCGCTCTGCATCTCTTTCGAGCCGCCTACCCTCTGACGGGCGGATCGCATAAACGTAGCGGAGCTGAGTATTCTCAAGCAGCGCATCCTGCTCCACGATGAAGTCATAGCCCTGCCGCTCCAGCAACGAGAGAATAGCGCGCAGATTTTCCTGAACATCGACCTCCAGGACGATCTGTTTGATTTTTTTCCAGTCAACGTCGTTGATCCCGTTGAGAACATCGAGTTCGCTCTTTTCCGCGTTGATCTTCAAGAGATCTATGCATTCAACGCCCTCCTCCTCCATGACGGCCGAAAGAGTTCTCGACCGAACAGGCAGGGTGGTAGGCGAAAACCGCTCGTTGAGTATGCCGTCGGCCTGCTCTAAGAGCTCGGCCATATGAGCCTTGCCGGCTTTCTGCTGATTCAGCATGAATGTCTTTACGACTTCCTTTTCAACCTGCGCGTCGGCATAGAAGCCGGAGAACAAGGAAAAGCCGGGGAAAAAAGTAAAAGAGGCTGTCTTGGTTTCGTTAGATAAGCCGCAATCGAACAATTTCGCGCCGGGAGCATAGAGCGAAGCGTTCAGGCTCAATATCTCAAAGGCAAAAGGATTCGGCTCAAAGGCGTATACCCTGGCGGTTTTACACATTTGACGCACGAAGATGGTAAACAGGCCGATATTTGCCCCCACATCGAAGACGCAATCCCCTTCACGAATCGCAATCCCATGCTTGAGGTACGCTTGGCGCTCGAATATTTCTTCGTAGATATAGTCGGTCTCGTACTTATTTAACTGCGCCACAGCCATATGGTTCGGCAGCCTATAGCGTCGCCTGCCGCCGATTGTGGGCGCGGGCTCCTTGTTGGCGACGATATAGGCTACCAGGCGCTGCCGGCCGGGGATATCTTCCCGAGCCAAAACCGTCACATCCCGCACATCCGGATGCTGGCCGAGCACCGCCTCGATCTCCCCCAGCTCGACGCGGAAGCCGCGGATCTTAACCTGGTGGTCGGCGCGACCGAGGAACTCGATGTTCCCGTCAGGCAGGTAGCGGGCAAGGTCGCCTGTCTTGTAGAGTCTTGCCCCCGGCTCATTGCTGAAAGGGTTTGGGATAAATTTCTCCGTCGTCAGCTCAGGCCTGTTGAGATAACCTCGGGTCAGACCACTACCGCCGATGTGCAGCTCGCCGGGAATCCCGATCGGCAACGGTTGCCCGTGGCGGTCCAATACATAGACGTGAACATTAGGGAGAGGGCGTCCTATCGGAACCGTTGAAGAAGCGTTGTCACTTTGCTCCCTTCCTATCGCGAACGTGAGCGCGCCTACTGTCGCTTCCGTCGGTCCGTAGTGGTTGAACGTGGAGCAGCGTGTCATCGGTCGTAAATTCTCTACCCAATCCCGCCGAGAAGCTTCCCCGCCGAGCACCAGCCAACGGCGCGGCAGAAGTCGCTCGGGACAGGACGAGATCTGCAGAGCAGCCATGTGGGACGGAGCGATCTTGAGCAGGTCGATGGGAAAACGCGAAAAATAATCGCCCAGGGCCTGTGGGTCAGAAGCTCTCTCTTCAGATATGATATGGAGACAGCCTCCTGAAATTAATGCGGGGAAAATAACCGTCTGGCTCGAGTCCACGGAAAGAGGTTGAACCATAGCGAAGCCGGCGCCGGGCTCCAGGTGCAAGCGATCCGAGATGCCTTTGACATAGTTGAGAATCTGTCGATGCTCAACCAGGACTCCCTTGGGCGTTCCCGTGGAGCCTGAGGTATAGATCACGTAGGCGAGATTTTCTCCTTTTGCGCAACTGACCGGGTTCGCATCGCTCTCCCGGGCGATGGCCTGCCAATCCGTATCGAGGCAGATCGTATGCCTCACTTCGTCGGAAAGCCCCTCGACCAGCCGCCGCTGAGTCAACAACACCGCTATGTGAGCATCCTGCAACATGAACGCGAGACGCTTGTTGGGAGAGCTCGCATCCAGCGGCACATACGCCCCGCCGGCCTTGAGAATTCCAAGCAAGCCCACCACCATCTCCAAAGAGCGCTCGACGCAAAGACCGACCAGCGCCTCCGGACCCACGCCGCGCTTCTTAAGATAGTGCGCCAACTGATTGGCCCGGCGATTCAATTCCCGGTACGTGAGTTGTTTGTCCTCGCTGTGTCCTGAGCCCGTCGAAGGAAAGACCACCGCCGCCGCGTCGGGAGTCCGCTCCGCCTGCTCCTCGAACAGTTCGTGGACGCATTTGTCCTTCGGGTAATCTCTCTTCGTGTCGTTCCACTCCACCAGCAGTTGATGCCGCTCCGCTTCCGTCAGTATCGGCAACTCCGAGAGACGCTGCTCCGGATTTGCGACGATGCCTTCGAGCAAGATCCGAAAGTGACCTACCATGCGCTCGATGGCGCCGTGGTCGAACAGGTCCGTGTTGTATTCCAAAGTCGCCGCCAGCGCGCCTGCCGCTTCCGCCATCGACAGCGTCAAATCAAATTTAGCGGTCCCGCTGTCTACCTCTAGAGGAGTCACTGTAACGCCTGCCAGCTCCAGGGCTGTCCTTGGCATATTCTGCAAGACGAACATCACTTGAAACAGCGGGCTGCGGCTCGGATTTCTTTCGGGATGCAGCTCCTCCACTAATTTCTCAAACGGCAGCTCCTGGTGTTCGTAGCCCTCCAGGGCCATTTCACGCACGCGAGCCAGCAGCTCCGTGAATTTGGGATCGCCCGACAAGTCGCCCCGTAGAACCAGCGTGTTGATAAAGAGTCCGATCAGCTCTTCGATCTCAGCGCGGGTGCGGCCCGCAATCGGCGAGCCGACGACGATATCCTCTTGGCCGGTGTACCGATAGAGCAGCGTTTGGAAGGCCGACAGCAGCGTCATGAACAGCGTCGCCCCTTCGCGGCGACTGAGCGCTTTAAGCTCGTCTGAGAGAGCTTTGGACAGCGAAAAAGATCGGCGCTCGCCACGGTAGGTTTGAACCGGCGGCCGGGGCCGGTCGGTGGGCAGCTCCAGGACCGGAACAGCCGAGAGCTGTTGCTTCCAGTAAGAGAGTTGCGCCTCTAAAATTTTTCCCTGTAGCCGCTCGCGCTGCCAGACCGCAAAGTCCGCATACTGGATGGGAAGCTCCGGGAGAGGATCCGGTTTGCCTTCCGCGAAGGCCCCGTACAGGACGGCGAGCTCATGAAAGAGAATCTCCCGAGACCAACCGTCGGACGCAATATGGTGCATCACCAGGAGCAATACGTGCTCATCTCTGTCCAACCGCGCCAAGGTCGCGCGCAACATCAAATCGGCGGACAAGTCGAAAGGCCGGCGCGATTCTTCCTTGAGCGCAAGCCGCAGCTCTGCCTCGCGCTCGGAAGCCGGCCCATGAGCAAGGTCGATCACCGTCAGTTCCACGGGCCGGCATGCGCCGATCACCTGTACGGGGCTTCCGTCCAGCGGAACAAAGGTCGTCCGCAGCGCTTCATGTCGCGCTACGATAGCGTCAAGCGATCTTCGCAGGAGTTCTACATTCAGTTTGCCGCTTAACCGCAGGGCCGTTGGGACGTTATAAAGCGGGTTGTCGGGTTCCAGTTGGTCCAAAAACCAGAGCCGCTGTTGGGCAAACGATAGGGGAACCGAGTCGCGGTTGACTATGCGAGGTATGAACTGCTTTTCCATGTCCAATCGACCGATACGCTTGGGCCGGCGCTCATCGACTCCTGATGATTCGGGCCTTATGCCTCTCCGATTTCCACAAGTCCAGAGAACCTATTCCTGCGGGTAGCGCGCGTGAGGATCGACCTGCACGTTGATGCAAGCCGGTTTGCCGGATGCTACCGCGCGCTCCAGAGCCGGTCGGAGCTGCTCGGGACGAGCCACGAATTCGGCATGGCCGCCGAAAGCGCTCATGATGGCTTCGTAACGGATGCCGGGTTGGTACATCGTTACGCGCTCCTCGCTGGAGGGAAAATAGGCCTGTTCCATTATGGCTCCGGTATTACCGTCATTGTTGACCACAACGACGACGACTGGAATCCTGTGTCTCACCGCAGTTTCCATTTCCATGGCATTGAATGCAAACGCCGTGTCACCGCAAATTGAGATAACAAGACGATTTGGACAGGCGAGCTTCGCGCCGACGCCGAAGGGTATGCCCACTCCCAGGCAGCCGTTATTCCCCGCGGTAAAGCGGGAAGCCGGCAAATAAGACGGCAGCACCTGTTGCCCCGCCGCCATAAACACATTGCCGTCGAGTATGGAAATCGCGTCGCGCGGAAGAAAGTCGCGAATCTCTTTCAACATCCGGTAGGGCGACATCGGGACGGAGTCGCCGTTCATCAGTGAATCCAGCTTGCCTCTTTTCCTCGTTCGTTCTTCGTCCAGCATTCCATGCCATGAAGCCGGCGCCCGGTTGCCGCCCGCATGACTCTTCGGCGTCATAGCGGCCAATATCTGCCGCAGGGCCGCTTTGACATCGCCCTCGATCCCCACTGCCGGGGTGCGGTTGACGCCGATTTCCGGCTTGTGAACATCGATTTGAATGAGTTTGGCGTCGCGAGCGAATTCGCTGCCGAAGCGAAACGTCCAGTCGAGCCTCGCTCCTACCAGGAGGATGGCATCCGCCTTTGAGACCAAAAGACGATGCGCGTCGTTACAACAAAGCGGGTGGTCGTCGGGCAGGTAGCCTCGGCCCATCGGAGACGTGGTAAATGGAATGCCGAACTCATCGACCAACCGCTGCAACTCCTCGCCGGGCTGGGACCAGCGAATACCCTTGCCGATGATGATTGCCGGGCGTTTCGCTTGCAGCAGGATGGCGGCCGCTTGTTGGGTCGAATCGGCGTTCGGCGGGGGAGGTTGAGGCGGATCGGGGAACAAGGCATCGGCGCCGCTGGCAAACCCGGTCAAAATATCTTCCGGCAGATCGAGATAGACGGGTCCGGGTCGCCCGGACATCGCCAACTTGAACGCGCGGTCAAGATAGGCCGGGATGCTCGATGTGGTTTCCACGAGCGCGGACCACTTCGTTATGGATCGGTATAACGTTGCGCCGTCCAACTCCTGGAAGGAACCCATGCGCTGCATGCTCAACGGCCGGCGCCCGCCCAGCACCACCACCGGCCAAAAGTTGTCCTTAGCGACCAGGATGCCGGTCGCGGCGTTGGTCACGGCAGGGCCGGCCGAAACTATGGCTACGGCCGTCAATCGGCCGGTCGCGTAATTCTGGGCGGTGGCCATCATGACCCCCGCTTGCTGATGACGCACGCCGATTGGCAGGATGCCCAGGTCAGCGCACTTGGCGAAGGTTTCGCGGATGGGGGTGCCTGAGACACAATAGACATGAGTGACGCCCAGCGCTTTTAATGTTTCAGCGACCAGTGTGTGCCCGTCACACGCGTCAGTGCCTGGCTTTGTCTTCACCAGGGTCCGCCGCTCCGGTTATTTTTTGCTCCATCGAATCCATCGCCCGACGTACTTCGTGCGCCAATTCCTCAACCGTCTCTTTCCAGAAAATCGTCGCTATCGACAAGTTTACGCCGAAAGTCGCTCGAATGCGCGACAGAACCTGGGTCGCGCTTAGGGAATTGCCGCCCAACGCAAAAAAATTGTCGCTGGCGCCGACCGCTTCAGCGCCGAGCACGGCCGCATAGATGTTCGCAACCGTCGCCTCCAGGTCGTCTTTGGGCGCAACGAACTGGCCGGCGGGCGGCCGCGTGAGGGCCTCGGCCAACTCGGCCCGCCGAATTTTTCCCGGCGCGCTTTCGGGTATCTCATCGACGATCAAAATCCGGCTGGGGATTTTGAATTCGGCCAACCGGCCGGAAAGATTTTCCCGGATCGCGGCTTCCGTGGTCTGCGTCTTATCCCGCACGACCACCGCCGCGGCGACGTCTTCCCCCAGGGTCGGATGCGGCACGGCGAACACCGCCGCCTGGACGATTCCCGGATGATTCAGCAAAGCCTCCTCGACTTCATGCGGAGAAATCTTTTCTCCTCCCTTGTTGACCATTTCTTTGAGCCGGCCCGTGATAAAGAGATAGCGGTCTGCGTCCATGTATCCCTGGTCCCCGGTTCGAAACCAGCCGTTGGTGAACGCCCCGGCGGCGCCGCTATCGTCGTACCCGTGAGCGACGTTGGGGCCGCGCAAAACGATTTCGCCGCGCTCCCCGGGAGCGAGCAATCCTCCTGCCTCGTCCATGACCGCGACTTCCGGCCCGGCGGCCACGCCCACGGAGCCGGGCTTGCGCTTGCCCGGCGGCAGCGGATTGCTCGCAATTTGATGCGCCGCCTCCGTCATTCCGTACGCTTCGATGACCGGTACTCCGAACCGCGCTTCCAATTCTTTCATCAACCTCACCGGAAGCGCGGCCGACGACGAGCGAATAAACCGTAGTCTGCTCCGCCGAACCGTCTCCAGGTGATCTTCGGCGCGCGATAGGATCGCTTGATGCATGGTCGGAACCGCCGTGTACCAGGTCGGCCGACACTGCTTTAACCAGGTGAAAAATTTCTCCGGGTCGAAGCCCGAGGTGCACACCACGCTGGACCCGGCCTGTACGGAGGAAAGCACGGCTCCAACGAGCCCGTGGATATGGAAAAGCGGCATTACGTTAAGGCAACGATCCTCCCCGGTCAGCTCCAGGGCGGCCGCAATGTGATTGGCCGAGGCCCACAGGTTTCTGAGCGTCAACGGGACCATCTTGGGGCGGGAAGTTGTCCCTGAGGTGTACAGCACTAAGGCTACGTGTTCGGAGCCTGACTCATCCGCTTCCGCCGGCGCGGCGCTCTCTCGTCCGCTCAGCGTGAAGAGCCCCGCCTCTGCGGCCGGCGCAGGAGAGAGTTCAATGATGGGAATACCGCGGGCCTTGGCTGCCGATCGAGCCGGAGTGTCGATTTCCGAATGAACGATCAATGCCTTGGCGCCAAGGTCAGAAAGATAAAAGTCAAATTCCTTTTCTCTTAACTCAGGGTTAAGTGGCGCTGCGCTTGCCTCTGCGGCAATGGACAAGAAGGCGACGGCCATCTCGGGGCCGTTGGGAAGCACGATGGCAATTCGGTCATTGCGGCCTATACCCATCGTCTTAAGCGTCTGAACCACATCGTCGATGTGAGCATGTAAACGGCCATAGGTGAGAGGAGCACGTCCCGGAGCGGCAATAGCAATTGCGCCGGGGGTTCGCTCGGCCCAGGTCTCAACGGGGTGATGGAAGGGTAAATGTAAAGGAGCGGGGCTTATAGCATCGACTCGACCACTGGAAGGCATAGTAATATTCTGCTTATCGTTATCAGTTGTTGTTCAATGTCTCTATTTTAGGGCAGTGGCCGCATTATACCCTGGAGCCGGAACCGACACAAAGCCGCCGCAGGCGCCGTTTATCGTCCAGGCTGCCCGATGCTAGGGGACGTGGGTAAGATACTAAATATATTACAGATTTTGGGTCAGGCGAAATTCGATCCGAGGACAGGAGCCATAGCTATCGAGGACCCAGTTTCTTCGGGCAAATGCGATGACCCGGCCTTTACATGAGATCCCGCAAAACCGCTCGGCACGGCGCGCCGTCGGCGCCGCGGATTCGGATCGGAAAGCAGATCAATTCATAGCGGCCGGGATCAACGGCGGAGAGATCGATGCCTTCAAGCAGAGCAACGCGGTGAT
>Ga0184639_10001503_pt1 | contig 10114 bp, 10 predicted proteins | sample PLM31_170_b2_FD_133155 | JGI IMG/M metagenome (GOLD analysis project Ga0184639, IMG submission 133155) | Groundwater sediment microbial communities from an aquifer in East River, Colorado, USA - PLM3-1_170_b2 | ecosystem: Environmental > Terrestrial > Soil > Riparian zone | place: USA: East... | reverse complement strand
TGGAGCGCCAATTGCCGGTCTACATGTTCGATGAAGAAAACTCCTTGTGGATCCTGATCGTGGAATATCGCCCTCCCATCGGAATAAACCGTCAGCCAGCGATCTTTATGGTCGGCCAGCCAGGCATTCGAAAAGTTATCCCGCCGGGTGAAAAGCGCCTCTATTGCGGCCCGCAGAGTGGCATCTTCAGGGTGGTCGAACGATAATCCACCGGCCGTTCTCAGGGTTACGCTGCGATCCTCGAGAACCTTGCGAAGGAAGTAGTCGGCCAGGATCATGGCGTCGTCTGCAAGCGATGAGTTTTCTAGCAGCATTTCCAGTTTATGCCGGACAATCTTGACAGCAGTGACAATTCGGTTTGGACTTCCTCTGAGAGCCGGCGCCGAAGGTGACGAGTCGGCAGCCAGAGGATCGAAGGATCTTGTTGGTTCAGCAGACTCCACGGGTTCGCGCATTTCCTCCCCGGAGAGCACCTGCTGAGCTTCCGAAGATAACCGCGGGCCGAGCTCCTCTACGATCTCCCGCGTAATCTCAGTCTCCAGATCAGGAGTGTCTCCGCCCCCCCAATCGAGATCGCCCCCTCGCATCAAGGGTCCTGGGCGTATACGAAACGATCCAAGGATCTGGTCCCAGATCATCTCTCTCAAGATCCAGGACAGGCCCTCCCGCAGTTCGAGCCCCTCGGCCAGGCGGCGAGCAGTCCCGTCCACGAGTGGCTCTTCGAGTTCCGGAAGTTGCTCCCTGGGCTTCTCTAGATTCAGGACCGCATCGAAGGTATTGGCGTGTTTATCACGGGCGGTAAGCCCCTCCGAAATATGGAAGAGCTTACGGACTGTGGCGGGGATGGAGGCATGGTCATAAATCGTGTTGTCCACGGTATCGGGAGCGATCCAGGGGGAGACGAGGACGGCTGGAACGCGCGGCCCCAGCAGGTCAAATTTGAAGGTATACCCAGTGCCCTCTTCCCGGTACCACGGCTCGACCGACCATTCCGGACCCTGGGGAGGCGGTACGTGGTCAAAAAAACCACCGTGCTCGTCGTAGGTGATCAGGAACAGGGTTTTTTTGAAGACGGCCATGTTATCGCGCAGGGCGGTGTAAATGCGCCAGATCAGACGCTCGGCCGACCGGAAGTCCATCTCCCCGCCGCCCATGCCCGGGTGCTGGCTGTCAGAGGTCTTGCCGAGTATGTCCGGCTCGACGAAGGCGTAATGGGGGAGGCGATCCTGCCGGATGGCGCGGTAAAGGTTTCGAACAGGCTTGAAGTGTTGAAGCCAGTTACGCTCGGGAGAGGCCCACAAACGAGTGAAGTTCATTGTCAGGGGCGGGAAGCCACCGTAGTAGACACCCCAATGCCGGTTGGCCTCAGAGAGCTGCTCGAAGATCGTCTTGTTGATGTACGGCCTCAGGCGAATACTCACCTCCCCGTCGGAGGTGGCGGCGTGTGCGAAGTTGCGGTTGGGCCAGGTGTCACCGGGGACCGAGCAGAACCAGTGGTCACAGACGGCAAACTCCTTAGCCAATTCCGAAAGGACAGGGACCCGGTCTGGAAGAAAACACTGAAGTGCCAGGTCGCCCCGCCCGGGGTTGATAGTCTCGTAATCGGCAGCGAAGCCGTCGTTGGTCAACGGGTAGGGAAAGGACCGTTCATCTGGCCCGAGCAACTGGCTCATGACGGAGTCGTGGCCATGGTTCGGCCCGGGGTTGATCAGGTAGTTTGCGTTTGGACTCGGGAAGACATCCCTTCCGTCGCTAACGGGGTTGCCCATTTCTAGCTCCCGGCCGCGAACCCCCTCAAAGGCCACTTCCGGCGGGTATTCCAGATACCCCAGCAGGTGGTCGAAGGAGCGGTTCTCGAGCATCAAGACGATCAAATGCTGGATTTTCTGTTCGTTCATTTACCCGCCAGGCTGAGCAGCAGAAGAATGGGGGCGAATGGCTTTCAGCTCGCGGAGTTCAGCCTGCTCGGCATGATGCAGATCCCAACGCAGTTGCAGATTCAGCCAGAAATCGGCGGACACTCCGAAGAATCTCGCCAGCCGTAACGCGGTGCTGGGGGTCACCCCTCGGCGCCGGTTGACAATCTCGTTGATGCGTTCATAGCGCACGCGAATGGCCTCGGCGACTTCCCGCTGAGTCAACCCCATGGGAATCAGAAATTCCTCCAGGAGCATTTCACCTGGATGTGTAGGTGTACGGTGGGTGGGGATGCGAATCATTTCTGTTTCTCCCATGCAAGTCAGTGGTAATCCACGATTTCAACCTGGTCAGGACCGGACTCGGTCCACACAAAGCAGACCCTTCCGGGATCCTGGGTATCTTGCCCCGCGCAGCATCTCTAATCCACTTCCTTCCACGCTTGTCCCATGCGGTCAGATGCGCGAGAGTATCCTTGACAGACCATGCGCCTTCCATCTCCGCTCTGTCAAATTGCTCGGAAGTCAGTGGCTCAATCAGCCGAATGAAGCTCTCATGCTCAGCGTTTAGCTTCTCCAACAAACGAGCTTTGCTTGGTGTCCAGCCCATCGTTCCTCAGCGGGATTCAGTGTGGATTACACCCGGTTGTGGGCCCAACGACCAAGCGCCAGCCGCACCACGATGGATTATCTTTACTCTCGTGGCGGCGAATCGTTGGGACTATTCGAACCTTCGGCAGCCGACGCATAATCGCGCTCGGCTGTACGTGTTGTCGGGCCAAGCCAAACAGATTAGGGCAGGTCTGTTGCCCTGGGAAATATTCCGACGAAGGGTCTTTGTCTAACACATCCCCGGAGAATAACAGGAGTGGTGTTTGGCGCGTTACGATAGAATACAACCATAGTCGCCAGACCCCTATAACCTAGCGCGCCCTTCTTGTCGATCATCTGGCACAGCTCTATCAACCGATTTTTGGTTGCTTTGGCGAGTATAGAGCTGTTTTGATGTAGCGGACGCTCGGCCTTTGAGTGCAATTTCTCTGCAACAGCCTCCACACCTCGCCTGCCTAATTCGTAAAGAGCCTCTTCGCAGATGCTCGGCAGAAGGAAAAACTCGGAGAAATTGCCGACAATATACTCGGCGAGATAATCTCTTACTTGGCAGAATTGCCTCCCAGTTGCGGCAAAATCATCCACGTAGACAATTGCGCCCTGTTCCAGGCTTTCCGTGACTTCATGGAGTTCTCGGACGTTCTTTGAATCAATGAAGTAACATCCTTTCCGTTCCAAACGTCCTCGATCCCTTAGCATGTTGAGGATAACTGCGCTACTGCTTCCTGGATCGTGAATCTGCACATAGATAATGTTCTTTATGGGTATGTTGACTGCGCTTAGCCTTTCCAGCAGGCTGTTATTTAGCCTCAATAGCCAAGTCTCAGTTTCCTTCTCGGAGATGTAGCTCACCTTCTTCATAAGCTGTAATATGATTTTTCTGTCCTTGTCGTCGAACTGGTTCAACCATTTCGTGACGCTCGCGACAGTTACCGGCTGGGGCTTATAACCTGAAAATCGATAGCTGGCCCAAAGGTAATGGGGCCAATACTTTATAGTCTGCCACGTTGATCGGAGGCGTGAAAGCATAGCACTGAGGCGTTTATGATTGCTTGGTATTGCTCTCGTCAACGTCTTCCGATGCATTGTGTCTGTCCGGCTGGTCACTTCCTTCTAGCTCCTGGAGAAGCTTTTCAACATAGGCTTTCACATCCTTGAGTGCAGACATCAGCTCATCTTTTTCCATAGCGTGACTGAGTTTAGTGCGTTCTAATTGATAGATAAATTCCTCGCAAGCTTTGATAGCGCCTTGAATCCTTCGATTGTCTACTACAAACTCGTCAAAGGACCTTCTCGTCTCTAGCTGTATATCTGTTATATACGCTCGCAGTCTTTCTACGACCTGCTTGCGCTTTCTGTTCTCGTCAACGTGAAGTTCATAGGCTTCCAAGATTCGCCGGAAGTGGATCACACTCTTGATGCGCTTGGCGCGATACTTCTCGACCAATCGGTCGGTAATTCCATCGCGCCCTAAGTTCTTCGCAAGATCAGGCAAAACTTCCTCACAGAGATTGATAACGGGGTATGCCTCAATCCAAAAGTTGGAAGGTACTCTTTCTTTAGGGTCGGGGTCCAAGGAGAGGTTCTGAAATCTTTCCGGGAAAGTGAGCAAGATCTTGCAGCGCTCAATCTGTGGCTCGCTTAGACCAGTCAACTTGGATAGTCGAGCACTGTCTTCTTCGCCCAGTGCTCTCATTACAATCTTGAGACTTAACGCGGTTGGCATTAGCTCCCATTGTTCTCGAAAATTGTGTATCGAGAACATGTAGAGAATCCCAGCAATTTTGTCAGGCGGAGCAACAACATTGGCGGGGATTGTTATTTTGCGGCCTTCTTCCTCCAGCTCTACGCAACATCGATATCGTCTCTCTCCATCAAGGATTGCATACTTGTTCTGACCCCTTATTTCATAAACCGTAATCGGAACTAGAACGCCATGTTGACTAATATTCTCCTTTAGCGCATCCAAGGGAGCTTGGTCAAATAATTGCCGAGGGTTGTTGACACTCGGCTTGATGTCCGACACTCGCAGCTTGCGCAGAAGGCCTTGAGGCACTACAGCTGCAACAGCTTCTTCAGGCTGCTTCGGCGGATTCCTTGTTGGAGATTTGGAACTCATAAATCCTCTCTGTGGGCTTTGGTCCGCGCGTTGGAGATAAGTAACTCGTTGGCACTTCGTCTGTTAGCTGCGAATCCGGCGATATTGCGCTTTACACCTACGACCTCAGTACTAAAGCCTTTGCTCAAAGCGGCACCTTCTTCAGACTCGGCGTAGCTAACCAAGAAAGGTATTCCCCGACGATCAAGCTTTTGCATCCATTGACGAAGGCGTTTGAGATGCTTTTCGTTGAACTGTGAAGCATCATATTCATTGAACACGCGTCGGGCCTTCACGCTAAATGGAGGGTCAAGGTAGACGAAATCGCCCTGTATCACCTTCTCTAAAGTAACCTCGAAGCTTCCTGAAAAGAGCTCCGCAACTTGTAAACATGATGAGCATTTTGACAGAGCTGTGCTAGAAGGAAGTGCTCCTGCTTTGTTACCCCCATATGGGACATTGAACTTGCCTGCTCGGTTTGTACGGTAAAGGCCATTGAAGCAAAACCTGTTCAGGTAAATGAAGCGAGCCGCTCGGAGCACAGGTGTCAGAGTCGAAGGGTTGATAGCTCGCATACGAAGGTAGTTATTTCGTCCCTTCCTCATCGTATTCAAAGCTGTTACGACTTCTTGTTGGTTGCTCTTGACTTGACCGAATGTGGCTATAAGTTCCTCATTGAGGTCGCCTAGCAAAGCTGACGAGGGTCTGATACCAAAGAAGAGTGACGCCGAGCCTACGAACGGTTCTACATATCGTCTGTAATCATTATTCCAATACTTGGACAGCTTGGGAATCAGCTGTCTCTTGCTGCCCGCCCACCTCAGGAATGGCTTGGTAGGTCCTTCCGGCCTTAGCTTTGACATGCGGTATGGCGCCTTGGATCCAGCAACTGACGAAATACTCCATCAAGAGAGGGAGTGTGTATCAGCTTCCTCCAAAAAGCAAGTCTTTCATGCATACAGCCCTTGCAGCGTAATTTCCATCATTCTGAGACATTTATTCAACGGGAGGCATTATCCTCCGCGCAGTGAACTGAAGATTCCTATGCGGGCGCATGACGGTCGAATTAACGACTCGGTCGCTGGGGCGGCGCGTTAGTGCGGTCGGGTTCATGTGGTGTTAGCAGGCATCAGAATCTGTCACCCCCTCGCTTCGCCAAGGGGGTCGTTGAACCGCTGATAGTATGCTGCCCAATACTGCTGAAAAATGTCATCATTCCTAGACCGAGAAATGACAAAGCACGGCCGGACAATGTTCCTTTCCTCATAGCCGTTTGGCGTCAAGACGAGGAATCCGTCTCCAGCTTCGGGGTCAATGAAAGTGACCGACATAGGAACGAAAGATACCTGTCTGATCGTCAGGCGACCTGTGATATCTGGAGTTGCTGCTGCCCAAGCCACGAGGTCGCGGAAGAATGATGCGGCCAAGTTGAGATCCTTTGCGTACCGCTCCGCCGTAACGTATTGCCAAGTCCGGACAGCATAATCTGCAGTTTCATCGCATAGCATGATGTCGACGCGCCTCGATTTTGAGACATTAAGGAATTGAAGCAACTCTGTGCGCAACTGCTCAGCACGCTCAGGCCTCTCGACAAAGAAGAAATGGTTTTGCGCTGCGAGGAACACGTGCACCTTTGCACGAGCAATTAGGTCGAAGAAACCGTAGGGTGTATCGGCAATTCGCTTTGCCCCCAACACGAGGCTAGTCTTCTCGTGCCCGACCGTCCCGACGAGATCCTCAGGAGGCACCGATGGCTGGCTCCAGCGCAGTCGCTCCAGCCATGTTGTAAGGTGTTGAACGAGCGTTCGGGAGAGGTTGTCGCGAGAATAGACGATAGTGCGCTGGTCTTTCAGGTCGAAGAATAGATCCAGTGCAGACTGTGCGATAGTCATGACAGGTTTGCCGAGAGCTTGCGCATACCCGATTTCCCATGCAACGTTTGAATTTTGACCAGTGACGTCTGCAATGCATGCCCACGACCGCCGTATTTCTGCCACAATCTGGTCCGAAATCTGCCCTGCCTCAGTGATTTCATCCGCCCACACGCACTCAACTTTAGCTCGGTTTGCGGCCTCTCGAACAGACGCGCGGATCACAGCAAACTCTTCCTTAAACGGCATCATCACGAATATTGGCATTGTTACCTCATCGGCAATCAGCGATTCATGTTAACTATAGATCTGCCATCTGGCAGGCACTCGTATTATGTGCAGTCAAACGCTCACGCCGAACAGGGACCGGCCATATGATCCGCCAACCTGAACGTGAGGAGATCAACCCATTGACGGTCAAGCTTCTTGTCCGAGTATTCATTGACAGCGCCTGCAGTCGTCTTCTCTCGTTTTCATTTTAGCGGCCTCTCGCGGCCTTCAAGCCCTTCAGATCACTCGTTAGGAAACTGCCTCTTGACCTTGTAAACCATTGGTGGGCCCGGCATTATTGCTATGGAATTGCTCTTTCGTAAATGTACGGCTGCCTCGAATTACCCGAACCAATAGCTCGTAGATTTAACGGAGAGCGAAGAAGGGAAAAGTAATTCCCTTCTCTGGGCACTTCGTAGCGTATTTGTAACACGCCACTCCAACTGATGCCTTCTTGGGTTTCCTGAATGCTTAGGTCTTTATAGCTCCACCCCTGTAAATCTGAAAAGAGGAAGCTAAAACTTCCCTGTTCCCCTTGGCAGTTATCGCACGTAGAGTTTACTTGAACAGTGGCTATTGCGTGCTGTGTTTGAATGTATTCCCAGAAAATGTAATCGACTTCTTGTTCTATCTGATCAGTTCTGGGGTTCATGATGTCTAGAGCGGTAGTGATATTTTTCATTGATGGTATTGAATAAGCGTCACTGACTCCAAACGAAATTTGAACCAATTGATTCGGTGGGAGATTCCTAATTCCTAGCAAAACTGCGTTGTTTCCCGCTACAAATAGATTCGGAGGGCCTCCACGCGCACCTCTAGTGGCCTGTGGCCTAAGTTTTGCAGCGAATCAGGGAAGGCGTGTTGTTGAGCCAGTACAAGAAATCGCGACACGACCATTCCCAATGGAAAGGGTGAGCGAAGCGCTGGTTGTACTCCCGGCGACTGTCCATGATGTGCCGGATCAGCCGCGTGCGAGTGCACCAACTGCCGCGCGACAGATACCGTTCGCTGAAGGCTTCCAGTAAGGCTTCAGCCTGATTGAGCCACGACGCATTGGTCGGGGTAAACAGCACATGGATCCGCGGCGACAGGTTATGAAAGAACTCGGTGGTGTCGCCGCTGATGTGACTGGAACCATTGTCGATAATCAAATGAATGCGGTTCGCCCAACTATAAGGATGAAGCAGACGTCGAAGGGCGGGGCGAAAATGCTCGCCATCATTCCTGGCCAGGCACTCGGCCCACATCTGCCCGTTGTAAACGGTCAGGCTGGTCAGCAAATGGATCGTGCCATGGCGGTGGTAATCAAATTCCTGGCGCTCAATCTGGCCGGGCCGCATCCGTTGTGTAGAGGCGGCCCGTTCCAGAACCTGAATGTTCGGCTTTTCATCCACCGCCAGGATCACTTCGCCCTTTTGCCACAGGCTCTCGATTCGCTCATAATACCAGAGGATTTTGAGCGCCCGTTCAACCGCTGCCTCATTCCAGACGGTTGTTTTCCAGTAGCGAAACCGCCCGGGCTGCAAATCGGCTTCGCGCAAGATATCACCGACGGTGGTGTAATAGATGCTGTCGACATAGTCTTGCTCGATCGCGGCTTGCGCCAGACTTCGGTACGACCAGTGGGTCACGTGCCAGCCAACGGCGGCGGGTTCGCGACAGGCCAGCCGTTCAATCTGGCGCCGTTCCCTTCTGGAAAAAAACGCGCGGGCGGCCTGACCGGGAGGCATCGTATAAGGCCGCGTGTAGACCGTGCCGGCGATAGCGTTCACAGACCCGCCAGATAGTGGACGCCTTCATCTCGACCTTCTCGCCCAATGGCACAACCCGCTGCTGTTCATCCGCCCGGCCCAACAATATCTGAGCACGACGGGCGATCCTCAGCGGTGTTTGACCGTCACGCAACAACTTGTGTAAGAAGGCTTGATCTTGCGGTTTCAACTCAAACCTGTCAGGCTTCCGACCACGCATGGCTCATCTCCCCTCTCAGGTTGATGACCAACGCTATCATACCTGGCCAGGCCCGGCAAGTAATTCATTGCAAAATCTGAGCCACAGACCACTAGGTGGTACTCGACGCTCTTGGGGAAAGTCAATTCTGGATTTCTGGATATCAACTTCCAAAGAAGGCGGTGAAACTGTGACTTTGACATTATCAGTGTTGCTGATTGCCCGCTTCCACGAATACTCGCTAAACTTTTCTATCGCAAGAGCGACTCTGACATTCTTGGCAGCAGCAGGCCCAGTATTGGTTATGGCGAAGGTTGACATGCAATCCTTACTCGGCCTAAAACATAGGTGTGAATATTCCAGTTCGGCTTGACTCATTGATGCCTGAGTGTCTGCCTGTAATCGCACAAGTTCTTTCTGAAACTCCTGTTGTTGATTAGCGAGGAGGGTCTGGATTCTTTCTTCACGATAGGCTAAGTAACCAGCGAACACTATCCCTATCAGCGCCGTAAGAATTAGATTGGCAGTTCCAAGCCGCTTTTCCCAGCCGTTATTCTTCTTGGTAGCCCGAGATATGTTTCCCTCTTGATAGGCTGGCCTGCTCTTTTTTGAAAAGTCTTCCTTTGGCTGTTGCTTTGGTTTGCTTTTGTGTTTCATGTTTACTGCTCGATACCGTGCGTATGAAGCTTCATATCGAGTCTGCTGCGCTATTTGCTGACGTAAGAGCCTAACTATAGTTGGGACATATGGCAGGTACTCGCCTTATGTGGAGTCAAGCACTCATGTCGAAAGGGAACATCTCCAATGATCCGACAACCTGAACTAGTCTCGTTATCATTTCAGGGGAGTGTCGCGGCCGTCAGGTGTCTCCGGATCACCCCGTGGCAAATTCCCTCCTGACACTGGAACTCATCGGTGGGCCGCTTTGATGTCGCGCATAGCTCGAGCTGGTTAGACCACTCTGGCGGTGTTAGAAGAAGCTCTCTGCTCCGCGATCCAGATTTTTCACCTTCTGCAAATAGGCCACCGCGCGCCGATCCAGGACATGGGGATAGGCATATCCCAGATGATCGCCGACTTCGATGGCAACTTTTCGAAACAAGGCGATGGTATTGAACATCGCCTCCCAATTCTCTTCCAGCCCGGCGCCGACGTAGGTGCCCTCCAGCTCAGCCCAAAGGTCGGGGCGCAATCGCTTTTTCAACCCTCGCCCATAGGCGCCTGGCTTCACCGACCAATCATGGTCAATCTCAATTCGCCATTCCAGCAGGACGCGCAGGTTCTCCAGCTTCATCCCGTGATCCAGATTGTACTTCGCCGCCATCAGGTCGTCGCGCCAGAGGTGTTTGGCCGTATAGCTGGCCTCGTGGAAGAACAATTCGACGGCAGTCTGATAC
>Ga0184639_10001502_pt1 | contig 10115 bp, 8 predicted proteins | sample PLM31_170_b2_FD_133155 | JGI IMG/M metagenome (GOLD analysis project Ga0184639, IMG submission 133155) | Groundwater sediment microbial communities from an aquifer in East River, Colorado, USA - PLM3-1_170_b2 | ecosystem: Environmental > Terrestrial > Soil > Riparian zone | place: USA: East... | reverse complement strand
GAGCGATCTCGATGTGCCGCTATTCATCCATCCGCCCAAGTTCACCATCGGCAACGAGAAGATGGAAATCTTTCGCCTGCCGGAGATGCTCGGCAGGCCGTTCGACACGACGCTGTCGCTCACTCGGTTCATCTTTACCGGCGGCTTTGAGCGATTTCCGAAATTGAAAATGGTCTGCGCCCACGTCGGCGGCGCGTTGTCGATGTTGCCCGGACGATATGGCTTCGGCTACGAGCTGAGAAAAGACATGAGCTTCGGCCCGTGGGAACCGGATGTCATGACCCGGCCGCCGGCAACCTATATGAAGCAGCTTTACTTCGACACGGTCTGCTATCACCCTCCCGCGGTTCAGTGCGCCATCGACACCGTCGGCGTCGATCATGTGGTCTTTGGCAGTGATTCGCCGCCGGTGCCGATCACGCTCGTGCGGGCCGTCGACACCGTGAAACAACTCAAGATACCGGATGCGGACAAGCAGAAAATCTTCGGCGGCAACGCCGCGAAGCTGCTGGGTTTGGCCGGCTAAAACAATTGGCTCTCCCGCTTTGAGTGTGGAGGAGTATTCACGACCAAGGACCCAGTGCGACTACGCCGCAACCAAACTAAGGACAGACAATTCACCACGAAGGTCACGAAGAGCACGAAGTTTAAGAATATAAATATCCGAACCCTTCGTGTCCTTCGTGTGCTTCGTGGTGCAAGAAAATGAGGAGATAGTGCCAGGGTTATCCACCCGGAAGCCCGAATAACTAAAATCAAAGGCCCGCGCCGACGACCTCGCCGATAATTCCGACGGCTTGCTCGATGTCGTCGCGATCGACGTCGAGGTGAGTGACCATGCGAATCCGGCGCGCGTCGACCGGGCCGCCCAGCACTTTACGCTGCGCGAGTCTCTCCAGGAAATGTTTTGAAGTGAGGCCGGTCTCACCGACGTCGTAAATGACGATATTGGTCTGAACTTTCTCCGGATCGATGCGAATCCTCGGGATCTTCGCCAAACCCTCCGCGAGGATTTTCGCGTTGTCGTGATCGATATGGAGCCGCTTCGGCCCCTCTTCCAGCGCGACCAGTCCCGCCGCGGCGATGACGCCGACCTGGCGCATGCCGCCGCCGAGCGTCTTGCGAAGCACGCGGCAGCGCTCGATGAATTCTCTCGATCCGACGATCATCGAGCCGATAGGGGCGCCCAAGCCCTTACTCAGGCAAAACTGCACGGAATCGAATTTTTTTGTCATCTCAGCGACGTTCTCGCCCAGACGAACGGCCGCATTGAATACCCGCGCGCCGTCTAAATGAACCTTGAGTCCGGCGGCGTGCGCCTGATCGCAAATCTTATGCGCCAAGCGGGTCGGATAGACGGTGCCGCCGGCCATGTTATGAGTGTTTTCCAGAGCCACCAGCGCAGTCTGCGGGCGGTAATACGCCTTTTCGCGGATCGCCGGCGCGATCTGCTCCCAGGTCATGATGCCGTCCTCGGCGGGCACCACCCGCGGCAACACCCCGCCGATGGCTGACATGGCGGCCATTTCGTAATTGTAGATATGGCCCGCGGCTTCGCAGATCACCTCTTGTCCCCGCGCCGCCTGGGCCATGATGCAGGTCAGGTTGCCCATGCTGCCGGAGGGGACGAACAGCCCGGCTTCGCGCCCGAAGATTTCCGCCGCGCGCGCTTGCAGGCGATTGACGGTCGGGTCTTCGATGTAAACATCGTCGCCGACTTCCGCCTCCGCCATCGCCCGGCGCATGGCCGGCGAAGGTTTCGTTACGGTGTCGCTGCGCAGATCGATGATCTTGTCATTCATACGTCAGTGTTGGGCGGACCAGCCACAACCGATTGCAAAATGAAAAATGCAAAGTGCAAAAATCAAATTGCGGCGGTCTCGTCACTTAGCATTTTGACTTTTGCATTTTGACTTTTGCTTTACGCCCCCTCCTATTCCAGCCGTCCTTCGATCTCCCGAATCGTTTCCGCCGGCAGCGACGGCCGGACAAAGGCGTTATAGATGCAGTCATTCTGCAGCCACATGATGTCGGCGCGCTGCCGCACCGCCTCGCGCATCTCGTCTTGCAACTTTCCTTCCATGCAGTACCGCTTGATCACGTTAGTCACCATATCGCCGTGCCCTTGGTCATGGTATTCATGGGCGCGGAAGAAATCCAAGCCCGTGACCGGAATCCAGGGATAATATTGTTCCAAAGCCTCTCTCTCCTCCTTCATGCGTTTGGGCCCGCCGCCCTCGAAAACCAGGCCCGTGCCTATCGCCACCGCCCAGTGGCTCTGCTGCACGAGAGAGACGTACATCTCCAGCGCCGCGCGAATTCCCGGCAAGGGCTCGTAATTCAATATATCGTCGCGCGCGATGCCGAGCCCCTCGGCGAACCGAACCCACAGTTCCCGATGACTCGGATACTTGCCGCCGAAAAGATCTTCACCCTCGTCTTCGACCATGTTTTCGAGCAGCATGCGGCGCAATTCTGGAATCGGACACTTTTGATAGCGGACGCCGAAGAAACGATGGATATTGCGAAACTCGTGGAATTGATTCTTCGCCCAGCCTTGCAATTGCTCTTTGGTCAGCCGGCCGCTCAGCAAGAGCTGACGAACCGGGTGGAGCCGCGGATGGCGCTGTTGCAAAGTGTTCTGGAGATCGGCGATCAATTCCTCGGTGCCAAGCAAGGGGACCATCGGTTTCTCCTCGACTATGTTCTCTCAAGTGGCGCCACTTTATCCAAGTGGAGCCACACGGGCAAGCCTTTCGCACGTTCCAGAACGCCCGTGGGGCGAAATCCTGAGCGAGAGCCCCCGGCCAGGGCCGGGGCGCGAGTCGAAGGGTTGATCGACCTTGGCCAGCCTCGGCGCCCTTCCGAATCGAATATTGTCTTTTCAGTCGCGCTTTACTAGCATACCTTTATGGTTTCCCTATCGCTGCGGGGGCTCACGAAGAAGTTCGGCCCGGTCTCCGCGGTGGACCAGGCCAATCTCGACGTAAACGCCGGCGAGTTTCTCGTGATCGTCGGCGAGAGCGGCTGCGGCAAGACAACGACCCTCAGGCTCATCGCCGGTCTTGAAACCCCCGACAGCGGCACCATTTTCATCGGCGGGGCGCCGGTCAACGACGTTCCCGTCGGACGGCGCAACGTACAGATGATTTTCCAGAACTACGCCCTCTGGCCGCACATGAAAATCTTCGACGAACGAAGCTACACCAACTTGACCCTGCCGCTCAAGATAAGGAAATGGTCGAGAGAAAAAATCTCCGAGTTCCTGCGTCCGCTGGCGTCGAAGCTCGGCATCGAAGAAAGTTTCTTTCAGCGCAAGCCCTCCGAGTTGTCCGGCGGCCAGCAGCAGCGCGTCGCTCTGGGGCGCGCCATGACGACCGCGCCGCGCATCATGCTGATGGACGAGCCCTTGAGCAATGTCGATCCGCCCAATCGGCTCAAGATGCGCCAGGAGATCCTGGCTTTTCACCGCGAGAATCGCCTCACGACCCTTTATGTCACCCATAATCTGGCCGACGGCATCGCCTTGGCCGATCGCATCGCGGTGATGCACAGGGGAAAATTCGAGCAGGTCGATAGCGCCGCCAAGCTCATGCGCGAGCCCGCCAATGGCTATGTCGCGGACTTCTTCAAGGCGGAACAGTTCAGCCACTCCGTCGGTTTCTCATAGAGGCGCCGATGAAAAGATCGCTGATCATCCTCTTTCTCCTCGGCTTCATTTGGTTCGCGCCGGCGCCGGCCTATGCTTCTTGCCGCGAACTCGATGTCGCGCGCGGCTGGCCGGGCCCCGCCTACGCTGCCGAGCCCGACGCCGTTATCGAATTCTACGGCCACAATTTCTTTCAGATCACATCGAGCAAAGGCACTAAAATCATCACCGACCCGGTGGCGCCCGGCTTCTATCCCACGCCCAGCGTCGCGCCCCACGCCGTCACCGTCGGCAGGGAACATCCCAATCACAATTACGTGGAGATCGCAAAAAACAATGCGGTGATTTTACGGGGTCTGGCCAATTACGGCGCCGAGTGGAACAAGGTGAGCACCACCGTGCGCGATGTGCTGATTTACACCGTGCCGATTTACCAGCAGCAGTTCGGCAACGCGCTCAAGGGCGCCGCCTTCGTCTTCGATCTCGGAACTTTGTGCATCGCTCATCTCGGCGATTTGAGCCACAAGCTCACCGAGGCGCAAATCAAGGCGTTTGGAAAAGTGGATATCGCGATGATTCCCATCGGCGGCACCTTCACGATGCCGCCGGATACGGCGCGGGAAGTCCTGGAGCAACTCAAGCCCAAGATCGCTATTCCCATGCACTACCGGGAGAGCACATCTCTTTTGGACATGTTCGTCAAAGGTTATCCGCACAAGTATCTCAACAATTATATCTTTCCCGTCAGTAAATCCGCTCTGCCCGTGCCCACCCAAATCGTCGTGTTCACGCCCTGGGGAATGCGGGACTACAGATGAAAGAATTGGGGTGTTTGAGTGATGGAATATTGGAGTAGCGCGTTCTCGCGATGCCCCGCCGGCCTTTGATTCCCACTTGAGCCATTTTTGCGAATTTTGCGCTCCTTCGGCAGCGCTCAGAACAGGTCTTTAGGTTAGATCCTTACCTCAGAAATGTTGGACACAACGACTGCAAGAAAATTTATCGCGCCAAGGCGCAAAGTGACACTCCGTGTCATTTCGACCGAAGGGAGAAATCTTTCTTAGATCCCTCGCATTCGCTCGGGATGACGGGCCGAGGGCACGTCACTTGGCGTCTTTGCGCGAGTCATCTCTCTTCCGATTTTGTAATGTAAAACTCAACCGAGAATTTCAAATATGTTTGGTTAGATCTTAAACCCTTCGCGCGTTTCCCGCGCGAACAGCTCGTCGAGAACGAGCCGCTGCTTGATCAAGCCCTGCTCGTAAAGATAGCCGTGCAGCGTTTCTAAATTCGCACGATTGGGCTCCAGCCCGTAGGGCCAATAATCCGCGGTCATCAAGTCGCGCGTGCTTTCATACTCGGCGGAAGTCCAGGGCAGACTCACGCGCAAAATGTTGGTATCGTAAAGCTCGCGCAGGCAAATCTCTTTCGCTTCGCAAAACGCCTTATAGAGCGTCTGCGCCACCCAGGGATCTCCTTCGTAGATCGACCGCTTGATCACGATCACGTGCATGATCGGAAACAAGCCGGTCTTGCTGAAGTAATCCATCTCCGCCCGGCGGTAATCCGGAAAAAGCCTGCGCACGCGCGGCGAACCTTCGAGAAAGCAGCCCGGCATGCGCGGCGACATCATCGCGTCGATCTCACCGCTTTCGATCATCGCGTTGAGCGTCGTATCGGGCCGGCTTTCCAGCCGCACGCCTGGAGGCATTTCGAAATCGACACGGTCTTTTCTGCCGGGATGCTCCTCCCCCGCCTGCACCCAGTGAATCTCGCTCGCCGCCACGCCGTATTCATGCTGGAACAGGCCGCGCAGCCACACCGCCGCGGTCATGGAATATTCCGGCACGCCCATCCGTTTGCCGCGCAGCGCTTCGACGCGCTCGATGCCGGACGCGGTATTGACGAAGATGCAGCGATGACGAAAGGTCCGCGACGGGAACACGGGAATCGCGACAAAGGGCCGGCGGCCGCGCGCCGCCGCGGTCAAAAACGCGCCCATCGACAGCTCCGACACGTCGAACTCCTCGTACTTCATCATGCGCCAGAAAATCTCTTCGACGGACATGACGAGATAGTTAAGCTCGATGCCCTCCGGCTTGACGATGCCCTCTTTGAGCGGCCGGGTCCGGTCGTAATCCTCGCACGCAAGAGTCAAATGAAGCGGTTTCATTGCCTGCTCTTCCTCGGTGCCGATTTCTTTGCCTGCGCTTTGGCAACCAGTTTAACGAATTGCCGCATTTCCTTGATAAACTGTTTCTTGCCTTTTTCCGCGAGAAGAGTTTCCAGGTAAGCGCTGCCGAGGCATATCGCCGTCACTCCGACTTGGACGTACTCGGTGACGTTTTTCAAGCTCACTCCGCCCGACACCATGAAGCGAACGTCGGGAAACGGTCCCCGCATCTGTCGAATGAAATAAGAGCCGCCAACTAAATCAGCCGGAAAAATTTTCACCAGATCGGCCCGGGCGCGCTGGGCGGCGATGATCTCCGTCGGCGTCGCCGCGCCGGGGAAACAGGCGACGTTGGCCATATGGCAAATGCTGATCAAACTAAGCTCCAGAGAAGGCGAGACGACGAACTCCGCGCCAACGCCGATCGCCCGCTCCGCTTGTTGCGGCGCGAGCACGGTGCCGGCGCCGACGTGAATGTCTTTGCGCGCCGCCAATTCCTTGATCACGTCCAGCGCGCCCGGGACGCTGAAGGTGATCTCGACGAATTTGATGCCGCCTTCGGCGGCGGCTCGCGCCAACGCCAATGCTTCATCGGTGCTCGTGGAGCGCACCACGGCGACGAGACGGCTGGCGTGCAATTCAGGAATGAGCTTGGTTCGATCCATAATTTAGCGCCGATATTGATTCAACGCCGTTAGTTGTCATTCCGAGGCGTAGCCGAGGAATCTTTCCGGAAGGATCTCTCACTTCGTTCGAGATGACAACTCTCAGAAGAAAGACCTCGCAGTGAGGCTAAAACCCTCACCCTTCTCTCTCCCGCGAAGCAGGCGAGGGTGCGAATCAAAACGGCGTCCGCTTGCTCAACTCAAACTCAGCCCGCCGTCGACGATCAATGTTTGCCCCGTCACGAAATCGCCGCCGGTGATCAGGCCGAGGATCGCTCCCGCCACCTCATCCGGCGTGGCGATGCGCTGCAAAGGATAGCCAGCCGACGCCTGCGCGATCACCTGTTGGTAATTCGCGCCATAATGGTCGCGCATCCACGGCGTATCCGTGAACGCCGGGGCGACGCAATTGACGCGAATTTTCGGCGCCAGCGCGATGGCCAACCCCTTGGTCAGGTGAATGAGCGCTGCCTTCGCGGTGGCGTAAGCAAGCGACGACATGGTCGAGGGCGACAACACGCCGGAGATCGACGACACGTTGACCACCATTCCCTGGTGGACCGCGAGCAGCTCCGCGGCGGCTCTCGTGCAGCGAAACGGCCCTTTGACGTTGACGTCGAGAATCTCGTCCCACATCGCATCGGTCAGACCTTCGAGATCGGACACTTTGACCCAATGCGTGACCCCGGCATTGTTGATCAGAATGTCCAGGCGCCCGAACTCCTCGCGAATCTTGCCGATCATCGCGCGCACCTGCGCGTCGTTGGTCACGTCGGCTTGGACGGCCAGCGCTTTCACGCCGCCGCGCTCGATCTCAGCCGCCAGTTCCTCAGCTTCCTTGGCGGATTTCCGATAATTAATCGCCACACCGCTGACGCCGGCTTTGGCAAGCGCGCGCACCGCCGCGCCGCCGATGCCACCGGCCCCGCCGGTCACCAGCGCAACTCTACCATTCAATTCCATAACGCCCCTCGTCGAGTTGAGCTTCGAATTTCAACTCTCCATCCTCCATCCTCCATCCTCGATCCTCCATCCTCGATCCTCCATCCTCGATTCTCATCCGTCCGCTTTCAACGACGCTCTAAGCCGAACCGTCTTCGCCTCATCAATCTTCCAATCGTCCGGCAGCCTCACCAGCTCGTCGGGCTTGCCATTGTAACGTACCACGACGGCGTATTTCTTTTCCGCCTCCTCGGGCGTGACGTAGCCTTCGATCACGTCCCAGCGCACTTTCTCAGGTTCGCGTCGCAGCGGATCGCCATAACCGCCGCCGCCGGGCAAATTGACGTGAACGACTTCGCCGCTTCTTAAATCCTTCAGCGCCTTTGGGTTCAGCCGGGTCCCATCGCTTAACGTTACCTCACCCGTGGCCCCGGCTTGGCCGCCCAGAAGCCCTGGAGCTGGATAGGAGGTACGGTCGGCGATCGAGCTCACGCTCCAGCTGCCTTCGCCGCGGCGCGTGAACTCCGTCAACTGGCCGAGCCCCCCACGCCACGTTCCCGCTCCACCGGAGTCGGCGCGCAGCTCGCGCCGCTTCATCACCACCGGCGATAAGCTCTCGATCACCTCGGCGGGCACGCCGGCCACGCCACTGGGAAAACCAACGGCGTTCAATCCATCCTTCGACGGGCGCGCCCCTGTGCCGCCGACCTGAAAGACCGTCAAGGTAAACGGCGGATTCTGGCCGCGCCACACGCTCAGCCAAATCGGATCGGCGCCGGGCGCCATCAACCGGCCCGGCATCGCCCCGGACAACGCGGCGAAGATCGCGCTCGGAATGAAATGGCCGATCACCTGGCGGCTCGCCACTGGCGCCGGGTCCAGCGCATTTAAAATGCTGCCCGGCGGCGCGCTCACGTGCACCGGGCGAAAGCTGCCTTCGTTATGCGGCACGTCGGGACAGATCGCCGCCTTGATGGCGAAGCTTGCGTAGGCGTGGGTGTAGTTGAGCACGACGTTGATGCCGTACGTGCTTTGCGGCGACGAACCGGTGAAGTCGATAAAAATTTCATCACCCTCTACTTTAACCGTGCAGCGCACGACGATAGGCTTTTCGAAGCCGTCGCTCCAGGTTTCGTTGCTCCATTCGCCACTCGGTAATTTGGTGATCTCGGCGCGCACGGCGGCTTCGGAGCGCCGGATGATTTCCTCGGCGATCGGGTCGATGCCGTCCAGAGCGAATTCTTCCATCATCTCCAGCAGCGCGCGCCCGCCGGTGTCGTTACACGCCGTCTGCGCGTAAAAATCGCCGACCACTTCGTCCGGCTGCCGGACGTTGGCGCGCACAATCTGCATGAGAATCCGATTGGGCTCGCCGCGCTCGAACAGTTTCATGATCGGGATGCGCAGCCCCTCTTCGAAAACCTCGCGCGCCTCGGCGGAAAGAATCCGCCCGCCGATGTCCGCGCTATGGCAGGTGTTGGCGAACAGCGCGACGAGCTTGCCGTTCTTGAATACCGGCGTGGTGATCGTGATGTCGTTGATCTGCCCGGCGGTCTGCCAGGGATCGTTGGTGATCAAAACGTCTCCCGGCGCCAGCTTGTCCGGCGGATAGGCGGCGAGAAAATGTTTCATCGACGTCGCCATGGCGTTGATATGGCCGGGCGTGCCGCTGATCGACTGCGCGATCATCCGCCCCTTGGTGTCGAACATGCCGCAGGCGAGGTCCTGGCTCTCGCGTACGATGGTGCTGAAGGCCGTGCGAATAAGCGTATCCTGTTGCTCGTTGGCGACCGAGAGAAAACGGTTCCAGATCACTTCCAGCGTGACCGGATCGATGACTTCACTTTTCATCGACAAACTCCACGATAATATTGAGCCTTTCATCCACACGGGCACGCCCGCGCGCGCCCACGATTAAGGTCGACTCGCGCTCCTCGACGATCGCTGGGCCAGTGAGCTGCGCGCCCGGCGCAAGCGCGTACCGATCATAGACCGGCGTATCGACATAGCGGGCGGTTTCCGCAAAGTAGGCCAAGCGCGAACCCTTGCGCGCCTCGGTTCGATGCGCCGGATCGCGCGGCATTTTCAGATTCATCACCGCCCGCGGCCCGCTCGCCACCACGCGCCAGTTGATCACTTCCAACGGCACATCGGGTCCTTTCCTTCCATATAACGCTTCGTAGGTTTTTTCGAAAGCCGCCGCAATCCGCGCGAGGTCAGCGTCGCGCAAAACTCCGTCCGGCAACGCCACCGCGACTTCATGGCCCTGACCGACGTAACGCATGTCCGCGATGCGCTGATAAACGATCGCGCTTGCCGGCAAGCCCGAACCTTCCAATATTTTTCTTCCCTCCGCCGCCATCTCGTCGAGCAGGCCATTGGCGAACTGCCAGTCGAGTTGATCTAAACGGCTGTAGGCGCTGCGCACGAAGTCGAAGGCGAGCGGCGCCGCGAGCAGACCGAAGGTCGAACCGACGCCCGCACCGAAGGGCGAGATCAACACCGGCAGGCGCAGAATCTCGGCGACTCGATAGCCGTGCACCGGGCCGGCGCCGCCGAAGGCGTACATCGGCATGCGCCGCGGGTCTTTGCCGCGCTCGCCCAGATGAGCGCGCGCCGCGTTGGCCATGTTCTCGTTGACGATTTGATGGATGCCCCAGGCCGCTTGCTCGGCGCTCATCTTGAG
>Ga0184639_10001500_pt1 | contig 10116 bp, 9 predicted proteins | sample PLM31_170_b2_FD_133155 | JGI IMG/M metagenome (GOLD analysis project Ga0184639, IMG submission 133155) | Groundwater sediment microbial communities from an aquifer in East River, Colorado, USA - PLM3-1_170_b2 | ecosystem: Environmental > Terrestrial > Soil > Riparian zone | place: USA: East... | reverse complement strand
GGTCGACGAATAAGAGCTCCTCCGCGGTCTTCGCGCCGACCGTCGTCACGACCCGCGCGCCCTGTTGCGCGAACGCCTCGATCGCGGCGATCATGGACGCCATCCCGCTCCCGCCCCCGACCGCGAGGACGCTCTGCCCATCGAGGCGGAACACGTTCCCGTACGGCCCGCGGACGCCGATCCGGTCCCCGGCGTTGAACACGGCGAGGGCGTGGGTCGCGTCTCCGTAGTCGCGGACCGTGATGCCCTTCACCGCGCCGAGGTACGACAGGGCCATCGGAAGCTCGTCGTACCGCGGGATCCACACCATGAGGAACTGGCCCGGTTGCCCTCCGAGGTCTGCGCGGAAGCGGTAGGTCATCGTCGTCGGCGTCTCCCGCACGATCTCCAGGAGCGGCACGACCTGGATCCTAGGCATGGGCGACCCCGATGGCCTCCGGGACGGAGCGGAATCCGGCCTCCTCGAGGAGGAACGCCATCTCCTTCGTGATCTCGTTGAATACGCCGAGCCCGCGGGAGATGATCGCGGTCCCGATCTGGACCGCGCTCGCACCCGCCATGATGTACTCGAGCGCATCCCGGCCGGATCCGACGCCGCCCACGCCGATCACCGGGATGTGGACCCGCTCGCAGATGTCGTACACGGCGCGCACGCCGATCGGGCGGAGCGCGGGACCGCTGAGTCCGCCGTACTTGTTCGCGAGGGACGGAATCTTGAGTTCCGGGGTGATCGCCATCGCCTTCAGCGTGTTGACGGCGACGATGCCGTCCGCCCCGCCTTCCTCTGCCGCGACCGCGAACGTCGCAATGTCCTGGACGTTCGGCGAGAGCTTCGGGAAGACGGGCACGTCGACGACGTCCTTCACGGCCCGCGTGAAGTCGCGGACCGCGCTCTCGTCCTGGGCGATCTCCGTCCCGAGGCCCTTCGCGTGGGGACAGGAGAGGTTCAGTTCGATCGCTTGGACGCCGTACCTGGACATCTTCGCCGCGACGGCCGCGTACTCTTCCGCGTCCTTCCCGTAGACGGAGCCGATGATCACCGCACCGGCCGCCTGCGCACGCTTCACCTCACGCTCATATTCGATGATCCCGGGATTCGGAAGTCCGACCGCGTTCAACAGGCCCGCATCAACCTCGACGATTGTCGGGTTCGGGTAGCCCTCCCGCGGTACCGGACCCACGCTCTTCGTCACGACAGCCCCGGCCCCCGCCTGGTACACGCGGGCCATGGACCCGCCGGTCTCATCGAGGAACCCGGACGCAAGCATCGTCGGGTTCCGCAGGGCCACGCCGGCGATCTCCGTCCGGAGGTCGACCATCCGGGGCACGGAACCGGCGGGTCGGCTAAAGGCTTTGGGTGGGCCTTTCGCAATCCGCATTCCGTTGCCCTTCCCCCGGCAACCTTTATTGGGACCGCCCCGCATCCAACGATGAATGCGCGTCGCAGACCTCGGAATCGACCCCCGGATCGTCGAGATTCTGAAGGACCAGGGTATCGAGGACTTGTACCCGCCACAGGCAGATGCCATCGGGCCCGCGCTGTTGGGAGAGAACCTCGTCCTCGCGATTCCGACCGCGAGCGGGAAGTCGCTCGTCGCCTACCTGGCCATCCTGGCCTCCGTACTTCGCGGGGGGAAGGCCCTTTACATCGTGCCGTTGCGGGCCCTCGCCGCAGAGAAGTACGACGACCTGAAGGAGTTCGAGCGACTCGGCATCAAGGTCGGCATCAGCGTCGGAGACTACGATTCGATCGATCCCTCCCTGGAGAAGTTCGATGTGATCGTGGCGACCTCGGAACGGGCGGATTCGCTCCTGCGGCATCGAACGAACTGGTTGCAAGAGCTGAGTGTTGTGGTCGCCGATGAAGTCCATCTGATCAACGATGCGGACCGCGGACCCACCCTCGAGATCACCCTGGCGAAACTCCGTCAGGTGAATCCGAAGGCCCAGGTGCTCGCCCTGAGTGCGACGATCAAGAATTCCGACCAGCTTGCAAAGTGGCTCGAAGCCGAGCACGTGAAGAGCGAGTGGCGGCCCGTTCCTCTGAGAGAGGGAGTGTACCACGATGGACTCGTGCACTTCGTCGACAAGTCGGTCGTCGAAATCAAGGGTGGAGAAGACGGCATCTCGGGGCTCGTGACCGACATCATGTCGTCGGGGGGGCAGGCCCTGATTTTCGTGAGTACGCGGCGTTCGACCGAAGCTCTCGCAAAGGCGCTCGGGTCGCAAGTGCGACACGATCTCGACGAAAAACGACGAGACCACCTGAAGAAAGTCGCAGAGAGCCTTTCGGCGGCGCAGGATGAACCCACGTCAATGGGTGCCCGACTGGCGAGGTGCATCGAGAATGGGGTTGCGTTCCACAATGCCGGGCTCACGAATCCCCAGCGGGCCGTGGTGGAGAAGGAATTCCGCAAAGGTCGAGTCGCGTGCATCGTCGCGACACCGACCCTGGCCTCCGGTATTAATCTCCCGGCGCGCCGGGTCATCGTCCGCGACCTGAATCGATTCGACGTGAATTTCGGCCTCTCTCCGATTCCGGTCCTCGAAGTCAAACAGATGTGTGGTCGCGCGGGCCGACCGAGGTACGACAAGTACGGCGAGGCCATCCTGTTCGCCAAGGATATCGACGAAGTTGACGAGCTCATCGAGGAGTACTTTCTCAGCGAGCCGGAAGCCATCGAATCGAAACTCGGCTCAGAACCTGCGCTCCGGATGCACGTGCTCGCGAGCATCGCGACGGGTCACGTCGGCACGGAAGAAGACCTGCTAGCGTTCTTCAATCGCACGTTCTTCGCATTCGCGGGCGACGTCTACACGATTCACGGCAAGATCCGCGAGGTCCTCGATTTCCTCGAGAAAGAGGACTTCATCAACCGGCGGGACGGTTTCCTCAAGGCCACCTTCTTCGGCAAGCGGACGAGCGATCTGTACATCGATCCGCTGAGCGCCGTCAAGCTACGCGACGCCCTCCGCAAGCCAAGGGACGATCCGATTTTCCACCTCTGGACGATCTGCACGACTCCCGACATGCCCAAACTCTACCTCCGTCGCGGCGACTACGCATGGGTCGAGCAGAAGATCGAGGAAGCGGAGCTCACCTTCCCTGTGGAAGACTACGACTTCTTCCTGGCGGAGGTGAAAACGGCCGCCCTCCTCGACGACTGGATCGCCGAGCGGACGGAAGACGAGGTGACGAAGCGATTCGGGATCGGGCCGGGGGACATCCGGCGGATGACGGACCAAGCGGAGTGGCTCCTCTATGCGATGGCGGAGCTGGGGCGGATCTTCAACAAGAAGAAGGTCCGCGCCCTGACCCGCCTAACGATCCAAGTGCAATATGGCGTGAAGGAAGAACTTCTGGAGCTGATCTCGCTCCGAGGCGTCGGTCGGGTCCGAGGCCGGGCTCTCTACCAACGAGGATTCAAGACGCTGCGGGACCTTCAGAAGGCGAATCCCAACGACCTATCGCGCATCCCGACGATCGGCTCCAACCTGGCCATGAAGATCAAGGAGCAGGTGGGCGCTCCGGTTGACGTGCGTGAAGTCGAAGGGCAGGCGGCCCTCGGGGACTTCGGATGACGTACGAGATCGGAGGAGCTCGCGGGACGATCGTGGACCATGAAGCCATTCTGAAAAAGATCCATGCATGGGCCGAATCGGCCGACTGCGACGTTCTCCTCGCGGATGCACGCGTCGTGTTCGGCCGAGATCACCTCGAGACCGCGGTCCGCCACGCCGCGCGGGCTCAGGCGGCCGGAACCATGGTCGCACGATCCGTTTCCATGGAGGCCCTTCGCTATTTGTCCGGCCGACGACAAGTCGCGGACGCAATCCGCACCGCGGGTATTCGTCCCGGGACAAAAGGCGTCGCGATTGCGGTGTTTGGCGAGCCCCGACTGGATGATCTCGTCGCCGCGCTTGGATGGTCCCGGGATGACGCGGTGTTGGAACCGACGGGGAAATCCTTGCGGACCATCGGAATCTCGGAGGCCGAATCGGGGCCCCTGCCGACCAGCCAGCGGCCGGATCTCGCGCTCGAGAAGGTCGCTCTCCTCGACCTGGAGAAATGAGCTCGGGACAACCGCCGCCGGAACTCCCGGGATGCGGCGGCCAGGATTCGAACCTGGGAACCCCTTCGGGACGAGACCCTAAATCTCGCGCCGTTTCCGAGCTTGGCTACCGCCGCAGCGCTCGCAACCCGCGAGACGTAGAAAAGGCTTCCCGCGGAGAAAGGTACATGGCCCGCCCGGTGATGCGGACGCCGATGGCCTTCGCGCGGCTGCCCGTCGACCAGGAGACGTATATCGCGGACGTGCGGATGTTCGACCAAGAGGGCTTCGGGGCCATTTACCTAATCGACGACGATCGCAAGGCGATTATCGAAACGGGAACATCCTGGGACGCGGGCCGGATCCTCGAGGCGGTGCGGGGCTTTGGACTCAAGGGTCCCGACATCGATGCCCTCATTGTCTCCCACATCCATCTGGACCATGCGGGAGGCGCGGGGTTCCTTCTGCCTGAGATGCCGCGAGCGACGGTGTACGTGCATGAGCGGGGCTTCAAACACCTTGTCGATCCGACGAAACTCGTTGCAAGCGCCCGCGAAGCCATCGGTCCCGAGGAGGCTGAGAAATTCGGCACGATGCAGGCGATCCCTCCGGATCGGCTCGTGGCAGTGAAGGATCAAGATCGGCTCGAGCTCGGGAAGCACTCATTGGTCTTCCTCGATTCCCCCGGTCATGCGCCCCACGAGCTCACCATCCTCGACGAGCGGAATCGGTGCGTATACACGGGCGACGCCGCGGGCCTGTATTTCCCCGGCGATGAAATCCTGATGCCGGTCGCGCCCGCCCCCGCCTTTGACCTCGAGAGGAACCTGCAGACCTTGCGTCGCCTCATGGCCCTCGAGCCGAAGGCCCTCCTCTTCAGCCACTATGGCCCGCATCGCGATCCGAGGAAAGCAATCGAGGCGATGTTGGCCGCGTACCCGGCCTGGGCACGTATCGTGGGAGAGAAACTCGCGTCCGTGGGAGAGGACGGGGTCCTGCGGATGCTGTACGACATGAGCTGCCGCGCGGCGAAACGGTACCCGAGGGATTTCCTCGAACGGCGGATCCGCGTGAGCATCACGGGACTCGCGGTGTATCATGAGAGGTTGGAGCGTGTGGGGCCCGGTCGTTGACGAGGCGATCGAAGGGATTGCGGGAGACCGCACGAGCAGCGCGTCCCGCCTCGCCCGCGTGGGCCTCGAGACGATGGCCCTCGCGACCCTCGAGGGAGCCGGGCGAAAAGACCCCGCGGTGCTCATGGAGATCGCCCGGCTCATCTCGGAGGCTCAGCCTGCGATGGCGATCATCTACAACGTGGTCCACCTGTTCGCGCGCCTCGTCGCGGAAGGACACGAACCCATGGCCGTGTTACGGGAGATTCATACGGAGCTGGACACCGCCCGCGAGCGGATTGGGAAAACCTTCCTGAAGATCGCCCCCGAAAAGGCCACCGTCGTCACGCTGAGTTACAGTGAGAGCGTCCGCGCTTGTCTCCTCGCAGCCCATGCGAAACGGCGCATCGTCCAGGTGCTCGTGATGGAGGCGGGACCTGTTTTCGAAGGCCGCGCGATGGCGAAGGTCCTCGACGGAGACGGGGTGCCCGCCACGGTCATCCCGGACGATCAGGGACCCGCTCGGATCGGAGAGGCCACCTACGTCCTCGTTGGAGCGGACTCTGTCCTGCGCGATGGGTCCATCGTGAACAAGCGGGGGACCCTGCCCCTCGCCCAAGCCGCGACGAAACGCGGAAAACCCGTCTACGTCGCGTGTGAGACTCTCAAGTTCGACGCCCGTTTCGACGCGACACCTTGGCCCCGCACCGGAGACCAGGGCATTTTCGACGTGACGCCGGGTCGATTCATAACGACCGTCGTGACGGAGCGAGGGACCTATACGCCAGAAATCATCCGGACGATGCTCGCCCAAGCGAAAGGGCCGAAGTCATAGGCCCCGAAGGGGAGTCCCGCAAAGCTTCAAACCCTCCGCTCCCGATTCGACGGAGGAATGACGGATCTCGAGGACGCTCCGAGACTCGATCCGATCGCGGAAGGAGTCCGGCTGTTCAACGAGGAGTATTTCTTCGAGGCCCACGAGGTCCTTGAGGATGTCTGGCACGTGGAACGCGGCGAATCGCGGCTCTTCCTGCAAGGGCTCATCCAAGTCTGTGCGGCCTACCACCATTTCCAGAACGGGAATCTCGTCGGAGCAATCGCCCTCCTCGAGCGGGGGGCGGACAAGATACGCCGGTATCCGCCGCGGTACCTGGGCATGGACGCAGGGATGTTGATCTCCCACATCGACCAGGATCGAAAGCGAATCGAGGGGATCCAACGCGGCGAGACCGCGGACGCCACGATCGCCTTTCCGCGCATCGAGCGAACCGCATGATAGGGCCGCCGACCCCTCCTCCCTCCCGGGCTGGATGGAACGATGGCCAAACGCGTCCGGCGTACGTTCTCGGCCGCGGCGAATCGGGGCGTCTCCCCCACCGAGGTGCCGACTCGTCGGAACGCGCTCCCGGGCGGATTGGTCTCATCCTCGTCGGTGAGGAACTCGGACTCTAGGGTTCCGCTGATTAGCCGTTCCGCTCGAAACGAATCGCACGAGAACGAGCGTCTCAAAGGAATCCGGACATCAACTCGTCAGGATCGTCGACTCCCAAAGGTTGCTTGACCGGGGCCCCCTTCCGGAGAGCGATCTCGAGGTCCTCGTACGTCGGCATTTCCGGATTACGGTAGAACAACCCAAGCGGGATCCGATCCTGTTGCACGGCCGGCCACTCGATCGCCTTCGCAAACGCGGCCTTCATGTCGGCCGGATTGTGCCCCTCCTTCGCCAGGTCGTACACCCGCTCGCGGAAGAAGTCGTACGTGTTCACCTTGTTGTAGGTCACGCAGGGGGAGAGACAATCGATCAGCGCGAAGCCTTTGTGCTCGATCCCCCCTTTCACGAGCTCCGACATCATCTTCACGTCCCCGCTGAACGTCCTCGCGACGTACGTCGCGCCGGAGGCGATGGCCAGGGAGATCGGGTCCAGGGGATTCTCGATCACACCCTCGATCGGCGTCGACTTCGTCTTCATCCCCTTCTCGGAAGTCGGGCTCGCCTGTCCCGTCGTAAGCCCGTAGATCTGGTTGTTCATGACGATATACGTGATGTCGAAGTTTCGGCGCATCGCGTGGATGAAGTGGCCCACCCCGATCCCGTAGCCGTCCCCGTCCCCTCCGGTCACGATCACGTTCAGGTCCGGGTTCGCGAGCTTCGCGCCCTCCGCGACCGGGAGGGCCCGACCGTGGATCGCGTGGAATCCGTACGTGGACAGGAAGTGCGGTAGGTTGCTCGAGCAGCCGATGCCGGACACGATGACGATATTCCACGGCGCCAACTGGAGGGCGTGGATCGCGGTCTGGAGAGACCGGAGGACTGCGAAGTCCCCGCAGCCCGGGCACCAGGTCGGCTTGATCTCAGACTTGTACGTGTTCATCTCGAATTCGAGCTTCACGCGACCACCTCGAGAATCTTGTCCGCGATGTCCCGCGACGCAAACGGCTCGCCGTCATAGCGGCCGTAGAAATGGTCCGGCTTGTAGCCCGTCTCCGCCCGGAGGAGCCGGGAGAACTGGCCCGTGAAGTTCCCCTCGACCATGAGGCTCTGCTCGACCCCGCGGAGCAGGTGCTGCGTCGCATCGACATGGAACGGGAAGATCGTCGGGAACTCGAGGCTGTTCACCTTGACACCGTCCTTCTCGTCGACTTGCAGGATCGCCTCGTGGGCGGCGCCCCAGGTGGACCCCCACAGGATGATCGTGAGATCCGCGTGCTTCGGCCCCCACAGCTCTGGAGGCGGCGTGTCCTTCCGGAGGCCTTCGAGCTTCCGCATCCGCTTCTCGTGCATCTTCCGGCGCTCTTCGACGTATTCCGGCAGGCCCGCCAGGATGTCGGAGATCAGCTCCCCGCTCTCCATGTGCTCGTCCGTCGCCGCGACATGCTGGAAGCCCTTCGTACCGGGGAGGGCCCGCGGGCTGACCCCGCTCTCTGTCAGGAGGTACCGCTTGTAGTCCTTCGCCGTGCCGCCGCCGTCCGCGGCCATCATGCCCCGCACAATCGGGACGTTGAAATCGAACTTCTCCACAGTCCGATACCCTTCGCTCAGATACAGGTCGGAAATCAGGATGACTGGCGTCTGGTAGATTTCCGCGAGGTTGAAAGCCTGCGCGGTCAAGCGGAAGCATTCCTCCGGATTCCGCGGCGCGAGAATCGCGCGCGGCCACTCACCCTGTCCCGCGCCGAGGGCGAGGTTGAGGTCCGCCTGTTCCGTCTTCGTCGGGAGGCCCGTAGACGGACCCGTCCGTTGCACGAGGATCGCGACGAGGGGCGTCTCCGTCATGCCCGCCTGGCCGATCGCCTCGACCATCAGGCAGAATCCGCCGCCGGACGTCGCCGTCATCGCGCGGACGCCCGCGAATCCGGCCCCGACCGCCATGTTCATCGCCGCGAGCTCGTCCTCGACCTGTTTCACGACGACGCCGTACTTCGGCGCGTGCAAGGCCATCCAATGGAGGATCGACGACGCGGGCGTCATCGGATATTGCGCGAGGAACTTCACGCCGGCCGCGAGGGCGCCGAGGCAGATCGCCTCGTTCCCCGTCAAGAGGTATTTCGGCTCGTTCGAATAGGTGAACCCAAGCTGAAGGGAGCCGCCCATCTCGCGGACCGCCTCCGCTCCGAGCCGGGCCGCCTGGACGTTCTGCTCCGCGACCTCCGGTTTCTTGTCGCCCCAGATGTCCTTGAATGCGCTCTCGACGTGCCGGAAGTCCATGTCGAACAGCTGCACGGCGGCCCCGAGCGCGACCGTGTTCCGCATCAGGGCGTTCGGCGAGAGGGTCTGCGCCTTCTTCCGGAGGGGAATCCCGAGTAACCGGACTCCCTTGCGAACCTTGCCCGAATCCAGCTTCACCGAGTCAAGGTCGTAGATGATCGCGCCGCCCTCCAGGACATCCGCCTGATGCACGTCCATCGTCTGCTGGTTCAGGCAGAGGACGACGTCCGGGTCGCCCCCGTGGGACAGCAAGGGATCGAGGCCGCCGCGGACCTGGGTCCACACATGGCCTCCCCGGATCACGCTCTGGTACGACGAATACGTCCAGGTGTGAAGGCCGCTCCGCGCGCTGATCTTCGCGAAGCTCTCGGACGTCGACGACACGCCGTCCCCGGCCGCGCCGCCGACGCGCAATGCTAAGTCTCGTTTCGTCATCGATGTCCCACCCCGTGGGGCCTTCAGGCGGTGCTCGTGATTTCCTCTTGCAACGACGTCCCGATTTTATATACTCTTGCATCGATAGATTCCGAGGGACACGGAAACTACCGACTGTACCGAGCGGTCGAGTCATCTTCTTATGTCGTCGCCCGCGCATGTCGTCTCGAGAATTCCGTGTCGGATGGTCTCCAACCGAACCCCCGTCCGTGGCCAAGGAGAGCGTGGGCCCTTGTCGGTCTGGGAATCATAGGAGTCCTGGTCGGACTCGGAATCATCGTCCACGCTTGGGCGGAGTGGAGCGGATGCCGCGCGACGCCGGGCTGTTTTATTCAGGACACCCGAGCAATCGCCGTCAGATACCTGTGGGGCCTGGCTTGGGTCGTTGTTGACGCGATCGTCCTGGGCATTGGCCTCTCGGAACATCGCAAGCTCAGAGGCCGTCACCTGGACGACAGCTCTTTTTCATAGTCCGCCCATCGCCCAAAACCCTTTCCGGTCTCAGGGCTTCCCCAAACCGTGAACGGATGAAAGGAATTCCGGAACTCCCGAACCATCCGAAGCCCGTCGGCCCGTATTCCCATTGCGTCGTCGCGAACGGCCTCGTCTTCATTTCCGGACAGGCGCCGCTTCTCCCCGGAGGGAAGGCGGGGGAGTGGGCGGCGGCGGACATCGGCGGTCAGACCAAACAATGCCTCCGGAACGTCCAATCGATCCTCGACGAACTCGGACTCGGGTTGCGCTCTGTCGTCCGGACGACCGTTCTCCTTGCGGATCCCGCGGACTTCAAAGGCATGAACGATGCGTACCG
>Ga0184639_10001499_pt1 | contig 10116 bp, 12 predicted proteins | sample PLM31_170_b2_FD_133155 | JGI IMG/M metagenome (GOLD analysis project Ga0184639, IMG submission 133155) | Groundwater sediment microbial communities from an aquifer in East River, Colorado, USA - PLM3-1_170_b2 | ecosystem: Environmental > Terrestrial > Soil > Riparian zone | place: USA: East... | reverse complement strand
TCCACCTCGGCCTTCCGGTTCTGATCGAACGCGATCTCGTAGTAGCGGGGCGTATGGTACCGCTCTCGGGTCAGCGTCGCCCTCATCGCCCTCTCCCCCAGAAGGTGAGGATCATCTCGCGGATGATCCAGGAGGCCGCGATTGCCGTGCGTCCGGAGGGGTCGTGGGCCTGGGCGACCTCCACCAGGTCGGCTCCCACCGGATCGCACCCATCGAGCAGGCGGATGATGTCGACCAGCTCGGGGACCCGCAACCCACCCGGCTCCGGCGACCCGGTTCCGGGCGCCTCGGCCGGGTCGAGGACGTCGATGTCGATGGTTACGTAAAGCGGGTGGCCGGTCAGCTCGGGGAGAATCCGCCGCACCGCCTCCAACGGGCTCAGCGAGGTGGCCGGGAAGAAGTGGGGGCGCTTGGTTAGGAACTCCTCCCGCGAGCCGGTGCGCATCCCCACCTGGTAGAACCGCTCGGGCGGCACCACCTCCATGACCCGACTCATCGCGGACGCGTAGCAGTACCGCTCCCCCAGGAATTCCTCCCGGGTGTCCGGGTGGGCGTCGAGCTGGAGCACGCGGAGGTCCGGGAGCCGGGAGGCCAGGACCTCGATGACGGGAAGGGTCGCGGTGTGGTCCCCTCCGAGCATGATCGTCCGCCTCTCAGGGCGCCAGAACTCTCTGATCTGCTCGCGGACGGCGGCCAGCGCCTCCCGGGGCGCGGCCCCCGGGACGTGGCAGTCTCCGAGGTCCGCCAGCGCCAGATCCTCCAGATCGCGGCCCAGCACCGGAGAGTATGTCTCGATGGAGTCGGAGGCCAGCCGGATCTCGCCGGGACCGCGGTAGGCTCCTTTTCGGAGGTTGACGGCTCCCTCGAAGGGAATGCCGAACAGGAGGATCTGGGCCTCGGCGGGAGCGCGGGTGCAGGCGATGAAGGGAGGAGCCGTGACGCGCATAGACGCTCGACCGGGCGATCGCTCGAGGGTTCGGCCTGGCGTTCGCCCGGCCCTTACAGAATGTCCTCTACAGAATGTCCTCCTCGGAGAGGAGGGTCACCGCCGCCAGAGCGCAGCCGAGGCGCTCCACGCGGTGTTCGGAAGAGACAACCTTGACCTCCCGGATCTTCTCGCCGCGGACCTGGAAGGCCTCCTCCAGCATCTGGCGGATCGCCCGCTCGGAGGTGTCCTTGGGAACCCTGTCATGGTGTTCCATGATGACGCCCGCCTTGGTGCGGTCTTCCGGGAGCGCGTAGCCCACCGCCGCCGAGATCACCTCGCCCGGCACGCGACTGGTGACGCAGGCGTAGGCGGTGGGGACGAGGATGCCGGGCTTGATCCTGGGGAGATCCACGATGTCCACGTCAGGGGGGATGATGCTGGAGATTTTCACGAGGTTGACGTTGCCGATGCCGGCGGCCAGTAGCGCGTTGTCGAAGGCGTTGAGGGGCGTCGACCCCTCCGCATGCCCCGCGGTCGCCGCCGCCTTGGTCACCTTTTTCCAGATCATTCGTCCCTCCCTCTCGCCTCCTCGCCGGTTCGGTCTCCGACCGGATTTTCGAGAACTAATGTTAGCGGCTCGACCGGGAAAAGCAAGAATTTTTTTGCCTCGGAAGGGCCGAAGACCTCATTTTTTTCTTGCATTTGAAAAAACGGGGTTCTACAGTGAACGAAAAATCTTTTCGTGGCAAAGTTTTGGGAGGGAGGAGAGAAAGGAGGGTGATCGAATTGAACGCTCTGGGACGGCACATGCTGCTCGAATTGTTCGAGTGCAATTCGGAGACCCTCAACAACCTGGAAGCGGTGAAGGACACGATGGTGGAAGCCGCCAGGCGGGTACAGGCCACCATCGTGGACGTGGTCTTTCACGAGTTCAACCCCTTCGGCATCAGCGGCGTCGTGGTCATCGCCGAGTCGCACCTGGCCATCCACACCTGGCCGGAATATCGCTACGCCGCGGTGGACATCTTCTCCTGCGGGGACGCGCTCAAGCCCGACGTGGCGGCCGCGTATCTCGTTAAGCAGTTTGCCGCCGAGCGCACCTCTGTCGTGGAGCTCCAGCGAGGGATCTTCATGCAGAGCGCCGTCCCCCTTCCACACAAGCCTCTGGCTGTTTCATCGTGATGACCCCCAAGAGCCATACGTGGTTCTTAGAGACCACCACCCCCGCGGAAGGGCACATGCACGCCGTCACTCGCACCATCGCCCACGCCCAGACCAAGTTCCAGCAGATGGAAATTCTGGAGACCGCGAGCTACGGGAAGTGCCTGGTCCTGGACGGGCGGATTCAGTCCAGCGAGGTCGACGAGTTCATCTACCACGAGGCCATCGTCCACCCGGGCCTCCTCTGTCACCCGGGGCCGGAGCGGGCTATGGTGATCGGGGGCGGCGAGGGGGCCACGCTGCGGGAGATCCTCCGATACCGCACGATCCGCCGCGCCCTCATGGTGGACATCGACCAGGAGGTGGTGGAACAGTGCAGGCGCCACCTCCCGGAGATGCACCGGGGCGCCTTCGACGACCCCAGGACCGAGTTGCGCCATGAGGACGCCCGGGCCTTCCTCGAGACCACGGCGGAGCGCTTCGACCTGATCGTGGTGGACCTCACCGAACCCCTGGAGGAAGGGCCGGCCTGCCTCCTCTTCACGAAAGAGTTCTACAGCCTGATCCGCGACCGCCTCACCCCCCAGGGGGTGATGACCATGCAGGCGGGGATGACCAAGGTGAACGAGCTTCAGTTCTTCAGCGCGGTTCACCGGACCCTGAAAACGGTCTTTCCCATGGTGGCCCCTTACCAGACGTTCGTTTCCTGCTTCGGAACGCCGTGGGGGTTCATCCTGGCTGGCAAGGGAGCGGACCCGCGGTCCTTCTCCCCCGAGGCTACCGACCGCCTCATCGCCGACCGGGTGACCGGGGAGCTTCTCTACTGGGACGGCCAGACCCACCAGCACGTCTTCGCTCTTCCCAAGTTCATCCGGCGCGCCCTGGAGAGCCAGGATCGCGTGATCACCGACGCCCGCCCGTTAATCGTCCAGTAGTCGGAGGAGCGGTCCGTGGCGGGCGCTCAGCGCCGGGTCGGGCTCATCGTCTTAATCCTCCTGGTCGGCGCCGTCATCGGGAGTTTTCTCGGCGAGATGGCCAGCACGCTCCTCTCCCCGGGCTGGCTTCAGAGCCTCCTGACCAAGGGCCCGACGGTGGGCCTCAAGACTCCGGCCACGCTGGATCTCCAGTTCCTCTCCGTCTCCCTGGGCCTGGCGCTCAAGGTCAACCTGGCTGCGCTCCTGGGCCTAATCCTCGCCGCCCTGATCCTTCGCAGGCTCTGAGACTCCGAGGTCCGGCCCCGCCGGCGCAACCCTATGGCCGCTCCCCGCTGGCTGATCCTGGCCTCGGCTTCGCCTCGGCGGGAGGAGTTGCTTCGCCGGCTCGGCGTTCCGTTCTCCGTGGTCCGAAGCGATCTCCCTGAAGAGTTGACGGGGGGATCATCGGTCGAGTCTGTTCGGGCCCTGGCCTTGGCCAAGGCCCGGGCAGTGGCGGGACGGGTCGCGACCGGCGTGGTTCTGGGAGCGGACACGGTGGTCGTCCTCGACGGCGCCATCTTCGGCAAGCCGGCCAACCCCGATGATGCCCGGCGCATGCTGAGAGCGTTGCGGGGTCGGAGTCATCAGGTGATCACCGGGGTGGCCCTGGTGGAAGCGCCGGCCCTGGCCGAGACCTCTCTCGCGGTGGTGACGCGGGTCCAGATGCGCCAGTACGGGGAAGATGAGATCGACGCCTACGTAGGGAGCGGGGAGCCGGCGGACAAGGCCGGCGCCTACGCGATCCAGGGGGAGGGTGGCAAGCTGGTCTCCCACGTCGATGGCTGCTACACCAACGTGGTCGGATTGCCGCTCGGGACGACCCGTCGCCTCCTCGAGGCCTGGGGCCTCCTCTGAAAGAACCCTCAGCGTTTCGGTTTGTCCCCGAGGGCGGTTCCAAGCGGATCGAGAAAGAGCAGATCAGCCAGGCGGCGGGGGAGTCGAATATTCTCGGGAAGAGGAGAGCGGAGCCGCTGAAGCTCCACGCTCGCTTGAAGCGCGTCGGCTGTGATCCAGCCACGCGGCAGTGCGACGCCGCGGGCGGCGGCGAGCCGGAGTGGGAACTCATCCCGGAGGCCGACCACCCGCGCGGGAAGCCGACCGGCCAGCTTCTCGGCATGCCCAGTCCCGAGCCGCATGAGTCCGTTGAGGAGTGCCCGGACCAGCGCCGCGATCTGCTCTTCATCCTGGGTAGACGCCGCGCGGACAAAGAGGGCGGCGTGGACTGTCGGGCCTCCAAGCGCGCGGGCCGCATCGTTGAGCCGGCGAAAATCGGCCAGCACTCCGGCTTTCCCTGCCTCCACGAGACGGCTGGCCCACGGCTCCGGCACGAGGCCCGCGTGGATCTCGCCCCGCTCCAGGGCGGTCACGAGCCCGCGCTCGCCGAGGCTCAGTTGGTTCACCTGGGTGAGGCGGATCCCGGAGCGGGAGAGGAAGGCCGCGAGCAGCGGCTCTTCGGGAGCCCCCGGGCTCCGGACGCCGACGCTTTTCCCGATCAACTCCGAAATGCTGCTGACCGAGCTCCGGTGGGCGGCTGGGACCAGGAGGGCGGAGGGATGGACTGCTGTCAGACCGAAGATGAGCCGGGGCGGCCGCCCGTCTACGCTCGCGAGGCGAAGCGCGGCATCGAGCGAGGTGGCCACCACCAGGGCTTTCCCCTGGGCCAGGGCTTCCGCGGCGCCCGCCTCCCCCTGAGTGACGGCGAGCTCGGCGGCGAGCCCCTCCTGGCCGAAATACCCCTCCGCCTGCGCGATGTGGAGAGCCAAGTATTCCGGTGAGGTGGGCGGCCCGCTCACGGCGATCGTGAGAGTCGTCTGAAGCAGGATGAGAAAGAGCAACACGGGCCGAGTTCCCCGGTTACCCCGGGACCCCCTCAAGCGGCGGCTGCTCCGACTCTACGACGCTCTTTTCACACGCTTTGGTCCCCAGCGCTGGTGGCCGGGCGAGACAAAGTTCGAGGTGGCGGTCGGGGCCATCCTGACCCAGCACACGGCCTGGATCAATGCCGAGCGGGCGATCAGCGGGTTGAAGGCGCAAAAGCTCCTGGCGCCGGAGCGGCTCAGGAAGCTCTCCCATCGGCGGCTGGCCGTTCTGATCCGCGCCTCGGGCACCTTCCACACGAAGGCCAGGAGGCTCCGGGCGTTTGTCCGCTTTCTCTGCGCACGCTACGGCGGAGTGGTGGGCCGAATGGCCCCGGTTCCGCTCGAAACGCTGCGGCGCGAGCTGCTCTCGGTCCCCGGGATCGGCCCGGAGACCGCCGACGCCATCCTGCTCTACGCCGTGGGCCGGCCGGTCTTCGTGGCGGACGCGTACGCCCGGCGCGTGCTGACCCGCCATCGCCTCGTTCCTCCCGGCATCCCCTACGAACCGCTTCGCGCGTTCCTGGAACGGCACCTTCCCGACGACCCGGCCCTCTTCAACGAGTACCACGCGTTGCTGGTGGCGGTGGGGAAGACGTACTGCCGGAACGTTCCGCGGTGCGGAGAGTGCCCGCTCCGCTTCGACCTGCGGGGCCGGCCGCCGCAGAATCCGACGCGACCTACGAGCCGCGTATCTCGGCAACGATGAGGTCGGCAATGCGCCCGGCGGCGTCGGGGACGGCGAGGGTCCGAGCCCGCTCTCCCATGGTCTTCAGTCGCTCAGGATCCGCCAGCAGGGAGCCGATCGCGTTCAGCAACCGCTCGGGGGTCAGCGAGGACTCGGGGAGCAGGCTCGCTCCTCCCGCGGCCTCTACGGCCCGGGTGTTGGCAGTCTGCTCGTCTCCGCTGGCGCCGGCGAGCGGGATGAAGAGCCCGGGGAGCCCCAGATGGCAGCACTCGCTCACCGTTCCCGCGCCGGCCCTGCCCACGACCAGCCAGGCCGCCGCGTACACCTCTCTCAGCTCCTTTCCCACATAGGGCACGAGGCGGTAACGCGCCCGCCTGGCAGAATCAAGACGGCTCGCCCGCTCTTCGAGCCACGCGCGGTCGCCGGTGGTTGGGTTGTCCCCGCACTGGTGAATGAGCTGCGTCACCCGGAGCAGCTCCTCCAGGATCTCTCCCACGGTGCGGTTGATCCGATGGGAGCCCTGCGCTCCACCTGTCAGATAGACAACCGGGAGCGCCGCGTCCAGCCCGAGGCGGGCCAGCGCTGCCTCCCGAGAGCTTCCGGTGAGCTCCGGCCTGAGCGGGTTCCCCGTGACCACGCACTTTCCACGAGGGAACGCCTTCGCCGAGGAAGGGAACGTGACCGCCACCTTTCGGGCGAATCGGGCGGCGATCCGGTTTGCGAGCCCCGCGCCGGCCACTTGCTCGTGCACGATCACGGGGATCCGGCGGAGCCGGGCCGCCAGCACGGGAGGGAGAGCCACGAAGCCGCCGGTGGCAAAGAGGAGGTCCGGGCGGATCCGGCGCAGCAGCCTCCAGGACTGGAAGATCCCCGCGGGCACCCGGAGCAGGAGGTCGGGCACATTCTGCCGGTCCCAGTAGCGGCGGAGCTTGCCTGACTGCACGGCGTGGTACTCGATCCCCTGGGCCGGAACCCGGCGGGCTTCCACCCCGTCCCGGCTCCCGATCCAGGCGAGCTCAACGCCGCGGGAGCGGAGGGTCTCAGCCACGGCCAGCCCCGCGCTCGTGTGCCCTCCGGTTCCCCCTCCGCTGATGACGACGCGCATCACTGCCGCTGCTTGTCCTGGTGGCGCTCCAGGGCGAGCTGGATGAGCCGATCGATGAGGGACGGGAAGGGGAGCCCGGTGGCCTGCCAGAGCCGGGGGTAAGCGGAGGTTTCTGTGAATCCGGGGATGGTATTGATCTCGCTGACGAGGATCCGCTCTCCTTCCAGAAAGAAATCCACCCGGGCCATGCCGGCCGCGTCGATGGCGTGAAAGGCCGCCACCGCCAGCCGCCGGAACTCCCCGGTCAACGTCTCGGTGAGCGGGGCGGGAATGACAAACCTGGCCAGGCCGGGGGTGTACTTGGCCTCGTAGTCGTACCACTCTTTGCCCGGAAGGATCTCTCCGGGGAGGGAGGCCTCCGGCGCTTCGTTCCCCAGGACGGCCACCTCGATCTCCCTGCCCGACACGGCCCGCTCCACGAGAAGTTTCCGGTCGTAGCGCGCCGCCAGCGCCAGCGCCTGCTCCAGCTCTCTCGAACCCCTCGCCTTGCTGATCCCCACGCTCGACCCCAGGTTGGACGGCTTGACGAAGCAGGGAAAACCGATCGCGGTCCCCACCCGCGCCTGGACCGCTTCCGGCTCGCGCTCCCACTCCCGCCTCAGGATGACCAGATGCTCGACCACGGGGAGGCCGGCGGCCCGGAAGACGGATTTCTGCATGGCCTTGTCCATACCGACTGCGGAGGCCAGGACCCCGGCCCCGACGTACGGAAGGTCGGCCAGCTCGAGGAGCCCCTGAAGGGTTCCGTCCTCGCCGAAGGGGCCGTGGATGAGCGGGAAGACCACGTGGAGCTGACGAGCGAGCCGGGCCGGAAAACCATCCCGGCCTTCGTGCTTCACCAGAGCCTCCGTCCCTAAGGGGGGCGGAAGCGGGAGCTTCACACCGGCCGCCTCGCCCAGCGCGCTGAGCGGGTCACCACCCGTGAGCCACTGCCCGTCTTTCGTGATTCCCAGGAGCACCGGATCGTAGCGCTGACGGTCGATGGCCTGGAGGACGGAGGCTGCCGACGCCAGCGAGACCTCGTGCTCTCCCGACCGGCCGCCGAAGACGAGCCCCACGCGCAGCCGTTTCATTTTGGACCGGCGGCGCGCCACTGGCGCCAACGGGCGATGCGCCCGGCGATCTCGGCCTCGAGACCGCGGTCGGTGGGATGGTAGTAGGTCCGGCCCCTGAGCGCTTCCGGCAGATGCTCCTGGTCCACCAGAGCCTCCGGCGCGTCGTGGGAATACTGATAACCCTTGCCGTAGCCGAGGTCGGCCAAGAGCCGCGTGGGCGCGTTCCGGATGTGGAGCGGCACGGGCTCCGCGGGCTTGTCCCCGACATCCCGCGTGGCGTCGGTGAAGGCCGCATAGACGGCGTTGGATTTGGGAGCGCAGGCCAGGTAGCACGCGGCCTGGGCCAGGGCCAGCTCCCCCTCGGGAGAACCCAGGAAGTGGTACGCGTCTTTGGCGGCGAGGGTGAGCTGGAGGGCGAGCGGGTCGGCGTTGCCGATGTCCTCGGAGGCGAAGCGGACGAGACGGCGGGCGATAAAGAGCGGGTCTTCCCCCGAGGCGAGCATCCGCGCGAGCCAGTAGAGCGAACCGTCCGGATCCGAGTCCCGCAGGGATTTGTGAAGGGCCGAAATGAGATTGTAGTGTTCCTCCCCGGACTTGTCGTAGAGGAGCGTCTTCCGCTGGGCGGCCTCGCGGATCCCGCTCTCGGTGACGCGGCGCGCCCGGCCCGGGTCGGGCGGGGACAGCATCGCGGCCAGCTCCAGGATGTTGAGTGAGGCTCGCGCGTCGCCGTTGCCGAGCCGGGCGATCAGCCGGAGCGCTTCGTCCGTCACGTCGACCGTGAGGCCGCCGAGCCCGCGCTCGGCATCCTTGAGGGCACGGGTCAGGATCGTGACGACCTCATCCTCGGAGAGCCCGCGGAGCACGTAGACGCGGCAGCGGGAGAGCAGGGCCGAGATGATCTCGAAGGAGGGGTTTTCCGTCGTCGCTCCGACGAGGATGATCGTCCCCTTCTCAACGAGGGGGAGGAACCCGTCATGCTGCGCCTTGTTGAAGCGATGGATCTCGTCCACGAACAGGACGGTCCGCCTTCCCCGCCGCGCGTGGGTCTCCGCCTCGGCGATGACCTGGCGGATCTCCTTGACACCGGAGAGCACGGCGGAGAAGGCCGCGAAATGGGCGCCGGTTCCGGAGGCGAGGAGGCGGGCGAGGGTGGTCTTGCCGATGCCCGGCGGGCCCCAGAGGATCATGGAGTGAAGCTCACCGGACTCGATGGCGCCTCTGAGCACCGCTCCCGGTCCGAGGAGGTGGGACTGGCCCACGATCTCGGGGAGGCTCCTCGGGCGCATTCGCTCGGCCAGGGGTGCCGGCGCCGTCCCCGACCGAGATTCTTCGCGCTCGAAGAGATCCATGCTAGAAGGGGACCGAAGCAAAGTGCGGAGAGATCAGGATCAGATCCAAGTCACTGATTGACAGCGCATCGCCGCGAGCCCGGGAGCCGAAGACGATAGCGCGAAGGGGGGCAAACCGCTTCCGGAGCCGGGGGAGCTGGTCCCGCACAACGATGGCTACTTTGGGATCCGGTTCCTGAGCCACCGAATGACTTCGGCATTCCCGACCTTCGTCCGAGCGCATGACCACATTATAGGTCACCCCAAGGCGGGGAGCGCGGAAAGCCTGGGGAGGGTAGTCGATGGCCGGAGGGGATCCGGTGTCCGAGGTGCGAGCATCCCGACGTCTCGGCACGGTCCTTGACAGGCTTCGTGAGAGCGAACGTCGCCCGTGGGGCGGTGCTCACCGATGCCTGGGGAGGCTACGGCCCCCTCGACCGGCGGCGGACGCCGATGGCCGTTTTCCAAAACCCTGCTGGGCCTCGCCAGCCAACAGCAGTCACACCCGCCGTGAGACGGCTATTCCCGGAAGATCTGCTCGGGGCTGACCGTGATGGTTTTCCCCCACCAGTTCTCTGCCCGGGACAGCTCGAGGTCCTTCCGTGTCACCCGGGGCGCGCTCCCCTCCGTATTCCTCCACGAGAAAACCAGGTGATCTCCCGTCGCGTAATGGGTGGAATGGGCTCGCCATTCCGCCCACTCTGCCGATGTCGCGCAGGCACCGGTTGTCAGCGCCACACTGCTCAGGAACAGCACCGCAAGCGCTTTCGTTCGCATGGTTTCTCACCTCCAGTTGAGATACGAGTGTGTTTCGAGCGCCCTTACTGGGGCTTCACCAGGAAGTGCGCCCGTCGATTCTGCGTCCAGCAGCCTTCGTTCTTCTCGCTGCAGAGCGCCCGCTCCTCGCCGTAGCTGATGGTCGTGATCCGGCTGGCCTGGACGCCCTGGGAGACCAGGTAGTTCAGCGTCGCCTTGGCCCGGCGCTCGCCCAGGGCCAGGTTGTACTCGTTGGTGCCGCGCT
>Ga0184639_10001497_pt1 | contig 10125 bp, 9 predicted proteins | sample PLM31_170_b2_FD_133155 | JGI IMG/M metagenome (GOLD analysis project Ga0184639, IMG submission 133155) | Groundwater sediment microbial communities from an aquifer in East River, Colorado, USA - PLM3-1_170_b2 | ecosystem: Environmental > Terrestrial > Soil > Riparian zone | place: USA: East... | reverse complement strand
GCCAGCCACCCCAGCGGAGGCGATAGGCTCACCTCCCTCCCGTATCGGCTATGGAATTATGACCGGATTTGTCCGATTTGGCATTATCAGTTTACGCCCAATTCAGGCCGGATGTCCAGACCCAAAAGTGCTCATTTTGTGGCCGCCTTGTCAGCGCCGATGCTTCCCCGGCCCATGTGTTCCCATCCCCTCCGGCCCCACCCGTGGTCATCGTTAATCTCCGATCATCTGCACGACCAGCGTCCGGCGGCGCGGGCGGTTGTCGAAGTCAATGTACACCACCTGTTGCCACGTCCCCAGCCGCAGCTGCCCTTTGGTAAACGGGATGGTGAGCGACGGGCCGAGCAGCGCTGCCCGCAAATGCGCGTGGCCGTTGCCGTCCCCCCAGCGCAAGTTGTGCCGGTAGTCCCGATCCGGCGGCGCGATCTCGTCGAACGCGCGCCGCAGGTCGGCCAACGCGCCATCCTCGAACTCAATCGTCGTTAACGCCGAGGTCGAAGAGGGGCAGAAGACGGTGACGATCCCATCGCTCAGGCCAGAGCGGCCCACTTCGCGGGCGACTGCCTCCGTGATGTCGTGCATGTCGGCGTGGCCTTTGGTTTGCAGCGAAAGCTCGGCGGTGCGGATCATGTGTCCTCCTTATTCGAGTTACACGTGCTGACGAATCGCACGTATTATAATCACGCCCATGCTCCCCCGGGGTCTTCTCACAATCCTCATCTCCTTTCTCATGTCCGCCTGCGCCGGAACGGGCGCACCCGCACCCGTCGCACGTCCAGCCACTTTCACGCCAGCGCCCCCCGCTATCACAACATTCCCACACCCCTCGCAGACCCCTGGAGCGGAGCGAAGGGGGCACACGCCCACACCCACCACTTCAGATCAGACCCAGACCTCAACTCAAACTCAAACTCTCACTCCTCCTTCGGCTTCGCTCAGGACAGGCCTCGGCCCTACGACCCTCGGGCGCATCGAGAACTTCGCCGAAGTCGGGCACGAGCCACTCGGCGGGCGGGGATGGAACGCGGGCCTCGCCCTCGCCTACCCTTGCGCGTACATCGGCAATCGCCGCGCCCCGCAGATCGCGATTGTGGACGTGAGCGACTCGACGCATCCCGTGCTCGTAGGCGCGCTGACCCCGTCCCCCTCTGCGCAACCCGTCGAGCTCCGCGCGATCCCCGACCTCGGGCTGCTCGTCGTCCTTAACTTTTCTCCTGACCCCACCGTGCTGACTTACGATGTGAGCGACTGTCGCAACCCGCGGCCGCTCGGTGCGCTCGGGCTGGGGGCCGTGCCTCACGAGTTCTTCTTATGGCGCGATCCCACTCAGCCCGCCCGGCTGCTCCTGTACGCCGCGATGTTCTATCACATCCAGCCCGACTTACAAGTGGTGGACTTGAGCGATCCGGCTCAGCCCCGCCAGGTGACGACGTGGACCGCAGCCGACGAGGGCGCGAGCGGCACACTCCATTCGCTCAGCCTTTCGCCCAATGGACAACGCGCCTATCTCGCGCTGTGGGAGGGCGGCTTCCTCGTCGCCGACACTTCCGACCTCGCCCGGAATCTCCCCGACCCGCACGTCCGCCTCGTGCGCGACGCATCCGGCTTCGCGCCCGCGCCCGGCGTGAGTGTCCACAGCGCCGTCCGCCTCGGCGACCCGCGCTACGTGCTGCTCACACAGGAAGTCTACGACTGCCCGTTCGCCGGTTTGCTCATCGCCGACATCGCCGACGAAGCCCGCCCGCACATCGTGGGCCGCTTCGACTTGCCGGAAAACGACCCCGCCTGCGATTCGCTCCCACAGGCGGACGCGGTCTTCACGTCGCACAACCCGCTCGTCGTCGCTTCGCTCACAGGCGATCTCGTTTTCGTGACCTGGTACGGCGGCGGCCTGCAGGCCCTCGACGTGAGCGATCCCACGCTGCCGCGCCGCGTGGGGTTGTTCGTGCCGAAAGGCGAGGGCGCGGCGCATGAGTCCTACATCGGCACGTATCCGGCGCAGATGTGGAGTTATCCCATCCTGCGCGAGGGGTTGATTTACGTGAGCGATATCCAGAGCGGGTTGTACGTCCTGCAATACACGGGGCCGGGGGCGGAGGCGATCAGCCAGGCGCCGCTGGCGGAGGGGAATGTGACCGTGCCGCCGTAAAAAGGGGAAGGCCACAAACCCGGTTTCTCAAAGAAACCGGGTTTGTCTGAGTTTGACTGTCCCCTCCAAAACTCATAGAATACCCACGTTCCCCCTGAGGAGTGTCTGCATGCCCGAATTTGCCGTTGAACTCCGCAACGTCTCCAAGCGTTTCCCCGGCCCGTCCGGGGAAGAGGTGTCCGCCGTCAAAAACGTGACGATGCAGATTCGCGACGGCGAATTCTTCTCGATGCTCGGCCCGTCCGGTTGCGGCAAGACCACCAGCCTGCGCATGATCGCCGGGTTCGAGCTGCTCACCGAGGGCGAGGTGTACATCCACGGCAAGCCCCTGGGCCAGACCCCGCCCTTCAAGCGCCCGGTCAACACCGTCTTCCAGAGCTACGCGCTTTTCCCGCACATGACCATCGGCGAGAACGTGGCCTTCGGGTTGGAGATGAAGGGCGTGCCCAAATCCGAGATCGGCCCGCGCGTCAAGCAGGCGCTGGAGATGGTGCGCCTCCCCGGCTACGAAAAGCGCCGCCCCCGGCAGATGTCCGGCGGCCAGCAGCAGCGCGTGGCGCTCGCCCGCGCGCTCGTCAACCGCCCGGAGGTGCTCCTGCTCGACGAGCCGCTCGGCGCGCTCGACCTGAAACTCCGCAAAGAAATGCAGCTGGAACTCAAGACGCTCCAGCGCGAAGTAGGCATCACCTTCATCTACGTCACCCACGACCAGGAAGAAGCGCTGACCATGAGCGACCGCATCGCCGTGATGGATCACGGCGTCGTCAAGCAGATTGGGCTGGCCAGCGAGATTTACGAAGAACCTAACTGCCGCTTCGTCGCCGACTTCATCGGCGAGACCAATTTCATCGAGGGCACGGTGCGATCGGTGGACGGCGACCATGCGGAATTCGAGGCTGGAGGCTTGAAGTTCATCGCGGTGGCCCAGCCCGGCTTGAGCCGCGGGACCAGCGCGACGCTGGCCGTGCGGCCTGAGCGCGTCCGCCTGACCCACACGCGGCCCGGGGACACCCCCAACGCCTACGAGGGCGAGGTGCGCGAGAGCATCTACATCGGCACCGACACGCGCTACCTCGTGCTGCTGTCCCCGACCGTGAACGTGCGTGTCCGCCAGCAGAATACGGTGCCGGTGGGGATGCCCGCGCTCGAAGGGCCGGTCGGCGTGAAAGTCTGGGCGTCCTGGACGCCGGACAGCGCACGCATTCTGGTGGAGTAAGCGATGAATATCCTGAAGCGTCTGCGTGACAAAAACAGCCGGCGCGGCCTGTGGCTGATCTCGCCTACCCTGCTATGGATGATCGGCCTGCTCATCATCCCGCTCATCCTCGTCGTCATCACCTCGCTCGGGCAGCGCGACCCGGACGGCAACGTGATCTACACGTTCTCTGTGAACAACTACCTGCGGCTGATAGGGTATAGCTTCAACGCCCCCTGCGGCGACACGCCCCCGCCCTGCTTCGACGACCTGTACATCACCATCCTGTGGCGCTCGCTCGTGCTGGCCTTTCAGACCACGGTGCTGGTCATCCTCGTCGGCTACCCGCTCGCCTACTACGTGGCGCGCGCCCCGGCCCGCTGGCGCAACCTGCTCCTCTTCCTCATCCTCATTCCGCTGTGGACCAACTTCGTCATCCGGGTGTACGCCTGGATCATGATTCTGCGGTCGCAGGGGGTGATCAACAACCTGCTCGAAGCCGTCTGGCCGGTGATTCTCCCGGTTTACACCGTCCTTTACAACCTGATCCTCTCGCCGCTCAGCGCCTTTCTGCCTCTGCACCTGTCGGCGCCCGGCGCGTTCCAGCCGCTGGAGATGCTCTACACGCCCGGCGCGGTGCTCGTAGGCATGCTGTACGAGTTCCTGCCGTTCATGATCCTGCCTATGTACACGTCGTTGGAGAAAATTGAGCCTGCGCTGTACGAGGCGGCGGCGGATCTGGGCGCGAGCGCCGCCAGAACCTTCTGGCGCGTCACGCTCCCGCTCTCCGCGCCGGGCATCGTGGCGGGCACCATCCTCGTCTTCATTCCCGTGATGGGCACCTTCATCGTCTCGGACATCCTCGGCGGGCGGCAGGTGATCCTGGTCGGCAACCTGATCCAGCGGCAGTTTCTCGACGCGCGCGACCCGACCTTCGGGTCTGCCGCTTCAATTATCTTGATGGTGATGACCCTGATTGTGACCATCTTCTATACACGCCGGTTCGGGTTCGGCGAGGAGATTGCGTCGGCATGAGAAGAGACGCGCCATGGCGCGTCTCTACGACCATCATACGCCTATGAGCAATCGCCGCTCGCCCTGGCTCACGCTCGTCTCGCTGCTGGTGTATGCGTTCCTGTACGCGCCCATCGCCGTGCTGATGGTCTATGCTTTCAATTCATCCCGCACCAACATCGTCTTCGAGGGCCTCGTCAATCAAGGCCCGTGCGGGCCGTTCTACTGGTTCTGCCGCCTGTCCAACAACCACGAAGTTCTGAGCGCCGCCGGGAACACGCTGACCATCGCGCTGACTTCGACCATCGCCTCGACCATCATCGGCACGATGGCGGCGCTGGCCCTCCAGCGCTATCACTTCCCGGCCAAAACCTTCTCGGAAGTGTCGCTGTACATTCCCATCGTCATCCCCGAAATCGTGATGGGTATCGGCATCCTGGTGTTGTTCAGCGCGCTGTTCCGGTGGCTGAACGGCGCGCTCAGTCTGGAAGGCGACCGGCGGCTGGCGTTGGGGCTGGGGACCGTCATCGTCTCGCACATTGCGTTCAGCATCCCGTTCGTCACGCTCGTCGTGCGCGCCCGGCTGCACGGCTTCGACAAAGCCGTGGAAGAGGCGGCGATGGACCTGGGCGCGAACGAGTGGATCACCTTCTGGCGCGTGACCCTGCCGATGATCGCGCCGGGGGTGCTCTCGGGCGCGATGCTCGCCTTCACCCTCTCGCTCGACGACTTCGTGATCACGTTCTTCACTAACGGCCCCGGCTCGACCACCCTGCCCATCTACATCTACGGCCTGCTGCGCCGCATCATCACGCCCGAAGTCAACGCGCTTTCGACGGTCTGGATTCTCATCGTGCTCATCGCGCTGCTCGTCACGCAGTGGCTGCAGAATGCCGAAGACCCCTTTCGCGCGGTGCGCATTTTAGCTCGTGCGTTCAGCCCGTTGTTCCAGTGGCTGAGGCCAGGCCGCTGAGCCACAGGCACGAGGGCACCCGCCCCACACTCACCCGGAGGAGGAAAGGAAATGTTTAAACTCATCGCTTGGAAAGGATTAGCCGTGCTCGTCGTCGCCAGTCTGGCGCTCGCCGCGTGCGGCACGGGCGCGGCCACGACCACCGCGCCCACCCAACCCCCGCAGCCGACCGCCCCGCCCGCCGAAACCGGGGGGTTCACCTCCAAGCCGAGCGGCAAGACTACCGCCGCCGGCTTCGAGTGTCCGGAGCCACAGCCCCGGATGGAAGTCCAGTCAAAGGACGTCAACCTGTTCGTCTGGACGGAGTACATCCCGCAGGATATCATTGACTGCTTCCAGTTGGTCTATGGGATCACCGTCAACCGCGACGAATACTCGTCCAACGAGGAGATGTATGCCAAGATCTCCAAGGGCAACACCAACTACGACCTCGTCCAGCCCACCGACTTCATCGTGAGCCTGATGATCCGGCAGGGCCTGCTCGAGAAGCTGGACCAGAGCAAGCTCACGATCATGGACAACTTCGACTCGAACTACCTCAACTTCGCGTTCGATCCCAATAACGAGTACACGCTGCCTTACCAGGCCGGGACCGACGCGATTGTAGTCAACACCGACAAGGTCAAGAATGTGCCCCAGTCGTGGGCTGATTTGTGGAAGCCGGAATACGCCGGGAAGATGGTGTTCCTGGACGACTCCCGCGCCGTGATTGGCCTGACGCTGCTGACGCTGGGTTACGACGTGAACACCAAAGACCCGAAGCAGCTTGATGAAGCCAAGGCGAAGCTGGCCGAGCTCGTGCCGAACGTGAAGCTCTTCGACAGCGACAGCCCCAAGACTGCGCTCATCGCGGGCGACGCGGACCTCGGCATGACGTGGACCGGCGAGGCGTTCCTGGCCCAGCAGGAAGTCCCCTCGATCCAATATGTCTATCCGACTGAGGGCGCGATCCTCTGGCAGGACAACTACGCCATCCCGACCGGCGCGCCGCATCTCGACGCGGCTTACGCCTGGCTCAACTACTCGATGCAGCCTGACCTGTTCTGGCTGATGCTGCGCGACTTTCCGTACACCAACCCGAGCAAGGCTGCGCTGGAGTACGCCAAGACCAGCCAGATGAGCATCGAGGATGCCAACGGGAACGACACGACCCCGGCCAAGCTGTACGAGGCGTACTTCAACTCGCCCATCACCAACACGCCGCCGCAGGCCATCCAGAACGGCCACCGCATTGACGACGTGGGCGACGCGCTCCCGCTCTACGACAGGATTTGGCAGGAGGTGAAGGGCGGGTCATAGCCTCGCCGACGCGAATGATGACAGACGGAGCCGAATATCGGCTCCGTCTTTTTTTTCGCCCGCATTTGGCGTGAACGGGGCGCGGGGCTATACTGGTTCATGTGAGGAATTAATTGACAACGGCTCGCCGTGCCGTACATGGTAGACAAGTGACAGTGGAGGAAGGGAAAATGGAGTACACACATCTGGGCCGCACTGGCCTCAAGGTCAGCCGCCTGTGTCTGGGCACTATGAACTTCGGTCCGTTGACCGCCGAAGCGGATAGCTTCGCCATCATGGACGAGGCGCTGGAGCTGGGCCTCAACTTCTTCGACACCGCCAACGTCTACGGCTGGAAGATGGGCGAGGGCATCACCGAGCAGATCGTCGGGCGGTGGTTTGCGCAGGGCGGGAGGCGGCGCGAGAAAGTCGTCCTCGCTACCAAAGTGTACGGGCGCATGAGCACCTGGCCGAACGACTCGCGGCTCTCGGCCTATCACATCCGGCGCGCGTGCGAGGAGAGCCTGCGGCGCCTGCGCACCGACCACATTGACCTGTACCAGATGCACCACATTGACCGCGACTCCCCGTGGGAGGAAATCTGGCAGGCGCTGGAGCAACTGGTGCGTGAGGGGAAGGTGCTGTACGTGGGCAGCAGCAACTTCGCGGGCTGGCACATCGCGCAGGCGCAAGAGGCCGCGGCGGCGAGGCGCTTCATGGGGCTGGTCTGCGAACAAAGCCTGTACAATGTCAAAGACCGCATGATCGAATTGGAAGTCATCCCCGCCTGCCGCGCCTACGGGCTGGGGCTGATCCCGTACAGCCCGCTGGCCGGTGGGCTGCTCGGCGGCGCTTTGAAGAAAATCGCCGAAGGGCGCAGAGCGGACAAAGAGACTCAGCAGGCGATCAAGAAGCACGAAAGGAAATTGAAAGCCTACGAAGCGCTGTGCCGCAAGCTGGGCGAGAAACCGGCGGACGTGGCGCTGGCCTGGCTGCTGCACAACCCCGCCGTCACCGCGCCCATCATCGGCCCGCGCACGATGGAGCAGCTCACCGGCAGCCTGCGCGCGTTGAAGCTCAAACTGCCGAACGACGTGCTGAAGCAGTTGGACGAAATCTGGCCCGGCCCCGGCGGCGAAGCGCCCGAGGCGTATGCGTGGTAAGTGTGACGAGTGACGGGTGGCGAGGGATGTGTGCCGCGTCGCCCGCCACGGTCGCATAATCAGTAAATCACGAAAACGTGGCGACGGAAAACGTAGTGACGACTTCAGTCGTCGGCTGCCCAAAGCGATTGAAGTCGCTACTGCGCGCCAATTTCGTGATCTACTGATAATCAGATACAAAGGAGGCTTGCACAATGAACGTCTACCGACAAAAGCCCATGGCCCCGGATGAATTGCTGGGCCGCGTGGACCCGGACGGCAAAGTGTACGAGAGCCGCTTCGGGCCGGACAAGTACGTGGGCCGCGTGGAAGTGGACACCGGCAAGATTTACGAGGCGCGGCTGGGGCCGGACAAATATCTGGGCAGCGTGGCGCTGGACTCCGGCAAGGTCTATCGCCATAAGCCCATGGCGGCGGACGAATACCTCGGGCGCGTGGACGCCGACGGTAAATTCCATCGCCACCAGCCCCTCGCGCCGGATGAATATCTGGGCCAGATCACGCCCATGGCCGCCTACGCCTACGGCGGCGCGGCGTTCCTGCTGCTCGTGCTCCCCGCGTTTGAAGAGAGCGCGGAAGAGAGAGTGAAGACAGAGAAAAAAGACCAATAAGAACATCCCGCCATCGTCCCCGTGCACGACTACGGAGACGAAGACGGCCAGCCCTACATCATCATGCGCTTGATGTCTAGGAAATTATAGTTTGGGTAGGTTGATCACTTGCTCAAATATGAGCAAGCCGGCCCTGCCTCTAAAGTCCCAAGCCCATACCACCGCGATGAGCAAGCAGTCGGAAACTGAGCACCGACGATGTGAAAACGCCTCGCGAGGGTCATCCGAGTAGAGCACAACCGCGGAGCAGGTCACAGTTTGTTTCTCGCCAGTGAGGGTGTCGGTGTACCAATATGTTACCCGCTGCCCATTGTAAGCAGTGAGATGGGAAGTTGCCAGCGGCGGATGACCCAGGTAACGGCCAATGTACTTTGCGGCTTCCAAGCCTTTGGGGTAAAAACTTTCGGTGTAGATCTGAAAGCCGCGGTGGTCGCGATAGGTATGCTCAATCGCGCGCTGCAGGGCCGGATCATAGGGGCGTGCCTGGCGCAGTTGCTTGCAAAGCAGGTAACGCCATTTGGCGGCCAGCCGGCCACCGGGGACACCGTCGATCTCTACCCAGGCGTCGCCTTTCAAGCCGCCCTTCGTGATGACCACATGCACGTGAGGTTTGAAGCCGAGGTCACGCCCGAAGGTATGCACGACTTCAATCAGGCCGATGCGTACGTCAGGATAAAGGTCGCCCAGCACTTCGCGCACGGCCTGCACGACCGCCGTCAGAAGAATTTTCAGCAACGAGCGTTGATCATAGAAGAAAGGGCGTAGGCCATCATCGGTGGTCAGGGTGAGATGCAAGTGCGGCACGTCGAGCAAGTCCTGCGCGACGGCGTTGACCCAGCGATCCACCCGCACCTTGCTACAGCTGGCACAGAATCTGGTTTTACAACTAAACGGAACACAGTGCTCAAATTGACAACCGGGGCAGAGATACCGCGCATACCCGGCGCTGGGGTCGCGGCAGAGCAGCAGGCGCTGAACGGTTTCGCGGACATAAGCGCGTTGGTCAGCCGGGACTTCGTCTGCCAGGCGCAAATCACACCAGGTAGACCAATGCTCCCGAAAGATTTCGCGAAAACGATCATGGCCGGTAGGGCGATCCGCGCGATGAGGGAAAGAGAGTAACAAGGAAGGAGAAAACAGGGAGAGAAGTAGAGTGGAAAACGAGTGCCGCGAATTATACCGCCTCTGGCTCAAAAGTGGACGGGGGAGCCGCGAGGTCGATTTGACTTCTCTGCCAAGTGTGCCAAAATATGGCATGGTTCCCCAATGGGTGAAGGGCCTGACCGCGCGAAATACCTTGTTTTATAGGCTAAACCGCGAGTTTCCTCGCTCTTACCCGTGGATCTGGGTACATACAACAGTTGCTCCCGCTCTCTTTTCGTGCTATAAAATCGGCCATCGGTCTCTTACTCAGGAGGTTATCCATGCCAGCCCAATATGCTTTCGGTTTCGACGTCTCGCGCTATCAGGAAAATGTCCAGTGGGACCGGGTCAAAGCCGCTGGCATGGAGTTTGTTATTGTACAAGTCTCGCAATACAACTGGGTTGACAAGCTCTTTCCCAGGCATTGGGCTAACGCCAAAGGCGTGCTCCCGCGCGGCCCCTATCACTTCTACAGGCAAATCACCGACCCCCAGAAACAGGTGGATGTCTTTCTCAAGGCGCTGGGCGACGACCCCGGCGAATTGCCACCCGTGCTTGACATTGAAGACAAAAGCTCTAACGGTAAAGCGGATTACATC
>Ga0184639_10001495_pt1 | contig 10135 bp, 6 predicted proteins | sample PLM31_170_b2_FD_133155 | JGI IMG/M metagenome (GOLD analysis project Ga0184639, IMG submission 133155) | Groundwater sediment microbial communities from an aquifer in East River, Colorado, USA - PLM3-1_170_b2 | ecosystem: Environmental > Terrestrial > Soil > Riparian zone | place: USA: East... | reverse complement strand
GCTCGCCACGGGAACGACGCGAATTCGCGGCGCGAATCCGGGCGCCGACGCCTCGGCCGCGCTCGCGACCGTTCAGGCGCTGGGAGCGAGGGTGCGCCGAATCGGGCGGAGCGGCCTCTCGATCCAGGGCGGCGACCTCGTCGAGTGTGACCGGGTCCTCGACGCGGCCAACTCGGGCACGACGCTGCGGCTCTCCATGGGGCTCCTGGCGGCTCAGCCGTTCCTCTCGATCCTCACAGGAGACGAATCGCTCCGCAGGCGTCCGGTGGACCGCGTGATCGAGCCGCTTCGCCGCCTCGGCGCGGAAATCCTGGCCCGCGATGGCGATCGCCTGCCGCCCGTGGCGGTTCGTGGGCGCCGGCTTCACGGCGCGCGGGAGGCGATCCCCGTCAAGAGCGCGCAGGTCAAGAGCGCGATCCTCTTCGCGGCCATCCAGGCGGAGGGAGCCACCGAGATCGAGGAACGCGTCGCCACCCGGGACCACACCGAGCGGATGCTCCCGGCTTTCGGCGTGCCCGTGGGGCGAAAGGGGAACCGCGTGTGCGTGGCCGGCCCCGCGAGACTCCAAGCCGCTGAGATCGACATTCCCGGCGATATCTCCGCGGCGGCCTTCGTTCTCGCCGCGGCGGCGATCGCCCCGGGCTCCGACGTGACGGTGCGCCGTGTCGGGATCAATCCGACCCGGCGGGCCTTTCTCGATCTCCTCGGCCGCATCGGAGCCCGGGTGGACATCCGCGTCGGGCCGGAGGGGGGAGCCGAGCCGTACGCGAGCGTTCGGGTCCGAGCGGGAGCGCTTGAGCCCTTCCACGTGAGCGCCGAGGAAGCGCCGGCGCTGATCGACGAGCTCCCGCTCCTCGCGGTGCTGGCCGCGTTCGCGCGGGGCGAGAGCGACGTGCGCGGCGCCGCGGAGCTCCGGATCAAGGAGTCCGATCGAATCGCCGCGGTCGCGGCGGGCCTCCGGGCGATCGGTGCGCGCGTCGAGGAGCGGCCCGACGGCTGGACGGTGGACGGGCGGGGCACGGTGAGGGGCGGACGGGTCGAGGCGGGTGGAGACCATCGGATCGCGATGGCCTTCCTGGTCGCCGGTCTCGGAGCGAGAAAGGGCGTCGTGGTCGAAGGGGCCGAATGGGCGCGGGTCTCCGATCCGGACTTCCTGACGCGGCTCCGCAGTCTCTCCCGATGAGGCCGTTCGTCGTCGCGATCGACGGCCCGGCGGGGGCGGGGAAGAGCGTCACCGCGCGGGGCGTCGCGCGCCGGATGGGTCTCCTTCACGTCGACTCGGGCGCCATGTACCGAACGGTAGCGTGGCTCGCCGCGCGGCGGGGAGTGCCGCTTGATTCGGAAGCGGCGCTCGTGACGATGCTCGACCGCGTCCGGATCGACGCGGGACCGGAGGGACTTCGCGCCGACGGCGCCCCGGTGGAGGAGCACATCCGAAGCGCCGAGGCCGGGGAGGCGGCGTCCCGGGTGGCGATCCACCCCGGGCTTCGGGAGCGCTTGGTGCGCGTTCAGCGCTCCCTCGCCACTCCTCCGGGGCTGGTCATGGAGGGGCGCGACATCGGGACCGTGGTCTTTCCGAAGGCGGACTTGAAGATCTTTCTCACGGCTTCGGTCGAGGCGCGGGCGCGGAGGCGGTACGACGAGCTGCGCGAGCGGGGGGAGAATCCGGACTACCCGGCAATCGAGATGTCGATCCGCGACCGCGATCGACGGGACAGCGATCGGCCCGCGAGCCCCTTGACCCGGGCGCCGAACGCCGTCCCCTTGGACACCACCTCGCTCACCCTGGAGGAGCAGGTCGACCTGGCCGGCCACTGGGCCGAGCTGGCCCGAAGCGGACCGGGCCGGATGACGCCCTTCTTCCGTTTCGGACACGATTTCGCGGCCCTCTTCGCCAGGGTTGCCCTCCACTACAGCGTGGAGGGGCTGGAACGAATTCCCCCAAAGGGGCCACTGATTGTGGCTTGCAATCACATCTCCTTCTGGGACCCACCCCTCGTGGGCTCCTCCATCCCCCGCGTGGTGCACTTCATCGCCAAGCGGGAGCTCTTCGAGAATAGGGTGTTCGGGGCGATGCTCAGGGGCTATAATTCCATCCCGATCCAGCGGGGACCCCGGGGTCGCGCTGGGTTGCGCGGCGCGGCCGAGGTCTTGGGTCAGGGTGGCGCGGTGGTCATCTTTCCGGAGGGCACCCGCAACAAGACCGGAGCGATGTTGCCGCCGCGGGCAGGCATCTCGCATCTCGCGACATCGGTCCGGGCTCCGGTTCTGCCCGCCCGCATTTCAGGTTCCAATCAGATCCGCCGTTCCCTATTGCGGCAGGTTCACATTCGACTCACATTCGGGTCACCGATGATGCCCCCGTTGGGCGCGGAGGGGCAGCGGGAGGACCCGCGTGCGTTCGCGCGCCGGGTCATGGACGCGATCGCGCACTTGCAATAGCCCGGGAGGTTTCAGCCGTGGAAGTCATCGTCGCCGATAACGCGGGATTCTGTTTCGGGGTGAAGCGGGCCATCAAGATGGCCAACGACACCATCGACCAGGCGGCGTCACCCGTGAAGGCGCTCGGTCCGCTGATCCACAATCCTCAAGTCGTCGGCTCGTTCCAGCGGCGTGGACTCGAGGTCGTGGCCGACCTGGACGACATCGAGCCCGATTCCACCGTGATCATCCGGTCCCACGGAGTGGGCCCCGAGATCAAGGACGCCGCCACCCGCCTCGGGCTCCGGGTGGTCGATACGACCTGTCCGTTCGTGACGAAGGCGCAGCAGTACGCGCGCAAGTTGATCGACGAGAATTACAAGGTCGTCATGATCGGTGACGCCCACCACCCGGAGGTGGTCGGTGTGGTGGCGCATGCGGGAAATCAGGTGATCGTGATCAATACGGTGGCGGAGGCCGAGCGGCTCAAGTTCATCCCGCGGATGGGAGTGATCTTCCAGACGACTCACTCCATTGGCCACGTGCAGGAGATGGTGGGCGCGCTCCTCAAGCGCGGCAAGGAAGTCCGGGTGTTCAACACGCTCTGCGGCGCCACGACCGCGATGCAGAAGACGGCCGTGGAGCTGGCTCCCGAGGTCGAGGCGATGGTGATCGTCGGCGGCCGACAGAGCGCGAATACCGCCCAGCTGGCCGAGGTCTGCCGCCGGGTGAACCCGCAGGTGTTCCAAGTCGAGTCCGCCGAAGAGGTCCGCGAGGACTGGTTCGCGGGAATGCGGCGGATCGGAGTCTCGGCCGGCGCCTCGACGCCGGACGACGTCATCGCCGAGGTCGTGGAGCGGATCACTCAGATCGAGCCCGCCAGCGCCGGAGCCTAGCGAAGGCACCAACGGCCCTCGAGGGCCGAATTTCATAGAAGCAGGGGGTAACGAGACAGAATGGTTCGACGGCATGAAGAGGATGTGGATCTGAAGGACGACGCGGCGGACGACGTGGAGGTCGATACCAAGCCGCGCAAGCGGAAACCCACCACGCGCCTCATCAACGACGATTTCGCGGATGAGGCCGGCGGCACCGCGGTGGGCGTGCAGGAAGGCGGTACGGACGAGGATCCGTCGGGCGGAATGGCGCAGTGGCTCCAGCTCTACGAGGACTCGCTGAAGGACCTCGAGGAAGGCGAGATCGTCCGCGGGCGCGTCTTGAAGATCGACGACAAGGAAGTCACCGTCGACGTGGGATTCAAGTCCGAGGGGGTCATCCCGGTCGAGGAGTTCCCGGACCTCGAGGGGGTCAAGGTCGGGGACGAGATCGAGGTCTTCCTCGAGAAGACCGAGAACCAGGACGGTCTGGTCGTTCTTTCGAAGCAGCGCGCGGACTTCGTGAAGGTGTGGGACCGCGTGAAGACGGCAGCCGATAATGGGGAGCTGGTCGAGGGCCGACTGGTCCGCAAGATCAAGGGCGGCGTGGTCGTCGACCTCTACGGCGTGGAAGCGTTCCTCCCCGGATCGCAGATCGCGCTCCGCCAGGTGCAGAACGTCGATTCCCTGATCAATCAGTCCATGGATTTCAAGATCATCAAGCTGAACAAGCGGCGCCGGAACATCGTCGTGTCGCGTCGCGCCGTTCTCGAGGAGCACCGGGCGAAGCAGAAGAGCGAGATCATCCAGGAGCTTGCCAAGGATCAGCTCCGCGAGGGAGTCGTCAAGAACATCACCGATTTCGGGGCCTTCGTGGACCTGGGCGGCATCGACGGCCTCCTCCACATCACCGACATGTCCTGGGGCCGCGTGAGCCACCCGTCGGAGCTGGTGTCGATCGGTGACAAGGTGCGCGTCAAGGTCCTCTCGTTCGATCCCGAGAAGGAGCGCATCTCGCTCGGCATGAAGCAGCTCACGCCCTATCCGTGGGAGGACGTGGAGAAGCGCTACGAAGTCACCTCGCGCGTCAAGGGCAAGGTGGTCAGCATCACCGACTACGGCGCCTTCGTCGAGCTGGAGAAGGGAATCGAGGGTCTCATCCACATCTCCGAGATGTCCTGGACCCGCCACGTGCGCCATCCGTCCAAGGTGGTCGCGATCGGGGACCAGATCGAGGCCATGATCCTCAAGATCGACAAGGAGAACGAGAAGATCTCCCTCGGCTTGAAGCAGATCGAGCCCGATCCGTGGCTCACGCTCGACGCGCGCTTCCCGATCGGCACGCGGCTCAGCGGAAAGGTCCGCAACCTCACGAACTTCGGGGCCTTCGTCGAGATCGAGGAGGGGATCGACGGTCTCGTCCACATCAGCGACATGTCGTGGACGCGTCGGGTCGTGCATCCCAGCGAGGTGCTGAAGAAAGGCGACAAGATCGACGTGGTCGTGCTTTCCATCGACAAGGACGCTCGCCGGATCTCGCTCGGCTTGAAGCAGGTGAGCGACGATCCATGGCCGACCCTCGCCGAGCGCTACCTGCCCGACATGATCGTGAAGGGGAAGGTGGTCCGGCTGCTCGACCGCGGCGTGATCGTCGACCTGGAGGACGGTCTCGAGGGCTTCATTCCGCTCTCGCAGCTCGGAATCGAGGGGCTGAAGAAACCCTCCGACAGCTTCAAGCCCGAGGACATGCTCGAGCTCAAGGTGACGAGGGTGGACACGCAGGCGCACCGGATCATTCTGAGCGTCAAGGCGTGGCTGGGCGACCAGGACCAGGCGGCGCAAGCGGCCTTCCAGGAGCGCTTCAAGCCTCAGCCCTCCGCGGCGGCGGAGGAATCGGAAATCCCGGTCGGGATCGTGGAAGATGTCGTGGAAGGCGGCGCCTCGGCGTAGTCGGGCGCAGGTCCGGCCGCATGGAGAGGATCCCGAGGGGCGCGCCATCGCCCCTCGGGTTTTGTTTTGAATGAGTCGTCCCCGGACGCCCGCGCCGGAGCGCCGCGCATTCGGTTGACCCTTCTCCGGCGGCTTGGCTATTCTCCCGCCGGGCCGCCGCAGCCCCACCCGCGCCCATGGAGGGGATATCCATGTGGTTTCTGAAGAACATGATCTGGATCATCGTCATGGTTCTGGTCGTCGGCTTCTGCATCCTGAATCTGAACGAGACGATCACGGCGATCAACCTGCCGGGCCGGATCTATCGTCAGATCCCGCTCAACGTGGCGCTCTTCGCCACCTACGTGCTCGGCATGGTCACGGCGTTCATCCTCACCCTGCTTCAACATCTCCGCATCCGCTCCTCCATGACCAAGCTCGCCCGCGAGAATCAGGACCTCAAACGGGAGCTCAGCCAATTGCGAAACCTCCCGCTGGAGGATTTGCACGTGGGGGACAGGATCAGGGGATGAGCGACTTCCTGAGCGTCTTCCTTGTCGGGGGGCTCCTCGCGGGCGTGGGCTACGCGGCCTGGGCGCTCTCTCGGGACGCGACGAGCGAGCGACCCAAGGAGGAGACTCCGTACCAGCAGGGCCTGAACGCGCTCCTGGCGGGGGATCGCGATGGGGCGCTCCAGGCGTTCACCGAGACGGTTCAGACCGACAGCGACAACGTGGATGCTTACATCCACTTGGGGAATCTGCTTCGCGAACGAGGCGAGGTCGAGCGGGCGCACCAGCTGCACCGCGAGCTGATGGTCCGAGCGGGACAGACCCCGTCCCAGGAGCGGGCGGTCCGGGAGGGGCTCGTGCTCGATCTCATCGCCCTGGGGCGCCCCGAACAGGCCGTCGAGGAGGCCCGCGAGCTCCGGTCGCTCGACCGGAGAAATGGCGGCAGCCTGAAGCTCCTCCTCCGGGCTCACGAGGCCGCCCGCCACTGGGAGCGAGCCTTCGAGGTGAGGAGCGAGATGTCCAAGACCTCGGGGGAGCGGGATGCCGAGGGGCTGGCGCGGTATCGCTCGGCCATCGGCGAGGTGCTCCTGCGCGAGGGCAAGCTCGACGAGGCGAAACGGCAGTTCAAGGCCGCGCTCAGGCTCCAGCGGGACGAGCCGGCGGCGCTGCTCCGCTTGGGCGACATCTACTACGAGACGCACCACGCCGACCGCGCGGCTGTCCTCTGGCGGGCTCTCGCCGAGGCGCATCCCAGCTTCTCGCACCTCGTGCTCGAGCGCCTGGAGGCTTCCTACTTCGAGAAGGGGCGGTTCGGCGAGGTCGGGCAGGCGTACGAGGAAATGCTGGCCCGGAATCCTCGGGACACGCGGATCCTGCTCGCGCTGGCGCGCATGCGAATGAAGAAGGGCGACCTCGCCGACGCCGGTCGCGCCCTGAACGAAGCGCTCGAGATCGAGCCCGACTCCCTACCCGCTCGCCTCCTGCTCGCGGATCTCTACCGCCGCCGCGGCGACATGAGCCGCGCGCTGGACGAGATGGAGTCGCTCCTCCGCGGCATGGGGAGCGGAGATCACTACGTCTGCGCGTCGTGCGGGCAGAGCTCCGAGGAGTACTGGTCTCGCTGTCCGCACTGCTTCGCATGGGCCCCGAGCGCGTGAAACGAATCCTCCGCATCGGTGTCGCGGTGGTGGCCACGGGGCTCCTCCTCGCCGCGGCGAAGCCGCAGACGAAGGCCCGCGAGCGCGCCGCCTCCCGCGTATCCGCGGAGGAGCGCCGGTTCAAGCAGGCCGAGGAGGCGCTGGCTCAGGGCCGCGTGGAGGAAGCGCGGGACCTCGTGCGGGCGATTCCGGTAAACCGAGCGCCCCGTCTCGTGGAGGACGACATCACGTTTCTGCGCGCCCGGCTCGCCGGGGAGGGAGCCCAGCTCGACGCGGCGCTCACCGAGTACCTCAAGGTCTTCCCCCGCGGGAGGCATCGTCGAGAGGCCACGCTGGCGCTCGGCAAGCTCCGGTTCGTTCAGGGAGAGTATGCCGAGGCAGAAATTCTAATGAGCGTCTTCTCGCCTGGGGTGGAGAAAGACTTCGTGGGTCGGAAGGGGATCATTCAGCGCGGGCTTTCTCAGCTCGCCCGAGGGGACGCGCCCGGCGCGCTCCAGTTCCTGACCTCGGCGAAGGGGGACCTCGTCGGTTCGCCGGAGGAGGAGGCGTATTACTTCGCCCTCTCGCAGGCCGCCCTCCGGGCCAACAAGCCGGTGGACGCGACGGAGGCGCTCCGCGCGCTTCTCGAAGCGCACCCGAAGGGGGAATATGCGCCGCAGGCCCTCTACGCGATGGGCGTGAGCCTGGAGATGGTGGGGCGGGCCGCGGACGCGGCCGGCGTATTCCGCCAGGTCATGGAACGCTTCCCTGGTTCCTACGAAGCCACGCGGGTCCGCGACCGGGGCATCCGGCTTGGACAGCCGCCCCCGCCGGCGCTCCCGCTGGGGGGCGGATTCTCGATCCAGGTCGGGGCGTTCAGCCGCCGCGATCTGGCGGACGCGCTCGCGCGGGATCTGAAGCTGGCAGGCGTTCAGGACGTCGCGGTGAAGCAGGGGAACGAGACGCCTCCCGTCTACCGCGTCCGCGCCGGCGCCTTTTCCAACCGGGAGGAGGCGAGCGCGCTCGGAGAGCGGCTCCGGCGCGAGCGAGGATTCTCCTACACCGTCGTTCCACGCTGAAGCCGGCCGTGGAAGCGACCCCCATGCTCGAGCAGTATCGCCGGCTCAAGGCCGAGCATCCGGGCAGCATCCTCCTCTTCCGGATGGGTGATTTCTACGAAACGTTCGGCGACGACGCGCTCGTGGCGTCCCGGGTCCTGGGCATCGCCCTGACCTCCCGCGACAAGAAGCGAGACCCGCTCCCCTTGGCGGGCGTTCCCCACCATGCCGTGGAGGGCTATCTGCGCACGCTCGTCCAACACGGATACTCCGTGGCGATCGCCGAGCAGATGGAGACGGCCGAGCAGGCGAAGGGGCTCGTGGAGCGGCAGGTGATCGAGGTGGTCACGCCGGGCACCGTCACCCGTCTCGGCCTCCTGGAGGCCAATGAGAGCAACTATATCGTGGCGATCCACGAAGGAGCGACGCGCGTGGGCGTGGCCGTCGCGGAGGTCTCGACGGGAGAGTTCCGCGTGGGCGAGGTGGCTCCGGATGACCTCTCCGCGATTCTCATGGAATTCCCTCCGCGGGAGCTCCTCCTGCCCGATGCGGCGGCTGACGGAAGACCTTCCGTGGGCGCGACCCCCTACGGCGCGGCGCGGATCACGCGGCGGGATCCGGCCCGATTCGATGCGAGGAGCGGGCGGATCGCGCTGGAGCGGAGATTCCGGGCGCTCTCCCTCGAGTCGCACGGGCTCCGGACCGAGCACGAGGGTTTCGGCGCGGCGGGTGCGCTGCTCGACTATCTCCAAGCGCTCAAGAAATCCGACCTGCCTCAGCTGGGCGAGCTTCTACCGCTGCGCGAGGGGACGCCGCTCGTCGTGGACGAGGTGACGCTCAGGAATCTGGAAGTGTTCGAATCGCCGGGAGGGCCGGAGCACACGCTCCTCTCTCTCCTCGACCGGACCGAGACGGCGATGGGCGCGCGCGCCCTGCGCGCCTTGCTTCGCTCCCCGGTGTGCGACCGCGCGCTCCTCGAGTCGCGCCTCGATCGGACCGCCTGCTTCGCCTCCGCGGCGCCCCTTCGCGCGGAGATGCGCGACCGCCTTCATCGCTTCCCGGACCTCGAGCGCGCGCTGGGGGTTCTGGGATCGGGGCGGGCCACGCCACGGGACCTCGGCACGCTCCGCGACGCGCTCCGCCAGATTCCCGCCATTCGAATGACGTTGGAGACGCGTCCCGGGGACGCGATGAAGACGTGGCGCCGCGCGCTGCCGGACCTGGGCGGGCTGACCGAAACGCTCGAATCCGCGCTCGCGGCTGAGCTGCCCCTCAGCGCGACCCAAGGGGGGATCATCCGCCAGGGGCACGACCCCGAGCTGGACCGGCTTCGAGCGGACGCCTCGGACGTCCGTTCGATGATTCTCGCCCTCGAGGCGCGGGAGCGCGAGCGGACCGGCATCGCCAACCTGCGCGTGATCTACAACCGGGTCTTCGGCTACCTGATCGAGGTGACGCGCTCACAGCTCGCGCGCGTCCCCGAGGACTTCGTCCGGCGCCAGACGCTGGCAGGCGCCGAGCGATTCGCGACTCCGGAGCTGAGCCGGATGGAGGAGCGGATCGAGGCCGCGAGCCTCGAGAGCCACCGCCTCGAGGCGGGACACTTCCAGCGCCTCCGCGAACGGGCCTTGGAGGCCATGGAGCCGCTGCGCGCGGCGGCGCGCGTGGTGGCCGAGCTGGACCTCTCGCTGGCGCTGGGGGACGCGGCGGCGCGCGAGCGCTGGGTCCGTCCGACGCTGACCGAGAACCGCACGCTCGCCCTCAAGCGATCGCGCCATCCGATGGTCGAGCGTTCGCTCCCTCCGGGTGGTTTCGTCCCGAACGATTGCTCGCTCGATCCCGAGCAGGAGCAGATCTGGCTCATCACCGGCCCGAACATGGGCGGCAAGTCGACCTTTCTCCGGCAGGTCGGACTCTGCGCGTTCCTCGCGCAGGTCGGCTCGTTCGTGCCGTGCGAGGTGGCCACGCTGGGACTGGTGGATCGAATCTTCACCCGCGTCGGGGCTTCGGACCAGATCGCGCGCGGTGCTTCGACGTTTTTCGTGGAGATGCGCGAGACCGCGGTGATTCTGCGTCAAGCGACCGACCGGAGCCTGGTACTTCTCGACGAAGTGGGCCGGGGAACGAGCACCTATGACGGGCTGAGCCTGGCCTGGGCGGTCACCGAAGCGCTCCATGATGGGCCGCGGGCCAGGCCCCGAACG
>Ga0184639_10001494_pt1 | contig 10142 bp, 5 predicted proteins | sample PLM31_170_b2_FD_133155 | JGI IMG/M metagenome (GOLD analysis project Ga0184639, IMG submission 133155) | Groundwater sediment microbial communities from an aquifer in East River, Colorado, USA - PLM3-1_170_b2 | ecosystem: Environmental > Terrestrial > Soil > Riparian zone | place: USA: East... | reverse complement strand
CCTGCTGTCGAATCCCAGTGGGCGCGACATGACCTGGCAGGCAATCAAGGATCGCTGGCCGGAGCTCGAGCGTCGGTTCGGCGTCTTTCAAGGCATTCCTGCCATCGTGGGATCGACGAGCGCGTTCTGTGATTCGTCCGCTCGCCAGGACGTGACGCGCTTTTTCGAGCAGCACCCAGTCGCCAGCGCGGCGCGATCGCTGCGCCGGTCGCTCGAGAGCATCGATTCGTGCATCGCGCTGAAGGCGCGGGCCGGCGAAGGCGTCGCGCAGTTCCTGAAAAGCAACGGGCAATGAGCGACGAGCAATGAGTCGTTGGTTGCGTCAGCCTCATTGCTCGTTGCTCATTGCTCGTTGCTTCCCCGATACCGCTTTACTTCCCACCACGTGCGCCCGCCAGTGGTGCTCGGTGCCGACGCTGATGCCGATTCGCGGCGTCCAGACGATTCCCGCAATGTCCTGCCGCCGGTCTTGGAGGTAGAGCCGGGTCCCGCACAAGTCCTCGCGGTTGTGGCGCAGGGTAATTCCCATCGCGCGCGTGAGATGTCCCGGCCCACGACAGAGCGCATCAACGGGAATTCCGGTAGCGCCCCGAACACCTTTGGCTCTTCTCGCCCGTCTGCGCCGCATGATCTCGATGCCATCAAGCGGCGCCAACGCCCGAATGAGCACTGCCGCTGGTGCACCGCTCTTTTCGGTCACGACGTTCATCAGGCAGTGAATCCCGTAGTTCAGATAGACGTACGCATGGCCTGGATGGCCGTAGAGCGGCTCGTTGCGCTCGGTCGGACCAGGCGCCGCATGACAGGCAGGATCCGATTCTCCGACGTACGCCTCGACTTCGACGATGATGCCCGATGTCAGGGCAGATCCGTTCCGATGGACGAGTACCTTGCCGAGAAGGTCTCGCGCGACGTCGAGTGTGGGACGGTTGTAAAACGAGCGCGGCAAATGACTCGCGTTGTGTTTTTTCAACGCGATCTTGCCAACTTCTGCGTTCTTTGCGTTGGGAAGTTTCGCCGTGTGACTACGAGCGCTCCGCATACGCGTGCGTGCGGCCGGTCGCGAGGACGTGTTGAAGAAACTTGCCGGTATAGGACTCCGGAACCCTGACGATATGTTCCGGTGGGCCGGCGGCCACGACATAGCCGCCTTCTTCACCGCCTTCTGGGCCGAGATCGATGATGTAATCGGCTGTCTTGATCACGTCGAGGTTGTGCTCGATCACGATCAGGGTGTGGCCCGCATCGAGCAGCTTGCGGAACGCCGTCAGCAGCTTCGCGATGTCATCGAAATGAAGGCCGGTCGTCGGCTCGTCGAGGATGTACAGCAGCCGTTCGCCGGTTCGCGAGGCGAGATGCGATGCGATCTTGATCCGTTGGGCCTCACCGCCTGAGAGCGTCGTGGCCGGCTGCCCCAGGCGCAAGTAGCCCAGGCCGATCTCATCGAGCACCTGCAGCCGCCTGAGCACCTTTGGCGAGCTGCTGAAAAACGCGAGCGCCTCGCGCACCGTCATGTCGAGAATCTGGTGGACGTTCCGGCCGCGATAGGTCACCTCGAGAATCTGCGGCTTGAACCGCTTGCCGTCGCACTGATCGCACGGCACGAACACGTCGGCCAGGAACTGCATCTCGACGCGCACCTCGCCCTCACCCTGGCAAGCCTCACAGCGGCCGCCCGGCACATTGAACGAGAAATGGCTGGCCCTCAGCGCCCGCGTTCGGGCGTCTTTGGTCGCGGCCAGCAGCTCCCGAATCGGGTCGAACGCCTTGAGATAGGTGACCGGATTGGAGCGGGGTGTACGCCCGATCGGCGCTTGATCCACGAGCACGGCGTCGCTGATGTACTCGGTCCCCTCCAGCGTGCGGTGAGCGCCGACTCGCTTGTCCCAATCTCGTTTCGCGCGTTTGATGGCCGCGTAGAGAACATCGTGTACGAGCGTTGACTTGCCGGACCCGCTGACGCCGGTCACGCAGGTGAGCGTGTGCAGTGGAATCTCGACGCTGATGTCCTTGAGGTTGTGCTCCGTGGCGCCGAGCACCCGCAGTTTCTGACCCATGCCGCGACGCCGTGTGGCCGGGACCGCGATGCTGAGCTCCTGTCGCAGATATTTTGAGGTCAGCGAGCGCGGTTCCTGCATGAGCCCGGCCAGCGAGCCCGCAAAGACGACGCGGCCCCCCTGCTCGCCGGCTCCCAGCCCAAGATCCACGACGTAATCCGCGACCTTGATCATGTCGGCGTCGTGCTCGACGACCAGCACGGTATTGCCCTGGTCACGCAGTTGTCGGAGGATATCGATGAGCCTCAGATTGTCACGCGGGTGCAGTCCGATGGAGGGCTCGTCGAGCACGTACAACGTGTCCACCAGCGCCGAGCCCAGCGACGTCGCCAGATTGATGCGCTGCGATTCGCCGCCTGACAGTGTGGACGAGAGGCGGTCGAGCGTCAGGTAGTCCAGGCCAACATCGCTCAGGAACGCGAGCCGCCGGCGAATTTCTTTCAAGACCTTTTCCGCAATCGCCAGGTCGCGCTCGCTCAGCGTGAGCTCGGCCATGAAGGCCTGCGCCTGCCGGACCGTGAGGGACGATACGTGATCGATGGGGTGTCCTCCGACGCGGACATCGCGCGCCTCGCGCCGCAGCCGTGCGCCTCCGCATTCGGGGCAGGTGAGGTACCCCCGATACCGGCTCAGGAACACGCGCACGTGCACCTTGTATTTCTTGCGCTCCAGGAAGCGGAAGAATCCGCGGACACCTTCGTACTCAGCGTCCCCGTCGATCACGAAGCGTCTCTCTTCTTCGCTCAAATCTTTCCAGGGCACGTCGAGCCGCAGCCCCCGCGTGCGTGCTGCCCGCTTGAGCTCGGCGAGCTGGACGCGATAGTGGGTTTTGCTCCACGGCTCGATGGCGCCCTCTTGGATCGATTTGGCCTGGTCAGGGATGACCAGACCCATGTCGAGCTCGATGATGTTGCCGAACCCATGACACACCGGACATGCGCCGAACGGGTTGTTGAACGAAAAAAGCCGGGGCTGCGGATCTTCGTAGGCGACATTGCAGCGCCGGCACTCGAAGCGCTCGGAAAACACATGAGCCACGGGGACTCCGGCACCTCGCGCTGGCTGCGCAATCGCAAAGGCGGCGCCACCCCCTTCGAGATACGCTATCTCGATAGAGTCGGTGAGACGGGCATGCACATCGCTTTCGATCTTCACTCGATCGACGATAACCTGAAGGTTGGCGAGATTCGTGAGCGATGCGGGGTCGACGTCATCGAGCATCGCCGTCTCACCGCCGACGAACAGGCGATGGAATCCCTTTTTGCGCAGCGCGTCCAGCGTCGCCTTGACTGACTCGATCCCATTGCCCCGTGCGGGCCGAGCAGGTTCGGGCATTGAAAGCGGCAGGGTCGCATCGGGATCGAGCGACGCAATCTCTTCCGCCGGCTCGCCTTCTTCGACGGCGGACACGGCCACGACCGGCATATCGAAACCGATCAGCAGCCGTGTGCCTTCGAGCAGCGTGCTGAGTCGCTGCGCCACGACTTCGGCCGTCTCGCGTGTGACCTGCTCGCCGCAGTTCCGGCAGAACGTCCGCCCGATCCGTGCGTACAGCAGCCTCAAATAATCATGAATCTCCGTCGTCGTTCCCACCGTTGAACGCGGATTGCGAATGCTGTTCTTCTGCCGGATGGCGATCGCCGGACAGATCCCCTCGATGCGGTCGACATCGGGTTTTTCCATCCGCTCCAGAAATTGCCGCGCGTAGGCAGACAGCGAGCCCACATATCGGCGCTGCCCTTCGGCATAGATCGTGTCGAAGGCCAGCGAGGACTTTCCCGAGCCACTCACGCCTGTCACGATGATCAGCGTGCCGACCGGCAGCGATACGTCGATGTTCTTGAGGTTATGGGTCCGGGCGCCGCGCACAATGATGGCGTTGGCGGCGGTGACGGCCGGTGGAGGCATCACAGAAATGATTTCCGGTGGAACCGTAAACAATGTATGTTAGCGCACTGTACCTCTCATCTTCAATGCGGAGGCAAGCCGCGCTGTACAAACGGTGCGACTTGCGGTACGCTAACTTCTTAGGTCTTTGCGGGCCGACGACATGCCATCAGTCAGCATGAAATCTGTGTGGGCCCTCGGCGCCCTGATTCTCGTCAGCATCCTCGTTCTTCCTGCCCTGCCCCTTCGGGCACAATCGGACCAGGCGGAACGGATTCGCGACGCCGGCGCGGCACTTCACGAGATCATGTCCGCTCCAGACAGGGCGGTCCCGCGTTCGGTCCTCGATCACGCCGAAGCGATCGCGGTCTTTCCTTCGACGCTGAAGGCCGGCTTGGTGATAGGCGGCCAACGGGGAAAAGGAATTATCAGCGTCCGCGATCGGTCTCAGGGCCAGTGGTCGCAGCCTGCCTTCCTCACGCTCACCGGAGGCAGCATCGGCGCACAGATTGGCGGACAGGCGGTCGACGTCGTGCTCATCGTCATGAATCGCCGCGGGGTCGAAAACCTGCTGCAGAACCAGTTCAAGATCGGCGGCGAGGCCTCGGCGACGGCCGGCCCGGTGGGCCGGGACGCTGAAGCGTCGACCGATCTCGCGCTTCGCGCCCAGATTCTCAGCTACTCGCGATCGCGCGGCCTCTTTGCCGGCATCAGCCTTAAAGGATCCGCGATCCGCCAGGACCAGGATTCCAACGAGATGTTCTACGGCGCCCGCCTTCGCACGCGCGACATCGTCCTCGATGGCAAAGATGCGACCCCGCAGTCCGTCAAAGAGGTCTTTGGGTGGCGCGTCACGCTGGATAAATACGCGCCAGCGAAGTGAACGGCTTTCATGAGTGCTCGCCGGGCCCTCACCAAAGATTGACCCATTCATCCCACAGACCGTCATGGACTGTTCATGAACGGTTAGGTATGCTCGCCTGCTGCGAGCAGGCTGGTCGCAAACCAAGTATGACCAACACGTTGAATCGAATGTGTCATGGTGCCGGGCCGTTCCTCGCGGGAGCGCTGGCGTGGGTATTCCTGACGTCTGTCGGTCAGGCTCAGACACCTGGAGCCCCCCTGACCCTCGGCGGCGCGTTGGACCGTGCAGTCGCAGCCAATCCTGCGATTGGTGCGGCGCGGCTGCGACAAGGGATCGCTCTGGCGGGGGTGAACGTCGCGCGGGAGCGACTCAATCCGGAAGCGCGGGTGGAAATCGAACGGGAAACCCCCACGCGGTCCTATGGTTTCGCGCTCCCGGTCGAGATGGGGGGCAAGCGAAGTCGACGTATCGCCGTCAGCGAGGCGGCGGTTCGAACCAATGAGGCCGAGCTCGCTCAGATCATCGTCGAGGTGCGCTCGAACGTTCGGCGCGCATACTTCAACGCGGCGATTGCCGAAGCCCGTCTGGCGCTCGTCAACGAGCTGCAGCAATTCGCGACGCGAGCGCGCAGCGCGGCTCAACAGCGCTTCGAGGCCGGCAGCGCGCCGCGCCTGGAAGTGCTGCAGGCACAGCTTGCCCTCGCCCAGACCCAGAATGAGGCGACCGGCGCTCGCGCCGCAGTTGGCGCGGCCGGGTTGCAACTCAACGCGCTGTTGGGCCTGCCACTCGATGCGCCGATGACGCTGAGCACTCCGCTCGACGATGCGCCGGGCCTGGTGTCGGTCACATTGATCGAGCGCGCCCAAGCCTCGAACCCCGAGCTGGTCGTGCTCGACCGCCGCATCGAGGAGCAAATTCTCCGGGTCGCGCTGGCACGGGCGATGCGGACTCCGGATCTCATTCCGGAAGCGACCCTCACACGAGGCGCCGAACCTGAATTCACGACAGGTTGGCGCGCGGCCCTCGGCGTGACTCTGCCACTTCTCACCAGCCACCGCGCCGGGGTTCTGCTCGAAGAAAGCACGTTGGCGCAATTGCGCCGCGAGCGGGACGCCACGGTGGCGCGCATCACCGGCGAGGTGGCAGCGGCGGTCGCGCAGGTCGACGCCCAGCGCCAGCAGTACCTGAGATATCGTGATGAAATTCTTCCGCAGGCGCTCGAGGTCGAGAGCCTGGCGGAAGATTCGTATCGTCTCGGCCAGACGGGCATCGCCGCGCTGCTGCAAGCGCTGCAGGCATCGCGCGACGTGCGCCTTCAATCTCTGCAGGTGGCCTCCCAGTTCCAGGGCACGCTTGCTGATCTGGAGCGCTCGATTGGGACACCGATTCCATGACATCGATCGTTCGATGCTTCGCGGTCGGATCGCTTCTGTGCGCTGTGGCTGCCGCCGCGTGCGGGGGTAGCGCGCCGGAGGAAATCGAGACGGAGACCGTGGTACCGGTCACCGCCGAACCGGCACGGACCGGGTCAATTCGGGCCGTCGTCCATACGAGCGGGATCGTCCAGCCGGCGCCTGGCGCCGATCTCCTTGTAACCGCGCCCGAGTCAGCCCGCATTGCGGAGATACCACAGGCGGAAGGCGATTTTGTCCGGAGCGGCGATCTGCTGGTGCGATTCGACATCCCGTCTCTCAGCGCGGACGCGTTGGCGAAGAGCGCGGAAGTGGCCGCGGCCGAAGCACGGGTTGAGAACGCGAGGGCTGCCCAGGCACGCGCGCGTGAGTTGTTCGATCGGGGGGTCGCCGCGCGCAAGGAAGTGGAAGACGCAGACCGCGACCTTGCCCAGGCGGAGGCTGCGCTCAACCAGGCGCGCGCGGGACGAGGCGCGTCGCTGACGCTCGCCGACCGCGCGACCGTTCGTGCGACCTTTAACGGGATCGTCGCCAAGCGGTGGCACAATCCAGGCGATTTGGTCGAGGCGGCGGCCGGCGACCCGGTCTTGCGAGTCATCGACCCCAACCGATTGGAGGTCGTGGCCTCAGTCCCAATCGGCGACGTGTCGCGAGTGCTGGTGGGCGCGTCGGCGTTCCTCAGCGGTACCCTTCCGCCCACCGCCGGCGCGTTGAGAGTTGTCTCGCGGCCCGCCGCGGTCGAACCGGGAACGGCCGCCGTCCCGGTACGGCTTGCGTTCGTATCGCGGATTGCTCTACCGGCAGGCACGCCGGTCCAGGTCGACATCAACGCCGAAGAGCATGTCAAAGTCGTGCTGGTGCCGGCCGAGGCGATTGTGCGCGAGGCCGAGGAGACTGCCGTGTTCGTCGTGGTCGGCAACAAGGCGAAACGCCGGCCGATCGTCACGGGGCTGACTGACGCTCAGCATGTCGAGGTTCGCTCTGGATTGAAGGCGGGCGAGCTCGTCATCACCCATGGCCAGGCCGGCCTGCCGGACGACGCGGCGATTTCGCTGGAAACGACGGAAACGTCTGCTTCCGAGAAACCCGCCGACGAAAAAGCCGCTGCTGACAAATGAGCGTCGCGGCCCAGATCATCCGCCACTCCCGCGCGGCGATACTACTCATTGGAGCATTGGTCGTCGCAGGCGTCATCGCCGCATTCTCACTGCCCAGCAGCATCTATCCCCCGCTGCAGTTTCCTCGCATCGTCATCATCGCGCACAGCGGCACGCTGCCGTCGCAGACGATGATGCTCACGGTGACGCGTCCCATCGAAGAAGCCGTGATGGGGGTGCCGGGCATTCGGCGGGTGCGGTCCCGAAGTATCCGCGGCGCGGCCGAGATATCGGCGCAGTTCGAGCCCTCGACCGACATGATTCCCGCCTTGCAACAGGTCCAGAATCGGGTCGCCGAAATCCGCGCTGATTTGCCGGCTGATTCGGAACTCACCGTCGAGCGCCTGACGCCCGCAGTATTCCCAGTTTTCATTCTGAGTTTGACCGGCAATCTCGCGACGGCTGACTTGAATGACTATGCCCGCTACGTCATGCGACCGGCACTGGCCCGCGTGCCTGGCGCCGGGAACATTGAGGTGCTCTCGAGCGACACACGCGAGATCGAAGTCGTGCTGGACCCGTTGAAGTTGACGGCCGCAGGCCTGACGGTCGCTGACGTGTCGGAAGCCTTGAAAGCGCAAAACGAGCTGGCACCTGTCGGTCGCTTCGCAGAATCCGGCCTGCAGCACCTGTCGCTCGCATCCGGCCTCTGGACCAACGTCAACCAAATCGCCGCCGCCCCCGTGCTGGTAAAAAACGGGGCGACGATTCGCGTGTCCGATGTCGGATCTGTCTACCCTGGGGCCCCCGATCGCACCTTGCTGGTCACCGGCAACGGTCGTGATGCCGTATCGATCAGCATCAGCCAGCAGATTGGCGCCAATATTCTCGATCTCACGCAGGGGGTCGACAACGCCCTTGCCGACCTCACGCGTTCGCTGCCGGCTGGCCTTCGCATCACTAAAGTGTATGACCTCGCCGAGTTCGTCAGCTCCGCGATCGCGAACGTGCGAGACGCCATTCTCATCGGCGGCTTCCTGGCGATCGTGGTCTTGATCGTGTTCCTTCGGGACTTCCGGCTCACACTCATAGCGGCGCTGACGCTCCCGCTTGCTGTCGTGCCGACGTTCCTTTTCATGTATGTGTTCGGTGGGTCGATCAACTTGATGTCAATGGGTGGTCTCGCCGTGGCGATCGGGCTGGTCATCGACGACGCGGTGGTCGTCGTTGAGAACATCTACCGCCGGGCCGGGGAAGGTGTATCCAGCGTCGTGGACGCCGTCTCTGAGCTCATGGCGCCGCTGGTGAGCTCGACGTTGACCACAGTGGTCGTATTCGCACCGCTCGGATTGCTGTCCGGTGTGCCAGGGCAGTTCTTCCGGGCGCTGTCGCTGAGTCTTTCTGTCGCTGTACTGCTCTCGCTTGGACTCTCCATCAGCGTCGTGCCGCTGCTGGCCCGGTGGGCGTTCCGTCATCACCAGGCCGATTCTGCACCCCGGACCTCAGGCGCGCTCACGCGATGGTACGAACGCGGCCTCGGTTCCATGCTGCGGAGGCCTGTCGTCGCGGTGGCGTTCGCCGTGGCGCTCGCCGCCGCCACGGTCGTCCTGTTCTATTCTCTGGGAACCGGATTCCTGCCTCCGGCAGACGAGGGCGGGTTCGTGGTCGACTATCTCACTCCGGCAGGTTCGGCGCTCGCGGAAACCGATCGTCAGGTCCGCGCGATCGAAAAGGTCATCGCTGGCACGCCCGAGGTGGCAGCCTACTCGCGCCGGACCGGTTCTGAGTTGGGACTGTTCGCCACCGCGCAGAACAGCGGCGACATCCTCGTCCGCCTGAAGCCACGCGATCAGCGGAGCCGGTCCGCCGAGGAGATCATCTCGGACCTCCGGCCGAAGCTGCAGGAAGCAGCGCCCCTCGCGGAAATCGAGTTCGTCCAGTTATTGCAGGACATGTTGGGCGACCTTGAAGGGAATTCGACGCCGATCGAGGTCAAGATTTTCGGCGACGATCCCGAGGTGCTCGCACAGGCTTCACAACCGGTCGAGGACATGCTTGGCAAGATCGACGGCGTCGTGGACATCGTCGGAATGCAGCGAGGCAATCCGGAAGTGACATGGGCGGTCGATCCGGTCGCCGCCGCACGGTTTGGCTTGACCACGCAGCAGGTGTCAACTCAGTTGTCGGCGGCTTGGTTGGGTGACGTCGCGACGGATCTCCGTCTCCTGGATCGCCGCGTGCCGGTACGGGTCAGGCTCACCGACTCCTTCCGTCTCGATCCGAACAAGCTCCCACAGACCCTGCTTCGCACGGGCGAGGGCAAGCTCATTCCCCTGGCCGCGGTCGCCCAGCCTGTGCGCTCAAACGGTCAGGCCGAGTTGATGCGCGAGAACTTGCGCGGGATGGCCCTGGTGACCGGGAGGCTCGAAGGTCGGGACCTCGGCGGCACCGTGGCCGAAATCCAGACTCGATTGCGCGAGATGAAGCTGCCGATCGGCTACACGAATGAAATCGGCGGGCAGTACGAGTCGCAGCGCCAGGCATTCCGCGAGCTGTTGATGGTCTTCGGTATTGCGGCCGTCCTCGTCTTCACCGTACTCGTGATTCATTTCCGCGCCTTCCTCCCGGCGACGTTGATATTGCTGGCGGCTCCGCTTTCCCTGTGCGGGGCGTTGCTGCTATTGCTGATCACGGGCACCGATCTGAATGTGTCCGCCGCGATGGGTCTCATTCTGCTGATCGGGCTCGTCGTCAAGAATGGCATCATGTTGCTCGATTACACGGAGCGACTCCACGAGAGCGGCGAACCGTTCGAGATCGCGAT
>Ga0184639_10001492_pt1 | contig 10148 bp, 8 predicted proteins | sample PLM31_170_b2_FD_133155 | JGI IMG/M metagenome (GOLD analysis project Ga0184639, IMG submission 133155) | Groundwater sediment microbial communities from an aquifer in East River, Colorado, USA - PLM3-1_170_b2 | ecosystem: Environmental > Terrestrial > Soil > Riparian zone | place: USA: East... | reverse complement strand
CCGTGAGCGGATGCGGTGCGCTCGTGTCGAGACCCCTCGATCTCGTCAAGAGAATTCGTACGGGCGGCGCGTGAAATCACGCTTTGGCGGCGGAACGTGTAAACACCCACCCCAATCAGGACACCCTAGACTCCCTCCGCTCGATCTCCGAGGTTCTGAAGTCCTCTGGCATTCTGTCCACAGGGAGACCCACCATGTTGCAAAGTCAACGGAAGTCCACGCGCGCCATGAGGGCGGCAACACTCTTCGCCGCCGCCATCGTCGCGACGGCGCCATCCGGCTCCCGCGCCGCCTCGATCACCGCGGACGAAGCCCACGAGATCGGAGTGGAGGCCTACGTCTACCTCTACCCGCTGGTGATCATGGATCTCACGCGCCTCCAGGCGACCAACATTGACGCGGGCAAGGAGCCCGGCCGGGGCCCGCTGAATGCGTTCTCGAACATTCCCGCATTCCCCGACGCGAGCTTCCGGGTCGTGGTCCGGCCCAACTTCGACACGCTCTATTCGAGCGGCTGGCTGGATTTGACGAAGGAGCCGATGGTCGTGTCCGTTCCGGATACGGGTGGCCGGTACTATCTACTCCCCATTCTCGACATGTGGACGGACGTCTTCGCTTCCCCGGGCTGGCGCACGACCGGGACCAGCGCGGGACACTTTGCCGTCGTGCCCCCTGGCTGGACGGGAAAGCTGCCGAAGGACGTGGGACGGATCGACGCCCCGACGCCTTACGTGTGGATCATTGGCCGCACGAAGACCGACGGTCCGAGCGACTATGACGCCGTGCACAAGATCCAGAAGGGGTACGAGATCGCCCCGCTCTCGAAGTTCGGCAAAGAGAAGTACGAGGGGGACAAGGTCAAGGTGGACCCCAACGTAGACATGAAGACGCCGCCGCTCGAGCAGGTGAACGCCATGTCGGCCGCGAAGTACTTCCAGTACGCCTCGGAGCTCATGAAGCTCCATCCGCCCCACATCACGGATCAGCCGATCGTCGACCGGATGAAGCGGCTCGGCTTCGAGGTCGGCAAGACCTTCGACCTGTCGAAGGCCGACCCGACGGTCCAGCAGGCGCTCGCGAACGCGCCCGCGGACGGTCTTCAGCGGATGAAAGATAGAGCGCCCACGATGGCCCAGGTCGTCAACGGGTGGTCGATGAACACGACGACGATGGGGGTCTACGGAACCTACTACGTGAAGCGCGCGATCGTCTCGATGGTGGGGCTGGGGGCCAATCTCCCGGAAGACGCCATCTACCCAGGGAACCTGGCCGACGCCACGGGGAAGCCGCTGGACGGGGCGAACCAGTACGTGCTCCATTTCACGAAGGACTTGCTCCCCCCCGTGGGGGCGTTCTGGTCGGTGACGCTCTACGACACTCAGGGCTTCCAGGTGGCGAACAGCATCAATCGATTCGCCTTGAGCTCCTGGATGCCGTTCCAGTACAACGCCGACGGCTCGCTGGACTTCTACTTCCAGAGCGCATCCCCAGGCAAGGAGAAGGAGTCGAATTGGCTGCCCGCGCCGGCCGGGCCATTCAACCTGACAATGCGCCTCTACGCGCCAAAGCAGTCGGCGCTGCTCGGCTCTTGGAACCCGCCGCCGGTCACGATGGCGGCGGCGAACTAGACCGAGCGGAGGCGCATCCTCGCGAGGACGCCCGCCAGAAGCAGGGTCGCGAGCGCGAGCGAGGAGTAGGCGAGGGCGAAGTTCGAAACGGCGCGGCCGGCAAGGCCGGGATTCGAGAGGACGAGAAGACCTCCCGCGGCGAGGAGCGCCGCGCGCACTCCCCTGCCACCGAGGGCCGGGATGGAGACGGCGCGTGAAGCGGCGGCCATCGCCGGGAGAAGCAACAGGACGAACTGCGCCTTCAAGTTGAATCCGAGAACCAGCAGCATGCCGCAGCAGGCGATGCACATGTCGAGAAGGAGCGCATCATGGCGCTCCTTCCCCTTTCCTGCGATCCAGACCCAGATCAGCGCGACCAGGATTGCGGCGCCGGCCGCGCGGCTCAACATCGTGAACCGCGCCTGCGTGAGCGACACGACGTTCACTCGCGTCTCGTCGTAGGCCGGGGCGTCCACGAGGAGCCTCCGGAGCCCGGCGGCGGGCGACTGATCCCAGATCTTCGAGCCCTGAAGCGTCCCCTCAGCCGCCGGGGTCACGACCTTCGCGCGCCACTGGCCCATCAGCTCCACGCCGCGCGCGGGACCGAGCACGAGCATCGGGAGGAGGAGGGCCGCAGCGAGACCGACGGCAAATCCCGCTACCGGACGAAGCCGCCCGCGAATCAGAACCGGCACGATGAGAAGCGCGGCGTTCATCTTGAGGGCCGCGGCGATTCCCAGGAGCAGTCCGGGCCAAACGCGATCTCTCGATCCCAAGAGTCCTGAGACTCCCCCGATCACCAGCGACAAGAGGAAGAGGTTCGCCTGACCCAGCACGAGATTGTCGTGGAAGAGGCCGAGCAAGGGAGCGAGGGCGGCGACTAAGGCCCATGTCGCCATGCCACCCGGCATTCCTTCGCCGGCGAGCCGGAGGGCGGCCCGGATCGAGGCCGCGGCGAAGGTGACGTTCGCCCCGTACCAGACGGCCGCGGCCGCGGGGAGCGGCAGCGCCGCGAGCGGCGCCAGGAGGAGCGCGAAGAACGGAAGATAAACGTAGCCGTGGAGCCCGCTCGACACGTCGTACGGAGATCCGCCCGAGAGCAGCGTGCGCGCCGCGGAGTAGTAGATGGGAAAGTCGCTTCCGGTGCGGAGCTGCTTCCCCACACAGGCGATGCCGATGATAATCGCCGCGGCGAGTGCCGCTACGGTGAGGGCGATGCGAAGGGTGCCGCGCATAGGCGCGTGATTTTGCGGCAGGCGGGCTCTCGGAGCAAGCCTCCCCCGGCGAGCGCCGGGACCGGGCGGACTCCGGGGACCTAGAAGTAGCTCGCGGCGCTCAGCGTGAGACCGTCGACCGGGGTCGTGTTGTTGAACCGATCCCGCATGATCTCGTAGTACCAGCCCAGGCGGAGCACCGCGGCCGCCCGAGGGCGGATATTGAGGCTCGCGGAGAGCCGCGATCGGGAATCCCCAAGGATCGCCCGATCGAAGTCCACGGCGTCCGCGCGGACGGCAATCGTGAGGCTCGAGGTCCTCCAACCCTTGAAGAGGGGCTCGAAGAGAACCCGCGCGGCTTCGGCCGAGACGCCCCACTGCCGTTCGGCGTAGAGGGTCCCGAGCCCGGGCGGAACGTCGATCATCGCCACCGCAGCTTCGCCCGCGAGGCGAATCCCCGAGAGAATCGCGGCGCCGTCCGCCGCGATCACGTGCGCGTACCTGGCCCCGTCCACCGTGACGCCGCCTACCTCCGTCTCGTTGTACATTCCGCTCTGCCCCGCGAGGCCGATCTCCGTCGTCCGGGACGGGAGGATCGCGAGCCTCGCCGCGAGCGCAGGCATGCCGTTGTTGTCGCCATAGTTGTTCCGTCCGTGCGCCACTCGGGTGCCGCCCGGCGATTCCATGATCAAACCGTCGTCATAGCCCGTGACCAAGTCGATCTCGTACGAGAGCGGCAGCCCCTTGCCCGCACGCGACACGCTGAAGATCCCGACGCCGAGCTGGGGGTTCGGAACCCCGATCAGCTGAGTCGCGACCAAGGATCGCTCGTCGAATTCATTCCGGGGCGCGTCCTGCCGGACGTAGGGGCCGCCCAGGGGACTCAGGAAGATCCCGGCATGCCCGTGCATCGCCCCCCCCATCCGGACATCGAGGTAGGCGCTCTCCACCGAGAAATCGTCGGCCCCGCGATCCCAGGCGGCTTTCCAGAGGAATTGGACGCGAGGGTGGATGCGGGCCGACACGAACCCGCCCACGCTTCCGACCGAGAACCACTCGGGGTCCGAGACGCCGCGCACGCGGTCCTCGGCGAAGCGAAGCTCGATGTTCCCCCCGTACGCCAATCCGTCCATCCGACCGTGGTGGTAGGGCGATTCGAATGCGGGTTCAGGCGCGGGGGCGTTCCCGGAAGGAGGCCCGGGAATGGTTCCACCCCGCGGCGCGGGCGTTCCCTCCGCCCGCGACACCGTCGCCGCGAGGCAGGCGAGCGCGACCAGGGTCACCCGCATGCCCCGGCCGTGGCCGCTCATCGCGACTCCACGAAGTCCACGACGTCGGCGCGATCCTCGGCGGGCATCGCCAGGAAGGCGTCGCGCGCCGCGGCCGCCTCACCGCCGTGGAGCTGGATTGCCTCCACCACCGTGTGGGCGCGCCCGTCATGGAGAAGGAAGAGCTGCCCGTTCAGGAACTCCCGCGCGATCCGCAGCCCCCAGAGCGGCGCCGTGCGCCACTCGCGGCCGTCGGCGCTCCCGTCCGGCCTGTTGTCGGCCAGCGCGTCTCCGAGGTCGTGGAGGAGCAGGTCGGAGTAGAGTTTCACGTCTCGATCCGAGAGCGCCTCGATCTCGTGCGGGCCGCTCCGCATCGACGGCACGTGACAGGCCGCGCAGCGAGCCGAGGTGAAGAGCGCTTCGCCCCGGTCCCGACCCGCCGTACGCTCGCCCGGTGACGGCGGCGCGAGCATGCGCATGTACTGCATCACATCATTCACTTGATTCGAGGGAACTTCGGGATCGGAGGCCGGATCGAGATCCGGCACCACGCGCGAGGCGAGCGGATTGACGTTCTCGCTCGGCCTCCCGGCCGAGGTGACGCCCATGTCCTGGTGGTACGCTTCGACGGTCTGTTGGAGGAGCGCCGACACCTGCGCCTTTCGCCCGAATCGCCCCACGCGCGGCGCCGGCCCGCCGCCGGGTTCGGTCGCGGGGACGTAGGCGGCCGGGGTCACCCAATTCACCCTTCCCGAGATGCCGTCTCCGTCGGCGTCGCCCGGATCCTCGTGGATCAGGATCACCGATTCGGGAAGCGCCTCGATCAAGCCGACACCGAAGACGGGCGGCGGCATCCTCAGGGACACGTCCACCCCCGCCGGGAGCAGCTCCGGCTCCGCGCCGGGAATCGCCTTGTTCTGAATCTGCGGCCCGCCGATGTCCACGGCGAGATCGGTCCCGCGACTGAAACGGACGAGGATATTCTCCGGCCGCCCTCGTCCGTCCCCGCTGTGGCAGGAGGCGCAGGCGACATTGTTGAAGATGGGGCCGAGCCCTTCGGCGATCGTGAAGGCTCGCCGGAATTGGACCTGTCCATCCTGGAAGTCTCCTAGCTCGCCGTTGTCGAGCCCTTCGGTCGGCTGATCGAAGCGTTCGCCGGGAGCGGGCTCCGTGGTGAGCAGTTCCCCACAGCCGAGGGGCAGCGCGCCGAGCACGCAAAACGCAATGGCCGCAATGGTCCACCCGCGGCCCCTCGGTGCCCGGGTCGCGGATTGCAGCGCCTCGTGCCCCGCGGGGCAGGACGTGTACCCCAATCCATTCGATTGAAAACGCTCCGGATGCGCCATGACGACCCCTCGATGTGGCTCTTCCAGGTGGGAGACCCGCATCGGGGGTCGCAAGAGCCGGGCCAAATCAAGGGGCCTGAATCTTGCTGCTCATTACAAGGGAGCCGCGGACCGTCGGGGTCGCGGAACCATCCCTTGAGGTCGCTGAGGAAGGAGTCCCGCTCATGAAGATCCGATCGCTCGTCATCGCTCTCGCGCTCACGGCGGCCGCATCGGCGCCTACGATGCCGCGCGCCTCCGCGAGTCAGCTCGCTTCGGGCTCGATCGAGTTCGCACCGATGGTCTCGTTCAGCCACTCGAACTTCAAGCGCGAGGGATACGGAAACGTGGAGACGGTCACGGAGCTGAACGTCACCCCGACCGTCGGATACTGTCTCTCCAATCACTACGAGGTGACCGGTGGATTCCTGATCCGGCATCAATCGGACAACGGGAACAGCGACACGGCCCTGGGAGCATCGGCGGGATTGATCTACAACTTCTCGCGAACGGGCGGCGTGATTCCCTACGCCAGCTTCGGATTCGGGGCCCTCTTCTACGACGGCTTCTCACTCGACGAGACGGCCGTCCTCGCTCCGATGATCGGCGGAGGGATTCGCGTGTTGGTGGGGTCCAGCGCTTCGGTGAACATGAACCTGGCCTACCAGCACGAGGGGAACGCCAACGGCGAGTTCAACGCCAGCGCGAACCGCGTGGTCGCGGGCGTCGGCGTGTCGCTGTTCCCCTGGCCGAAGCGCTAGTAGACGCCGGGTAGAAGGCGCGCCGTTTTCCCCATGTACCGCCGGTACTCGTCGCCGAACTCCTGGACGAGAAAGGCCTCCTCGACGTCCATCCGGCGCTTGAACATCCAGAAGGGGATCGGGAGGAGGAGCACGGCGAGGGTGCTCCGGAAGATGAGGGCGAATCCGATGTCCATGAGGAGGATGCCCACGTAGGAGGGATGCCGGACCGCGGCGTAGGCCCCATTCGTCTTGAGCGTGTGTCCTTCTTGAATCGCCACGACGGAAGCGAAGCGGGGCCCCAGCTCCATCATCGGCCAGACCCGAAGCGCCGCGCCCACCCCCAGGATTGCGAGCCCCGCCCACTGGAGCGTGATGCCGCCCGGCAGGACCCAGAGATTGCGCGCGTCCATGTAAGGCATCACCCACGCCGTGAACAGCGTATGGAACATGAGCAAGGGGAAGAACGGACGCCAGTCGGGCGCGTGCTTGAGCCCGCGGCTCCTGCCGCCCGTGCAGAACGTCATGACCGGGGTCATCAGCAGGTGAATCCACACCACCCCGACCCGGACCGGGCTCGAGAAGAATCCGTCCCAGCTCCCCCACGCCATGACCATCAGCAGAAGGAAGAGAAGGACGTTGAGCGGAATCCCGATGATCTGTTTCCAGTTCATCGCTTTGGTCCTCCGAACGGAGCGACGGTCCCGATCGTTACCGCCCGCCCCCCTGAATGCGCTTGCCGAAATCACTGTGGCGGCGCGCGACCTGCCGCGCGGAGTCGGGCGTGGCGACCGGCACCGGCATCTTCGTGACGAGGGTGCCGAACACGAGGTCGGCCAGCGGGAGCAGCACGTTGAGATTGCGGTTCATGTAGATGTGGTGGATCCGGTGGTGCCGCTTGAGGAACTGAAACCACTGCGAGCGCTCGATGAAGGGAAAGCGAGGCTTGTGCATCAGGTGGTGGAATCCCTCGTAGCCGACGTAGTAGAGGACGAAGGTGACCCCGAACGCGACGAGCGAAGCCAGGAACGGAAACGACGCGCCGAGGGACGTGAGCGCCCATGCCACGAGAAGCCAGGGCACGAGATTGAGAACGATCAGAAGCGGCCCTCCCCACCACTGGAAGGTCAACGCCTCTTCCTGCTCCTCCTCCTCCACGTGGAACGTATCGTCAAACTTGCAGAGCTGATGATGAACCAAGGTGTGCGCGGTGAAACATCCCTTGGGTAGCCAGGGGCGGTGGAGCCAAAAGCGGTGAAATGCCCATTCGAAGAAACTCGCTTGCACCGAAGCGACGGAGAATCCAATTAGTATGGCGGCTACGACCAAGCGCTACCTCCGAGTGGGTGGTTGGGCTGATCCATGGCGTCGAGAGCGGAGGACGACCTCAACGGCGAGAAGACACACGCCTAGTATCGGCCAGCCGGTGCGGAAACTACAGACAATTCGCGCTCCCTCACGCCCTCGCCGCGACCGCCCGCGCGAGGCGCTCGACGTCGCTTCGATCGTTGTAGACCTGCGCGGAGACCCGCACCCACAACCGTCCGCGCCACGCGTGAAGCTGGATCTCGATCCGATCCTCGAAGAGGAGGGCGTCCCTCCACCGGGCGGCGTCATCCGGAGTGGATCCCATGCGTCCCGGCAGCGGAATCGTGGCCATCGACCCGACCATGGTCTCGTTCATCCCCAGCTCGGTGCCCCATCGTGCGCTGAGCACCCGCGCGGCTTCCCACGCGAGGCCGTGGTTGTAATCGAGGATGGCCTCGAGCCCCAGCTCGCGCATGAACGCGATCGCCTCGGGCGCCGCGAGAAATGGCGAAGGGTCCCGGGTCCCCACCCAGTCGAACTCCAACGCCATGCCCTGGTCGAGACCCCAGGAGATCACGGGCGGGTGAAGCCCTGCCTGCCGTTTCCCGGATGCCCAGAGGAATCCGCAGCTCCTCGGCGCCCAGGCCCACTTGTGGAGATTGGCCGAATACCAGTCGACCCCGAGCGCGGGAAGATCGAGCGGAATGGCACCCGGCGCATGAGCGCCGTCCACGAGCACGGGGACGCCCCGTCCCCGGCAGAGCGCCGCGATCTCCGCCAGCGGGAGGATCAGGGCGCTCTCCGATGTGATGTGATCCACGACGGCGAGACGCGTGCGGGGAGTCATCGCGCCGGCGATCGAGTCCACGATCGGCCCTGGCTCCAACGTCGGATACGGCAGCTCGGCGGTAACCACCCGCGCCCCTCGACTCCTCGCGGCGAACGCGGCGGCGTTGGCGATGCCGCCGTACTCACGGTCGGTGATCATGATCTCGTCCCCCTCACGGAGATCGATCGAGCGGAGCACCGCGTTGATGCCCGTGGTCGCGTTATCCACGAAAACGAGATCGTCCCCCCGGGCGCCGACGAACGCCGCCACGGCGTCCGCCGCGACACGCATCCGCGGCCGCTCCGCGCGGAGCGCTCCGGTCGCGATGCCGCTGAGCTCGCGGAGGAGGAATCGGGAGGGCTGGCGCTCGATTTCGTCGCGGATCGCTTGCTGGACCGCCAGCACGCGCTTCGGCGGCGCGCCCACGGTACCGTGGTTCAGGTAGGTGATCTCGGGATCCAGAGCCCAGTGCTGGAGCATGCCCCGGCCGAACGGCGTCAACGGCTCCCTCCTCGAACGATTCACCAGAGCGAATCGGGAGCGACCGGCACGGTCGCCCGCTTCTCCGCCATTCCCGACCGGAGCAGCCGGAGCACCGCCGTGGCCTCGGGGTCGCCGGGCTGGAGGGTGAGCAGCCGCTGGGCGAAGCGGATGGTCGGTCCCATGGAGCGATTCAGCGCGAACCAGCGCATCATCCGGCGAGCCGCTTCGGAGTCGGCGGTGGGAATGCCCATGGCGATGAGGACCGGATCGTCGATGTCCCTTCGCGACGGGTTGGCCAGGATCTCGCAGGCGGCCGCGATGGCGTCGTCAGGCGTGAACGACGGCGTCTCGCGCAGCAACTTCTCCGCTTCCCCGCCGCGCCGGTCCGCCAGGAGGAGCGCCGCGGCGAGACGCCGGTCGGACGCCGCGGCGTACTCGTCCGGCTCCTCGAGCTGCATCAAGATTTGAACCGCCCGGTCGGTCATCCCCGATGCGGCAAGCCCCTGAGCGTAGGCGCGAAGCACGCGGTTCCGCTCGTCCGGATTCGCCGCTCCCCCGCTCGATCGCTCTCCCAGTGTCCGGGGATCGATCTCGTGCGCGCTCAGATCCGGCGCGATCCAGATCAGATGCTCGGCCGGAGGGTCGGGGCGCCGCCACTCGGGGTGCATGGTATCGATCGCGCGATTCCGATACCAAACGCGTAGCGCCTGGAAACGGAAGAGATGAACGGAGACGTCCCGTTCTACCGGAGTCTCCACCCCGAGATACACGTGCGTCGGAGAGTCGAGCTTCGGAAGGAGTCTACGGAATTCGGACTTTACCTCTTGGAGCCGATCCGACGGCGCCCGCATGTTTCGCTCGGTGGGAATGGCCGATCCGAGATCCATGCCGCGGCACCAGATTCCCATCGCGAGGAAAAGGAGCGCCCCGGCCGCTGCCGCCATCGCCGGAATCCTGGCGAGCGCCATTCCAAGGAACATCGCGACGCCGAACCCCGCCATGCCGACGTAGTAGAGCTCCCATTGCCGGACCAGGAGGGAGGAAATCACGACCACGGGCAGGGTGAGGAGCGCCGCCAGGGCCCCCAGGCGCCCCGGCCGGGCCCGCCCGCTCGACGCCCCCCGGTCTCCCGGCGCCGCGCGCCCTCCCGGCGCCGGTCCCAGCGCGATGATCCCGCCGAGTAGGATCGCCGCGCCGGCCGCGAAGACGAGATTGAACTCGGATGGCCACGGGGTCGCGAGGCCGCCGACCGGGAGATTGACGAGGGAGACGAGACTCTTCTGGACTGACGCCGACGCGTCGGCGCCCGAGAGGGTGAGGTAGGAAGTCGCGGTCGTGCCGCTCTCGAACCGGTTCGCGAGCAGCTGCCGCATT
>Ga0184639_10001490_pt1 | contig 10151 bp, 10 predicted proteins | sample PLM31_170_b2_FD_133155 | JGI IMG/M metagenome (GOLD analysis project Ga0184639, IMG submission 133155) | Groundwater sediment microbial communities from an aquifer in East River, Colorado, USA - PLM3-1_170_b2 | ecosystem: Environmental > Terrestrial > Soil > Riparian zone | place: USA: East... | reverse complement strand
GGCCGCAGCGCGCCCTTCCCCTCGAGCCATCGGTGTGCCTCATTGTAGTCCGACGCCTCGAAGTCCACGTGGTCGCGGAGCTTGCCTTCCGACCGGATTCCGAGTCGCACGCCCGCCTCGCTGAGCAGGGGCACGTCCATGAGGCCGTCCGCGAAAGCGAGGATGTCCTCCTTCCGGATGTTCCACTTCGCCGCGAGGCTGCGGACGATCTCGCCCTTCGTCCGCGGACCAACGTTGATCACAACGTCGCCCGTGAACACGCCGTCCTCGTACCGGAACTCGTTGCTGTACACTTCGTCGGCCTCGAAGAACGCCTTCGCCGATTCTGCGACCTCCCTCGGGCCTCCTGTGACGAGGACGACCTTGTGGCCCTGGCTCCGGAGGAACTCCATGAACTCGGGCGCGCCCGGGACGGGCCGGAGGTGCCGTGCGGCGCGGAGGACCTGCGCCTGCGTGAGCCCCCTGAGGAGCCGTGCGCGCATCCGGAAGCCCTGCTCCCAGTCGATCCGCCCGTCGATCCCGGCGCGGGTGATCGCCGCGACCTCGGCCTCTTTGTCGACGAGGGCCGCGAGCTCCGGGAGGAACTCGTTGAAGATCAGCGTGTTCTCTAGGTCGAAGACGACGAGCTTCACGGGAGGTCCCGGCCGACCCAGCAAGACGGATGTATAAAGGTCTTCTGCGCAACCCGCGGGAACGCGCTAGAAGACCTCCATGTCCCCGTGGACATCGAGGCCCTCGTCCGTGATGCTGTACGGCTTGACGGACCTCGGGTGGCGGAGCCGGCGCATCTTGATGACCTGGATGACGAGCTGGACCTCGCCGTTCTCCCGTTCGTTGAACCTCAGGCCGATGACCCCGTCGGACACGTACTCGACGAGGCCGTCGCGCGACGAGCGGGGGTTGTCGTCCTTGACCTCCGCCGTGAAGAGGCACGTGGCGCCCGTGGACCGGAGCTGCTGGCACAGCGCGAAGAGGCGCGTGCGCCGCTCCGTCTCGTCGGGGAACATCATGTTCAGGAGGCTGATCGAGTCGACGACGACCCGCGTCGCCCCGGACTTGCGGATGAACTCGGGGAGCTCGGACTTGATCCGCGTGACGGTCGTCTTCGCGTCCGCGGGCTCGAGCTTGACGATGTGCAGCCGCTTGTCCTTCAGGTACGGCCGGAGGTCCCACCCGAACGACGCGGCGGTCGCGACGACGGAGTCGACGTCCTCCTCGAGGCTGATGAAGATCCCCTTCTCGCCGTTCACGAGGCCCTGGACGAGGAACTGGAGGGCGAACGTCGTCTTGCCGGTGCCGAAGGACCCCATGACCGTGATCACGTGCCCGCGCGGCACGCCCCCGCCGAGGAGCTCGTCGAGGCCGTCGACCCCCGTGAGGACGCGGTCCGCGGGGACCTCGCCGCCCGTCCGCTCCGCGGCCGCCGCACCGCTCATGCCGACCGCCTCATGAGATTCGCTCCATGTACACGACGACGAGGCCGTGCGTCGAGGACACCATCGTCGGGAACCGCGCGATCTTCTCCCTCGGCAGGTGCGGCAGGACGCTCGTGAACCGCTCGACATACATGTACCGCTGGCGGTTGCTCGACCTGGCGTATCCCTTCCACTCGAACGCGAGGCAGCCGTCGACGGAGTCCATGAGCATCAGCTCGTGCCGCTTCTCCAGAATCCCGCGCGTCAGGAGTAGGTACACGAGCCCGTCCCACCGCTTCGCGACGCGCTGGAGGCCCTTGACCGTGGTCACGAGCTCCTTCATCTCGACGGCCTCGGCGATCGCGAGGTCCGTGAGGGAGTCGATCACGACGAGGGACCCCTCCGCGTTCTCGTCGAGGAACGCGACGAGCTCCTCGAGGACGTTCCCCGACGGCGTCTCGAAGACGTCCTCCAGGTCCGTCCACTCCGGCGGGACGACGCTGTGCCGGAAGTACCACGAGGAGAAGTCCTTGAACGTCGTGCGCCTGCGGAACGCCTCGTAGTACTCCGCGTTGAAGCCCGCCCGTAGCTCCTCGAGGATCACGTCCCTCGAGCGGGCGAACGTCACGTAGCAGATCCTCGTCGGCAGGTCGGAGTCGGCGCAGTGGTCCCCGAGGTAGTGGTGCCACGCCTCCGGGCGCTCGTTCACGAGGGCGATCTTCGATGCGGCCGTGTAGACGTACTCCTGCATGCCCGCGCCGATCTCTCCGACGAGGAGGACCGTCGAGCCCGCCGGGAAGCCGCCGTCGACGATCGCGTCGAGGTCCGCGATCCCCGTGGGCACCTTCCGGACCGCTGCGGTGAGCGGCGTCTCCCTAGGGAGAAGCCCCGGGCTATCGAGGACGTCGCCTTCCGTTAGAGCCATCCCGTTCGACCGGCCGCAGCAGCGCGGCGACGATAAGACCTTTTTGTAAACGCGCGGCGGCCGCTGATGGCCTTCGACGCAGGCGCGCTAGCTGATATTTATCCTTGATAACAAATGATAATCGTCGCATGGAGGCGCCGGCGCCTCGCCGTCGTTTTCACACGTTGATAACCACGCGGTCACGCTTAAGTCTCGAACCCGCGCTGACTTCGGGTCCATGGCGAACGTGAGGAATCCGATCTTCAGCCTGATCCTCACCATGACGGCCGCGGCGGGCCTCTCGGTCCTTTTGTCGATCCCCGTGTTCCTGTTCCCCCTGCTCGGCCTGCCGTACCTCGAACTCCAGGTGTTCTGCCTCGCCTTCGCCGCATTCGGGGTCGGCATGATCGCGGGCCGGGCGAGCTTCCTCGGCTCGATGGGCTTCGCGGGCGCCCTGATCGGCGGCTTCGCAGGCTTCCTGCTCTTCCAGTGGATTTTCCGCCCCACGGGCTGGCTCCTCTGGCCGAGCGGCTGGGAGTTCCTCCTGGCCCTGGGCCTCGCGGGGCTGTGCGGCGTCGGCGGCCTCTCGACGGGGAAGCTCGGCGTGAGGCGCGTCGAACGGGCGATCCAGGAGCTGCCGGAGCTGCGCCGCTGCCAGCGGTGCGGGACCCGGGTCGGCCTGTCCGCGCGACGGTGCTGGTCCTGCAAGGCGTACCTGCCGCCGATCTGAGCCTCGCGCTAGGACGTTCCGGAGGCCGGCTAGACCTGACTCTGTCGCCGTTGACGTCGCACGAGTGGCAGGAGCCCGACAAGGAATGCGCCCGCGACGAGGGGCACAAACGGCCACAGCGGTAGGCCATCTCGGAATGCGAGTGCCGCTGCGAGTGCCGCGAAGGCGCCTGAAAACATCGCTGCAACCCAGACCGCGAGCCACACGACCTCGGACTTGGCCATTGAAGACCTCGGTGCTGCGTCCTCTCTTGTGGTTGGAGGCAATAGATCCCCCAGGCTAAATCGCTTTCTTCCGAGACGCGTCAGATTCGTTTCATGCGACCGAGCACGGGCTCGTAGACGAGGCCCTTGTCGAGGAGGCGGTTGATCGCCTCCTCGAGGTCCTCCTTCGCGATCCCCTTCGCCTTCGACGCCGTCAGGATCGCGTCCCAGGGCGCGCCCTTTCCGTCCTTGTCGAGGGACGTGATGACCTCGAGGACCGCCGTCTCCTTGCCGTCGTCGGGTTCGGGTTCGCGCTCCGGCGCCGGCGCGGGCTCGACCTGGGCGGCCGCGGCCTCCGGGGAGCGGTCCTCCCGGAACTCCGGCAGGAGGTAGCGCAGGGCCTCCGCGAGCATCGCCGTGTACCGCGCCAGGTCGGCCTTGCCGTAGTGCGCGACGGCCTGGACGATCCCGTCGGCGAGGGGCTCCCGAACGCCGAGCTTCAGGAGGGCGTCCTTCGTCGGCGGGTCCATCCGCTGCGCCTCCGCCATCGCTTCGAGCCGTTTCTTCAGGGAGCGGCACGCCTCGAGGATCCAGTAGTCCCGGAGGGCGCCGTCGACCTCCTTGATCCGCTCCGGGCGGATCGACGTGTACACGGTGCCCGAATCCGGCGTATAGGTCCGCGACTTGCCCATGATCGCGCCGAACATGGGCGGCTTGAGCTTCGACAGGACCGCGGACGCCTCGGGCTGGTACTGCCCGGCGTACAGGTGGAACGTCCCCGTCGGGTCGGCGACGCGGGCGCGCCACATCGGCTGCATGTCCGTGCCGACGTTCTCGACGTCCGTGACGACGCCAACGACGAAGACCCGGTTGACCTTCGCGCCGAGCGGCGTGACGACGTACGACGGCGCGCGGTCTCCGCCGCCGGCGAGTTCGAGGGTCGCGTCGTTGTACTCACCCGAGAAGAGGCGCCACGCGACCTCGCGGATCACGCGGACCCCTCCAGCCCCTCGAGCATCTCCCGCGCCTCCTCCTGCACGTCGACCTTCAGGATCTTCGCCTCCTGCACGATCATCATGAGCCCGTACTCGTCCGACGTCACGTTACCGCGCGCCTCGATCGGCTGCGCGACGAGGATGTCCGCGAGCTCGTCCCGCACGACGTCCGTGGACATGGCCTCCTTCGCCTGCGCGATGCACTCGTCGATCGTCTTCTCGAGGAGGGCCTCCGTGAGCTCGCGGTTGAAGACCGCGGTCAGGGCGCCGGAGCCGTCGTCGAGGACCGCCTTGACGCGCAGGTCCGCGTTCCCCTTGACCTCGCCGTGGATGCGGCACGCGCCCTTGCGCAGGACGCGCTTGCACTCCGGGCAGCGGTACACGAGGCCGGACCCCTCGCGCATGTCGATCAGGATGCCGCGCACCGTGACGTCGACGCCGCCCCCGCGCTCCGCGAGGTCCTCGACCCACATCCGCGGGCTCTCCCCGAGCTTCGAGGCGGGCGGCAGGCCGTCCGACGCGAGGCGGGTGACCGTCGCGCGCTCGTCGAACGAGAGCTGGGGGATGCCCCGCCACACCTTCACGTAGGCGCCCTCGATCCGCACGACCTCGTCCTCCTTGAGCGAGAAGTCCTTCCACGCGCTGAACTGCGACTTGCCCGTGCCGTCGGCGAGGACGCCCGAGAAGACGGACTTCGGCGTGCCCTCGACCTCGACCTCCCGCGTCTCGACGGACAGGATGCGGGTCGTCACGGCGACGTTCGACGCACCCTCGCGCAGGTCGACGATGTCGAATGCCGTCGGCTTGCCGACGTACGGCTGGCCCATGCCGGGCGAGGGCTTGACCTCCGGCAGGGCGTCGGGCTTCTCCTTCGTCACGATCGTCCGCACGCCGAAGTTCACCTGGACCTGCCCGCGGTACTCCTTCGTGTACGCGTTCTGCACGCGCAGGACGTCGCCCCTCGTGATCGGCCCGTTCAGGGGCTCCCACGCGGTGAAGGGCACCGTCGCGGTCGGGTCGCCGAGGATCCCGTATAGGATGTGCTTCGACCCGCCCTCGACGTTCACGTCGCGCTCGTTCAGGCTCACGATGCGGACGAGCAGGTTCACGCTCTGCTCCCCCGGCATGAGCTCGCGGACCGTCTTCCCGATCCCGATTGCGAGGTTCGCGGGATTTCCGCCGTGCTTCTTGACGATCGACCGCTTCGCGGTGTCGAGCGACACCCGGTACACGTTCAGGTAGCTCGACAGTTCCTTCTCGATATCCTGCTCACTCAACTTGCCCCCCAGGGCCCGGGTGATGTCCCGGACATGGGTTGCCAATTCCTCCCTCACAATGTCACGTTCCTGAGGCGTGTCGATTTCCTGCCTCGGTCTTGGCGTACGGGTCGGCGGTATAAAGGGGTTCGGCAGGGTGGGCGAAAGTACTCGCGGACCGCGCGGGGACCACAACGTTCATTCCCGCCGCCCTCCTCGCTTCGACGTGGACACGCGCGAGCTGTTCCGCGTCATGCTCGATTTCGAGCGGGCGTGGCTCGAGGCCGGCGTCACGGTCCTGCCGAGGCCCTGGGGCACCCTCTTCCGCGGGGAGCCGTACCCGCTCATCTACGTGGCGAACCTCGCCCGGGTCGACCGGCTCCCGCCAGAGGGGCCCGCGCGCGTGCTCGAAGACATGGACGAGGTCTTCAGGGCCGCGGGGGTGCGCTTCCGGTCCCTCGTGTTCGAAGACGCCACGGAGGCCTACGAGGCCCAGGCGGCCTTCGCGGCGGAGGGCTTCCGGCCCACCGCGGAGGTCGGCATGGCGCGGGTCGGCCTGCCGACCTGCATCGTGAACCCCGACGTCGAGATCCGGGAGGTCGGGCGCGACGCACCCGCGGAGGACTTCCGCGGGATCTCGAAGGCGATCGACGACGAGTCCGGTTACTCCGACGACGTCCATCGACAGTTCACCACGATCGCGTCCGCGAGGGCCGCGGCGGTCGGGATGCGGGACTACGTCGCGTACCTGAAGGGCGAGCCCGCCGGGACGGTCAGTGTGTGGCCGCGCGGTCGGTTCGCCGTGATCGACAACGTCGCGACGCACCCCCGGTTCCGCATGAAGGGCGTCGGCCGGACGATGATCTTCGAGGCGTGCAACCGCGCGATCCAGGAGCGGTGCGAGTACATCCTCCTGTTCGCGAACCTGTTCGAGACGCCGCAGGTCATGTACAAGACCCTCGGCTTCGAGCCGATCGGCGAGATGCGCGGCTTCTTCCGCGCCGCGCCGAATCCTTCTTAGCGGGTCGAGCGATGCCTCGCCCGATGGACCTCGGGCTGCGCGGGAAGACGGCCCTCGTCGCGGCGGCGAGCCAAGGGATGGGCCGCGCGATCGCCCACGCCTTCGCGCGGGAGGGCTGCCATATCGCGATCTGCGCTCGGAACGCGGGCCCGCTCGAGGCGACGGCCAAGGCGATCCGCAAGGAGACGGGCGCAGAGGTCCTCGCCGTCGCGGCGGACGTGTCGAACGCGGACGACGTCGCGGCGTTCGTCGACGCGGCCCAGGCCGCCTTCGGCGGGGTCGACGTCCTCGTGACGAACGCGGGCGGCCCGCCGACGGGCCGCTTCGACGCCCTGACCGAAGAGGCGTGGTCGAAGGCGTACGAGCTGACGCTGCAGAGCGCCGTGCGCCTCGTCCGCGCGACCGTGCCGTCCATGAGATCCCGCGGGGGCGGGTCCATCGTCGCGATCACGTCGATCAGCGTGAAGCAGCCCCTCGACAACCTCCTCCTCTCGAACGCGATGCGCCCCGCCGTCGTGGGCCTCGTGAAGACCCTTGCGCGGGAGTTCGCGAAGGACCGCATCCGAGTGAACGCAGTGGCCCCGGGTTTCATCGCGACGGACCGCCTCATCGAGCTCACCCGGATCCGCGCGGAGCGGGAGGGGAAGGACCTCGAGGCCGCCGTGGCCGAGTCGATGCGGGAGGTCCCCCTCGGCCGGTTCGGCACGCCCGAGGAGGTCGCCGACCTCGTCGCCTTCCTCGCGTCGGAGCGGGCGAGCTACCTCACGGGCAACGTCATCCAGGTCGATGGCGGGCTTTACCGCGGCGTCCTCTGACTCGTCTTCCTTGCGCCCGCGGTTCCATTCAGCCAAGCCTCTCAGTCCCACTAAGGGCCATAGTTGCCTCTATGGCGGGCCGCGCCAAAGATAGTCGATGCGCTCAGGTCGGAGCCTGCCACGGGTCCTCGCAACGGGGCTGCCGTCGGCAGTTACGCTCGCCTGCGGACTCGCACTAAGTCTCATCGGACTGGTCCTCCTCGGTTACGTCGGACTTCTCTTCTATCTTGGCGGAGGTTGGGAGACATCCTTCGAAGGTCGACCGGCGTGGCGCCTCGCAGTGGAAGGGACACTGAGCACGTTAGTCGGCGGTTGGTGGCTGGTCGCAGCCCATCGTCTGTGGAAGTCCGAGCGGTGGGCTTGGTGGTCCTGCCTCGTCGCAGGCGCGGCTGTTGCCGCCGCCCCTTTGAGATTCATCGGGATTCCAGGCAGTTCCTCTGTTCCGCCGACCGACCTCTGGTGGGCCGGGGCGGGATTTGTGGTGGTAGTCTGTTTATTCGCGGTTCGGAAGGACTGGAACGCGCGCACTCGATGACGGCGATGGCTAGACCATCACGCTCAGGAAGTCACGCCGGCCGCTTCGGCGCCTCGCCGGGGACTTTCGAGCAGGACCAGCACGACCGTCGGGAGGTACCGTTCCACGCGCGGCACGCCGGGCACCGCCAGCTCTCCTGGTGGCTCGATCCGACGCCGAACAGGTTGAGCGTCACGCCGGCCCCACAGGACCAGCAGATCGACCGGTCCCCCTCGTTCACGATCAAGCAGTTCGGGCACGACCAGCTCAGGACCGCCCGCGCGGGAAGCTTCCGCGCGCGCCGGCGCCAGTCGACCCAGCTGAAGGTCACCCCTCCGACGAAAAGGAGGAAGAGAGCGGCGGAGAGGAGATCTTCCACGACGACTCGCGTGGTCGGGAGCCGTCTTATAGGCTACCCGCTGGATATCATGGGCGATACGTAAATCGGCCTCGGCCGGTCCCTCCGGCCGTTTACTGGTTGAACGTCTCGATCTTCTCGAACGTCTGCTTGAGGTACTTGACGAGCACGTCCCGGTTCCGCCGCAGGTGGCTCTCGTACCACACCTTCACGAGGTCCGAGAGGAGCCGGTGCAGGTCGTCGAGGTTCGCGCGCTCGATGGACGCGTCGTAGAGGGTGTGGATCGTCCAGATCCGCTTCCAGCCGCTGTACTTGTAGTAGTGCTCGCCTTCGCAGTACTCGAAGATCGCGCGCAGGCGCGTCTTCCCGTCGACGTCGACGTAGTTCACCTTGAGCGCGTCCCCGACGCGGCCCTGGTCCATCGTCCGGTCGAGGAGCTGGACCGTCTGCACGGCCGCGGGGTTGAAGCCGGGCCGCCAGGTCCAGTCGCCGTCGGGGAAGGTGTCCTTGAACACGGCCCAGTTGGTGTAGTTCGGCTCGAGGGCGAAGTGGACGTTGATCTTGTTGAACCGCTTCCAGATTTTCCAGAAGTCCTCGATCAGGGTGCGGTTGATATCGAGGCGCGCGACGTTCCGCTCCCCGAGGTCCTTCGAGATCTCCTTCGTCTTGCGCTCGAGCTCCGCGTCCAAGGCGGAGAACCAGTCATCCCCCTTGTCCGAGGCCTTCTTCGCGGCCATGGCCAAGTCCCTTCTCACCGGCGCCGAATGAAAACTCCCGCTATATAGGTATTCCTCGGGGAAAGGCCGCTCGGAGGCGCTCAGTACCGGAGGAGGGCCGCATGGATCATCCGATACGCCTCGACGTAGTCGCGGGCCTCGCAGGCGACCGTCGTGCCGCCCTTGCGGTGGAACCCGGGGACCATCGCCGCCACGTCCGCGTGGCCCGTCTCCCGGAAATCGATGAGGACGTGGACGGGCGTCGGCGTCGTCACGGGCCGGATCGCCTCGCGGTCGTCGAGGGCCTTCCTAGCCTCGAGGCGTATCCGATCGCGGGCCCGCGTCGGGCTGAGGTTCTTTGCGGACTCGGCCGAGACCGCCTCCTTCACGGCGACCGTGTGGACGCCGGGTAGGAGCGCCTCCGCCTCCTGGGTCAGCGCGCGGTCCCCTGTGACGAGGACAACCGGCACGCCGAAGTGCCCGGCGTAGTACGCGTTGATGCCCGTCTCCCCGACGGGCTGGCCGTTCACCTCGACGGACCGGATGCGCCCCGTGAGCGTGTGGTCGAGGATCGCCCGAGGCGTACCGGCCATCGCGTGGTACCCGACGAACATCGCCGCGTCGAACGTCGCGTCGAGCCCTTCGACCATGGACCATGCGCGCGGCTGCCCGCTCAGGAGGGTCGCGGCCTCGTGGAGCTGCTCCGCGATGAGGTTCGTGAAGTTCCAGTGCGAGTCGGCGACGAGGATATCCTTCGCGCCGGCCTCGAGGCAGCCCTCGATTGCCGCGTTCGTCTCGCCCGTCATGAGCCGGCGGCTCTCTTCGTACGCGGGACCGCCCTTCTCCGGGTCCGTCTGTCGCTCCGTCACGACGCCCCCGATCCCCTCCATGTCCACGGACAGGAAGACTTTCATCGCGCTCCCCGCGGACACATCCCATACGAACGCTTAACGATTCTCTCCCGCGTCGGTGCATTGGAATTCCGTACGCACGTTTAAGATGTGAAACGCGAACACGATAGAGCATCAACCGGGGCCTGGCCCCGAGGAGGAGTCAGACCCACCATGGCAAAGGCAAAGAAGACCACGAAGAAGGCCAAGAAAGGCAAGCGGTAACCGTCTGAATGACGGCTAGCGGTTGTGGAGCCTCTCAATTCTTTTGTTTCTTTTCTTTTCCGGACGCCAGTCGTTCGCGGAGACGCGCGCGGAGCACGTCGGACACGAG
>Ga0184639_10001489_pt1 | contig 10152 bp, 11 predicted proteins | sample PLM31_170_b2_FD_133155 | JGI IMG/M metagenome (GOLD analysis project Ga0184639, IMG submission 133155) | Groundwater sediment microbial communities from an aquifer in East River, Colorado, USA - PLM3-1_170_b2 | ecosystem: Environmental > Terrestrial > Soil > Riparian zone | place: USA: East... | reverse complement strand
GTGATGCAGTTCATCCGGCGCACCGGCCTGCCTGTCGAGAAGAAACTGGAGTCGGGGGTGTGGGAGGTCCGGGTGAAATTGGGGGGCGAACCTGACTTCCTCAGGTCTCGGAAAGCTTGACGGCGAGACCATGGTCTGCTGAGGCATGGAGATGCAGCAGTGGCTGATGCGGCCCGGCGCCGCGATCTGATCTTGAACAAATGTGCCTGGGGAGGCACATAGTCAGACCCAACGCTAGAAGCGGTGATCAAACGCCGCTTCGATCCAGGAGGTGTGAAATGGAAAAGATGCGAGCCAATGTTTTTCACGGAGCGAACGATATACGCATTGAGGAAGTCGAACGGCCACGCGCCGGAGTCGGCGAGGCGGTGATTCGCGTCACCCTGACGACGATCTGTGGCACCGATCTGCATATCGTGCGCGGCGAATATCCGGTGAAGCCTGGACTCATCATCGGCCATGAGCCGGTGGGAGTGATTGAAGAACTCGGTCCAGGTGTCACGGGCTACGAGATCGGCGATCGCGTCCTCGTTGGCGCGATCACGCCTTGCGGTCAGTGCCGCGCCTGCTTGTCGGGGCAACTTTCCCAGTGCGGCCACGGCACAGGCTACGAAGCCATTGGTGGTTGGCGCTTCGGCAACACCATTCACGGCGCGCAGGCCGAATACCTGCTTGTGCCGTATGCGCAAGCAAACCTGGCGAAGATTCCCGATGGGGTGACCGACGAGCAGGCGGTGCTGCTGGCCGACATCGCCTCGACTGGCTTCAGCGGAGCAGAAGCGGGTGGCGTGCGGATCGGTGATTCGGTCGTCGTCTTCGCTCAGGGGCCGATTGGGCTATGCGCGACGGCGGGAGCAAGGTTGATGGGCGCATCCTTGATCATCGGCGTTGACGGCGACGAAAATCGCCTAGCGATGGCACGGCGCGTGGGAGCGGACGTCGTGCTCGACTATCGTGAGGTGGACGTGGTGGTTGAGGTGAAGCGGCTGACCGACGGCGGCGTGGATGTGGCGATCGAGGCGCTTGGCACACAACAGACGTTCGAGAACGCGCTGCGCTGCCTGCGACCTGGCGGCATGCTCTCCAGCCTCGGCGTCTATTCGGGCAAGCTACAGGTGCCCTATGACGCTTTTGCTGCGGGAATCGGCGATTACCGCATCGTCACGACGCTCTGCCCGGGCGGTAAAGAGAGGATGCGGCGGCTGTTGAGCATCGTGCAGTCCGGCCGTTTCGATCCGACACCGCTCCTCACCCACTCGTTTTCGCTCGACGAGATCGCAGAGGGCTACCGCGTTTTCGGCCAACGACTGGACGGAGTAATGAAGGTCGCGATCAGGCCGTGACGGCCGAGGCACATGAACCTCCCGCACTTTGCCCGCCAGGGGTTGACGCCATCCCAGTGAGTTGCGGCGAAAGTTACTCCACCATTGTTTGGACTGGAAGTGCCGGTCACTTAAACAAAGGAGGCCCAATGAAGGACCAATTCGTAAAAGACTGGATGACCCGCGATCCGGTCGTCATCTCATCCAAGACCACATTGCCCGAGGCGTACAAACTCATGAAGGAGCGGCACATCCGCCGCCTTCCGGTCGTAGACCACGACAAACTGGTCGGCATCGTCACGCTCGGCGACGTGCGCGAAGCCTCGCCGTCCGACGCGACCACGCTCAGCATCTACGAGCTCAACTACCTGCTGGCGCAGCTCACCGTCGATCGGATCATGACCCGCAACGTGCTGTCGGTGAGCCTGGGCACGACGGTCCGCGAGGCGGCGCGCATGATGCTGGAGTACAAGATCGGCGGCCTGCCCGTGCTGGAGAACGGCAAAGTCGTCGGCATCCTCACCGAAAGTGACATCTTCCGCCTGGTCGTGCAGGGTTGGGAGTAGACCTCACCTTTCTCGAAGAAAATGGGGTTCTGAAACGTACACGGTGGTCGTGGCGATCGGCAATTTGGCCGGAGACCCGGCTGGGATCGCTGACGCGATTCGATCTCACGTTGGAGTAAAGGACAACTATCATGGTCAAAGATCCCGTCTGCGGCATGGAGATTGAACCTAAGTCTGCCCACGCTACGCGTGAGCACATGGGCCAGATGTTTTACTTCTGCTCGCAGAGCTGCGTAGACCAGTTCGACGCCGATCCACACAAGTACGTTCGCCAAGCTATACCCAATGCTTCCGAGAAGCCGCTGGCCGGCTCTGTCACCACCGGCTTCAATCCCGCCTTGCCCTTGGCCCGCATTGAACTGCCGATCGTTGGGCTAAAGAAGGACGGCAGGCGGAAGGCGGTCGAAACGGCGTTGAGAGATGTTCCCGGCGTTCGCGCTGCAAAGGTCAACGTGGGCTCTGGCATGGCGCTGGTCGAATACGATCCGCGCGCTGCCACCACCGAGGCGCTGGTCGGCGCTGTGAAATCGGCGGGCTACCGCGTCGGCGGCGCGCAGACCCGCATCGGCGTCGAGAACCTGCGCTGCGCCTCGTGTGTCGTCTCAATCGAAGAGGCGCTCGCGGCCACGCCCGGCGTGCTCAACGCCACCGTCAACGTCGGCACGCAAGAGGCCACGGTTGAATACCTGCCCGAGAAAACCACGCTGTCTCAACTGCGCGAAGCAATCGAAGCAGCGGGCTACAAAACTCGTCCAGCCGCCAGCGAAGAACCGGAGGACAAACAGCGCGCCGAGCACGTGCGCGAATACCACCGCTTGATGAGCAAGTTCTGGTTGGCTGCCGTCATCTCCATCCCGGTGCTGATCACGGTCTACCCGCAGTTCGTGCCGGTCGTGCGCGACTGGCCGCTGGAGACGTTGCGGCTGGCGTGGGTCGGTGCGGCCCTGCTCACGCTGCCGGGTGCTGTTCTGGTCGGGCGGCCATTTCTTCACCGGCGCGTGGGCGGCGCTCAAGCATCGCTCGGCGAACATGAACACGCTTATCGCGCTCGGCACCGCTGCCGCGTGGGTGTATTCCACCATTGCCATTCTGTTCCCAAGCATCTTCCCGGAAGGCACATCCGAGCCTTTCTACGACGTGGTGGCAGTGGTCATCGCGCTGGTGGTGTTGGGCCAGGCGCTGGAGCTCCGCGCCAAAGGCCGCACCAGCGAGGCTATCAAGAAACTGATGGGCCTGCAGGCCAAAACCGCCCGCGTGATCCGAGACGGTCAGGAGATCGACATTCCGGTAGAAGAAGTGCTGGTGGGCGACATCGTGCAGGTACGCCCTGGCGAGAAAATGCCGGTGGACGGGATCATCATCGAAGGCAGGTCGGCGGTGGACGAGTCGATGCTCACCGGAGAATCGCTGCCCATCTCCAAGAAGCCGGGCGACGAAGTCATCGGCGCGACGCTCAACAAGACTGGCGCGTTCAAGTTCCGCGCCACCAAGGTCGGCAAAGACACTGCGCTGGCACAGATCGTCAAAATGGTGCGGGACGCGCAGAACAGCAAGGCACCCATCGCACGACTGGCCGACACTATCTCCGGCTACTTCGTGCCGATCGTGATGATCCTGGCTGTGCTTACCTTCGTAGTCTGGTTCGACTTCGGCCCGCAGCCGCAATTGGTGTTCGCGCTGGTCACGAGCGTGACCGTGTTGATCATCGCCTGTCCGTGCGCGCTGGGCCTGGCCACGCCGATGAGCCTGATGGTTGGCATCGGCAAAGGCGCGGAGAACGGCATCCTCATCCGCTCCGGTGAGGCCCTGCAAACCGCTCAAGCCATCCAGACCGTGGTGTTGGACAAGACCGGGACGATCACCAAAGGAAAGCCGGAACTCACCGATGTTGTGGTGGCGGGCGGCTGGCAGGAGAACGACTTGCTACGCCTCGCGGCTTCAGTTGAGAGATCGTCTGAACATCCGTTGGCCGAAGCAATCGTTGAAGGCGCTAAGGCTCGCGGCCTGAGCCTGACCGATCCAACGGCGTTTGAAGCTATCCCCGGCCATGGCGTCATTGCAACGATCGAAGGCCATCGAGTAGCGCTGGGTAACTTGAATATGATGAAGCGCGAGAATGTGGCGCTCGGCGATCTGGAGCAGACAGCCGCCATGCTGGCCGACGACGGAAAAACCCCGATGTATGTGGCGGTGGATGGTCAGGCGTTGGGCATTGTGGCTGTGGCCGATACGGTGAAGGAAGACTCTGCCGAAGCCATCGCTGCCTTGCAAAAAATGGGCATCGAAGTCGTGATGATCACCGGCGACAATCGGCGCACGGCGGAGGCCATTGCCCGCAAGGTTGGCATCAACCGGGTGCTGGCCGAGGTTTTGCCGGAAGACAAAGCGCACAATGTCCACCTGCTGCACGCCGAGGGCAAGAAGGTGGCGATGGTCGGCGATGGCATCAACGATGCGCCCGCCCTGGCGCAGGCGGATGTCGGCATGGCGATCGGCACCGGTACCGACGTGGCGATTGAAGCCTCCGACATCACCCTGATCAAGGGCAGCCTGAGGGGCGTGGTCACGGCGATCGAGGTCAGCCGCGCCACCCTGCGCAACATCAAGCAGAATCTGTTCGGCGCGTTCATCTACAATACCCTGGGCATCCCGGTAGCGATGGGCGTGCTGTACCCGTTCTTCAGCGTGCTGCTCAGCCCGGTGTTGGCCGGTGCGGCGATGGCCTTCTCGTCGGTCACCGTCGTGGGCAATGCAAATCGGCTGCGCGGGTTTAGGTCGCGCTTTAGTGCGAGATAGGAGAGAAACACATGACCACCGCGCAAATCATCGTCACCATTTCGGGTATTGCGCTCAGCATCTTCATCGCCTGGTTTTTCTGGTTTGCGCCCAAGGGGCAGACCAGAGCCGCGGTCAGCACAGGCGGCGCGCAGGAGGTCGTGGTCACCGTCAAGGGCGGCTACACACCCGATATTATCGTCGTCAAAGCCGGACAGCCGGTGCGCCTGCGCTTCACTCGCCAGGAAAGTTCGGCCTGCTCCGAGATGGTGCTATTCCCTGACTTCAACAAGAACGCGAAGTTGCCCGAAGGCGAAGAGGTCGCCATCGAATTCACGCCCGAAAAGGCCGGCGAGTATGGCTTTCAGTGCCAGATGGGCATGCTGCGCGGGAAGTTGATCGTGGAGTGAAGGGCTAGACGTCGTCGGCGCGTTAGAACAGTAAAGAGGAGGACATTATGGACATGCTGATCATGTTGAACTTGCTGCACACACTGGAGCAGATACGCAAGCGAGACCGCTGGACGCGCCAGCAGTTGGAGGCGCATCAGGCTGAGTCACTGCGTCGCCTCCGCGAGTTCGCCTATGCGCACTCACCCTTTTACCAGAAGTTCCACAAAGGTCTCGCTGACAAACCCTTGAGCGAGTTGCCAGTGCTCACCAAAGCGATGATGATGGAGCACTTCGACGAACTGGTGACGTATCGAGCCATCCGTCTCGAAGCGGTTCGAGCGCACGTGGAGAACTTCAAGGAGGGCCAGCGCTATCTGAATCGCTATTGGGTCAACGCGACCTCGGGCAGCAGCGGTAGCCCCGGCCTGTTCCTCTTCGGCCGATCGGAGTGGACAACCGTTCTGGCTTCGTTCGCTCGCTCGCACGAGTGGGCCGGTGTGAAAGTGAATCTGGCGCATCGCATGAAAATGGCCTCGGTCGCCTCCGTCAGCCCGTGGCATATGTCGGCGCAGGTCGGCGCGACGCTGAAGAGCTGGTGGATGCCGGCGCTGTGCCTGGCCGCCAGCGAGCCATTGGAAACGATTGTCCAGCGTCTCAACGACTGGCAGCCTGAGATGCTGATCGCTTACGCTTCCATGGCGCGCATCCTGGCCGACGCGCAACTCGCCGGGCGGCTCCGCATCGCGCCCCATCTGGTTTACACCAGCTCGGAGGTGCTGACGGACGAGACACGCCGGCGTGTGGAAGCGGCTTGGGGTTACCCGCCCTTCAACCAGTACGCCGCCACCGAAAGCGGCGGCTTGGCCGCAGAATGTGGCCAACATCATGGCATGCATCTGTTCGAGGATCTCGTGATCTTCGAGGTCGTGGACGAACACAACCGCCCAGTGCCACCCGGCGTCTATGGCGATAAGGTGCTGATCACGATGCTGTTCAGCCGCACCCAGCCGCTCATCCGCTACGAAATGCGGGACAGCATTCGCCTGGCGGCTACGTCCTCTCTGTGTGGGCTACCCTTCGCCCTCGTGGATGGCATCCAGGGACGTGTAGAGCAAGTGCTCCACTTTCCAGCGATTGCAGGTGGAGAGGTAGTGGTGCATCCACTTACGTTTCATCGGATCATGGACTCCGTGCCAGCGAGTGGATGGCAAGTTGTACAGGAGGCTGATGGCTTGAGCGTTCTGCTGAGCGGCGTATCCGACAGGTTGGTGGACGAGTCGCTTGTTGACGAATTGGCTGAGGCGCTGGCGGCGCAAGGTGTCAGTGTCCCGCAGATAAGAGTGCAGCGTGTGCCGGTCATCCCCAAGATCGCGGCTGGCAAAGCGCCCTTGATCAGATCCAACTTGCCATCACCATCGCCGCAGCCAGCCGCGCCGACTTTGGTGTAGCCTGGCTGGAAGGTTTCACAAAGGGAGGCCGAGCATGGATGAGACTTTCGACACGGCGACAGTTCGAAGCAAGTTGATGACTTGGGCGGCACGAGAGGCACACTGGTACAGGTATCGGCTACCCATCTTGATGGGCTTCGTAGGCACGGCCGCTTTGTTCGCGCTTTACATGACTATCGTGACCGTCGCCCAGGGCTGGCAGCACGCGATCGAGTTGTTTGGGCAGGATGCCTGGCTGGTGCTGCCGATCATGTCCGGTTTCGGTGTGCAGGTCGGGCTATACACCTACCTGCGTAGCATGCTGCGGCGTGGCTCGCGCAGTTCCAAAGTGATGATGGGCGCCGGCGGTGGAACGTCAACGGCGGCGATGGTGGCCTGCTGCGCTCATCACGTCGCCGACCTGCTGCCGCTGCTGGGCCTGTCCGCTGCCGCTTCTTTCCTGGCCGCTTATAAGATTCCCTTCATGCTGATCGGATTGGCAATGAACCTGATCGGCATTGTTGTCATCCTGCGAACGATTCGCGCCGAGCAGCGCCACCTTAGATCGTTGGAGAGTAAGTGAATGAAAAAGTATTTCATCATCTCAACCGTCGTGCTACTGGGACTGATCCTGGCCGCGTGTAGCGGCCCGACCAGCTCGGCGCCGGCTGCCCCGAGCAATCCCACGTCGTCCGTCGCTGATCTCACCCAAACCAAAGATGAGGCGTCGGTAACCGTCAAAGTGACGCCCCTGAACCTTGGCGACAAATCGGCGGCCACACTCGATTTCGAAATCGTGCTGGACACGCACTCGGTCGATTTGACCTACGATCTGGTGTCAATCGCCACCCTGCGCAGCGATGCGGGCGACGAGGTGCAACCGGAGAAGTGGGATGGGCCGACCGGCGGTGGGCATCATGTGAGCGGCACCTTGTCGTTCCCGCAAATGACAGACCGCAGACGGTCCTTGATGTTGATCTTGCGTGGTATCGCCGGTGTGCCTGAGCGCACATTCGTGTGGAAGGTGAATTGAGACTATGTCCAAAAAACACATCGCTCTCATGCTTGCGTGCTGCCTGATTCCGATTGCGGCGATCGTGGCCATCAGTGTGTTGGCCATACCCATCACATCGGTGGTTCAGGTTGCCGTGGTCCTACTGTGCCCGATCATGATGCTGTTCATGATGCGGGGGATGCACGGCCACGAGGAGCATCATAAACATCCATCTGCATCCGGCGAGAAGAGCCAGTAGCGAGGCGTCGACGGGTGGACATCGCTCGAATTGATGAGCAGGCGACGGCGGTGACCCGCGCGCGGTATCAGCGCCTGTCGCGGATATATGACCTGATCGAGACGCTGCCCGAGCGGCGCTTCAGGCCGTGGCGGCAGAAACTCTGGGCGCTCGTCCGCGGTCCGCGTGTGCTTGAAGTGGGCGTGGGCACCGGCAAGAACATGGCCTTCTGGCCACGCGACGTGAACATGACGGCAATTGACCTGACACCCGGCATGCTGAATGTCGCCCGCCGCCGCGCAGAAAAGTTGAACGTGAAGGTAGACCTGCGTCTCGGCGACGTGCAGACGCTCGACTTTCCAGATGGCAGTTTCGACACGGCCGTGGCAACGTTCGTCTTCTGCTCGGTGCCCAATCCCATCCTCGGCCTGCGCGAGTTGAAGCGTGTGGTCAAGCCCGGCGGTCAGATCCTCCTGCTCGAACACATGCGCTCACCCAATGCCGTCGTCGGCAAACTGATGGACGTGCTCAACCCCCTGGTTGTGCGCGTGATGGGCGCGAACATCAACCGGCGGACGGTCGAGAATGTCCAGAAGGCCGGCTTGATTCTGGAGAGCGTCGAGGATCTGGGGCTGGGAGGGATCGTCAAGCTCATCGTGGCTCGGGCGGCGCGCATGATACTGGAGCACAAGATCGGCGGCCTGCCCGTGGTAGAGATCGGCAAAGTCGTCGGCATGCTCACCGAGAGCGACATCTTCCACCTGGTCGTGCAGGGCTGGGAGTAGCTCTGGCTCCTCCGTATCTCCAACCTCTCTTGTGGCAATCGCCTGCTGGCTGTTCAGGCTCAGCCGCCGGGCTACCACGTCTCAAACTGTGCCAGTCGATTCAGCCTGAGCACGACGAATAACGACGTATGACCGATCGCGCGGCGACAGGTGTCACTGGACTTCCCGCCCAGTTGGAGTACACTGGCCCCAGCGTATTGAGATTTTGAATCAAGAGGACTGGCATGAACGTCGAAACTCGAATCCATACCTTGCCGACCCGGCTCGGCCGGGCCGTGCGTCACATTGAGCCGCATCCCAAGACTTCGCTGTCCGACATTATCCTCGGCGGCCAGGATGGGCTGGTCAACGTTTTGGGGGTGGTGCTGGGCGTCGCGGCAGCATCGAACGATCTGCGCCTCGTCGTCGTCGCCGGGCTGGCCGCCGCGTTCGCCGAGTCGATCTCGATGGGCGCGGTGGCCTACACCACCACGCTGGCCGATCGCGATTTCTACCTGAGCGAGATCGAGCGCGAGAAGCGCGAGATCCGTGATATGCCCGACCTCGAACGGCAGGAGATCGAGACTATCTTTGCCGGCTGGGGCTTTCGAGGCGATTTGCTCCGGCAGGCCGTCGAACAGGTGATGAAGGATGAACGGGCCTGGGTGGATGTGATGATCCACAACGAGTTGAAACTCTCGCCGGTCGCCTCCAGCACGGCGCTGCGCAGCGCGTTCGTCGTCGGCGTCTCGGCGATCGTCGGCTCGCTGATCCCGCTGATGCCCTTTTTCTTCCTGCCCATCGCGTCGAGTATCGTCATCGCGATCGGGCTGGCGGCGCTGACGCTGTTCGGCGCCGGGGCGTACAAAGCGCGCACCACGGTCGGGCATCCAGGCCGGAGTGGCCTGCAGATGGCGATCATCGGCGTCGTTTCGGCGCTGGCCGGCTACGTGGTAGGGTTGCTGTTCAGCGCGCCGCCGACGCCTTGATCAAAAACCGTCGGGCGTGAATTGCGACCTGGCGGGCGGCCTCGCTTCAAAACCGATCCTTCTTCCAAAAGATGAGTCCGACGACAAGCGATAGGCCGAGAAAGATAACGATCGTATTCTATCGCCATCGCCCGGCCTACACGCGCGCCGTGTTTCGCGCGATCGGCATCCATATCAAGAGCAAAGAGGATATTCGCTTAGCCGGTGCGCGCATGTTCGTCGTCAAGATCGAGGAGCAGGTACTGGAGTGTTCGACGCTCAACGTTTAGGCCTTACTCCGCTCTGCTACGGGGGTCGAGACGCTCAACGTTTCAACATTGTCCGAAGGCACGATCGCATTGGCGGGACACACTGCCAGGCAATCTTCGAAGTCGCAGCAGTCATCCTGAGCGATCACATAGATCGGATCGCCGATCGAGATGGCGTCGATCGGGCAGACGGACAAGCATAGGCCGCAGGCCGTGCAGGACTCAATGATGGTGTAGGCCACTACTTATACCGTCGTTTCGGCGTCTTGTCGTGCCAGTCGCACACCCAGAAGGTGTACGAGTACGGGAACATGGTAGTGCCATTTTGTCACTCCCCCTACGAAGAGATTAGAGACTGGAGATTGGAGCTTCACAGCGCACAGGTCAATCTCTCATCTCTGATCTTAAAAATTCGGGCCTTACCGCGCCGGCCAGAG
>Ga0184639_10001487_pt1 | contig 10154 bp, 9 predicted proteins | sample PLM31_170_b2_FD_133155 | JGI IMG/M metagenome (GOLD analysis project Ga0184639, IMG submission 133155) | Groundwater sediment microbial communities from an aquifer in East River, Colorado, USA - PLM3-1_170_b2 | ecosystem: Environmental > Terrestrial > Soil > Riparian zone | place: USA: East... | reverse complement strand
CACGTTTTAAACTCCAACTTCAAGCTTCCAACGTCCAGGCCCTAATGCTGCGCACTCACCGTTTGACCCCCTTCTTATATCTGGCCCCCGCCCTCGCGCTGCTCCTGTTCGTCTTCGCGTACCCGCTGTTCGCCATCTTCGACTTCAGCCTGCGGCGCATCCGCGGGGCGACAGGCCCGTTCATCGGACCGGAGAACTACCGGCAGATATTCAAAGACGACGTTTTCCGCGAAGCCGTCTCCCACAATGCACAGCTGCTGCTCGCCGTGCCGATTTTGGTGGCGATCTCGCTGCTGCTCGCCGTGCTGCTCTACGAACGTGCGCGCGGCTGGCAAATCTACCGCAACATCCTCTTCGTGCCGTACATCCTCGCAGTGCCGGTGGTGGGCGTGGTGTTGAGCAATATGCTGCAACGGAACGGCGTGACCAACGCGCTGCTCCGCGCGGCCGGCTTGGACTTTCTGGCGCTGGACTGGATCGGCAGCGCCCGCCGGGCGCTGTGGACGGTGATGGGCGTCATCATCTGGCGTGAGATGGGATTCGGCATCGTGCTGTTTCTGGCGCGGCTGTTGAGCCTGAACGAGGAAATCCAGGATGCGGCGAAGATTGACGGAGCGGGGTGGTGGCAGCGGCTGCTCTACGTCACCCTGCCGCAGATGCGGGGCATCGTCGAGTTCTACACGGTCGTCAGCATCATTACCATGCTGGCCTGGGTGTTCTCGTACGTATACGTGATGACGCGCGGCGGACCGGGGAACGCGACGCAGATCATGGAACTGTACATTTACAACTTCGCGTTCCGGAATTCCCTGCCGGGGATTGCCTCCGCCGTGGCCGTCATCCTGTTCGTGATTACGCTCGCGCTGATCGTGCCGCTCTTCCGGTTCCGCGCCCGGACGGAGATGGAGGACCTGGGATGACCACTGCGGTGCCTGTTCCACCCCGAAAGCCGCCGCGCCGCCTCAATTGGACCGCAGTGGCGAAGCACGGAGTGTTGCTTTTCGCGACCGTGTTGGTGCTCTTGCCGGGCTACTTCATGATCATCACCGCGTTCAAGACGCAGGCGGGCTACTCCCTCAACAAGTTCGACTTCCCGCACCCGTTCTTCACGGGCAATTTTGTGACGGCCATGCGGGGCGGGCGTTTCTTCCTGTGGTTCGGCAACAGCATCATTCTGGCCGTCGGGGCTGTTCTACTCTCGACCCTGGTCTCGGCGCTGGCAGCCTACGCATTCGCGCGGATGAACTTTGCGGGCCGGAACCTGATGCTGGCGATCAACACCGCACTCATGGTCATTCCTCCGGTCGTCATGCTCATCCCGCTTTTTCTCCTGCTCACGCGGATTGACCTCGTCAGCACCTATCCGGGCGCCACCCTCGTCTATGCCGGATTGCTCACGCCATTCTCGATCTACCTGCTCACGAATTTCTTTCGCACTGTCCCGCACGAAATCGTCGAATCGGCGCTGATGGATGGGGCCTCCACCCTGCAAATTCTGGCGCTCATCCTCCTGCCCCTCTCCGGCCCGGCGCTCGTGACGCTCATCGTGGTCAACACATTGTGGGTGTGGAACGACCTGCTGATCGCGCTCGTGCTGCTGCCGCAGGACAACATGCGGACGCTGATGGTCGGCATCACGGTCTTCGGCTCGCGCTACAACAACGATGTGCCGGTCGCGATGGCGGGGATGCTGCTCGCCAGCTTGCCGATGATCCTGCTATACCTGTTCGGTCAGCGTTATTTCATCCGCGGACTGGTGGCGGGAGCCTTGAAGGGGTAAGGCACACATGCCCGCGCACATTCTCGACTCCCGTTTGTTGAAAGATCTGTACGGCACGGACGAGATGCGCGCCGTGTTCGATGACATGCATTTGCTGCAGAAGTGGCTTGACGTCGAGGTCGCGCTCGCGCAGGCCGAGGCGGAGCTTGGCGTGATCCCAGTCCCCGCCGCCGAGGAAATCACCCGGCGCGCCCGCGCCGAGAATCTGGACACCAGCCGGATCAAGCAACTCATTGACCAAACTGTGCATCCGATCGTCCCACTCATCCGGGTGTTGAAAGACGCGTGCGCGGGTGACGCGGGTGAATACATCCACTGGGGCGCGACCACGCAGGACATTATGGACACTGCGATGGCTCTGCAAGTGAAAGAGGCCGTGGCCATCTTCGAGTCACGTTTGACCGCGCTCGCCAATGCCCTCACCTCACTCGCCACCGGTCACCGCGACACTCTAATGGCCGGACGCACACACGGGCAGCAAGCCCTGCCCATCACTTTCGGCTTCAAGGTCGCGGTATGGCTCGCCGAAGTGCAACGGCACCGGGAGCGGTTGGCGGAGTGCAAACCGCGCGTGCTGGTCGGCCAGTTCGCGGGCGCGGTGGGCACACTCGCCTCGGTCGCCGAACACGGACTGCAGATCCAGCAGGACATGATGGCGCGGCTGGGACTGGGCGCGCCGCTCATCGCGTGGCACACCGCCCGCGACGGTTTCGCCGAGTTCGCGTCGCTGCTGGGGATGATGGCCGCGACCTGCGCGAAGATCGCCAACGAAGTCATCCTCCTCCAGATGACCGAAATCGCCGAAGTCGAAGAACCGTTCAACGAAGGCAAAGTCGGATCGAGCACCATGCCGCACAAGCGCAACCCGATGCTGTGCGAGGCGATTGCGGGACTGGCACGGCTCGTGATGGGCCGCGTGCCTGCCGCGCTGGAGTGCATGATTCAGGAGCACGAGCGCGATTGGGGCTACGACCACGTGGAATGGGCGTACCTGCCGGAGGTCTGGGTGATGACGGATGGCGTGCTGAATCTGACCGTGCGCGTGCTGCGCGGCCTGCGCGTGGCCCCGGAGCGGATGCGCGCGAACCTGTCGCAGTTGGATGGCCGGCTGCTCTCGGAGGCGGTGATGCTGGCCCTCGGCAAAAAGGTTGGGCGGCAGACCGCGCACGAGGTTGTTTACGAGTGCGCGATGCGCGCGGTCGAGCAGCAACGCCCGTTCCGCGCCGCGCTCATTGAACACCCCATCGTCGCCCAGCACCTCGTGCCGGACGAGATTGATCGCCTGCTTGACCCGCTCCATTACATCGGGCTGGCTGGGGAATTTGTAGACCGCGTTGTGGAAAGTGCGGCGAGCGCCGCGTGACCAGTGACGTCTCCCGTTCGTCACTTGCCGCTCGTCACCCGCCACTTGTTGCAGGAAAGCAAAATGCCTTTATCCCCTGACCGCTTGCCGGACGCTTACCGGCAAATGCTCATCATCCGCAAGTTTGAAGAGACCGTTCGCAACTTGTACCAGCAGGGCCGGATTCGCGGCTCGTTCCATCCGTGCGTAGGACAAGAGGCCGTAGCGGTGGGCGGCTGTTGGGCCGTGCGTCAAGGCGACTTCATGACCTGCACGTATCGCGGGCACGGCCACGCCATCGCCAAAGGCCTGAGCGTGCGCGCGGCGATGGCCGAAATGTTGGGCAAAGCCACTGGCTGTTCCAAAGGCAAGGGGGGCTCCATGCACTTCACCGATCCTTCGGTCGGGCTGCTCGGCGCGAACGCAATTGTGGCCGCCGGGATTCCGCACGCGGCCGGGGCTGCGCTCGCCTCTCAAATGCAAAAGAAGGACGCTGTCGCGCTGACGTTTTTCGGGGAGGGCGCGGTCAATCAGGGCGTGTACCACGAAACCCTCAACCTGGCTGTGATCTGGAAACTGCCGCTCATCCTGGTGTGCGAGAACAATCTATACTCGGAGATGACACCCTCGCATGAGACGACTTCGCAGGCGGAAACTTACCCGCGCGCGGCGGCCTATGGGATGCCCGCCGTGCGGATTGACGCAAACGACGTCGAGTTGATGTATGCCACGGTCGAAGAAGCTGCCGCCCGCGCGCGTTCCGGCGGCGGGCCGACCTACATCGAGGCGATGACCTATCGCCTGTGGGGTCATATGATGGGTGACCCGGAGGTTTATCGCACGAAAGAAGAAGTGGCGCGGGCGCGTGAGAATGAACCTGTCACCCGGCTGGCCCGGCGTCTGAAAGAACTCGGCCACAGCGCGCGTGATCTCGCGCAATGGGAAGCCGAAGCCGAGGCCGTCATCGCCGACGCCCTCCAGTTTGCCGAGTCCAGCCCCGCGCCGAAGCCGGAAGAGGCGTTTACAGATGTATTCGCGTGATGAATTTGTTCGGTGGTCGAGCAGTCGAGTGGTCAGGTAGTCAACCATTCGATTATGCGACCACCTGGCCACAAGACTACGAGACCCCATGACCACTCTGACTTACGCCCAAGCCCTCAACGACGCCCTCCGTGAAGAGATGCGCGCCGATCCGCGCGTGTTCATCATGGGGGAAGACATCGGCCACCACGGTGGCATCTTCCGTGTGACGAACAGCCTGCTGGACGAGTTCGGCCCTGAGCGCGTGCGCGACACGCCCATCAGCGAGGCCGGGTTCGTCGGCCTCGGCATCGGCGCAGCTCTTGCCGGGATGCGGCCTGTGGTCGAGCTGCTGTTCATGGACTTCGCGCTCGTCGCCGCCGACCAGATTGTGAATCAGGCGGCAAAACTGCGCTATATGGCCGGGGGCACGGTGTCCGTTCCGATTGTGATTCGGGCACAGCAGGGTGGCGGACGCGGCAACGGCGCGCAGCATTCGCAGAGTTTCGAGGCATGGCTCGCGCAAGTGCCCGGCCTGATCGTCGTCGCCCCGGCCACCCCAGCAGATGCGAAGGGGTTGCTCAAGTCTGCCATCCGCGCAGGCAACCCGGTAATCTTTATCGAGCACAAGTTGCTGTATAACACCAAAGGCGAAGTGCCCGAGGGCGAGCACACCATCCCCATCGGCAAAGCCGACGTCAAGCGCGTGGGGCGCGACATTACCATCGTCTCGTTTTCGCGGACGCTGCTCTTTGCGCTGGAGGCCGCCGAGCAACTGTCACAGCAGGGCGTTGAAGCCGAGGTGATTGACCTGCGGACGATTGAGCCGCTGGATATGGAAACGATCATCCAGTCCGTGAAGGGCACGGCGCGCTTACTCGTGGTGCACGAGTCGCATGCCAACTGCGGAATTGGCGCGGAGATCATCGCCCGCGTGTACGAGCAGGCCCCGGATGCGCTTGTGACCCCGGCCCGGCGGCTCGGCGCGAAGCAGGTCCCTATCCCCGTCGCCGAGCCGCTCGAAAACGCCGTCCTGCCGCAACCGGCGGATATCGTGAAAGCTGTCCAGGCGATGATGTAAAGGCGCTATGACCGCGAAGTGTACTGTAAGTGAAGTCACGCTGGCACACGGCGTGCGGGCGGTGCAGATCGAGAACGATCTGTTGGCGGCCACCGTGTTGATTGACAAAGGTGCGGATATTTACCAACTGACCTACAAGCCGCGCGCGGTGGACGTGTTGTGGAAAAGCCCGTGGGGCCTCAAGCCGCCGGGGCGCGGCGCGCCGTCCACTTTCAACTCGGAGGCCGCGTGGCTGGAGTTCTACGCCGGAGGCTGGCAGGTGATCTTTCCCAACGGCGGCGATGCCAACCAGTACAAGGGTGTCGAGTTGAACTTTCATGGCGAGGCTTGCGTGATTGGATGGGAACATGAGATCAGCGAGACGGGTGGAGATGTTGCCGAGGCGCGGTTCGGCACTCGCCTGTATCGCAGCCCATTCCGCATCGCGCGGACGATGCGCGTCGAGGCGGGCCACCCCATGCTCGTCATCCGCGAACGCATCACGAACCAGGGTGGCGAATCGATGGATTATATGTGGGGCCATCACCCCGCCTTCGGTGCACCCTTTCTGAGCGGTGCGTGCCGTATTGATGCTGGCGCGCGCTCGTTCTGGGTGGACGATGTATACACCGGGGCTGCCAACCCGCTCAAGCTCAATGCGCGTTGCCCGTGGCCGCTAGCCGAGAAAGATGGCGCGGCCATCGATCTCTCGCGTGTCCCAGATGCGCAGACCCCGCGCGACATCCTGGTCTATCTTGAGGATTTTGAATCGGGCTGGTATGCGGTGACCAATCATGAGCTGGGGTTCGGCGTGGGGCTGGCCTGGCCCAAAGACATTTTCCCGTATGCATGGTTCTGGCAGGAGATGTATGCCAACGCCGGGTTCCCATGGTACAAGGGCGCTTACGTGATGGCGATTGAACCGTTCTCCAGCGTGCCGGGCCAGGGATTGTCCACCGTCATGCAAAAGACCAGCACGCACCGGACGCTGGCCCCCGGCGAGTCCATCGAGGCCGAACTCCGCACAGTCTTCTACGAGTCCACCGCCGGGGTGCAGCAGATCGAACCGGATGGGACGGTCGTTCCGAAGTAGAGAGGAGGAATGCCATGACGCCCCCATCTCTCCTGCCTGCCCGGATCGCCGATGCGGCGTCCGGCGAATGGCAAGAACATCCCCGCTTTCGCGGCATCTATCTGAAGGGGTTGCTCACCTCGGCGGACAACGGGCTGGCGAGCGTGAACGTCGTGCGGGTCCCGCCCGGCGGCGTGATTAGCCGTCACCATCATCCGGCGCAGGTGGAGACGGTGTATATGTTGGCCGGGCAGAGCGTACTCACCCTGGGCGACGCGGAGACTCCGTTCAACGCCGGGCAAATCGTCGCCGTGCCGATCGGGCTGGAGCATGCGCTGCGCAACGAGAGCGCCGAGGACGTTGAACTGCTCACCTTCTTCACACCCCCTCTTAACTGACACACCGATTTCCCCCAAGCGTTCCGGGCTGGCAAGTATTGCGGCGCATTTCTGGCAAGAATCAGGCCTGAATCGGCGAAAACTGCAGCGCAATATCGTATCGTCGCCAAAATGTACGATGCTTTCGCACACGTCACTGGAAAGGCGCGGTTGCTATTTCAGCCTTGAACCGCGGCTTGGATCGCCCTGGCAAAATGGCATGCGGCCAGGCGCCCATCGCTCATAGGCCGGAGCGCCGGGGTTTCGGCGCGGCCACGGTCTTGCGCCCACGGACAGCACTGGTGCAAGCGACAGCCCGAAGGCTGCGTCACAGAACTTGGCACACTGCCCTCGAACGCGACGACAGGCGGCCGCCGATCCGGGTCGGGCACGGGGGTGGAGGCCAGCAGGGCCAGGGTGTACGGATGTCGCGGCGCGCCAAAGAGCGCTTCGACCGGGCCGGATTCCACGATCTGCTGCAAATACACCACCGCGATGCGGTCGGCGAGGAAGTCTCTGTGCTTCCCCGCGTCATGCTGGCCAACGCAGCCCACATCGAGAACGCAGTTCGGCAAATTCCGCTGGCCGCCTTTGAGCGTGACGTGGAGAGGCTGGACAGCGCCCGCCGGGTTTACATTGCGGGTCTGCGCGCTTCGGCACCGCTGGCGCTGAACTTTGGATTAGCCCTGCGTCACATCAGGCCCAGCTGTTTCAGCCTGCAACCAGGATTTGGCGATTTGCCCAACCAACTCGCCGAAATCACCGGCTGGTCTATCCCAAGGGCAAACGCGTCTTACGAATAACTTCCCCAGATGCATCGCTGTTTGGCTCCCCGACGAGCATATATACTCGTTAATTGCCTTGTGACTTAACCGTCGGCCGTGGGGCCAAGTCAACGCAGTTTTTGAGTGACTTCCAGGGGATTTGCACACTACCCGCGACAACGCTATAGTCAAAGATGCCTCCGTCCGGGACCGCCATGTTGATGCGCCAGCAAGCCGGCCAACCCGTCCTGTTCATACACCTTCAGCCGGAAGTACACCATATCGGGGTCGCGGGGTTTCAACAGGCCCTGGCGCGCCACCCAGTAGGGCGCGTGGCCTTCCGCAATCTTCAAAATCGCCTTGAGCAGCGCTCGCGGACGTACGGCCGTTCATCCTGGTCGCGATGATGCTCCAGCGCCTGCCGTTGTTTTGTCGTCAGCTTTATGGTTCGGATGGTCGCCATCATGTGTCTTTCTGTAAGCTCGGATGGCCTCATGAAACCACTACCGGTTTTGTTTGTCAAAACTCATCAGGGTTGGGGCCTACGGTCTGTGGGCTTGATTCTTGCCGGTGATGACCGACTAATGCGAATTGCACCTACAGCGTCAGGGTCAGGCGGTACAAATCAGATATAGGCGACGGTGCTGGCCTACAGCTCGCCGGCCTTCATCGTGCTGCTGGCCCGCCCGATACTCAGGGAACCGTTCTCGACTCGCAAACTGATCGCCGTGGTCTTGAGCCTGACGGGGTGTGTGCTGGTGGTGAAGGCCTACGCGTCTGAGACGTGGCAGTTGAATCCAATTGGGGTGGCGGTGGGGTTGGGGACCGGGCTGGCCTTTGCGGTCTACAGTCTGGCGGGCAAGTGGAGCGCCGGGCGGTTCTCCAGCTCGTGGACGGTCACGGCCTATGGCTTTCTGTTCGCGGCGGGCGGCCTGGGCCTGGCGAATGTGCTGATCCAACCGGCCCAGGCATTTTTCTCCCTTGGGCGGGCATGGGACGGGTGGGGCATCCTCGCGCTTCTCGCACTCGTTCCGACTGTCGCGGGGTTCGGGCTATACACGCTGAGCCTGCGCTATCTTCCGGCCAGTGCGGCGGGGTTGATCGCCTCGCTGGAACCGGCGCTCACCGCCATCATGGCGATCTTTCTACTGGGCGAATGGCTGGATGCATGGCAGTGGTCGGGGGCCGGGCTGATCCTCGTCGCCGTGGTGCTCGCTCAAACCGAGGCCGAGCAGCGCATCTCTCAGCCGGAGTCACACGTGCCCGCGGAGGCCAAAGGGTAGGCGGTCGCCAACAAATGCGAAGCGGCATGGCGTGCGTAATTGGAGAAAGCAATGTCACCCTGAGCGCGCCTCGCGAAGCGGCGCGAAGGGTCTCTCTGCCAACCGTAGAGATGCTTCGCGGAGTTTACCCTGAGCCTGTCGAAGGGCTCAGCATGACAAACTTCGGAAACGTCCTGTACACTCTGCAACTCCGGCTTGCAAGCCGGGGCTAAACCGGTACAATATCAGACAATTCCAGTTGGCAATTCCGAACCATAGGCTTCCCGCCTCGGAGAGGCGCGCCAGGGAAACGGACGCAAGGTCTGCACGCCCTTAATCCTAAAGAGGAGGAGCTACCGATGAAGACCTACAGCAAGCCCACCCTGAAGAAGCACGCTTCCCTGAAGCAAGTCACCTTCAGCAGCCACTAATCCACGGCGGCCGCTGAACCGGTGCGCGGGGCGATGTCCACACTGCCCCGCACGCCTGCCAGTAAGCTGGATGCACGATCCCCTCTGGCGCGCCTCCCCGATGCGGGAACCCCCGGGCCGATCATCGGCCCGGGATAGTTTAAGTCCCTTTGACGATGACACCCGTTGAGCACCTTGTCGCCGCCCTCCGCATTGACGCTGCCCCGGCGGATTGGCTGGCAGCGCTGAGCGCCGCGAAGGTGGATCAAGACGAACTGGCCATCACCGCACTCGCGCTCGGACTTGCGCCGCTGCTCCATCGCCGGTTGGAGACGTGGGGGCAGACGCTCCCAGACCCGAAAGCGCACGCCAAGCTGGCTTTTGCGCGCCGCGCAGAAGAAGCGCGCCATTCCGCCCTCCGTGCCCAGTTGGGGGAAGTGCTCGCGGCGCTGCCGGTGCGTCCTATCATCCTCAAAGGCGCGTACCTCGCCGAGAAAGTCTATCCGGCCCCCGGCCTCCGCCCGATGAACGACATTGATTTACTCTTCCGCCCGGAAGACCTGCCCGCCGTGGCCGGCGCCCTCCACGCGCTCGGCTACGGCTCCAAAGAGAAATCCGCCGACCTCGGGCCGGGAATCACCAAGCACGTGAGCACGTTCAAACGTGTAGAGACGACCCGCCTGGAGACGACCCGCCGGGTCGTCTCTACACCCAACCCGTATCTATCGGGCGGCGGCGACCGCATGATTGAGCCGCACCGCTCGCTGGAAGAATCGTGGTTCGGGTTGAAGTGCGACCTCACGCCGGGGATGTGGGAGCGGAGCGTGGAGATTGAAATTGCGGGCCAGTGCGCGCGGGCGCTATCGCCCGAAGACAACCTCCTGCACCTCTGCGTGCATCTCGCGTTTCACTTGATCATGGGATCGCCCTCGTTCGTGCAGTTGGCGGACCTCTCCGTTTTCGTCAGCCGTTGCGCGGTGGAGTGGGGGGATTTTCTCAATCGCACGCGCGCCCTCCGCGCCTCGGGCTATGCGTACGCCGCCCTGCGCCTCGCTGTGCTCACGCTT
>Ga0184639_10001486_pt1 | contig 10154 bp, 9 predicted proteins | sample PLM31_170_b2_FD_133155 | JGI IMG/M metagenome (GOLD analysis project Ga0184639, IMG submission 133155) | Groundwater sediment microbial communities from an aquifer in East River, Colorado, USA - PLM3-1_170_b2 | ecosystem: Environmental > Terrestrial > Soil > Riparian zone | place: USA: East... | reverse complement strand
GGCAAGGGTCTGCAAAACCCTCATCGCGGGTTCAAATCCCGCCGTCGCCTCCTCTTAGAACCTGAAGAAGCTCCGCAAAGCCAGCTGGATAGGATCTCCGAAGAAGTTTCACAGCCCCACAATTTGGCTGTTGAAGATCTGTTGAAAATTAATTTCCTTTATCCGCGGGTTGTCGAATCCCAGCATCGTCAGGTTCTTTGGCACAGCATAAAAGAATGCGAACAGTTCGCCCGGAACGCAATAGTTCAGCGGCGAAACCGCTTCCTCCGCCCGGCTGTACACCGGCACAGTCACCTTTGCCAGCCTGGAGGTCTCGGCATCCTCTGCGTCGCAGATGGCCACCGTAGTGCTGCCGATCTCATTGGCCGCCCAGAGCTGCTCGCGGGCGCGGTCCACGCTCGCGCCGGGCGGGGCAATGACGAACGTCAAGGTATCCGGACCGCTGACAAAATACTGCTCGTGCGCCCACTCCTCCAGTTCCTGCCCGGCCGCGTGCACGCGGGCGGTCTCGATGACCTTGGCCATCGAGAATAACGCCGTGCCATAGTTCGGCCCGCCGCCGATGAAGATCAACTTGTCGCCCAGCTCCGTTTGCTCCCCCAAATTCTCCAGGATAGGTTTACCGGCGTCAATGGTCTGCTGCATCCCATCGGCTTCGGCGGCGATTTCATCCAGTTTGGCGTTGACCTGCGCGGAGGTCATGCGCCCGCCAGCCTCGGCGACGTGCAGGGCGATGCAGTATTCCAGCAGCAGCGAGGCCAGGTAGGAGGAGGTGCCCGGCGCGAAACGCCGCTCGGCATAGCCCAGATCAATCGCCACATCGGCCTCTTGAGCGATGCGGCTGTCCAGGGCGCTTGTCCCGGCGACGGTCTTCAGCCCTCGCGCGCGCGCGCGGCTGACGGCCTCGATGGTGCGCGACACGCGGCCGGAGTTGGAGATAGCGACCACTAATGATTCTTGCGGGGCGTAGCGGCAGTGATAGCGGGAGAATTCGAGGGCCTGCAGCGCCTCTGTCGGGATCCCCGCCCACGCCTCGAAGGCCAGTCGCGTCGCCATGCCGCAGTACCACGAATCGCCGCAGCCCACCAGGTACACACGGGCGGGCGCCTGCTGGAGCGCGAGTTTCTCTCGCACCTGCTCATAGACTGTATGGGGAGAGTGGCGCAGGAACGGCACTTGCGCCTCAATGCCCGCCATCATGTTCTGCCATTTCAAATCCATATTATTAAAGTTCATTACTGCATCCTCTCCCCCACAAGCGCCAGTCGCGCTTGAGCTTCGGCTGGCGCTGGCTGCTTGGTGGCGAGTGCGCCGATGGCCTCGACCACGTAGGAGGCGGACACTGTTCCATAGTGGGCGGCCGCTACCGGGCGGCCTGCTTGGCCAACGCCTCGGCCCGCAGTGACTCGACAGGGCGCAGCCCGTCCTTCAGACTGTGCCAGTGAACCGGGCGCGCCTGGCCGGCGTCCATAATCGCCTGCCACAGTTCTCGGTGCTTGACCGGCTGGCCCTCCTTCGTGTGCCAGCCTATCGCGGCCCACGTCCTGACCCACTGCTGCGCCCCTTGGGCAGCATAGTCGGAGGGCGTATACAGGTGAACCGGCAGGTCTGGTGGAGCGGCTTCCAGCCCCTTCGCGGCGGCCAGCAGGTGCAGCCGGTTGGCGGAGGTCTGAGTTTCGTTCCCGGTCAACTCCTGCACTGTCCCTCCTGCGCGGATCATTACCGCCCAGCCGCCCGGCCCTTTCTGGCCGAGACACGAGACTCCTGTAAAGATGTGGGCGGCGTCTTTGTCGTCCAGCGGCAAGCTTGCGCGCGGGATCATGCTCACGGCCAGGTAGTCTACCCGCTCATTCAACGGATCACCTGCGTGGCCTTTGACCCATTGCCACTCCATCGCGTGGCGGTGCATGGCCTGGTCCAGCGCCTGCCACAGATCGCGGTTGGCGACCTTCTTCCAGCCCTTCGCCTTCCAGCCTTCGAGCCACTCGGTAACGCCCTTCTGGACATACTCCGAGTCCGTGTGGAGCCGTACCCGGCTCGGCCGTTTGAGCGCGTCCAGCGCGGCGATGACGGCCTGCAGTTCCATGCGGTTGTTGGTGGTGTTGGGATCAGCGCCTGTCAGTTCCTTTTCGTGCCGGCCGGACTTCAAGACCGCTGCCCACCCGCCCGGGCCGGGGTTAGGATCACAAGCGCCGTCGGTGTAAATGAGGACTTCGGGGAGAGAGTTCGTCTGGAGCATGGTCTGGATGATAACACAGGGTGGATTCTTGGATGTCAATCGGCGCGGCGCTGGCGCCCCTGATGGCCGGTCTGATCGCCGTTCGCTCATCCCTTCAGAACGCCATCCTGACTATCAGCGTGACTGCCTGGCTGCCTGGCTCTGTCTTCCTCGCGCTGGCGGCCTACCTGGCGCCGCACGACATTAAGATCCTGCGCAGCCAGATGCGCTTGCGGGCAGAGAGCGAACGGGCGATCCTCCGGCCCGAGCCCGCCAGATGATTCAAGCATAATCCCGAAGAAAGAGAGCCGGAGGCTTCGCCCCCGGCTCTCTTTCTTCGGAAGGCATTCTCAAGGGCGCAAAGGTAAGCGCTCAGGGCTTACATTACTCGCGCTCCTGCTGATGGCCCAGCTTTTTGAGATTCGCCACAGCTTCGTCAAGGCGCTGCGAGAGCGCTCGGATCACTCCCAGGGCAAGGGGCGGCTTCTCGGCCAGTAGTTCCCAGAAATCGTCGTGGTCAATCCGGAGCGCGGTGAGGTCGGTCAGGGCAACACAGTCGGCCGAGCGCGGCTGGCGCGAGAGGATGCCCATTTCGCCGATACTGCTCCTGGGTCGGCGCGTGGCAACCTGTCCCACGCCGGGAATGACGACGGCTGCCTCGCCGTCCACGATGATGTACAGGCAATCACCCGGATCGTCCCGCTGGATAAAAAGCTCCCCGGCTTCGAAGTGAACCTCCTGCGCCACATGCGCCACCGGCACCAGGTCTTCGCTGGCGATTTGATTGAAAAGCTCGGCGGTCTTGAGAAATAAGACACGCTCGAGGGTGGAAAGGGTCATGCCGCCTCTAATTCCTGCAGCCAGGCGCGGGCAGACCGGGTGACTGAGGGGAATCGGTCGGCGTCGGCCTGGGCGGTCAGCAGCGGCGCGACCTGTTCGGGAGGCAGGATTTTGCGACAAGCCAGCAATGCGGTCTCACAGACGAGGGAGTCGTCGCACTCTAGCGCGACTCTGACAGGATTTGTCAGTTCACGTAAATTCAACGTGCCAATCCGAAACAAGGCACAGGCCCGCAGCCATGGGTCAGGGTCTTGCGCCAGCTCGGCCAGCCGGTCAGCCAGCGGCCGGCGTGGGAAGGTGAAGCGCTGGCGGGCAATGTTCAGGACCTCCTCGGCGGGTGCTTCGAGTAGCGGGATAAGCAGTTCTTTCACCTCACGTACGGCCAGGCGCAGCGTGTCCAGCAACTCAATCGCCACAGGACGGACACCGCCCTGCTCGGAGTTCAGGGCCCTGCGCACCCGCGCGAGCCGCTGTGCCTGGTCGGGATGAAGGCTGTCCAGCAGGAAGAAGACCCGGTCCAGCGCCTGGCCCAGCCGCAAGCCGAGTGCCTCGTTCAATAGAGGGTCCTCCCCCTGAACATTCAGGTCCGCGCGGGCGACGTACAGGGCATAGCAGTCGCGCAACTCCGCCTGCAGGGCATCGCGCAGGGGGCCCTGTCTGGCGGATGGATCCGCTGCGCCAGCCTGCAGCCGGGCCAGCGCCCGATAGACGGCTCCCCGAACAATATCGTCCGGCTCGCGCAGGTGTGCCAACAAAATGCCCAGGGCGCGCCGGGAGCCGAGGCTCTGCAAAATGCGCGGCACCTGTGCTCGAACCATTCTCCCGTTGGCCGGGTCGCGCAAGCAGGTCTCCAGAAGTGGTTCGACCTCCGAGCCAGATTGAACCAGGGCCTCGACGGCCGCGGAAGCGGTGGCCTTTTCGCCCAGCCTGCGAATCAAATGGAGCACCAGTTCCGGGCGGCGCAGCGCCCCCGCCGCGTGAATGGCAACCTGCTGAACATCACGGTCGGTATCGCCGAGGAGCGGAATAAGCGATTCATAAAACGTCGGCAACTGAACCACGCCGATCAGCCGCGCGCCTTCCCGGCGCATGGCCGGGTCGCCACTTCCCAGCATGTCTTTGAGCCTTGCCGTCACATGCAGCTTGCCCTCCAGCCCGCCGTAGTTGACGGCGCCAATAATGACAGCCCCTTTGACGCGCGGGCTGTTCTCGGTGAGCATTGGCAGGATATGGGCGACAGCACTCTGCCCGGCAACAGTGCAAAACGCCTCGATGGCCGCCGCGCGCACCTCCGGTTCGGACGCAGCCAGCAGTCCGGAGATTTGCTCGGCGTACGCCGAATTGCCAGGACGCCCCAGATGCTGAAGGGCCAGGCTGCGAACTGCTGGAGAGAAGTGCGCGAGCAGAGCGGCAACGTGTCGGTCCCAGTTGAGTTTGGGGGCGGCGGAGATCAGCTGAAGCGCATGCACGACGTAGAGTTCGTCGGCGTGACCCAGCGCATTGGCGAGCACGCCTGCGGTCGTGTCGTCTGAGATGTCAATAGTTTCTCCCTCAAAGTCCAGGGTGCGCTTTTTCAAATTCTCGGCCAGGGCGCGCGTATACTGCTGGCGCAGTGGGCCAAGCAGCGCAACCCAGGCGGCGGCCAGGCCGAGTACCGGGAAGGACCAATGCACATGCGTCCAGGCCGGTAGCTTCTGCAAAAGCAGAAAGACAACCCCGAGTATCCCGAAGCTGAGCGCATACAGGCTTTCCACCAGTTGTGCGGCCCGCAGGCGCATGTTGGACGGCACTGGCAGGTAGAGAACATTGAGCGCGGATGTGTTGATGGTGCGGCGAAAGGCCGGATCGGCCGCACGAATCAGCGCCATGGCCCAGAGTGCACCGCCCGTTAGCAGCCCTGATACCGCGCCGAGCATCATCCCGAGTGGGAAGAAGAGCAGGGCGGCGAACACCCCCAGCCGGCTCATCACGCGGCTGGTCAGGTACACCTGAACAAACAGGGCGGCGAGGCCGCTCCAAAATTCAAACGCGCCCAGAAAGGCGGCCAGCTCCTCGCCACGACCGGTGTAGACCACCTGCAGCACCAGATAATATTGGTAGGCGCCGATGTTGATCAGCAGCGACAGGAGGATAGTCAGGCCGCCCATGGCCAGCAGCAGAGGCGAGCGGCGCATGGCGCTCAGATCCTGACCGAGTGAGCGGGTCGGCGTGGGCGTCGCCGGGCGGTGAGGCACCGCAAGGGCCGTCGTAGACCGCTCGGGCGACAGCCGCTGAATGTGCGCCAGGGTCCAGACACAGACGATGCACACAGCCAGAGAGAGGGACACGATCAAGAGCAAGTTCTCTACCCCGATCAGCTTCACCAGCTTCCCCAGAAAGAATCCGGCCGCGATGTTGGAGAGCGTGCCCCCCACTGCAATCGACCCGAACAGGCGTCTGGCTTCGCGGGGGTTGAAGATCTGCCCCGCAACAGTCCAGAACTGGAGGATGACGAGTGTAAAAGAGACTTCGTTGAAAAGGAACAGCGCGGCCAGCACGGCAAAGCCTGTCCCATACGGTGTGGCGAGAAGGACCCGGAACATCAAAGTCACGGCCAGCAGCAGGGCATTGGAGCCGATGATCATTTGATGGAGCTGGAACCGCGGGGCAACCCGGTTATACAGCAGGAGAGTGGGTATGACGGAAAATGCCGGGAGGATGAACGCGAAGGGTGTGGCCGAAGGGGGCAGCCGGCTCATGAAGAGGGCTACGCTCGCGGCCTGACCGACGGTGAGGACGCCCCCCACAGCCGCCGCGGAGTACAGAATCATGACCCCCACGCGCACGCCCTCGCCGGGATGAATCTTGAGCAAGGACCGAAGGGTGTCGGTCAGTAAGCTGCTGGAGCGGCGTTGAGAGGCGCTCATAAGCTTCGCCGGTGGCAATATGCAGAAAGCGGAAGGTAACTAGCGAGAGGCGGTTCGCAACTCCTGTACCGTATCTGCCAGGCGGTGGATGCCTTCTTTGATTTCTTCGGGCGCCAGGGCGCAGAACGGGAGACGGAGGAAGTGCTCGCCGCCGCCGTCGGGAAAGAAGGCCAGACCATCGGCCAGTTGCAAGTTGTGACTCTGGAGGGCCGCCGCGCGCACAGCCGTGGTCTGGACTCCCTCCGGAAGGGTGATGGAGACGAAGAAGCCACCCTCGGGCCGGGTGGCCTGCGCCTCCGGCAGGTGCGTTTCTAGGGCGGCGAGACAGGCGTCCAGACGCGGCGCATAGAGGGCCTTGAGTTTTTCGATCTGCGCCGGGAGCAAGCCCCTGCGGCACCACTCGTAGGCGATGCCGTGCGCGAGATAACTGGGCGAAATGTAAGTGTCTTCCGCGACTTTCGCCATCTTCGCCAGCAGGCCCGGATCCCCCAGCATGTAACCCACCCGAAGTCCGGGCCCGATGAGCTTGCTGAACGAACTCATGTTCACTGTCCGGTGCGGGGCAAGCTGGAACAGGGTTGGCTCCTCACGTCCGCGATAGCGCAGCAAGCGATAGGGCGCATCTTCGAGCAGGAGGAAGTCATATTGGTCGGCGAGCTCCACGATGCGGCGCCGCTTTTCTCCGGAACAGGTCGCCCCGGAGGGATTCTGAAAATCGGGGATAATATAGAAAAATTTCGGCGTGTGCACCCTCAGCTCCGTTTCTAGAGCACCGAGGTCTGGGCCGTCGGCTTCGAGCGGGATACCGACGATGTTGGCATTGTGCCTCCGCAGCAATGTAAGTGTCCGGTCGTAGCTTGGCGATTCGGAAAAGACTACATCGCCCGGCCGCAGCAGGCTCAGGCAGAGGAACTCGACCAGTTGGAGCGAGCCGTTGCCGATGAGAACCTGGTTGATATCTACACATTGCCACTGCGCCAGCCACTCACGGAAGGGCGCAAACCCCGTCGAGGGGCCATATTGCAGAATGGCCGTGCCGTGCTCTTGCAGGATGGCAACGGCCGACTGGATAACATCGTCAATCGGGAATGATTCGGCAGCCGGGACGCCTCGAGTAAACTGTATACGTTTTAGTTCCGACAAAGTTTTCTCCTTCAGCAGATCGCGGATCGCATATCGCCTATCGCGCGCCGCCTATTGTTGGCCGCATGGCGCTTATCGAGTTTTCATTGTAACACGAGGGCTCGGGTTGGCGCTCACGATGAAATGCGGAGTGTTAGAAGGTCATTCCGAAAATTCGCAGAAAACCCGGTTTTCTGCGAATTTTCGGAGTTCTCTATCATCTTGACTCATGACCGAACGAACAGCGCCGGGTCCGCACCAGGGGCGGCCCATTCTGTTGGCCGGCGAGTCATTGGACCGCGCTCGGGCAGCGATGATTTTCGCGCACGGACGCGGGGCGACGGCCGAAAGTATCCTGGGGTTGGCGGGTGAACTGGATCACCCCAGTTTCGCCTACCTTGCGCCCCAGGCAGCCGGGAATACATGGTATCCCCACAGCTTTCTCGCTCCCATCGCGAGCAACGAACCCTGGCTTTCGTCTGCGCTTGCGGCGATTGCGGATGTATTGGCTCAGGTGGCTGCCGCCGGGATATCGGCTGAACGCACCATACTCCTGGGCTTCTCGCAGGGAGCATGCCTGACGCTGGAGTACGCGGCCCGGAATGCCCGGCGGTACGGCGGCGTTGCCGGCCTGAGCGGCGGGTTGATCGGTCCCGACGGCACGGCGCGCGATTACGCGGGTTCGCTGGCCGGCACACCGGTCTTCCTCGGATGCAGCGATGTGGACTTTCACATCCCCAGAGAGCGGGTGCAGCACACGGCGGAAGTGCTGCGCCGACTTGGCGGTGAGGTCACTGAACGCTTGTATCCAAACATGGAGCATACTATCAACATGGATGAGATTGACTTCGTTCGAGACATGATGGCCGCGCTCATTGACAATTCGCGTCCAATCAGGACGACCTCCCAAAAACGATTGTGAAAAATGAACAAATTTCACTACACCAGCTACAACCAGGAGGTCATCTTTGGGGCCGGCTCGCTTGCCCACCTGAGCGAGGTCGTTGACCGCTTTCAATGGGGGCGCTTGATGCTCCTCACCGGCGGCTCAGCCCGGCGGAACGGGCGCGTTGCGCAGATCGAAGCTGCGCTGGGGCCACGGCTGGTGGCAACATACGATCGTGTCCAGCCCCACGTCCCCGATTTTCAAGTCGCCGAAGCAGCGGCGCTGGCGATCAAGAACGACATTGATGCATTGATCGGCATGGGTGGTGGAAGCCCCATCGGCATGGCGAAAGCCGTCAGCTCGGCGCTGGAAGAGAAACACCTCGGGGGACAGTCGCACGCCGCTTCTCCTCGCGGCAGTCCGCTCGTCCCCATCCTCGCAATCCCGACCACGTATGCCGGCTCGGAGATGACAACCGTCTTTGGTGTCACCCATCACAACGGCGGCACGGCGCACAAGATCACTGCCACCGATGCGAGAGTCACGCCCAGGTCTGTCCTCTACGATCCACTGCTCACGCTCGACCTGCCGCCGGAGATGACCGCCACGACCGGCATCAATGCCCTGGCCCACTGCATCGAGGCCCTTTATTCGATTACGCGCAACCCGCTTTCCACAGCGGCGGCGCTCAGTGGCGTGCGTCATATCGCCAACTCCTTGACGCGCTGTTATGCGGCGGGCGACGACCTGCAGGCGCGGACTGAAATGATGACAGGTTCTTACTTGGCCGGGACAGCCCTGGCTCACGTCGCCATGGGATTGCATCACGGCCTGTGCCACGTGCTGGGCGGCTCAGCCGGCGTGCCGCACGGCATCGCCAACAGTATTGTATTGCCACATGCGATGCGCTACAATCTGGACGCCACCGCGCCAGAGCTGGCCCGAGCTGCGGAGGCCATGGGAATCTCGCAGGAGTCGAGAAGCCCGGACTCCGCTGCTCAGGCCGCCGTGCAAAGAGTCTCCGAGCTTATCAGGCAGATGCACTTGCCGATGCGCTTGCGCGATGCGGGTGTGAACGAGGCCGACCTGCCGCTCCTGGCGCAACTGGCTGTCGGGAGCCGCGCAGTCCAGAGCAACCCAAAGCCGATTTCCGACGCGGCGCAGATGGAGGCAATCTTGCGGGCGGCGTGGTGAATAAACATCGGAAGGAGGTGGAGCAGGGGCGCATAACATCAAACACAAGACGTGAACGATGTAACGTGATACGTGAATTTACGTTTCACACATCACGCATTACGAGTCGCGCATCACGATTCGATCAATCTTCATTCTACTAAAAAGGAGAAACCCTATGGCAGTCAACTCGATGGACTATAGCGGCAAGGACACCGTGCTCGACGTGATTCGCGAAGCGCGCGCCGACTTCTACCGGCTGATTGACAATCCGGACAACTGGAACGTACAGACTCGCTGCACCGATTGGGAAGTGCGCGACATGGTCGGCCACATGATTGACGTGACCGAGGGGTATCTCGAGCGGTGGGAGGCGGCCCGCAAGGGCCAACCCCCCGAGGTCGTAGGCTTGCTCGTCATGGCCGAACAAGCGAGCAAGAGGGCAACGGCTTTCCGCAGCCTGCCGCGTGGGGAAGCCATCACCCGCCTCAAAGCCGCCTCAGACAAGATGCTGGCGACGTTCGAAGCCATTACGCAGGACGAGTGGAATAACTTCATAGTCACCCACCGCTACATGGGGCCACTGCCCGCGCTGTTGTACCCGGCCTTCCATGTCATGGACTACGGCGTTCACCCCTGGGACATCCGCTGGGGCCTGGGCGAGAAAATGGGCAAGTTGGATGAGCGAACTGCCGGCGTGCTCGTTCCGTTCATGTTATTCGCCCTGATGCCGAGCACCGTTGACGCTGATTCCGCCAGAGGGCTGGACATCGTGTATGGGATCGAGGTGTCAGGTCCCTGGGGCGGCAAGTGGCGGGCGACCGTGAAGGATGGAAAGTTCGAGGCCAGGCCCGAAGAAGACAACTTCGCGGGCTGTGAGGCCATCTTCAGCTTTGACCCGTCGGACTTCGTGCTCACGTCCTTCCTGCGCTTCCCCGGCGGCGCGGCCAGGGGTGATCCAGAGGTCATCAATAAGGTGCGCAACCTGTTCTTCAGAATCTAGTTTCAG
>Ga0184639_10001484_pt1 | contig 10161 bp, 11 predicted proteins | sample PLM31_170_b2_FD_133155 | JGI IMG/M metagenome (GOLD analysis project Ga0184639, IMG submission 133155) | Groundwater sediment microbial communities from an aquifer in East River, Colorado, USA - PLM3-1_170_b2 | ecosystem: Environmental > Terrestrial > Soil > Riparian zone | place: USA: East... | reverse complement strand
ACTGATACGGCGCCCACCGCGTCGCGCGCCTGTGCCTGGGCGGCACCCAGTCCGACCCCCGCGACGCGAAGATCCGCTCCACGCCCATCGAGCGGAGGCACCGCAGCAGCGCTTCCGCGCCGCTCATTCCCTCGACCTTCATCTGGCGTCGCGGCTCAGTCGAGCGTGATCTTCGCGTCGGCGATGACCTTGCCCCAGCGCGCGAGATCGGACTTGACCAGCGCCGCGAGCTCGGCCGGGCTGCTGGTCGTCGGGATGAGCCCCTGGTTCAGCAGCGTCTCCCGCACGTCGGGCAGCGCCATGACGGCATTGACGTCCGCGTTGAGCTTCGCGACCAGGTCGGGCGGCGTCTTGCCCGGCGCCATGACCGCATACCAGGCGTCGACGTCGTCCATGAAGTCGATCCCCTGCTCGCGGAACGTCGGGGCCTCGGGAAACTGCGGCGAGCGGGTCGCGCCGGTGACGGCGAGGATGCGGATCCTGCCCGCACGCACGTGCGGCAGCGACGAGTGCACGAGCGTGAACATCATCTGCACCTGTCCGCCGACGAGGTCGGTGATCGCGCCGGCGAAGCCCTTGTAGGGCACGTGCACCGCGTTCAGGCCGAGCTGCAGCTTGATGAGCTCCATGCCGACGTGGTGCGGGGTGCCGCTGCCGGGCGAGGCGAAGTTGTACTGCCCGGGCTTCGCGCGGATCATGAAGATCGCCTCCGCCATGCTGCTCGCGGGGAACACGGTGGGGTTCACCGCGAAGCAGTAGGTCGCGACCGCGATCTTGCTGACCGGCGCGAAGTCGGTGACCGGGTTGTAGGGCAGGTTCTTGAAGAGCGCCGGGGTGATGGTGAAGGTGTTCACCGTCACCATCAGCGTGTAGCCGTTCGGCTGCGCCTTGGCGACCAGGTCCGAGCCGATGTTGCCGCTCGCCCCGGGCCGGTTCTCGACCACCACCCCTTGACCCCACTTCTCGCTCAGCTTGGGACCGATCGTTCGCGCCAGGATGTCGATCCCCGTTCCCGGCGAGAACGGGACGATCAGCGTGACCGGCCGGTTCGGATAGCCGGCGGCGGTCTGGGCGAGGACCGTGGCGCAGGGGGCGAGGGCGAGAGCGAGCCCGATGAGAGTGCGCAGCGCGTTCATCGTTCGTCCTCCTTTCAGGCGGAACCCCAGACCGACTCGGCGACCTTGACGACCAGCTCGAGCTTGCGCTTCTCGTCGTCGATCGTCACCGGGTTGCCCAGGTAGTTGCTCGAAAACCCGCATTGCGGGCTGAGGCACAGCCGTTCGAGCGGCACGTAGCGCGCGGCCTCCTCGATGCGCTTCTTCAGCACCTCGGGCGATTCGAGCTCGGGGGTCTTGGTGGAGACGAGCCCGAGCACGATGGTCCTCTCCTTCGGCACGAACCGCAGCGGCTCGAAGCCGCCGGCGCGCGGCGAGTCGTACTCGAGGAAGAAGGCGTCGACGTTGATCTCGTTGAAGACGCGCTCCGCGATCGGGTCGTAGCCGCCCTCGGCCATCCAGTGCCCCTGGTAGTTGCCGCGGCAGGTGTGCAGCGCGATGGTCATGCCCTGGGGGCGATTCGCGACGATCCGGTTGATCGCCTGCGCGTAGGCGCCGAGCATGACGTCCGGGTCGTCGCCGCGCAGGCGGAACTTGGTCCGCTGCTTCTCGTCGCACAGGCACGAGGTCATCACCTCGTCGAGCTGCACGTAGGTGCAGCCGGCTTCGCTGAGCGCGCGGAGCTCGGCGCCGTAGGCCTCGGCGAGGTCGTCCCACAGCGCGGCGAGATCGGGATACGCCTCCTTGCTGACCGTCGCCCGGGTCGCGAACTGGTAGAGGGTCTGCGGCGCCGGCATCGTGACCTTCGGCGTGGCCTTGGTGACCGACTTCAGGAACTTGAACGGCCCGACGTTCACGCTCTTGCGCCAGCGGACTTTGCCCGTGACGTCGATCCGCGGCGACGGCACCGTGTGGCCGGTCTGGTCGCGGAACCGCTCCTCGCCGCGATAGGAGCCTTCGACGCCCTCCAGCGACAGCAGGAACTCGCTCCACCAGATCCGGCGGCGGAATTCGCCGTCGGTGATCGAGCGCAGTCCGAGGCCCTCCTGCAGCTTGACCACCTCGCGGATCGCCTCGTCCTCGAGGCGGGCGAGCTCGGCGTTGCCGTGCGGGCCGAAGTTGTGGTCGAGATCGTGCGGGCCGAGCAGGCGCTCGCGCGCCTTCATCAGGTGCTCCGGCCGCCGCAGGCTGCCGACCTGGTCCGCGCGGAAGGGGGGTGTTGCCCTTGCTGCCATGGTGGACTCCTCTCAAAACCTTTCCCCTCCTGGCTAGGAGGGGTGTCGCGCGGAGCGCGACGAGGTGGTCGACCACCCCGTCCTCGGCCCCGCCTGCGCGGGCCCTCGGCCACCCCTCCTCATCCGAGGAGGGGAGGGCTCTTCTCTACAACCCGAGCACCCGCTCCGCGTTGGCGTGGAAGATCTTCGCCATCACCGCGTCGCTGTAGCCGAGCTCCTGCCATTCCCTGAGGATGCGCGCGTAGGGCAGGCTCGGATAGTCGCTGCCGAACATGATCTTGTCCTGCAGCCGCGCGCGCATGTCGACCTTGAGGCTCGGCGGGAAGTGCTTGGGCGCCCAGCCCGACATCTCCCAGTAGACGTTGCCCTTGTGCAGCGCCACCGCGGTCGCCTCGTCGACCCACGGCCAGCCGGGGTGCGCCATGAGGATCGTCAGCTTCGGGAAGTCGGCCGCCAGCTCGTCGATCGACGACGGATGCGCGTGGCGAATCTTCGCACCCATCCCGCCCGGCAGACCAGCGCCCATGCCGGTCGTGCCGACGTCGATCATCACCGCCGCGCCGAGCTCGTCGATCACCTCGAACAGCGGGTAGAAGCGGCGGTCGTTCACCGCGAAGTGCTGCATGATCGGATGAAAGTGGAAGCCGACGAAGCCGAGCTCCCGCACCGCCTTCTTCGCCTGCTGGATCGCGACCTCGCCCTTGAACGGGTCGAGCGTGCCCCAGCACTGAATGATCCGCCCGGGATGCCGCTGCCACATCCCGTGCACGTATTCGTTCGTGCAGGGCGGCGTCTTGACGGTCGTCTCGAGGTCCAGCGCGACGAGGCACGCCTCGACCCCGGCTCCGGTGAAGTCCTTGATGACTTCGTCCTCGGTCTTCGCCACCCAGGCGCGATGCCAGTACCTGGCGAGCGCCTCGACGTACGGGCCCTGGCTGTCGATCCACGCCTGCGTGCCGGGATAGCAGTGGAGGTCGATGATCCGCATGTCAGGCGGCCTGCTCCCGGGCGAGCTTCCTCGTCACCATCTCCACCAGCGCCTTCTTCGACACCTTGCCGAAGGTCGAGACCGGAAACTCGTCCATCACCTCGAGCCGCTCGGGCAGCTTGAACCGGGCGATCTCCTTCGCGCCCAGGAACTCGACCAGGGCCTTCAGCGTGAGCGAGTGGCCGCCGCGCAGGATCACGCACGCGCACATCTTCTCGCCCAGGCCCGGATCGGGCATCGCGACGCAGGCGACGTTCTGCACCGCCGGGTGCGAGAGGATCAGGTTCTCGATCTCCTCGGCGCTGATCTTCTCGCCGCCGCGGTTGATGAGGTCTTTCTTGCGCCCTTCGACGACGTAGTTGCCCGACGGGTGCCGCCGCATCAGGTCGCCCGAGCGGTAGAAGCCGTCGGGCGTGAACTGCCGCGCGTTGTACTCGGGGACGCCGAAGTAGCCACGCAGCGTGTACGGGCCGCGGCAGGTGAGCTCACCCACCTCGCCGGCCGGCACCTCGCGGCCGTCGTCGTCGACCAGCCGGACCTCGTCATCGGGAGAGATCGGCCGGCCGCACGTCTCGAGCCGCACGTCCTCGGGATCGTCCAGCCGCACGAAGAAGAGCATCCCCTCCGACATCCCGAAGTTCTCCTGCACCGTCGCGCTCGGGATGAGCTCGCGCGTCCGCAGGCGCACTTCGGGTTGCATCCGCTGGCCGCCGCTCTGGATCACCTTGACGCAGGACAGGTCGAACTTCCCGATCTCCGGGCTGTTGATCAGCCGGACGAGCAGCGCCGGCACGACCTTGATGTGCGTGACGCGGTGCCGCTCGGCCAGTGCGAACATCTCCTGGGGCCGGGTGCTCGCGCACAGCACCACTTTCCCGCCGCTGAAGAAGTACCCCTGGATCCCGGGGCAGGCGAGCGGCAGGTTGTGCGCGATGGGCAGCGCGAGGAGCAGCACCGAATCGCCGGTCACACCGCAGACCGGCGCGGCGATCTTCGAGTTGTAGGCGTAATCGTTGTGCGTACGCGGGATGAGCTTCGGTACCCCGGTCGTGCCGCCCGACAGCTGAAAGATGCAGGGATCGCTGGGGTCGAGCGCGATCCGGTCGAGCTCGGCGCGCGGGAGGCGCGGTTCGCGCTGGATCAGCTCGGCAAGGGACTGCTCGCCGGGGCCGGCCGTGCCGAGGACGAGCCGCCACTTGAGGCACGGCGATTCCGCCTGTACGCGCTCGACCATCGGGCCGAACCGGAAGTCGCCCTGGGCCTCGGGGTGGGCGCACGCGGCCGCGGATGCGATGCCGACGAACTGGCTCACCTCGGTGTAGCGATGCGTCGCGAGCGCCGCGATCGGGATCGCGCCGAGCTTCTGCAGGGCGAGGTACAGCAGCACGAACTCGGCGACGTTGGGGAGCTGCACGACGACGCGGTCGAGTGGCCGCAGGCCGAGCGCGAGCAGGTTGAGCGCGAGCCGGTCGCTCGCGGTGCCGAGGTCCCGATACGTGTACTGCCGGTCGCGGTCGATGACGGCGACGCGGTCGGCGAACTTGCGGAAGACGGCTGCCAGCTCCTGGGCGAGGGACTTGTCCCCCCAGTAGCCGCGGCTGCGGTAGCGCTGCGCGAACTCGGGCGGGAACGGGACGACGCCCTCGAGCATGCGGTCCCCGCTACGTCGAGCTCGAGAAGCCGCCGTCGACCACGACGACCTCGCCGGTGACGAACCGGTTGCCGACGATGAGGCTCATCATCGTCTCCGCGACGTCGTCGGCAGTGACGCAGCGCTTGAGCGGCGTGAGCTTCGCGCGGTGCTCCATCAGGTCGTCGTACTTGTCCTTCAGCATGCGCTTCATCCAGTCGCCCTCCATCCACCCGGGCGCCACGGCGTTCACGCGGATGTCCGGGCCGAGGTTGTAGGCGAGGGTCTTCGTCAGGTTGACGACCGCGGCCTTGCTCGCCGCGTAGGGGAGCGGCTGGGGGCCCGGGCGCAGGCCGACGATGCTCGCGGTGTTGACGATGCAAGGGTCGGTTCCCTTGCGGAGCAGCGGCAGTGCGGCCCGGGTCACGAGGAAGACGCTGCGCACGTTCACCGCGAACACCCGGTCCCACTCTTCGACGGTCAGCGCCTCGAAGTCCTTGGGCTTGACCTCGGTGGTCGTGCCGGCGTTGTTGATGAGCGCGTCGAGCCGGCCGAAGCGCTGCTCGACGTCGCGCAGCATCTGCCGCACCGCAGTATCGTCGCTAACGTCGCACCGGCAGAGCAGCGTCGCCGCGCCAAGCTTCCCCGCTTCGGCCGCCGTCTCGCGGGCGGCGGCTTCGCTCCGGCTGTAGTTGATCGCGACGTCGAAGCCGGCGCGCGCGAGCGCTACCGTCGCGCTGCGTCCAATGCCGGTCGCCGCGCCCGTGACCAGACCAACCCGCCTCGTCGTCAAGCGTCCGCTCCCGTGCTTGGCTAGCGCCGCGCGACCGGCGCATGCAGCCTTTCATGAACAAGTTCATGTTCGGATCGAACGCTGGCCGCTGTCAAGGGCCACGAACCTTTGGACAATCACGAGGCGATGTCTTAACGTTCGGCTACTGTCCCAACCGGAGGAGGACGACCATGAAAAGACTCGCAATCGCGGCGCTCGCCCTGGCGGCGTTCGCGGGCGCGGCATCGGCACAGCAATGGCCGTCGAAGCCGGTCCGCGTGATCGTGAACGTCGCTCCCGGCGGCGTGGCCGACATCACGGCGCGCATCCTAGGCGCCCGCCTCACCGAGACGCTCGGGCAGCCGTTCGTGATCGAGAACCGCGCCGGCGGCGACGGCTATATCGGGTTCGAAGGCGCCGCGCGCGCCGACCCCGACGGCGCGATGTTCGTGTACGCGCCAGGCAGCACCATGATGATCGCGCCGCACCTCGTGAAGCGGGCCGACTTCGATCCGCTGAGGGCGTTGACGCCGGTCGTGGCGACTGGAAGCGTGTCGCTCTACGTGATCGTCAAGCTCGATCTCCCCGTGAGCAACTACCAGGAGTTCCTCGCCTACGCACGGGCGAACCCCGGCAAGCTGAACTACGGGACGCCCGGCAACGGCACCTCGCCGCACATCGCGGTCGAGGTCTTCAACCGCGAGGCCAAGGTCCAGCTGAACCACATCCCGTACAAGGGTGCGGGCCCGGCACTCAAGGACCTCCTCGGCGGCGTCGTCGACCTCACGTTCGATCCGGGCGTCGGGCTGCCGCAGGTCAAGGCCGGCAAGCTGCGCCTCGTCGCGATCGCCGGACCGCAACGTCATCCCGACTTTCCGGGCGTGCCGACGCTGGAGGAGAACGGGATCAAGGGCGTGGACGGGGGGCCGTACTTCGGGTTCTACGCGCCCAGCGGGACATCGCGCGACATCGTCGACCGGCTGAATCGCGAGGTGCAGAAGCTCATGCAGGAGCCAGCGATCCGCGAGCGGTTCAAGACGCTCGCGGTCGATCTGGCTCCGGCGATGACGCCGGAAGCGTTCGCCGCGTATGTGCGCGCCGAGAGCCAGCGCTACGGCAAGCTGCTTGCGGAGCTCGGGATCCGGTCGCAGTAACGGGCCCTTTTGAGCGCACCGCACGCCCGGATCGATGCTATCGCATCGATCCGGCAGGCCCGCGACTTGCTTGCCCCCACCCCTTGCAAACTGCGGCGGCATGCGCATAATGCGACCGTCGAATTTGCTGTGGGTCCGTCCACGATGCCCGCTTGCGGGCGCCACTCCTGGTCCTCTCCCATAAGTAATTTGATGCCCCCCACAGTGTCGTGCGGGGCAACGCCAGACCTGGAGGACAACCATGCCCACTGGCACCGTCAAGTTTTTCAACACCAGCAAGGGGTTCGGCTTCATCCGTCCCGACGACGGCTCGAAGGACGTGTTCGTGCACATCTCGGCCGTCGAGCGCGCCGGCCTCGGCACGCTCAACGAGAACCAGAAGGTCTCGTTCGACGTGCAGCAGGCGCCGAACGGCAAGTCGTCGGCGGTCAACCTGAAGGCGCTCTAGCCCCCGATGGCGGAGGCAGCGAAGGCGCTGCCTCCGTCGTCGCGCCCAAGGAGTCCTGCTATCTTAAGTGACGATCGGACAAGGGCCGTCCCCGCCGATCCGGTACCGGAAGGAGGGCGGTCGTGCCGAAGGAAGAGATGATCGAAATGGAAGGCGTGGTCAGCGAAGTGCTGCCGAACACGCAGTTTCGCGTGCAGCTTTCCAACGGCGCGGATGTGCTGGCCTACGCCTCGGGCAAGATGAGGAAGCATCGCATCCGCATCCTGGCCGGGGACAAGGTCACCCTCGAGATGTCGCCCTACGACCTGACGAAGGGCCGCATCAACTTCCGGCACAAGGACGAGCGCGCGGCGGCGCCGGCGAACCGCCCTCCGCCGCAGCACCGGCGGCGCTAGCGACCTGGCGTCGAAAACCCGGCGGCACTTGACGGCCAGCGCTTCGCCGGCGCGAAGCGGCCTGCCGTTCGGCCACGTATACTGCATGCGGGTCGCGTGCAGACGTGATGGAAATCAACGTAACCGGGCGGAAGTCCACGCTGGTCCTCGTTCAGGCGAGCTCCGAGGACGGGTGGCGGGTGCTCCTGCCCGGCGCGGGGAAGTCCCAGCTCTTCCTGGACCGCACGCTGGCGCTCAGCTACGCGAAGGCCTGGGCGTCGGCGAACCGGCCGAGCACGATGCACGTGAGCGGCGCCGGCGGCAACTTCACCCACGAGTGGTCCTTCCGATGATGGATTTCCGGCTGTCCGTCGACGGCGCGCCGGATCTCGTCTTCAGCGGCGAGCTGATCGCACGCGTGACGAGCAGCCCGGAACGGAAAGCCTCCAACTTCAGCCGCCACCTGGGGCGGTGGATCGAGCTCACGCTCTACCGGACCGAAGGCGGGACCTACGTGTGCCACGAGACCCGCCGCTCGAGCCGGACGGGGGAGCGGGACCGCCGGCAGCGCGTCGAGGCCGTGGAAACGGAGGGCGCGGTGGTTGCCTTTTTCAAGCAGACCGTGCTCGCCAAACGCCTCTACGCCGAGGCGGGAATCGCCAACGGGCGGCGGGTCCGCTAGCCGCCGCCGGGCTTCGCCTACCAGCCCGTCACCCGGGCGAGCAACGCCGCGGGATCGGCCGGCGCACGGTTGCCGCGCCACGCCACGTGGCGATCCGGGCGCACCAGCACCAGGTCGGCGCCGTAGATGTCGCGGCCTTCCTCGGACTGAACGTCCAGCACCGCGAGCGGCACGGCGCGCCGGGTCGCCGCTTCGCACAATGCGCGCGCGTCGGGCTCGCGTCCTGCGCCGAGCACGAGCAGGGTGAAATCCATGCCCATGCGGTCGAAAATTGACACGCCGTCTTCGAGCCAGAGGTGCGGCGCCCGCGCACCGGGCGTGCCGTGCGGCGTGTAGCGGTGCCATTCATCGACCGGCGCCGGCGCGCCGTCCCCGGCGACGATCGGCGATGCGCCGTAGAACACGCCGAGGTGGACGCCGGGAACGTCGAACTCGCGCTGGCAGTGGTCGAGCAGCCGCGCGCCCATCGCCCGGCGGCAGTCCGTGCCCGCGGGCGAATCGGCCTCGAGCTCGGGCGGGATCGCGATGATGCCGATGGAATCGGCCATGGCGCGCGCGAAGCCGGTGTTGCGATGGGCGATCGGCCGCCGCTCGGCGTCGTAGCTCGCGAGGAGCCGCGGCCCGCCCCAGCCGGCGCACGCCGCGGCGAGCTTCCAGCCGAGATTCGACGCGTCGTCGACCGCGGTGTTGTAGCCCTGGCCGCCGGTCGGCGTGAAGAGATGCGCGGCGTCGCCGGCGAGGAAGGCGCGCGGCGCGTCCCCCCGGTCGTGGAAGCGCTGCGCGACGAGCGTGAACCCCGCGGTCCATTCGCCGATGCCGAGCAGCTCGAACGGGAACTCGCGTCCCGCGGAGCGCGCGAGCGCCGAGCGGGCGAACGCCTCGGATGCCGGCTCGCCGGACGGGAGCTGCGCGTAGTAGACGAAGAGGCCCCGTCCGTCGATCGCGGCGATGAAGCCCCGCCGCTCGCGGTTCACCGCCCAGTATTGCCAGGCGGGTCCGCCGTTCACGATCTCGTAGAAGGCCGGCGAGCGCAGGTAGAGCGCCAGCATCCGCCCGCCCATGAAGTCCCGCGCCTCCCCCGCCCAGCCGTCGTACTGGACGCCGAGCGCGTCGCGGATGAGCGAGCGCGGCCCGTCGCAGCCGACGAGATAGTCGCACTCGATCGCGCGCCGGCCCCCCGCGGCCGCCTCCGCCTCGACGCGGATGCCGCCCGCGTCGCGCTCGATCCGCAGCGCACGCCAGCCGAAGCGCACGCTCGCGGCGGGCCATTGCTGCGCATGCTTCCTGAGCACCGCCTCGATGTACATCTGCTGCACGCGGTGCAGCGGCTCGGGCGTGGGCCAGCGCGAGCGCGCCTCCTCGCGCGCCGCGGCGGCCTGGCGCCGCGTCAGGCCGGGAAGGCGCGCGAGCTCCCAGCCGGTGTAGCGCGTGAAATAGGCGATGTCCTGCGGATAGTCCTCGGGCAGCCCGAGCGCCCGGATCTCGTGGGCGAAGCCGAGCCGCCGGTAATGCTCCATCGTGCGCGAGGTGGTCGCGTTCGCCTTCGGGAACTGCGGCGGACCGGCGTCGTCCTCCAGCAGCACACAGGCGACGCCGCGCCGGCCGAGCTCGATCGCGGTGACGAGCCCGGCGGGCCCGCCGCCGACGATCAGCACCCGGGTGCGCTCGGTGTCCATGGCGTGAGCGACACCCCCTGACACGGGGGTCGCGAAGCGTAGCGTAGCGGGGGGTTTTGATCCGCGCTTGACCTGCTTCTCCCGGCGAAGTCATGATCTGCCGTGCTGCCGCCGGATGAGCGAGAGATGACGCAACCCGACGCGATT
>Ga0184639_10001482_pt1 | contig 10168 bp, 7 predicted proteins | sample PLM31_170_b2_FD_133155 | JGI IMG/M metagenome (GOLD analysis project Ga0184639, IMG submission 133155) | Groundwater sediment microbial communities from an aquifer in East River, Colorado, USA - PLM3-1_170_b2 | ecosystem: Environmental > Terrestrial > Soil > Riparian zone | place: USA: East... | reverse complement strand
GCTACATCACGATCGCTGCCACAACGTTGGGCACGACGACGAACGCGAGCACAATGATTCCCAGAACGAGGCCTCGCGTCCCCGAGCGATGGTCGATGGTTCCCGAGGCAGAGCGAAGTCTGGCCAGGAAGCCAAGCCTGACGGCAACCGCAGCAAGGGCCCCGAGCTCCCCCAACGCGGAGACCACGAACGTAGCTTCATATGATACCGACACCGCAGGAAACCACAGCCAACTGTACGAGAGCCCCCCAAGGGGGAACCCCGCAAGTCCCAGGATGATGGAGATCCTTGCTTTCGGGTACAGGTAGCGACCCTACCGGCGGAAAGACCGCGACGGCTACTTGTACACTCTGAGAAGGTTCCCAACGAAGGGGCGACTAGCCGGGGGCGCGCGGTCAATCCAGGCATTGGACCACAGAAGGTAGGGTGATCGTTCGTCCACCTGTGGCATTTCACGGTAATCGCTACACGAATTCCGTACCGACGCCACGCAGGGTCCACTTCAGTTGAACCGGGACCGATTTGAGGTCGTCGGACCCATTCCAGCTTCTGAAGTGAGTTCGAGCGGTTACGTTCCGCTCGGAGCGGGAGGCTCGCGGGAAGACGATTGCGGGCGCGACACTGGCGCCTCTTCCTATGACTGCGGAGTTACACGTGGTCGAGGCCAGTTGCCGATGACCCCGGTCCGACGACCGCATCGTAAGGATTGCGCGTCGGACGATTGCGACGTTCAAACCGAGCCCGCCTGTCGCGCAACCGTCTGCTCGCGATCACAAGCTCGGAAGCGTCATTCCATCGCGGATCACGGATACGCGCCTTCAGCTGTTCGCTCATCGGAACATATCGCGTTTCGGGGATGCCAAACAAGAGAGCCCACCGTGCCTCTGGAGTCATTCGTTTCCACTCAAGGGAAATCCTCGCCTCAGACCGCTTCGCAGCGCGCAGGACTTCCTCCAAAATCGAGTTGGCAGTTTCGAAGCTGTCAACCGCTTCCTTAATCCCATGGCATATGGGCCCAAGTTGAACGAGAGGATGGGACACATGGAGTGATCGCGATTGCTTGGAGGAGGCGACCCAGCTAATCTCGCTTAAGATTCCAACGTCGCCCGAGGGCGTCGGGCCGGGAACATCGAGGGGGACATAGAGGAGGGCCAAGCTCCCAATCTCCTCTTCAGGCATACCGTCTGCTCCAGCAACGACTTTCGTTTTTGGGAGCCGCTCAGCCATCCCTATGGATGTGATGGAAACGGACGGACGTGTCATGATCAAGGCGGCGACCAAGTTAGGAAGAACTGGGGTCAGTCCCATTCCGATCCAGTCGTTGCACTGCTCCGCGACCAGCGTGGCGAACGGTCCCAGCAGAGGAGCCAACGGTCGTATGGCCCCGTCGAGCCGACTCGGAGAGTAACGCCGGAGGTCGTCGAGACGGTTCCACGGAACCCTATCGGCAGGTTCCGGTCTCCCATCCTCTTGTCGACGCGTGAAGTAGTCCTTCATCCACCTCCCGAGAGCGACTCCCCGCTCCGTCCAGTCGAGCGCACCCGAGCGCGCGACCCTCACGTCGCGAGAAGGATTGTAGTTGCGAGCGAGGAGGCCGACCATGCGCTTGTAGTAGCGGCGCTTCTTACGGTCTCCGTGCCAACGATGGAGAACGGCCCCTGGGACGAATCCTACGTTGGAACAGACATCCCGGTGGAAGGGCTTGGCCCACGTGCGAAAGGAGTCACGAAAGGCGTTCGCCGTTCCTACGGAGTTCGTGACGCAGGGTGATGCCAGGTCTCCCATCATCGCGTGGGCCATGAGGTGGTCGCCGCTTCCGACAACCGAGCGGTCGTAGAGGCCGTGCTTACCGATTAGGTCCTTCCTAGCGGCCCACGCGTAGCCACTATGTCCGTGCCCATCGAAGTCTCCAGAGAGGAACAAGCCAGGATGATTGCGTGCGACCGCGGCGAACCCAGACCATGCGATGCCTCGTCCGCGGAACTGCGTGCTCCCCTTGGGGAGCCAGAGGGCCAAGTCGAACGGCTGAACTATGGGGAAATCGTCCAACAGCTTCGCGGTCTCCACGGCCCAACGAGGATTCTCGAAGAATATATCCGCATCCAGCCAAGCCACCTTCTTGCATGAATTCGGCAGGCGGTCGATTGCGAGGTTGAGCAATCGCTCCTTCTGCCACATAACACTCAGGCAGCGGACGTGGAGGACCCTATCCGACCTGGGCAGCAAGAAGGGACTCCTACCGAAGGTGCCCTCCACGAGTAACATCGGGATTCCGGACCTCTCCATGACTCGGAGGTAGGCTTGAAGGGCCCGTAGCTTACTCGCATATCCTTCAGAGTCGAAATAGGTCGAGACAACCCACAAGTCCTTGGGAGCGTCGTAGCGCTCGGCGGGGATAACCGTTCGGTTGCCTGCCTCCGCGGTCATGTTGTTCCTTCAAGGACGGGCCCCGACCACCCTGGGGTTTGACTCGGACCTGAGCTCGACAACGTGATTCCTCCACCGGACCCAAGTCGGGCCTTCACCTCTGGAGTAGAAGACGAGACCGTCTAGGAATTCCATCATCGGGTAGTCGCCCAGTCGACCTCCAAGTAGCGCGGTCCGCACGACCTCGATTTCCCTATCATGGCCGATATGGACACGGAGGCGGCCTGAGCGTTCATTGAGGACTCTCGCCTCGATGTCCGCCAAGAATCGGGCAATGGTCTCCTTCGGAGGGCGCATGATGGTTCCGGGAACTTCCCCATCGAGCCACATCTGGGCGAAGGCTTGTCCTCGCAGGCTTGCACGATACGCATCCCTCAACGTCTTGTCGACCGTCCCGCGGTAAATCACCGAGAAGATCGGGTCCTTACCTATGAGGATCGATTCCGAATCTGGGTTGGATTCTCGGAAACCGGCGTCGATCTCTGTGGCGGTCTGAATAGAGCGGACGATGCTGGTGTGGCTCACTGAAGTGTGACGAAAGGCAGGTAGCTGTTGTCCAAACCGGCGTGCCAACTCAAGTCCCCGGGGGGTCAGGGGAACATGGTCCATTCCAGCGTCCGCAGGCAACGGACCTTTGCCACGTTCGGAGTGTCGAATGAACGCGATGACTCTGCTTTCGCGGTCCATCTCCCTTAGAGCGTCCAGCACGGGATCCCCGACTATCGGCTCTAGGGCCGAGCCCCCATTATTCATCGCCAGAATCTCTTGACTCACCATGGGCAGCAATCGGACTGCGGGGGCGGCCGGGGCTGAGGGAGTCATTCCCGCGGTCTGTACGGCGCGCCAGAGACCGAGCAGCTTCAGTCGAAGCGCGTCAACATCATGTTCGCCAACCTCGCGCATCGCCGCCGATGTTTCCTCCGCCAGCCGTTCCGCGAACTCGGGGTGGGTCGCAAGATATGGCGGGACAGTCTCCTTCACGTAGCCGAAGTTCACACGGTCGAAGCCAAATTCCCGGAACGACCTGAGGAAAAGGGGGACCTCGTGGATGTTGGAGGTCGTGATGGTCATGTGCCCAGTCAGGATCATCTCCGAGCCGAGAGAGTCTCGCACCCGCCTCATTCTTTGGACATTCTCGAGCACTATCTCGAAGCGGGAACCCCTGTTCACGGACTCATGTCCCTCCTTGGTCGCACCGTTTAGGGAGACAACTACGTTGTGAGCGTGCTTCGCCAGGCGGTACGCCCTCTTGTCATCGATGAGGATGCCGTTTGTCAGAATCGTGTACCGCTTCCCAACCCTTTCCAAGTGGTCCATGTACTCAAGGCACTCTCGAAGCACGAGCGGCTCTCCTCCACGAAGGATTACGGTAGTGAATGGCGTGAGGTCGACGTTCCGGATGACCAGTTTCGGATCGAGTAAGATGGGATTGGCCCTGTGCCTCTGGGGGTTGTCGCACATCACGCAGCGGATGTTGCAGGCCTCCCCGAAGCTGATGTGGAGTAGCCTGAGTGAGTCATAATCGATCCGCTCTCTCTCGAAGCCGGAAGGGACTGAGCGTGCTTTGTCTAGGAGGTTACAGGATGGATAGCAGGAGAGTTCGCCTCCAAGCGAGTCGGCGCGCAGTCGAAGGGCTGACGGTGAATTGACGAGTTCAGCCAGCGGCGCATCATGGATGTTACCAAAGGGAATAGGCTTCTGATGACAGCAAGCGAAGACTTCGCCGGATCGATTGATGTAAATGCCTTCCCAAAGATAAGAGCAGAAGGTTCGCATTGCCCGATGCTCCGAGGGGAGAACTCGTATAAGAAATCAGTCGCCAGAAGGCGAGGTAGCTAGAGCAATCAAGAACGGGAGGGACGTCTACTGGATTTCTAAACTACTCCTTGTCCCCGCCTGCCACGAGGAATTGGCCGCACGTACTGTCGCGATGTGGCGCAATCGTCGTCGACCGGAGCGATGTCCGGGGTCCGCAGAGACCAGAATACGATTCGACGCGCCTACAGCCATGCCTGAGATCTCAGTCGCAATCGTGCCGTAGCCACTACAGGTTACTTCGGGCTCGCTGCCAATCTTCCCGGGAGTATGTCATTTGAGTCACGTGCTCTCGGGTCATTCCATTGAACGCTGCTCAGAGTAGAGCGGTCCTTGGGCTATTTACGTTGCTGAGGATTCGCAAAGTGTAGAGCCTGCGAAGGCCTTAGGGAACCACGATGACAATCTTGCGAAGGTGAAAGATGAGCGGAAATACTGCCAGGTGGCTCAAAGAATTCGCGCGGGGCGCGGAGTCGACGGACCAGTTCACGAAGCACCCGCGACATCTTGAACTTCTTGCATTGGGACTAATGGGAGAAGCAGGAAGCGTACTCGCGGAAGTGAAGAAAAGCATGCGCGAAGGTCCTGCCTACGTTGCCTCGAGAATGAAGGTTCAAGAAGAAATCGGAGACTTCCTATGGTACTATGTCAGACTTGTTTCAGTTTTGGAAGGCAGCCTGCTTGAGCAACTCAGCTTGAACAGGCGCTCGAGGAAACTGTCTACGGACAAAGATAGATTGGACCAGATTCTTGAATTCGGCGCCGTCGTTGGGGACCTCGTTGGGGCAGTCCGTCACGTGGGCAGGGAACGTCCGATTCGGCTGCGAGATGCCCTCCAAAAGGTCTGGATCGAACTGAAGCGGATGTCAGATGCGGCGCAAATTCCGCTGAGTGAGGCAGCCCGAGCAAACTCCCGGAAACGCTCCAGTCGTTGGCCGACTAGGCCCTCGCCGTTGCCTCGCTTCGATGATAGCTACCCCTTTGAAGAACAGTTACCCCGCCAACTGGAGGTCGAGTTCCTCGAGCGAAAACGGAAAGGTCGCCCTGTAGTCATTCTTCGTATCAATGGGCTGAACATAGGAGACCGACTGACTGATAATATTGAAGAACCAGACGAATACAGATATCACGACGTATTCCACTTCGCGAATGCCGCCTTCTTGGGTTGGTCACCGGTAACCCGTTCGCTTCTTCGATGCAAGAGGAAGAGCAAACCAACGGTGGACGAAAACGAGGACGGCGGTAGGGCAGCGGTTATTGAAGAAGCGATTTCTGCGGTGGTATTTGGCCGTGCCAAGATCCTCCGTTTCTTTGAGGGCGTCAATCACCTCGACTATGAACTACTCAAGAATATTCAAGGCCTCACTAGCGGATACGAGGTCGAAACTATCCCGCTGTGGCAGTGGGAGAAGGCGATTCTGAAGTCCTACGCGGTATTCAGAAAACTCAAAGCCAATCATGGGGGTCGTGTTCGTATCGATCTCCAGAAGCGCACTATTGAATATCGGGCGGTTAGTCGTTAGGGAGCTTTGCCGGGACCTGAAGGTTCCACTTGGGAGGGTACCATTGCGGAAGGGGAGCGGAGTTGGCACGATATTTGCGTTTGATTCGTCTTCTGAGGGAACCACCAGTATAGGTCGGAAAGGCTACTCGAGTATACTTGTCAAGTTCACAGAAGAGATTTTGATGGTCGACGAGCTGTAACTCACGCCCCCAAAGTGTCTTGAATGTGAGGCCCAGTCTATCGAATTCGTCGTTTGCTATCGAAGCGACCGTTTGTATCACTTGTTCCGGGGTGACATCTTCCACATTGGAAAAGCACTTGCGAATGCCTGCCCTCGCACCCGGTCCTGCTACGACGAACTCGTTCTCGGAGAAGTTGAGAATCTCGCTGTAGTTTAGATCAATTGCGAATTGGAAAGCAAGAAAATTCCCAAAAGATGGATACGAGCGAATAATGTTGAAGACTTCTGAGAGCGAGTCCGCCGAGCGAACCTTGTCGGGAGCGCCATCGAGCATCATCGCATGCAAGAGGCGCAAATGGTTACGATGCTTCTTGCGACTGCCAAAGGCTGGGGAGGGAATGATGTATGCACTGGAATAGATCTTCTGGCCGGATGCGGCGGCGGAGTCCAGTACTTGGGCGTATGAATGATAGTCGAAATCACGCCACATTAGCGGGCCGAGCTGAGACGAGAGCCGTTCCCAGGTTTCGATCTTGTTGAATAGCCGGAAAAGGAGCGCGCGAAAGAACACCTCGTCGGTAGCTCGATTGCCGCGATACAATACATCCCGGATAAGGTACTGGCTCACCCGATCAGACGCTCTGTAGGGGTTTGTAAACCTATAGGTGGAAAGAATTGGGTCGTCGCTCCAGGGCGGCTTCATCCTCGACAAGCGGCGCATGAAGATCTCCTGTCTCAGCACAGCAAAACGCCAGTACGTATCGAAGACGGGAGTAGTCTTCAAGGTTGTACCCGTGGTTGATGCCATCTCCCGCGGGGCGTTTGAAAGGCGTCCACGGGGCTGTCCGGCATCGGTGTTGAGGACCGCTGATTCCAGGGAAGACCGGCGAAGCTCCGGTGTACTCATCCGTTTGACTCTCGGAATAATCTGAGAAGGGCACTTAAGCCTGTACTCTAGTTCGCTTTAACTATTTCGCAGCCTGCTGGCCGTACCGTGCAAGATCTGGAATCGCCTCGGGGCTGACGCGTGCGCAAGAGCCGGCCAACACACGACGTGAAACACGCAATATGAAAGAGACCTGGTCGCCGCGATTCTACCACGGCGAAATCGGAACCAAGGTCCCTAGCTTTCCGCAGTGTGGACAGAGTTTCAACAGCGACACGCTGGAAATGGTCTTTCGGCAGGATGTGCACCGCCAATTTGCTGTTTTCGTCACGGCTCGAGCTCCAGATAGGGCGCCGCGGCTTCCCAAGTGAATCCCTCTTTTCGTTTCCAGTTCTTATAACGGTAACCGAACTTATCGATGTTTCTTTGCTCTAACCGAACGATTTCATCGAGATATTGTTGGGTCGCATCAGGTGTTTGTCGGATTAGCTTAAGGAGCAGTCGAGTCGTCTCGTCGTTAAGGTAGACATACGTTCGGAACCGTCTGTCGAGCCTCGTGCCCCGGAGGTACCCTGTGAGATCGCCCAGCGGAAATCCGGGATTTACGAAGTGCACCGCCGACGCCGCCAACGCGTAATCGTCTGGGGGCTCGCCGCTTTTGCGATAACCCTTGATCGGAGGACCCTTGACATACCAACCGACGCGAAAGTAACCGCTTAGCACCCGAGGCCCGGCTCGTTTAGTACAGAAGAAGATGTGTTCGACGCCCTCACGCACAATTCCGGCACGCATGCCCCTCTCGCACGTACTGAACAGTCCGTATGTCATCGTCTCGATGTTCGGATCGGCCTTGTTGTCTTCAGCCCGAGTCACATCCCGTACAGGAACCGTGGAGTTGGGGTCCGAATAGTAGAACGACAGGGCAGCCTTCCCTGTCATTCCGACCGCCAGTGGTATCCACGGTGGATTTGGAGGTCTGCAGTCTCGGGGTGCGCTGCGGGAGGCTGCACGCATGGTGGTCAGCGCGCGCAGTCCTGGCCTGGCGATGCCGGGGATTGCGCCATAGGCGGACCAAGCTCAGGTCGACCCGCGATGAGCGCGGCTCGTTCGATCTCATCGGAAAAATCGCTGGGATTCCAGTCGATTACACGAGCCCCGGCTTCTTCAAGTGCCGCCGGAACGGGCGACTGTTCTGCGTCCTTGAGCCGAATTCCCAACAAACCGTTGCCACGAGCGTGGCTCTCACGGATCTCAAAATCGACCCACTCGCTCTCGGCGGTCCTTTGTCCGACGAGGACGACCGTGACGGAAGTGCCATTCAGCTCTTCCCGAATTCGGGAGCGAATGTAGTTCTGGTCCGTGCTGTCGGCGGGGGAGAGGAGGTGTCGTTCGACGAAATCGAATTCGACATTTGGGTTCCATTGAAGGAGATTGAATCCGCTCGCTTGCTGTCTATCCTCGTGTTGAAAGGACAGGAAAATCCTGCGGCGCATATCGGTGCTCGATTACTATGATGCCGGTCGCTTAAGAGCATATGGGTAAGAGGAGCGAATCAATCTTCGAAGAACGGATCTAGGATGCCGCGCGACGGCGGACCCACATGGTGTGTTCGCGGCTGATGGAATGTTCGACCTCCTCTACCCAACTGGCTAGTTGGTCCTGGGTGGATATGTGCCTGGCCTTCTCTTCCAAGATCCCGAGTTCTCGCGAGACCATGGCATACGATTGGGCGAGTTCACGATGACTTCTCGCGTTGCTCCACGACCCTCCCGAGGCCGCGAGAGTGGTAATGACACCGACAGGGTTGAGCACAGTCACGGGCGCCGTGATAATCCACACGGCGAGGCCAGCGGCAAGCACCTGCGCGCCAAATGTGAGAAAGAACCAAATTCCTTCGCGGTGGGCATTCCATTCTGCCTTTCGGCCGTACCAATCTCTCTGATCGCGGACACGCTCGTTCTTGTAGGTCGTTAGGCGTTCCGAAATAGATTGACGTCTCACGCTCCTCATGAAATCCGTTATCTCCGGACCCATTTGCGGCCTCGCAGCCATGTGAAATCCCGTCTCGGGAATTACTCCGCTCAGAAGCGATTGGACTTGATTCAAGAAGACTTGTTCTGCCTGTGTCTCGTCGGTCATCGAGTATGGCCAATTCCGCATCATGAAGCGCCACGTTTCTACCTTCGCGGACTCGGCTATCGCTCGACTCCTGAACGACAGGCGGTCATATCGTCGGGCATATCGGATGACACCGAGCGCTATGAGGAGAACGAATATCAGAGCTGTCGCGACTGCGGGGAGGGTCCTACTTTCAAGAAACGAAATCCAAGCAATCGAAGCAGCGGCAGCAGTTCCGAAAAGCAGGACCAGCTCTGTCTTGAGGAGTCGAAAGTGCGCCACTTGAGCTCTTGCGGCAGTCTCGTCTGCGGCGACATATGTCTCGGGGTACTGTTCCGTGTTCAAGGAGTCAACCACCAATGAGCCAATCCATCATTCGACGATGTCCGCATTTCTTAGCGGGAAAGAACCCCCGTCGTTCAGCAGTTCTGTCACGCCGCGACCATCGGAGGACGTTCAAAGCAGGACTTCTCCAAGTCGTTTTCGTAGACAATTGGCAGGTTCGGTGTAAAAACCATACCCCGTGATGCATTTTGTTGCAGAGAGGGCCGGAACGTTCCTATGAGCCAAGTGAAGTGGAAGGTACAGACCCTGGCCGCTCTGGGTCGTCCTCTGTGTCGTGCGGAATTTTGAGATCGATTTCACGATAGCCGGTGTCGCGCGCCACACTCGACACGTCGGCCGCACTCAATCCCTGAACTCGCTGAGTGACACTATGTATGGATCGTCACCCTAAGAGCGTCGGGGCAGCTGGGTCCAGGTTTTCTGGATCAATGGGTTGTGGCCATAAGCCGACGAGCCTGGCTCGGCCGGAGTATCTTCACCCCTTCGACCTCCCCAAGCACAACAAGATAGCGGTCTCCCGTCACGACGGCGTCGCACCGGGAAACGATGGCGGCCGCCAGAACATGAGCATCCTTCGGATCTCGGAGTCCAGGGAACTCGCGAGAACGTTCCTTGTACGCTTTCCTGGGCACGGTTTCCACACGAAGCAACGACAGGACTTCCTCCGCCTCTTTCCGAAGGCGGGGGAACTTCTGCCGCATGACCTCCAAGACCTCTCCCTGGACATCCTGGGAGATGACGAAAGCGTTCTCCCCGCGAAACGTGGCCAGGAGAATCCACCGCTCTGTTCCTGAGAACACGATGCCGGAAACAAGGACGTTCGAATCGAGAAAGAACCTCACCGAGATTGCCCCCCACGAGCCGCTTTGAGGGCCCGCAGGAGCGCCTCCCG
>Ga0184639_10001481_pt1 | contig 10169 bp, 7 predicted proteins | sample PLM31_170_b2_FD_133155 | JGI IMG/M metagenome (GOLD analysis project Ga0184639, IMG submission 133155) | Groundwater sediment microbial communities from an aquifer in East River, Colorado, USA - PLM3-1_170_b2 | ecosystem: Environmental > Terrestrial > Soil > Riparian zone | place: USA: East... | reverse complement strand
TACAACGAGTTAGGTCCGGCTCGCGGATGAAGTCGGATCTCAAGCCCCGGAGCCGCGCCATCACCGAGGGCCCGAGTCGCGCCGGCGCGCGGGCCATGCTCAAGGCGGTCGGATTCCGCGACGAGGACTTACGCCGGCCGATCGTCGGCGTCGCCAACACGTGGATTGAAATTGGGCCGTGTAACTTTCACTTGCGCCGGATCGCCGCAAGAGTGAAAGAAGGCATCCGCGCCGCCGGTGGCACGCCGATGGAGTTCAATACTGTCTCCATCTCGGACGGAATCACGATGGGTGTGGAGGGGATGAAAGCCTCGCTCATCAGCCGGGAGGTCATCGCCGACTCCATTGAACTCGTCGCGCGCGGCAATATGTTTGACGCCCTCATCTGCCTCTCCGGGTGCGACAAGACTATTCCTGGAACGGTGATGGCCCTCGCCCGGCTGGATATACCGGGCCTGATGCTGTACGGCGGCTCGATTGCTCCGGGGATGTACGAGGGGCGCCCGGTTACGATTCAGGACGTCTACGAAGCGATTGGCGCACACGCGGCGGGCAAGATCACCGATGCCCAACTTCAGGCGCTGGAGGATGTGGCCTGTCCCGGCGCGGGGGCGTGCGGCGGGCAGTTCACCGCCAACACGATGGCGACAGTCTTTGAGTTCATGGGGATCTCGCCGATGGGCAGCGCCGGCGTCCCGGCGATGGATGGGGGGAAAGACGAGGTGGCCGTGGAGGCCGGAAAGCTGGTCATGGACCTGCTGCGGCGCGATTTGCGACCCCGACAGATTCTCACGCGAGAGGCCTTCGAGAACGGCATCGCGGCCGTGGCCGCCACCGGCGGCTCGACCAACGCCGTGCTGCATCTGTTGGCCATTGCACGCGAGGCCGGAGTGCCGTTAGAACTTGATGACTTTGACCATATCAGCGCGCGCACGCCGCTCATCGCCGACCTCAAACCGGGCGGCCGTTTTGTGGCTACCGACCTGCACGCCGCCGGCGGCATTCCATTGGTAGCCAGGCGGCTGCTGGAAGGCGGCTTTCTCCACCCCGATGCGTTGACCGTCACCGGCAAGACGCTCGCCGAAGAGGCGCAGAAGGCCCGCGAGACCCCGGGGCAAGAAGTCGTGCGGCCGCTGACGGACCCGCTTAAACCGGCAGGCGGCCTCGTCATCCTTAGAGGCAACCTCGCGCCAGAAGGATGCGTGATGAAGATTGCCGGTCACAACATCAGCCACCATCGCGGCCTGGCGCGCGTGTTCGAGAGTGAAGAAGCGGCGTTTGAAGCTGTGCAGCAGGGCCGGATCAAGCCTGGCGACGTGGTTGTGATTCGCTACGAAGGCCCGATGGGCGGCCCCGGGATGCGGGAGATGCTGGCTGTCACGGCGGCCATCGTCGGCGCGGGATTGGGCGACTCGGTTGCCCTGCTGACCGACGGCCGTTTCTCCGGCGCCACTCATGGTCTGATGGCCGGCCACGTGGCTCCCGAGGCCGCGCGCGGGGGCCCGATCGCGGCGGTGCGCAATGGCGACGTAATCGTCTTCGACGTGCCAGCTCGCCGGCTTGACGTCGAGCTTGCGGAAGAGGAAATCGAGGCGCGTATGCGCCAGTGGCGGCCGCCTGCCCCGCGCTATGTGAGCGGTGTGATGGCTAAGTACGCGCGCCTGGTATCGTCTGCGGCGCAGGGGGCCGTTTGCGGATAGGGCCGGGATCAGCCGCTGGCGATGTGGAAGGGAGACAAACGATGGCAATTCAATCCGATCCGAGCCTGGAGCGGACCAGTGGGAACTTTGCTTTGATGGATGCGCTCAGGAAATGGGGTATCACCTTCTTCGCCGGGGTCAACGGCGGCGGTCTGATCCATGTGACCAAGTATCTGGAGCCTTTTGGCGATCTGTCGCAGGCTGCCGATGGCATTCCTCGTCTTCTGACCATGAGCGAGTATGTTGCCGGCTTTGTCCCGCTGGGCTATTACCTGGCATCGGGCAGAGTTGCCGGGTGCGTGACCACCACCGGGGCCGCCACCAAACTCGGTTCCAGCGGTCTCACCGATGCGAAGCTGCACAACATCCCGGCGGTGTATCTCGTCGCGCTCAATTCAACGCTTTCGATAGGAATGGCGCCCTTGCAAGATGTCTCTGCCTACGGAATGAACATTGTGCCCCAACTTCAGGCCGAGCTTGGCGAATGCTGCTTCGTCATTGACAACATCAACAGACTGGAAGATCAACTCCGCCGCGCCCAGCAACTGCTCTTTGAATCAAAACCGGTCGCCATCGCCTTTCACCCGGACATCCTGTCCAGGCCAGTCGAAGTGGAAGTCCCCACAGAAGAAAGGCCGGGAGGGTTTTGCCGAAGGGATGTCGCGGCATTCTTAGAGAAATTTCCGGCGCAGGCCGAACATCGCAGAGTGATCATCTACGTGGGCGGCGAAGCGGCCCGGTGCGATGGGATTGAAGACCTGACGACACAACTCTCGGAATTGCTGCACGCCCCGACCGTCTGGTCGGTCAACGGCGCAAACGCCGTCTCGCAGGACAACCGCTACGGGTACGGTTACATTTCCTTTGGGGGAAACGATAGGGCAATGGAATTATGGCACAGCGTCAATCCGGACGATCTCGTGATCACGTTGGGATTTGACGCCGGCGAATATTCGCTCAACCTGGGGAAGATACCGGCCGGCGCCGTCTGGCACTTTACCAGTTTAACCGACGCCTATGGCCACAAGAACGGCGAATTCAGGCATCGCGTCGCGGGTGAATATCATCTCGTGCGGGGCCATATCGGCTGCGTTCTGAAGGAGATCCTTCCGCGCCTCCGAAGCAATGGGGTTGGGGCCGGCCCGCAGAGCGGAGCGCCGGGGGATTTGAACACGCGCGTGATCTCAAGGAACGTGCGGGAAGGTTGCGTGGATCTCATTGCCTTCTATGAGGCCCTGCACCGGTCCTGGCGCCCCCACAGCATCGGGTTCGACGATGTGTGCGTAGCCTACAAAGACCGCCAGTACGTCACGCAGCGCCCCCATCCGTATATCCCGTTCTACACCACTCACGATGGCTCGGCGATGGGAGGTGGATTTGGGCTGGGGGTAGGGGCCAAAATCGCGAATCCGGCTCTGCACACGTTCGTATTCTCCGGGGACGGCTGTTGGAGACTGTTCGGCGGCGCATTAGCCGATGCCGCCAACCTCGATTTGAGGCTGTTCATCATCAATAACGGCACGTATGCCATCGTGGACAAAGGCCTGGAAGTCATCATCCCCGAAGTGGATAAACGCAGGTATCATGGCAAACTTCCGAGCATTGACTTTGTGGCGGCGGCGAAGGCCCATGGTTGGGACGGCTTCTGTCTGGAACCCGATTTGAGCAATTTGAACGAGATCATGGACGCGTGCTATTCGCGCCGCGGGCAGTCCATTCTGGTGGACGTCCCCGTGGATCCCGATCAGATCGTCGGGCTGAACCCACGCCTGCTGAACTTGACCACCCGGACCTATTTGTAATCCTATCTGGTCCTTCCCCACTCCAAATCTCTATCTCGAACAGGAGACCTGATGGCCAAAATTCATTACGACAAAGACGCCGATCTCGCCCTCATTCAGAGCAAGAAAGTGGGGGTGATCGGTTACGGTTCACAGGGCCACGCGCATGCGCTGAACCTCAAAGACAGCGGCGTGACTGTGCGGGTGGGCCTCGCGGAGGGGAGTAAGTCCCGACCCAGAGCCGAGGCGGCCGGGTTGACCGTGACCTCAGTCGCCGAGGCGGCGCAGTGGGCGGAGGTGATCATGCTCCTCGCGCCCGACACCAGACAGCCCCAAATCTATAGTGAGTCGATTGAGCCGCACCTGACCCGGGGCAAGATGTTGATGTTCGGGCACGGGTTCAACATCCGCTTCGGGACGATCACGCCGCCGGCGGATGTGGACGTGACCATGATCGCCCCGAAAGCCCCCGGCCACCGCGTGCGTGAAGTGTTCACGGAAGGGGGCGGCACGCCCGCGCTCCTCGCCGTGCATCACGATGCGACCGGCGGCGCCAGAGCCCTGGCCCTCTCGTATGCCAGGGCCCTCGGGGTCACGCGCGCCGGGGTCATCGAGACCACGTTTGCCGAAGAGACCGAGACCGACCTCTTCGGCGAGCAGGCCGTGCTGTGCGGCGGCGTGAGCGCGCTGATCAAAGCCGGATTCGAGACGCTGGTGAAGGCCGGCTACCAGCCGGAGGTCGCGTACTTCGAGTGCCTGCACGAGCTCAAACTGATCGTGGACCTGATGTATCGCGGCGGCCTGAATTACATGCGGTACTCGGTGAGCGACACGGCCGAGCACGGCGACTACACCGGCGGCCCGCGCATCATCACCGAAGACACGTTGGGCGAGATGAAGAAGATGCTCGCCGAAATTCAAGACGGCAGCTACGCCAGGAAATGGATCGAGGAGAACGCCCAGGGCCGCCCGTGGTTCAACGAAGTGCGCCGCCGCGAGCAGGAACAGCCGATCGAGCAGGTCGGTGCGGCCCTGCGGGCCATGATGCCGTTCTTGAACCCGGTGACCATCAAACCGGACGGGCAGGGGGAATAACCCGGTACGCAATACGGAACACCCGCCCCGGAGGCAGGCTACAGTTCTCGTCAAGGGTTCCGACATGGACAACTACATTCGCATCTTCGACACCACGCTGCGCGACGGCGAGCAGTCGCCCGGCGCGACCATGACCTCCGCCGAGAAGCTGGAAGTGGCCCGCGCCCTCGCTCGGCTGGGCGTGGACATCATCGAAGCCGGATTCCCCGCCGCCTCCCCGGACGACCTCGAGGCCGTGCGCCGGATCGCCGTCGAGGTCGGTCATCCCGCGCGGATGGACGGGCTGCCCCGGCGCCCGCCCGTCATCTGCGGACTGGCGCGGGCCTCGAAGAACGACATTGACAAAGCCTGGGAAGCGGTGAAGCACGCCGCGCATGCGCGCATCCACACCTTCCTGGCCACTTCCGAGATTCACATGCGCTATAAGTTGAAGATGGATCGCGAGCAGGTGATCGAGCGCGTGGCCGAGATGGTGGCCTATGCCCGCCGCCTGTGCGAAGACGTCGAATTCTCGCCGGAAGATGCAGGCCGCAGCGATCCTGAGTTCCTGTACATCGTCCTCGGCGAGGCGATCCGGGCGGGCGCAACGACGCTCAATATCCCTGACACGGTGGGCTACACCACGCCCGACGAATTCGGCGCGTTGATTGCGGGCATCGTCAAGAACACGCGGGGGATTGAGAACTGTGTCGTCTCCGTTCACTGTCACGACGACCTGGGGCTGGCGACGGCGAACACGCTGGCCGGCATCCGCGCGGGCGCGCGCCAGGCCGAAGTCACCCTCAACGGCATCGGGGAGCGCGCCGGCAATACCGCGCTCGAAGAAGTGGTCATGGCGCTTCACACGCGCCGCCCGGTTTTCAACCTCGTCACCGGCATTGACACGACTCAGATCGTGCGCTTGAGCAAATTGGTGAGCAACTATACCGGCATCGTCGTTCCGCCCAACAAAGCCATCGTTGGCGCGAACGCCTTCGCGCACGAGGCGGGGATTCATCAGGATGGTATGCTCAAGCACCAACAAACGTACGAAATCATGCGCCCGGAATCCGTGGGCGTGAGGCAGAGTCAGTTGGTGTTGGGCAAGCACTCCGGCCGCCATGCGTTGAAGGCCCGCCTGAACGAATTGGGTTATGCCCTGAGTGAAGCGGAACTGGACAAGGCCTTCGGACGCTTCAAAGAACTGGCCGATAAGAAGAAATCCATCAGCGACGCCGACCTGGAGGCGCTGGTGACGGACGAGTTCTATCAGCCCCGCGAAGTGTTTACACTGGACGGCTTGCAAGTCGCCTGCGGGACAATGGGCATGCCCACGGCCACGGTGCGCCTGCGCGACCCTGACGGAGCGGCACATACCCGGGCCGCGATTGGCACCGGGCCGGTGGATGCGACGTACAAGGCGATTGACTCAATTGTCCAGGCCTCCAACACCTTGCTGGAATTCTCGGTGCACGCGGTGACCGCGGGAATTGACGCGCTCGGCGAAGTGACCGTCCGCATTCAAGGAAAGAACGGCGGACGCACGCTCGATGCCCAGAAGGAAGTGGAACAGCCGCGCACCTTCGGCGGCCACGGAGCGGACACCGACATCATCGTGGCCAGCGCGAAGGCCTATCTTGCAGCGTTGAATAAGCTGCTGGTCGCCTCGGGTGGCTATGGCGAAGCCGAGAAAGCGGCTCAAGTCAGTGCCGTATTGGCGTAGCCGCAGCGATACGGCAAGCTCAACCCTCCCACGATCCCCGACGCATGACTCGACCTCTTACCCTTTTCGACAAAATCTGGAACAGGCATGTCGTCTTGCAGGAGCCGGATTCCCCGGCAATCTTGTACATTGACCTGCATTTGATCCATGAGGTCACCTCGCCCCAGGCGTTCAGCGGCCTGCGCGCGCGGGGACTCAAAGTGCGCCGCCCGGATAAGACCGTCGCCACGGTAGACCACGGCGTTCCCACCCACGATCGTTCGCTGCCCCTCATAGACCAGCTCGCGGCGAAGCAAATCCAACAACTCGAAGACAACTGCCGCGAATTCGGGATCACCCTCTACGGCCTCGGCAGCCCGAACCAGGGCATCGTGCATGTCATCGGCCCCGAACTCGGCTTCACTCAGCCGGGCATGACCATCGTCTGCGGCGACAGCCACACCTCAACCCACGGCGCGTTCGGGGCGCTAGCTTTCGGCATCGGCACCAGTGAAGTTGAGCATGTGCTCGCCACGCAGTGCCTGCTCCAACGACAGCCCGGGACCTTCGAAGTCCGCGTCGAGGGCCACCTCGCCAGAGGGGTCTCGGCGAAAGACATCATCCTGGCGTTTATTGCAAAGATCGGGATCGGGGGCGGCACGGGCCACGTCTTCGAGTACACCGGCCCTGCCATCCGCTCCTTGAGCATGGAGCAGCGGATGACCATCTGCAATATGTCCATCGAAGGGGGCGCGCGGGCTGGAATGATTGCGCCGGACGACACCACCATCGAATACATCGCCGGGCGCGAATATGCCCCGCGGGGCGAAGCCTGGGATCGCGCCGTGGCCCGCTGGCGGCAGCTAGCGACGGACGAGGGCGCGGCCTACGCCACAACCGTGACGCTGGATGCCGCCGCGCTCGAGCCGATGATCACGTACGGGACGAACCCCGGCATGGGAATACCCATCACCAGTCGCATCCCGGACCCGGACGAGATTGCCGATCCCAACCAGAAATCTGCTCTCGACAAGGCTCTTCGCTACATGGCTTTGCGGCCCGGCGAAGCTCTGCTCGGCCGCCCGGTGGATGTGGTCTTCATCGGCAGCTGCACAAACTCGCGCATCTCCGATCTGCGCCTTGCGGCCTCACTATTGAAAGACCGCAAGGTTGCCCCCAACCTGCGAGTGATGGTCGTCCCCGGCTCGCAGCACGTCAAGAAGCAGGCCGAGGCCGAGGGACTGGATCGCATCTTCAAGGCTGCCGGCGCTGAATGGCGCGAGGCCGGGTGTTCCATGTGCATCGCTATGAACGGCGATCAACTTGAACCCGGCCAGTATGCAGTGAGCACCAGCAATCGCAACTTTGAAGGCCGGCAGGGCCGAGGTGGACGCACGTTTCTGGCCAGCCCGCTCACCGCTGCCGCTGCCGCGCTCACCGGAAAAATCACCGACGTTCGCACACTGCTCTAAAGAAAATGCCGAATTTCGCTCCTTTCTCCTCCCGCGTCGTTTCGCTTCCGGGCAACGACGTTGACACAGACCAGATCATCCCGGCCCGCTTTCTCAAAGTCACCGAGAAAGCTGGCCTGGGCGCCCATCTGTTCGCCGACTGGCGCTACAACCCTGACGATTCGCCCAGGCCTGACTTTGTTCTAAATCGGCCCGAAGCGCAGGGAGCACAGATTCTCATGGTGGGCGATAACTTCGGCTGCGGCTCTTCGCGCGAGCATGCGCCCTGGGCCCTGCTGGGCTTCGGCTTTCGCGCGGTCATCTCCTCCTCGTTTGCCGACATCTTCCGCAGTAACGCACTCAAGAATGGCTTACTGCCGATCGAGGTGGACGCGCAGACGCGGCGCGCCCTTTTTGAACTGCTCGAGGAAATTCCGGGCGCCGAGCTTACCATTGACCTTGCGGCCCAAACAGTGGCTTTACCCGGCGGCCACGCTGTGTCCTTTCCGATGGATGATTTCTCAAAGGCCTGCCTCCTCCAGGGCACGGATGAACTGGGCTACCTGCTGCGGTTCGAAAAGGAAATCGTAGAATACGAACATGATCCAGATTTACGACACCACCCTGCGCGACGGCACTCAGCGTGAAGGCATTTCGCTCTCGTGCGCGGACAAACTGCGCATTGCCCGCAAATTAGACGAGTTGGGCCTAGCGTTCATCGAAGGCGGCTGGCCTGGCTCCAACCCCAAGGACGCCGAGTTCTTCGAGCGGGCGCGGGACATCGAGTGGAAAACTGCGCGGATCGCCGCCTTTGGCTCGACCTGCCGTGCCCGGGGCGGTCCGGAAGACGACGCAAATCTCCACGCTCTGCTCGATGCGCAAACGCCGATCTGTACGGTGGTGGGGAAGACCTGGACACTGCACGTCAGCGATGTGCTGCGGACGACCCTGGACGATAATCTCCGGATCATCGAGCACAGCCTCGCTTATTTGCGTGGGCAGGGCCGCCGCGTGATTTACGACGCCGAGCACTTCTTCGACGGCTACAAGGCGGACCCGGCCTACGCGCTGGAGACGCTGAGGGCGGCGGTGCGCGGCGGTGCAGAAACTGTGGTGCTGTGCGACACGAATGGCGGCTCGATGCCGTGGGAAATTGCCGAAATCGTTCGGTCGGTCAGATCCGCCCTCAGTCATCCACTCGGGATTCACACGCACAACGACGGCGAGTGCGCCGTGGCCAACTCACTCGCGGCGGTCCGCGAAGGCGCGATTCATGTGCAGGGCACGATCAACGGCTACGGCGAGCGCTGCGGCAATGCCAACCTGTGCTCGATCCTCCCCGACCTTGAACTGAAGCTCGACCTGCGCTGCCTGCCGGAGGGCCACTTGCGGAAGTTGCACGAGGTGGCTCACTTTGTGGCCGAAGTCGCCAACCTCGCGCCGGACGAACACCTGGCGTACGTGGGCAAGTCCGCGTTCGCGCACAAGGGCGGCCTTCACGTTGCGGCGATGCGGCGCAGCGAGCGGAGCTACCAACACATTGACCCGGATCGGGTAGGCAATCAAATGCGGGTGGTGGTGAGCGAGCTTTCCGGGCGCGGCAACCTGCTGAGTAAGGCGGAAGAATATGGGCTGGACGCCGCAGAGGGGGACCCCCAGGTGGCCAGCGTGCTGACCGAAATCAAGACGCTCGAAGCGCAGGGCTTTTCCTTCGAAGCCGCCGAAGCCTCGGTGGCCTTGATGCTGAAACGCCAGCAGCCGGGCTACATCCCGCCGTTTGAGTTAATTGACTTCTCGGTGAACGTCGAACATCGCCAGGGCCGGGGCACCTTCGCTGAGGCTACAGTAAAGGTGCGGGTCCCTGTGGGTGGCGAAGTCCTGCATACGGTTGCAGAAGGCAATGGTCCGGTCAACGCCCTGGACGCCGCGCTGCGCAAGGCGCTCCTCCCGCGTTATCCTGCCATGGCCCATTTCCAGCTTGCCGACTATAAAGTCCGCATCCTCGACGGGGACAACGGGACCGCTGCCACAACCCGCGTGCTGATTGACACCCAGAATGGGATGGAGCGCTGGAGCACCGTCGGCGCGAGCACGAACATCATCGAGGCCAGTTGGCGCGCGCTGGCGGATTCTTTGGAATACGGGCTGGCGTTAGCGACCTGAGTATGAAGGCGATCCTTACGCTTCTTCCCGGCGACGGCATCGGCCCCGAAGTCGTCCGGCAGGCCGTCCGGCTGCTGCACGTGATTGCCGATAGATATGGGCACACCATCGAGTTCAACGAGCATCTCATAGGCGGCTGTTCCATTGACAAATACGGCACAGCGCTCACGGATGAGACGCTTGCGGCGTGCAAATCCTCGGACGCAGTCCTGCTGGGCGCGGTGGGCGGGCCCAAATGGGATGACCCCGCGGCGAAAGTCCGGCCGGAGCAGGGGCTGCTGGCGCTGCGCAAAGGCCT
>Ga0184639_10001479_pt1 | contig 10172 bp, 11 predicted proteins | sample PLM31_170_b2_FD_133155 | JGI IMG/M metagenome (GOLD analysis project Ga0184639, IMG submission 133155) | Groundwater sediment microbial communities from an aquifer in East River, Colorado, USA - PLM3-1_170_b2 | ecosystem: Environmental > Terrestrial > Soil > Riparian zone | place: USA: East... | reverse complement strand
GGCGTTGCATTGTGTTATAAACATGGCATCCCCGAAGCCGTGATGCACGTCGTCGCCACCCATTCGTGGGAGGGCGACAAGTTCAAGCGCCGCCCGGAGTCCATCATCTTTCATCACGCGGATTTCACGGATTTTGATTTGGAGAGGTACAAGTAGAGACGTTCCGGTGGAACGTCTCTGCAAAATGGAGGTGGCTATGGGCCAAACGTTTGCCGAAAAGATGCTCGCACAGAAAGCCGGGCTGGAGAAGACCGTCCCCGGTCAGGTGGTGGACATTACGCCGGACGTGGCGCTCTCGCACGACAACTCCGCGCCGATCTACGAGACGTTCAAGAAGATGGGCGGCGAGCGAGTCTTCAACCCCGAGATGCACTTCATCACGCTCGACCACGCCGCGCCGCCCCCCAGCACCCAACACGCCGAGAACCACCGCATCATCCGCCAGCTCGTCAAAGAGCAGGGCATCAAATACTTCTACGATGTCGGGCGAGGCATCTGCCATCAGGTGCTCGTCGAAGAGGGGCTGGCGCTCCCCGGCGAAGTGGTGCTCGGCTCGGACTCGCACACCCCGCACGCGGGCGTGATGGGCGCGTTCGGCGCGGGCATCGGGCGCAGCGAGATGGCGAGCATCTGGGCCATCGGCGTGCTGTGGCTGCGCGTGCCGGAGAGCCTCAAGATCACCGTGCGCGGCAAGCTGCCGCCGGGCGTGACGGCCAAAGACCTCGCGCTCAAGGTCATCGGCGCGCTGGGCGCGGACGGCGGGCTGGGCATGTCGGTCGAATGGCACGGCGATGGCATTCAGGGATTGCCCCTCAACGAGCGCGCGGTGCTCCCCAACATGATGGCCGAGATGGGTTGCAAAAACAGCTACATCCCGCCGGATCAGGTAGTATTCGACTACCTCACGGCCCGCGCCAGACGCCCATACACACCGATCTATCCCGACCCCGACGCGGTGTACGCGCGCGAGGTGGAATATGACGCCGCGACGATTGAGCCGATGGTCGCCTGCCCTCATAGCGTGGACAGGGTGGTGCCAATCTCGCAGGTCGCCGGGACGCACGTGGATCAGGCGTTCCTCGGCACGTGCACCAACGCGCGGATCGAAGACCTGGCCGTCGCCGCCGAAGTACTCCGGGGCCGCACGGTCGCACCGGGCACACGGATGATCGTCATCCCGGCTTCGTCGCTCGTCTACATCGAGGCGTTGAAGGCCGGTTACATTCAGACATTTGTGGAGGCGGGCGCGGTCGTGGAAAGCCCCGGCTGCGGCCCGTGCATGGGCAACCACATGGGCATCCCGGCTGTGGGCGAGGTGACCATCAGCAGCGCCAACCGCAACTTTCAGGGCCGCATGGGGACGAAGGATGCGGAGGTCTATCTGGCCAGCCCGGCAGTCGTCGCCGCGTCGGCGGTGAAGGGGACGATCGCGCACCCGAGGGACTTGTGACTTCATGCGAGCACGGCAGATCATTTACACGTGGGATTACCATCACGGGCAGGCCACGCGCGTCATCGTCGGCGGGTTGCCCCCGCTACGCGGCGCGACGATGGCCGAGAAGCAGGCCTACTTCGCCGAGCATTGCGATCACATCCGCGCTAGTCTGATGCAGGAGCCGCGCGGCCACAAGAACATGCTCGGCGCGGTGCTGACCGACCCGGCGACCCCGGACGGCGACATCGGGATGTTGTTCCTCCATCCGCGCGGCTACTTCGAGATGTGCGGCGACAGTACCTTCAGCGCCGTGGCCGCCGTGATTGATTCCGGCATCGTCACTTGCGAAGGCCCGGATGGCGATCTCTCGCTGAAGTTGGATACGGTCGCCGGACGGGTGGACGTGCACGTTCGGCTGAAAGCGGGTGAACCGATTGCGATCACGTTCGACAACGTGGCCTCCTATCGCCTCGGCACGCAGGCCATCAACGTCGAGGGAATCGGCGCGGTGGACGCGATGCTGGGCTACGGCGGGTTGTCGTACGCTTTTGTGGAAGCGCGCGCAGTGGGCATCGCTTCGCTGACTCGCGTCAATCGCGACGAGTTGCTGGACATCGGCACGCGCGTGTGGCAATCGGTGCGCGCGCAGACCAGCCTGCCGAGCTACGTTGGGCCGGATCGCATCGGCGAGCCGCGCCCAGTGGATTTGATTACGCTGTGGGAGCCGCTGGACGGTGAGCAAGGGGCGCGCGTCGCAAACTTTTACGCGCCACAGACGACGGGGCGCACGCCCTCCGGCACGGGGCTGTCCGCGCGCGTGGCGATTGAGGTCGCGGCGGGCCGACTCCGTGAGGGAGAGACTTTCATCCACGAAAGTCTATTGGGGCTGCGGTTCATGGCTCGCCCGGTCAAGCTGAACGTCTCACGCGCGGATGGGGGGACGCCGGGCGTCGTGCCCGCCATTACGGCGCGTTCGTTTTTGATGGGCATGGCGCAATGGGTGCTGCACGCCGAAGATCCCTTTCGGCATGGCTTTATTTTTTAGGAGGCGGGTGCAGTACACGGATTTCACGGACAAGACGGATGACACGGAATATTCCAAAAACAAATCCGTGAAATCCGCCTGATCCGCGTCATCCGTGTACCCGAACCGTCGTCAATGAAACTCCAAAACTCTCTCATCCTCCGCGAATATCTGCGCCCGCAAGTGCTGCCCACCACGTGGTGTCCGGGCTGCGGGCTGGGCATCATCATGAGCGCCATCGCGCAGGCCGTTCACTTTCGGGGATTGGACAAGAACAAGGTGGCGATGGTTTCGGGCATCGGCTGCACCGGGCGCATGTCCGGCTACGTGGACTTCAACACGCTCCACACCACGCATGGCCGCGCGCCCGCCTTCGCCACCGGCCTGAAACTCGCGCGCCCGGAGATGACCGTCATCGTCGTCATGGGCGACGGCGACTCGATGTCCATCGGCGGCAATCATCTGGTGCACGCCATGCGCCGCAACATCGGGCTGACGGCCATCGTCGTCAACAACAGCGTCTACGGCCTCACGGGGGGACAATCGTCACCGACCACACCCGTCGGCGGGCGGACGACGACAGCACGCTCCGGCTCCTTCGAGCGCCCGATGAATCTCGAAGTGCTGGCGCGCGCGGCGGGCGCGGCGTTCTTCGCCCGCGCGACTGTCAACCACACCGCCGGGCTGACGAAAATGATCGCGCGCGCGCTCGCCGTGTCCGGGTTCGCGATGGTCGAGGTCATCAGCAACTGCCACGTCCTCTACGGGAAGATGAACGAACTGGGGGACGCCGCCGAGATGATGAAGAGCATGGATCGAACCACGCGCCGGATCAACCCGGTGCTGCTGCGCCGCGCCGAGCGGCCACTGCGGTTGACGTGGCCGGGCGCGCCCTCGTGGTCGGTGGATGCGCCCTCGCTTGAGGGCATCGCCGAAGATGACCGCACTCCGCGCGGCGTGATCTTCGAGCGCAAGGGTTCGGTGGACTTCGGCCAGCGGTATTACGCGATGCTGGAGGAGATCAAAGCGCAGCGGGAAAAATGAGATGACGAGCATCGTCCGAGGTATTTATCAAATCAACGTCTACAAAGAGCTGTGCAAAGCCTGCGGGCTGTGCGTAGCGTGGTGTCCGCAGGACGTGCTCGCCGCGGATGCGGAGGGGTATCCGATCACGCCCCATCTGGCGCAGTGCATAAACTGCAAGTTGTGCGAGCGGCACTGCCCCGATTTTGCGATTGAGGTCATCCCGCCGGAGGTCGAGGTCGCCGATGTCCAAAGCATCCTTCATGCACGGTAACGAGGCGGCGGCGGAGGGCGCGATCGCGGCGGGCTGCCGGTTCTACGCCGGGTATCCCATCACGCCCTCGAGCGAAATCGCCGAAATCCTCTCGGGCCGCCTGCCCGAGATGGGCGGCGTGTTCATCCAGATGGAAGACGAGATCGCCAGCATGGCCGCCATCATCGGCGCGTCGCTCGGCGGGCTGAAGAGCGCCACGGCCACCAGCGGCCCCGGCTTTTCGCTCATGCAGGAGAACCTCGGCTTCGCGGTCATGAGCGAGATTCCGTGCGTGATCATCAACGTCCAGCGCGTGGGGCCGAGCACCGGCCTGCCCACCAAAGCCGCGCAGGGCGACGTGATGCAGGCGCGCTGGGGCACGCACGGCGACCACCCCATCATCGCTCTCACGCCGAGCAGCGCGCAGGAAGCGTTCATGCTGGCGGTGCGCGCCTTCAACCTGTCGGAGCAATTCCGCACACCCGTCATCCTGCTCATGGATGCCGTCGTGGCGCAACTCAAAGAGAAAGTGGAAATCCCCGATCCGGGCGAACTCACAATCGTCCATCGCCTCACCCCGCCCGTCCCGCCGCGGGAGTACAAGCCCTTTGCCTTTAAGCGTGGCGAGGTCGCACCGCTCGCCGTGTTCGGGCACGGCTATCGCTATCACGTCACAGGTCTAATGCACAACGAGTACGGCTATCCGACCGAGGACCCGGAGGTGGTCAGCCAGTGGTGGGAGCACATGACCACCAAGATCAACGATCACCTCGACGAAATCTTGCAGTGGGAAGAAGCGCAGCTCGACGACGCCGAGATTGCGCTGGTGGCCTATGGGGGAACCGCACGCGCCGCCGCCCACGCGGTGACGCTCGCCCGTGCGCAGGGCCTCAAGTTGGGATTGCTGAGGCCCATCACCCTGTGGCCCTTCCCGGAGGCTGCCGTGCGCCGGATGGCGGAGCGCGTGCAGCGCATTGTCGTCCCCGAAATGAATCTGGGCCAGATTCGATACGAGGTCGAGCGGCTCAGCGCGGGCAAAGCTGCGGTGGAGGGCGTCAACCGCGCGGATGGCTTGCAGATCACGCCGGAGCAGATTCTGGAGAAGGTGATGGGATAGGAACCACGATGAGTTACGACCGCGCTTTTGCGACGACGTGGCAGTTATTGCTGGACGCCATCTGCACGCTGATGGGGCTGGGCGCAGACCGTGACCCGCCCGTGGTGTTGTCTAGCCTGCCGGACTTGCCTTATCCGGTGAAAGGCCGCGCGCCGCTGTCGTTCATTCAGGGGCCGCCGGGCCGCAACATCGCGCTCGCCATCGGGCTGCGCGCGGCGCTGCCAAAGGCACCCTTGATTTTGATCATGAATGCCGACAGCGTGACACTCGGGACGAATCACCTGATTCACGCCGCGCGGCGGAACATCGGCATGACGCTGCTGCTCCTGCGCTCGGAGGTCACGGCGACGGCAGATGGAGATGCGCTTGACCGGATGCGGTGGGGGTTGCCCGCGTATCAACAGATCATCGAAACCGCGCCGACGCCGCTGGATTGGGTCTCGGCGCTCGGCGCTGCTTTCGTCGGGCGGGCCTCGTTGCGCGACCCCGATCATCTGGCGGTGCTAATTCACGAGGCCGTGGAAGCGTCCGGGTTCTCCGTCATCGGCGTGACGGCGGGAGCCGATTTGCAGCTCGGGGTGTTGAGCCGCACCGAATGGCCGGAATACTTCACCGCCTATCGTGAGTGGGCGAGGCCATTTCAGCAGGTGGGCAAGACGGTTTTGGGGAAAGGAAAATCCGGGCTGCACAAATCATCCCGGATCGTGCCGCGCTGCGAGGTGCGGATCGCCGGGTTCGGCGGGCAGGGCGTCAAACTTGCGGGCACGGTGTTGAGCGAAGCCGCCGGGCTGCACGAAGGATTGTGGGCCACACAACGCGGCGATTATGGTTCGGCGACGCGCGGCGGGCCGAGCATGGTGGATGTCGTCATCGGGAGCGACCCGATCACATATGCGGGCGCGGATCACCCCGACGTATTGGTCGTGTTGAGCCGGGGCGCGGCGCAGCGGTATGCAGGCGCAATGAAACCGAACGCCCGACTGGTTGCCGATCCGGGCGAGGTGGGCGCGTTGCCGCCGGGGGCGATCCCCGTGCCCGTCACCGCGCTGGCGCGCGAACACACGGGCAAGCCGATTGCGGCGGGGATGGTGTCGCTCGGCTGCGTCGCGGCGCTGTCGGAGGCGATCTCGCTCGAGTCGCTGCGGCAGAGCATCGCGGAGCACGTGCCGCGCGGGGCGGTCGCCAAAAATCTGGCGGCGATGGAAGCGGGGTATGCGGCGACGCGCCGCGCGTTGGAAGGAGGCGCGTATGCGTAGGGTTGTGATTGTGGGCGGCGGCTGGGCCGGGTGCTCGGCGGCGATGACGGCCCGCATGGCCGGCGCAGACGAGGTCATCGTATTGGAACGCACCGACAGCCTGCTCGGCACGGGGCTGGTCGGGGGCATCATGCGGAACAACGGGCGCTACACGGCCACCGAGGAAATGATCGCGCTCGGCGCGGGCCAGCTCTTCGAGATATGCGATGCGACCTCCCGCCATCGCAACGTGGATTTCCCCGGCCACCAGCACGCCAGTCTGTACGACGTGGCGATGATCGAACCGGCGGTGCGCAAACGCCTGCTCGAGCATGGGATTGAAATCTGGCTGATGAGCCGGGTCACGGCCATCGAGCGCAGCAACGGCTCCATCCACGCGATCACGCTCGAAAATGGAATGGCGCTCCCGGGGGACGTGTTCATGGACGCGACCGGCACGGTCGGGTCACAAAGCTTCTGCACGGAGCACGGGAACGGCTGTGTGATGTGCATCGCGCGCTGCCCGACCTTCGGCCCGCGCGTGAGCCTGACCGGACTGGCCGGGATCCCGGAGAAGCAGGGCAAGAAGGCCGACGGGACGATTGGCGCGATGAGCGGCTCCTGCAAATTGAACAAGGACACCATCGCGCCGCACCTCATGCGCCAGTTGGAGAAGACCGGGTTGATGGTCATCCCCATGCCGCAACATCTGATCCGGCAGGAAAAACTGGATGCCAAGGCCTGCCAGCAGTACGCGCTCCGTGAGTTCGCCGACAATGTGATTCTGCTCGACACCGGACAGGTCAAGTTCATGGCCCCGTACATGCCGCTCGATCAACTGCGGCAGGTTCCGGGGCTGGAGAACGTGCGCTACGAAGACCCGTACTCCGGCACGGTCGGCAACTCGATGCGGTACTCGGCGCTCTCGCCGCGCGACGACACGATGCGGGTGCTCGGCCCGGTGGACAACCTGTTCTGCGGCGGCGAGAAGGCCGGGCTGCTGGTCGGCCACACCGAGGCGATGGCGACAGGCGCGCTCGCCGGGCACAACGCGGTGCGCGCGATGGCGGGCAAAGAACTGCTCACCCTGCCCGACTCGCTCGCCGTGGGCGATGCGATCAGCCACGTGCGCAGGGAGATGGAAACGGAAGCGGGCTTGCAGAAAAAGTACACCTTCTCCGGCTCGGTCTATTTCGAGCGCATGAAGGCGCGCGGGTTGTACACCACCGAAAACGCCGTCATTGCTGCGCGGGTGACTGCCGCCGGATTGACGAACGTCTTCCGTCCGAAGGTCATCTGACGATGTCGTACATGATCACGGCGGAGTGCATCAATTGCAGCGCGTGCGAGATGGATTGCCCGGTGCGCGCGATCTCTCCGGCGGCAAACCAGTACGTGATTGACCCGCAGGTATGCGTCGAGTGTGAGGGCTATTTCGACGAGCCGCGCTGCAAGCACGTCTGCCCGGTGAACGCCTGCGTCCCGGCGCGTGAGACGTACTTGTTCAAGGCCAAAGCCCTGACGCACCGGGGCGCGCCGCCGCTGATCTATAAGCCAACCGCTTTGCCGGAGGTGGACTATGGCCGACGAGCATGATCCGCAGCGTCTCGACGAGCTTCACCGCCGCCTCGAAGCCCTGCAGAAAAAGCTAGACCTCGTCACCCACAAGGAAACGCGGGCCGAGATTCGCTACGAGATCGCCAAGATTCAGTGGCAGCTCGGCCTGATCGGCGACGAGGAGTTTCACCAGATTGAAGATTTCTACGAGAGTTTCACTTACGAATGGTGCTGAGGGAAGTGGCAGGTGACGAGTGGCAAGTCCGTCATCTCACCCGTCACCTGACACTTGTCACCCTCGCGCAGGAGGTCCACATGATGTCCGTCATCAAAGGCCGTGTGTGGAAATACGGCGACAACGTGAACACCGACGTGATCTTTCCGGGCAAATACACGTACACCGTCAGCAAGCCGTCGGAGACGGCGCAGTATGCGCTCGAAGACCTCGAGCCGCGCTTCGCGAAAGAAGTTCAGCCGGACGACATTATCGTGGGCGGCAAGAACTGGGGCTGCGGCTCGTCGCGCGAGCAGGCGGTGACGTGTCTCAAGGAATCGAGAGTCGGGGCCATCATCGCCAAGTCGTTCGCGCGCATCTACTCACGCAACTGCATCAACATGGCGCTCCCGGCCATCACCAGCCCGGAGGCCGTGGACGCCATCCAGCCGGGCGAAATCGTCGAGGTGGACATGGAAGCGGGCGAAATCCGCTGCGCCGCCGGGACGTTCAAATTCGCCCCCCTGCCCCCGAGCGTACTGGGCATCTTCCAAGCGGGCGGCCTAGTTCCGTACACCGCGAAGAAACTGGCGGCGATGAAAGCGGCCAAAGCGGCTGAGATGAAATGATGACAGGGAGCACCCAACCACTTGGAGATAAAAGACGATGACCAAATACAAGATTGCCTGGATGCCCGGCGACGGGATCGGCGTGGACGTGATGGAGGCGGCGCGGGTCGTGCTCGACAAACTCCGGCTCGACGCCGAGTACGCTCACGCCGACATCGGCTGGGGGTTCTGGTGCGAGGAGGGCGACGCGCTCCCCTCGCGCACGATTGACATCCTCAAGAACACCACCTGCGCGCTGTTCGGCGCAATCACCTCTAAACCGAAGGACGAGGCCGAGCGCGAACTCATCCCCGAGCTGCGCGGGAAGCGCCTCTCGTACCGCAGCCCCATCGTGCGCCTGCGGCAGATGTTCGACCTCTACTGCAACCTGCGCCCGTGTAAGGCTTATCCGGGCAACCCGCTCAACTACCGCGACGACATTGACCTCGTGGTCTTCCGCGAGAACACCGAAGGGTTGTATGCGGGCGTCGAGTTTCGCCCGCTGCCCGACGAGGTGCGCGCGACACTACTCAAGCACAGCGCGGCGATGGGGCGGTTCAAAGACGTGCCCGCCGACGACATCGCCATCTCCGCGCGCATCATCACCCGCCGAGGAGCCAGCCGGATCGTCCGCAGCGCGTTCGATTACGCCAAGGGCAACGGCTACAAGTCGGTGACCATTGTCGAGAAGCCGAACGTCCTGCGCGAGACGAGCGGCTTGATGGTGGAGGCCGCGCGCGAGGTCGCCAAAGACTATCCCGACATCCCGCTGTGGGACACGAACATTGACGCGCAGGTGATGTGGCTGCTCAAGAACCCGAGGGACTACGGCGTGCTCGTCACCAGCAACATGTTCGGCGACATCCTCTCCGACCTGTGCGCGCAACTCGTGGGCGGGCTGGGCTTCGCCTCCAGCGGCAACATCGGCGACGAATACGCGGTGTTCGAGCCGACGCACGGCTCGGCCCCGAAGTATGCCGGGCAATACAAGGTCAACCCGCTGGCGATGCTGCTGGCCGCGAAATTGATGCTCGACTGGCTGGGCGAAAGCGACAAGGCCGCCGCGCTCGAAAGCGCGATTGCGGGCGTGGTGAAAGACGGCCAAGTCCGCACCTACGACACGGGCGGGAGCAACACCACGCTGGAAGTCGCACAGGCGGTGGCCGAGAGGCTATAGGGAACTAAACCACAAAGTCACGAAGACACGAAGAGAAAGGAATTCTTTGTGTCTTGGTGGTGAAAAAGAAATCCGGGTTATGAGTAAAAATAGCCTGAGTCGGCGAATGGCCGAGTTCGCCGCCAACCTGAAATACGAGGACATCCCGCCGCGCGCCGTCCACGAGGCGAAGCGCTTCTTGTTGGACAGCATGGGGTGTGCGCTGGCCGCCGCGCGAAGCGGGAATGAAGACATGCAGGCGATGTACCGCTTCACCGAGAAACTCGGCGGCACACCGGAGGCCACCGTCATCGGCACGGGCCACCGCACCAACGCGCCCAATGCGGCGCTGATGAACTGCCTGCTCACTCGCGCGCTCGACTACAACGACATCTACTGGAAGAACGACCCCAGCCATCCCTCCGACATCATCGGCGCGGCGCTGGCGGCGGCGGAGGCGATGGGCAAGACGGGCCGCGCCGCGCTCGTGGCGATCGTCATTGCCTACGAGTTGGAGATGCGGTGGTGCCACGCGGCGGAACCCGGCGTG